>Ga0255338_1004121_pt1 | contig 15773 bp, 15 predicted proteins | sample MeOH1_35cm_T4_19_FD_203715 | JGI IMG/M metagenome (GOLD analysis project Ga0255338, IMG submission 203715) | Sandy soil microbial communities from University of British Columbia, Vancouver, Canada - MeOH1_35cm_T4_195 | ecosystem: Engineered > Artificial ecosystem > Sand microcosm > Unclassified ...
GTTCATCGAAGTGGACCTGGGCAACGCGGAACTGGGCCAGACCCTGCACCTGTCCGACGTGAAGCTGCCGAAGGGCGTGAGCGCCATCACCCACGGCGACGAAAACCCCGCTGTCGCCAGCATCTCGCTGCCGGCCGGCGGCGTTGCTGCAGCCGAAGAAACGCCTGCTGCCTGAGTACCCTGAACGCGGCCTCCGGGCCGTGCAACAGGACGGCTCTCGCAGCCGCAAGAAAACCGCCGGCGCGTCCGGCGGTTTTTTTTCGTGCCAGGGATCGCGTATCCTTGCGATGCGACCGCCCCCCCACGCGATGCGAAGCGAGCCGTCAAGGTGTACCAGGCCGTATGGGGCGCCTCGTCGGCAGGCAAAAAGAGCGGAAAAGAGGGACCCATGTTTGAGTATCGCCTTAAGGCGATGCGAGTTTGGGTCCCGGCCGCTCTTTTTGTCTGCCGACGAGGGGGTGTCGCCCCATCCGGCGCGCCTTTTTTGCCTACTTTTTTGGCAAGACAAAAAAGTAGGTCGCCGCCCCGCAGGGGTGGTGAAACTGCCTTTGACTTTGAAGTTAGTCAGTTGCAGTAACAAGTGCACCCACGCATCAAACCTGGCCCCTTCAACCAAGCAGTCCAACCCATGATCAAACTCATCGTCGGCCTCGGCAACCCCGGGGCGGAATACGAAGCCACCCGCCACAACGCCGGCTTCTGGCTGGTCGACCAACTGGCCCGCATGGGCGGCGTCACCCTGCGCGTTGAAGGCCGCTTCCACGGCCTGGCCGCGCGCGCGCGGTTGTGGGACCAGGACATCTGGCTACTCAAGCCGTCCACGTTCATGAACCGCTCCGGCCAGTCCGTGGTATCGCTGGCGCGCTTCTACAAAATCCTGCCTGACGAAATCCTGGTGGCCCACGACGAAATGGACATGCCGCCCGGTACCGCCAAGCTCAAGCGCGGCGGCGGCGCCGGCGGCCACAACGGCCTCAAGGACATTGCCGCGCACCTGACGACGCAGGACTACTGGCGCCTGCGCATCGGCGTGGGCCATCCGCGCAACTCGGCAAGCGGTGGCGGTGATCGCGAGGATGTGGTCAATTATGTATTGAAGCCGCCGCGCCGCGAGGAGCAGCAGGCCATCGATGAAGCCATCGACCGTAGCCTGGGGCCGCTGGCGCTGCTGGCCAAGGGCGAGAGCGAACGCGCCATGCTGGAGCTGCATACCGCCCGCTGAAGGCGCAGGGCGAGCAGCAAACCGCGGGCGCACCAATGAAGAAGCCCCGTCACCTCTCGGTGACGGGGCTTTTTTGTGCCGCAGGGCGCAATGCCCGCGTCAAGCCACCCGCTTGGCCGCCGTCAGCAGACGATAGCGCTGCATCAAGGTATCGCGCGTCTCGACCCGGTTGGGGTCGTTCGGGATGCAAGCCACCGGGCAAACCTGCTGGCATTGCGGCTCATCGAAGTGTCCGACGCATTCCGTGCATTTGTTGGGGTCGATTTCATAGATCTCGGGCCCCATCGAAATAGCTTCGTTTGGGCACTCGGGCTCACAAACGTCGCAGTTGATGCAGTCGTCGGTGATCATCAGTGCCATGGTGTTTCCTTTAAGCCAGACATGCCCGCGCCCGACCGGCCGCGGACGACATGTCCCAAAGCTCTATTTTATTCCGGTTTGGCAATCTTCTCCTGAAGCCAGCGTTCGACCGACGGGAATACGAACTTGCTGACATCGCCGCCCAGCACCGCGATCTCGCGCACGAAGGTGCCTGAGATGAACTGGTACTGGTCAGAGGGCGTCAGGAACATGGTTTCGACATCCGGCAACAGGTAGCGGTTCATGCCCGCCATCTGGAACTCGTACTCGAAATCGGAGACGGCGCGCAAACCCCGCACGATTACCCGTGCATTGTTCTTGCGCACAAAATCCTTGAGCAGGCCGGAGAAACCTTCGACACGCACATTGGGATAGTGTCCCAGGACTTCGCGAGCGATGCCTATGCGCTCTTCCAGCGAAAAGAATGGGCGCTTGTTGGGGCTATACGCCACGCCGACCACGAGTTCATTGAAGATATTGGACGCTCTGCGCACCAGATCCTCGTGGCCCCGGGTCATTGGGTCGAAAGTGCCGGGATAGACCGCGACGACCATGCTTCCTCCTTATTCTGCCCGCTGCCGGTCCTGGATGGACCGATCGACCCCGCCCGCTATGGTTGAGGGCTGGAGCCAAGGCTGCGTGACGAGCGTTGGCAACAGCGGCGTAGTGTAACTCTAAACGCGGCACTTGGAAGCCATTGCAACACGCTTTCGCGGCAGTGCCGCATCTAGCGTACGATGGCCGGTCATGCCGCGTCCGGCCCCCCGAATCGATTATTCCTGTGTTGCAGCAAATGGAAATGCACCGCGCCCGCGCGGGCATGCCGCACGATCTCCAGCGCCGCCGGCACTGGGGCATCCTGGCCGGTCAACGCACGATCGGTTTCCACATAGACGGCGCCACCCGGCCGGGACAGCCGTGCCGCATGCTCCAGCGCAGGGCCCAGCCAGTCCTCGGCAAACGGCGGATCGAGAAAAACCACGTCGAAGCTCGCGGACGGCATCTGCGCCGCCGTAGCAAATGCATCACCCTGCACAACCCGGATCTGCTGGGCGTCGAGGCGATACTGGTTGTCGCGCAATTGCTTGGCCACGCGCGGATTGGATTCCACCATTGTGACCTGCTGCGCACCGCGCGAAGCGGCTTCGAAGCCAAGTGCGCCTGAACCCGCAAACAGGTCGAGGCAGGCCAGCCCCGACATGTCCTGGCCGAGCCAGTTAAACAGGGTTTCACGCACGCGGTCGGGCGTGGGACGCAGCCCTTCGGCGTGGAGTACGGGCAGCGGCGTGCGCTTCCACTTGCCGCCGATGATGCGGACCTGCGCGGGTGCCTGCCGTGGCGAGGGGGAAGAGGTTCGCCCGCTGGCAGCGGGCGAGGGAGATCGGGTACGCGAATTCATGCCGTGATTGTAGAGCCTGCGGGTCAGATCGCGCGAGCGCCAGGGACCGAAGCGCCCGCACCACTCACGCCCTCACTCCGGCCCGCCCACGATCACGGTCGCCATGGCGTCGGGATGCACGTGACGCTGGAAGGCTTCCTTGACCTGGGCTCGCGTGATCTTGCCGATCTGCCTGGTCCAGGTATCGAGATAGTCCAGCGGCAACCCGTACCAGCCGATATTGGCCACATTGGTCAGCAGCTTGCGGTTGCTGTCGATGCGCAACGGGAAGCCGTTGATGAGATTGTCCTTGGCGGCCTTCAGTTCGGCGTCGGTGGGGCCTTCCGCCACGTATTGCGCCAGCACCTTGCGCACCAGGGCCAATGCCTCGTTGGTCTGCGCCTTCTTGGTCTGCAGGCCGATGCCGAAGGGCCCTGCCTGCTTGGCCGGGGCAAAGTAGCTGTCGACACCGTAGGTCAGGCCGCGCTTCTCCCGCACCTCATCGGTCAGGCGCGAGCTGAACCCGCCGCCGCCGAGCACGTAGTTGCCCACCAGCAAGGCAAAGTAGTCGGGGTCGCCACGCGCAATGGCGGGCTGGCCAATCGCCACGGTAGCCTGTTGCGCCGGATGCGGCACTCGCTGCTCGCTGGTCGGGATCTTTGGCTGCACGGGCGGCATCGCGGGCGGCGTGGCTCCGGCCGGCAGGCCGCGGGTCAGCTGCTCGGCGATGGTCTCTGCCTGCTTGCGGTCGATGGCACCAATCAGCGTCACGACAGCACGCGATGGCGCGTAGTTGTCCCGCCAGAAACGCTCGATATCGGCCCTTGTGATCGATTCGACCGAGGCCGCGGTCGGCGAAACGCCATACGGATGGCCGGGATAGATCGCCTTCGACACCATCTTGTCGGCAATCACCCCTGGCTTGGTATCGGCCTCGCGGATCGCCGTGATCAGGCGTTGCTTCTCGCGCGCCACCACGGCGTCCGGGTAGGCCGGGGCCTTGATCAGTTGACCAGCCAGCGCGAGCGCCTGGCTGAGCTCCGGCTCGGAGGTCAGCGTGCGCAGGCCGATACCGCCCCGATCGCTGCTGGCGGCACCACCGAAATCGGCGCCCGTGTCGGCGAAGGCGTCGGCAACCTGCGCTTCGTTGCGCGCTGGCTGGCCGTCCTGCGCGGCGGCGCCCTTGTCGAGCAGGGCTGACGCGAGCGTGGCGAGGCCGGCCTTGCCCGGCGGGTCATAGCGGCTGCCGGCGTCGAAATCGATATTGACGTCGAGCATGGGGATGGACGGGCTGCGCACGAAATACACGCGGGCGCCGGTGGAGGTGGTCCATTGTTCGATCGGGATGGCAGCCAACGCGGCCTGCGAAGCGATCAGGGCAAGCGCGCCGAAGGCAGCGCCTGCGATGCGGCGCAGCAGGCGCGGCGACGGGATCGTCGGGGCAAAGAGAGACATCGTCGGTCCTCTGAAAGGCTTTAGCGGAGCGAGCCGGAGTCAACCGGTGCCTTTGGCTTGTTCGGGTCGATCGGTTGCGGCAGCAGGGTCGCCACGGTCAGGTTATCGTCGTTGAAGTATTTGCCGGCCACCGCTTGCACCTGCGCAGGCGTGACTTCCTTGATCTTCTCCAGCATGCGGTCGAGCTTGCGCCAGGAAATGCCTGAAATCTCAGCCACGCCGATTTCCATGCCCTGGCCGAACACCGAGTCGCGCTTGTAGATCTGCGCCGCCACGACCTGCGCCTTGACGCGCTTGAGTTCTTCAGGCGAAACCCCTTCGCGGGCGATGCGGGCGATCTCGTCGCGCAACGCGCGCTCGATCTCCTCGGTGGTGTGGCCATTGGCCGGCGTGCCATCGAGCACCATGATGGACTCACCGCGGTTGATGCTGTCGTAGCCCACGTTGACGTCATCTGCGATGCGGCGCTCGCGCACCAGGTCGCGCGTCAGGCGGGCGTTGTCGTAGCCGTTCAGCACGGCTGACAGAACCTCCAGCGCGTAGGGATCGACGTCCTTCTCGACGTCGTGCAGGCGCGGCACCTTGTACGCCATCACGATGTACGGGTTCTCCGCGGGGGCCTTGACCCAGATCCGCTTGATGCCCTTCTGCACCGGCTCGACCTGGTCCTTGCGCAACGGCAGGGGACGCGCCTTGAGCTTGCCGTAGATGCGTTCGGCAAGCGTCCTGACCTCGGCCGCCGTGACGTCGCCGGTAACGACGAGCAGGGCGTTGTCGGGCACATACCAGTTCTTGTACCAGGCCTGCACGTCCTCGACACGCATGTTGACGAGGTCGGCCGGCCAGCCGATCACGGGATGGCGGTAGGGAGCCGCCGTGAACACGGTGGCCAGCAACTGCTCGTAGACGGTGCCGCGCGCGGAGTCGTCGGTGCGCAGGCGCCGCTCTTCCATCACGACCTTCATCTCCCGCTCGAACTCATCCTTCTTGATGATGAGATTGGCCATGCGATCGGCCTCTAGCTCCATCATCCTGGGCAGGTACTGTTTGCTGATCTGCTGGTAGTACAAGGTGAAGTCGCGGTTGGTCAAGGCGTTCTCGCGCCCGCCCAACGCAGCTATCTGCTTGGAAAACTCCCCCGGCCCGACCTTTGGTGTACCCTTGAACATCATGTGTTCAAGCATGTGCGCCACGCCAGTGGTGCCGCTGACCTCGTCCATGCCGCCGGCGCGGTACCAGATCTGGTGTGCTACGGTGGGCGCGCGGTGGTCTTCCTTGACGATGACCCGCATGCCGTTGGACAGCTTGAATTCGGTGGTATTGGCCTCCGCCGCGGCGCTTTGCGACGCGGTGGCCTGGCCGGTGGGCAGTGGCGGCGCCACTACGCCGGTCTGCGCGTAAGCGGCGCCGAACCAGGGCATGGCGATCAACAGGAGGGTGGGAACAAGGCGCCGGGAGAAAGCGGCCGGGCGAATAGCGCCGGCGCCGGCAAGAGGCGATGCGGTACGGGCGGCGCCCAACCTGGACCTGACAGCACAATGGTTCATGCGACCCCGTCTGCTAGAATTTTGGCGATTGATTCTACCGGGGTATTGACCCCTTTCCCAATGTTTAGTTTCTGGAAGAAGCGCAAGGCCGAACCGGCCAGCGCGCCACCCGAGGCGCAGGTCCCCGCGCCCGTTGCAGCGCCCGCACCAGCGCCCGCCGGTGCGTCAGCCCCGGTTCCCGCCGCTGTACCCGGCCCGGCCGCCGCCCCTCCAGCCCCGTCAGCGCACGCGCCGGCCGCCCAACCGGTTTTCTCACCCATCGTCCCGCCTGCCCATGCCGCTTTCGGGGATATGGTCCTGACACCGCCACCGGCCGCCACCGCAGAGGCCAAGCGCGGCTGGATGCAGCGCCTGCGCACCGGCCTGTCCAAAACCAGCCGCAACCTGGGCACGCTGTTTGTCGGCGTCAAGGTGGACGAAGACCTGTTCGAGGAGCTGGAAACGGCCCTGATCATGGCGGACACGGGCGTCGAGGCAACCGAACACCTGCTGAGCGCGCTGCGCCGCCGCGTCAAGAGCGAACGCATCGAGACCTCCGAGGGCGTCAAGATCGCACTGCGCGAACTGCTGGCCGACCTGCTGCGCCCGCTCGAGAAAACCATGGTGCTGGGCCGCGAGCAACCGATGGTGATGATGATCGCCGGTGTCAACGGCGCCGGCAAGACCACCAGCATCGGCAAGCTGTGCAAGCACTTCCAGAGCTATCACCAGTCCGTGCTGCTGGCCGCCGGCGACACCTTCCGCGCCGCCGCGCGCGAGCAACTGACGATCTGGGGCGAGCGCAACAATGTGACCGTGGTCTCGCAGGAGAGCGGCGACCCGGCCGCGGTGATCTTCGACGCGGTCAACGCGGCACGCGCACGCGGCATCGATATCGTGATGGCCGATACCGCGGGCCGCCTGCCCACGCAGTTGCACCTGATGGAGGAGCTGAAGAAGGTCAAGCGCGTCATCGCCAAGGCGATGCCGACCGCGCCCCACGAGTCGCTGCTGGTGATCGATGCCAATACGGGCCAGAACGCACTGTCCCAGGTCAAGGCCTTCGACGATGCGCTGGGGCTGACCGGGCTGATCGTGACCAAGCTCGACGGCACGGCCAAGGGCGGCATCCTGGCCGCGATCGCGCGCCAGCGGCCGGTGCCGGTCTACTTCATCGGCGTGGGCGAAAAGGTCGAAGACCTCCAGCCCTTCAATGCCGACGAATTTGCCGAAGCGCTGCTGGGCTGAACGCGGCGGCAACGAAAAAGCCCCGCAACTGCTTGCGGGGCTTTTTCTTTACGCCTGCCAGCGCCGGACCTGCGCGCCAGGCTTACTCGGCGTCCGGCTGCGCCTTGGGCTCGGCCTGCTGGAACGCGGGCAGCGCCATGCAGGACTCGAACACCTTGGCAATCGCCGGATAGCGGCCAACATCGATATTGAAACGCTGCGCGTTGAACACCTGCGGCACCAGGCAGATATCGGCCAGCGTCGGCGTATCGCCGAAGCAGAAACGCCCTGCCTTGCCCGAACGCACCAGGTTGGTATTCACCGACTCGAAACCCAGTTCGACCCAGTGGCGGTACCAGGCGTCCTTGGCTTCCTCCGCCACGCCCAGCGTGTGCTTGAGGTACTTCAGCACGCGCAGGTTGTTCAGCGGATGGATTTCGCACGCGACCTCAAGCGCCACCGCCCGAATGTAGGCACGATCCAGCGCGGTGCCCGGCAGCAAGGGCGGCTCGGGATGCGTCTCGTCGAGGTACTCGACCATCGCCACCGACTGGATCAATACCTGGTCATCGTCGACCAGGGTCGGCACCAGCGCATCGGGATTGAGCGCGCGGTAGGCCGGCAGCAGTTGCTGGCCGCCGTCGCGCAACAGATGCACCGGCACATACTCATAAGGCAGGCCCTTGAGCCGCAGCGCGATGCGCACCCGGTACGACGCCGAGCTGCGAAAGTAGCTGTAGAGCTTGAACATAGGATCAGACCACCTTGACGGTGAGTTCGCCCACGCCTTCGATCTTGCACTGCATGACGTCGCCCTTCACCACCGGGCCCACGCCTTCGGGCGTGCCGCTATAGATCAGGTCGCCGGGCTGCAGTTCAAACAGCCTGGAGAGATAAGACACCATCTCGGGCACCGACCAGATCAGGTCGGAAAGATCGCCGCGCTGCTTCTCGACGCCATTGACGGACAGCGTCACCGCGCCCTTCTCCGGATGGCCGATGGCGGACACCGGCACAATCGGGCCGATGGGGGCGGACTTGTCGAAGGCCTTGCCGGTTTCCCAGGGGCGGCCGGTTTTCTTGGATTCGTTCTGCAGGTCGCGGCGCGTCATGTCGAGGCCGAGGGCATAGCCGAACACGTGGCTGGCGGCGTCCGCCTCGGCGATGTCCTTGCCGCCCTTGCCGATGGCGACGACCAGCTCCACTTCATAGTGGCAGTTGCCGGTGCCCTGCGGATAGGGGAAGGCGCCTTCGCTGCCGTCGGCCACGTAGCTCACCGCGTCGGCGGGCTTGCAGAAGAAGAACGGCGGCTCGCGGTCGGGATCCGAACCCATTTCACGCGCATGCGCGGCATAATTGCGGCCCACGCAGTAAACCCGGCGCACCGGGAACTGAGCGCTGCTGCCGCGCACGGGCACGCCGTTGGGCGCCGGCGGGGCAAATACGAATTCGGTCATCCTTCTCTCCAGACTTGTGCACTGTGTTTTAGGCTACGCACCGGCATGCGGCGTCGCCAGCAGACGCCCCGCCGCGCAGCAGGGCAATAGCATACACCGGCGGTTCCCGCCGCGTATGCCGGCAAACCATTGAATCCGGGAAACCCCGCAATACAATTAGAAGCATCTCGGCGCGAATCTTGCATGGCACGAGAGATCCCAAGTGACGCCATGAACCGACGCCCCCCAGCCCCTCCCCGTCCGACGAGTCCCGCGCCCGCCTCCGCCGCGGGTTCGCGCACGCTGCGCATCCTGCTGGTGCGCGATCCCCACGACGCCGACCCGCTCAACGTCGCGACGATCCATGCCGGGCTGGTGTCGGCGGGCTTCACCGACATCGAGACGGTGGACGCCGACCTGCGGCTCCCCGACGCGATCGCCGCGCGGCAGCCGGACCTGATCATCATCGCCTCGGAATCTGCGGCGCGCGATACGGTCGAGCACGTATGCGTCTCCACCCAGCACGCGCCGCGCCCCATCGTGCTCTTTACGGACAACGACGACGCCCAGCGCATCAAGGCCGCGCTGACGGCAGGCATTACCGCCTACATCGTCGACGGGCTGCGCGCCGATCGCGTGAAGACCGTGCTCGATGTGGCGTATGCGCGCTTCGAACTGGATCAGGAGTTGCGCGCCGAGCTGGATGCCACACGCCTGCAGCTGGCCGAGCGCAAGGAAGTCGAACGTGCCAAGGGCCTGCTGATGAAGGAGCGCGGCATGAGCGAGGAAGAGGCTTATAAGCGGCTGCGCAGCATGGCCATGGAGCGTGGCATCAAGCTCGTCGAAGCGGCGCGGCGCGTCATCGATGTAATGAGCTAAGGCGCGGGCGACGCCTCGCACGCGCTTGGTGCAATGCACAAGGATGGCGCTGCCGCCCTGCTGCACGCGCACCGGTACCGCCCGCCGCCCTGCCCCTTCGGGCCAGGGCGTCACGGCGTTCGCGCGGATATTGACTGCACCCTGCATAAAAAGCTTGGCACGCGGCTTGCGTAATCCGGACATCGGCCAACGACGGCCGATCACAAACCGATGTGCGCCGCCAACGACGGCCGCGCCGCATCACGGGACAACGGCGTCCTGACCTGCCCCGCATTCTTGGCGAAAGCGGCGCAGTTCAGGACGCTTTTCATTTGGAGCCGTGGAATGCCCTCTCGCCTGAAGATTGCCAAGCCGCTGCACGCCGCGGTTGCCACCGACGCCAGCGCCGCCGGCGCCGATGCGGTGCCCGCCAGCAGCGGCCGCCGCCGCGCCCTGGCCACCATCGCCGGCGCCAGCGTGATCACGCTGGTCGACCCGCTCGTGCGAGCCGGAGCCTGGGCGGCCGGCTCGGATGCGCCGGAAAAGCCGGAGGTGCGGATCGGCTTTATCCCGCTGACGGACTGCGCTTCGGTAGTGATGGCCGGCACGCTCGGCTTCGACAAGAAATACGGCATCAAGATCACGCCCACCAAGGAAGCCTCCTGGGCCGGCGTGCGCGACAAGCTGGTCAATGGCGAACTGGATGCGGCACACGTGCTGTACGGCCTGATCTACGGCGTGCAGCTCGGCATCGGCGGGCCCAAGAAGGACATGGCCGTGCTGATGAACCTGAACCACAATGGCCAGGCCATCACGCTGTCATCCAAGCTGGCGGAAAAAGGCGTCAAGGACGGCGCCAGCCTGAAAGCGCTGATGGCCAGGGAAAAGCGCGATTACACCTTCGCCCAGACCTTCCCCACCGGCACCCACGCGATGTGGCTGTACTACTGGCTGGCCGCCAACGGCATCAACCCGATGCAGGACGCCAAGGCCATCACTGTGCCGCCGCCGCAGATGGTGGCCAATATGCGCGTGGGCAATATGGACGGATTCTGCGTGGGCGAGCCCTGGGGCGCGCGCGCAATCGCCGACAAGATCGGCTTTACCGCCGAGACCACGCAGGCGATCTGGAAGGATCACCCCGAAAAGACCCTGGGCACCACCGCCGAGTTCGTGCAGAAGTACCCCAATACGGCCCGCGCCATGGTTGCCGCCGTGCTGGAGGCATCGAAGTACATCGATGCCTCGGCCTCCAACCGCCGCAAGACCGCGGAAACGATTGCCGCCAAGTCCTATGTCAACACGGATATGGACATCATCCTGGACCGCATGCTTGGCCGCTACAGCAATGGCCTGGGCAAGACCTGGGACGATCCCGACTCGATGAAGTTCTACCAGGACGGCAGCACCAACTATCCCTTCCTCTCCGACGGCATGTGGTTCCTCACGCAGCACAAGCGCTGGGGCTTGCTCAAGGACCACCCCGACTACCTGGCGGTGGCGAAGAAGGTCAACCGCATCGACGTCTACAAGCAAGGTGCCGCGGCCGCGCAGGTGCCAGTACCCAAGAGCGACTTCCGTACCGCGAAGCTGCTGGACGGCGTGGTGTGGGATGCCAGCAAGGATCCGAAGGCCTACGCCGACGGCTTCAAGATCAAGGCCTGAGCCCCGCGCGATATCGCCTGATGTCGCGCCGGCCTCACCGTTCGCCTGCCGAGTGATTTCGATCTGATTGCCGCTTGAACGCCGGCGTGGCGACACGCCGGCCCCTGAAGGAGCCTGACGTGAATGCACTTGCCCAGCCGGCCACCCATGCCGGCACCAAAGCCACGCCCGCCGACAGCGGCACCACCGCCGGGCTCGCCGTGCCTGGCGACCAGCGGGCTCATGAACGCGCCCTGCGCAGCGCGGCGCGGCGCGATGCCTTTGCGGCCATCGTGCTGAAGCTGATGCCACCGGTTGCCGGCTTTGCGCTGTTCCTGCTGGTCTGGCACGGTATCGCCACGATGATCCCCGCCATCCCCACGCCGGCCGCTACCTGGCATGCCGCCGTGCCCCTGTTTGCCGACCCCTTCTACCGCAACGGCCCCAATGACCAGGGCATCGGATGGAACGTGCTGGCGTCGCTGGCACGGGTCGCGGCAGGCTTCGGGCTGGCGGCGCTGATCGGCATCCCGGCCGGCTTCGCGCTAGGCCGCTTCGCCTTTCTAAACGCCATGATGGCGCCCATCATCAGCCTGCTGCGCCCGGTCTCGCCGCTGGCGTGGCTGCCGATCGGGCTGCTGCTGTTCAAGTCTGCCAATCCGGCGGCGATCTGGGCCATCTTCATCTGCTCGATCTGGCCGATGGTGATCAATACCGCGGTGGGCGTGACGCGCGTGCCGCAGGATTACCTGAATGTCGCGCGCGTGCTCGACCTGTCGGAGTGGAAGGTGTTCACGCGCGTGCTGCTGCCGGCGGTCCTGCCTTACATGCTGACCGGCGTGCGGCTGTCGATCGGCACGGCCTGGCTGGTGATCGTGGCCGCGGAGATGCTGACCGGTGGCACCGGCATCGGCTTCTGGCTGTGGGACGAGTGGAACAACCTGAAGGTGGAGCACATCGTCATCGCAATCTTCATCATCGGCGTGGTCGGGCTGCTGCTCGAATACGCATTGCTGAGCCTGGCGAAGCGTTTCAGCTACGGCAACTAAGACGGCTACCGCGCGCGGCGCCAAGGAGAACCTCATGGAAAAGTTCGTCCGTATCGAAAACGTCGGGCAGACCTTCAAGACCAAGAAGGGGCCGTTCGTGGCCCTGCGCGATGTCAACCTGACCATCGCCAGCGGCGAGTTCATCACGCTGATCGGCCACTCCGGCTGCGGCAAGTCCACCTTGCTCAACCTGCTGGCCGGACTGGACCGTCCCAGCGCCGGCGCACTGATCTGCGCCGAGCGCGAGATCGCCGGGCCCGGCCCGGATCGGGCGGTGGTGTTCCAGAACCACTCACTGCTGCCCTGGCTGACCTGCTTCGAAAACGTCTACCTTGGCGTGGAACGCGTGTTCGGCGGCAGCGAAAGCAGAGCACAACTGAAGGCGCGCACCCACGACACGCTGGCCATGGTCGGGCTCACCCATGCCGAATCCAAGTATCCGCAGGAAATCTCGGGCGGCATGAAGCAGCGCGTGGGCATCGCGCGGGCGCTCGCGATGGAGCCCAAGGTGCTGCTGATGGACGAGCCCTTCGGCGCGCTGGATGCGCTCACCCGCGCGCACTTGCAGGACGAACTGATCAAGATCGTGGCCAAGACCCGCAGCACGGTGGTGATGGTGACCCATGATGTGGACGAAGCGGTGCTGCTGGCCGACCGCATCGTCATGATGACCAACGGCCCGGCCGCCACGATCGGCGAAGTGCTGAAGGTGGACCTGCCGCGGCCGCGCGAGCGCATGGCGCTGGCCGACGACAAGAACTATCACGCGTGCCGGACCGCGGTGCTGGACTTCCTGTATCGCAAGCAGCGCAATCCGGCGCTGAAGGAAGCCGCCTGAGCGAACGCCGGCAAGCGGGCGCGGCGGCATGGCAGGCCGGCATTGTCCAATGCGATGGGCACGGCCCGTCCGCTCCGCTATCATGAACCTCAAACCACATCGCCCCAGCCCGCCATGACCACCACGCCTGCCACGCCCGCCGCCCCGACTTTCGCCGCCGCGAAGTACATCAAGGAAATCGGCCGGGGCGTCAACGGCGCCCGCGCGCTGCCGCGCGAGGACGCGCAGGCCTTGTTCGATGCCATGCTGGCCGGCCGCGTCGCCGATATCGAGCTGGGCGCGGTGCTGATGGCCTATCGCATCAAGGGCGAAGCCCCGCACGAGCTGGCCGGCATGCTCGATGCCGCGCACGCGCACTGCCTGCCGCTGGCCGCGCCACCGGACCGCATCGTTGTGACCATCCCAAGCTACAACGGCGCGCGCAAGCAGCCCAACCTGGTACCGCTGCTGGCCCTGCTGCTGGCGCGCGAAGGCATTCCCGTGCTGGTGCACGGCAGCCGCCAGTTCAACGGGCGTGTGACCAGCCTCTCTCTGTTCGAGGCGCTGGGCATCGCGCCGTGCAGTTCCGTGGCGCAGGCCGAAGCCCAGCTTCGCAGCAAGGACAGCCAGCCGGGCCCGCTGGCGGTGCTGCCGATCGACGTGCTGTCGCCGGCGCTGGCCGCCATGCTCGACAGGCGCATGCAGATCGGCTTGCGCAACTCCGCGCACACGGTGGTCAAGATGCTCCAGCCGGTCGGCACCCACTCCCCGGCGGAAGCGCTGCGCCTGTACAGCTACACCCATCCCGAGTACCGCGAGACGCTGACCGACTACTTCTCTCGCGAGCCCGCCAATGTGCTGCTGGCGCGCGGCACCGAAGGTGAAGTGGTGGCCGATGCGCGGCGCAGCAGCCGCATCGACTGGCTGCACGACGGGCATCAGCGCACGCTGGTCGATCCCACCGCGGGCTCCATCACCGAAGTGCCGGAATTGCCACCCGGCAGCGACGTGGACCAGACTGCGGCCTGGATCCGCCTCGTGCTGGACGGCAAGGCACCCGTCCCGGCTCCGATCGCTACGCAGATCGAGGCGATCCGCGACTGCCTGCAACAGGGAACGCGCGTGACCTGGGCCAGCCCGGTCTGAGGGCAGCCCCGGGCGCTTTCAGCGCTTGCGCTGCGGCAGCGGGATGCGATCGTCCTCGCCGGGCACGCGCGGGAACTGGTCATCCTCCCAGCGCTGGGAGGCCGCCTCGATCGCTTCCTTGCTGCTGGCAACGAAATTCCAGAAGATAAAGCGGTGCCCGTCCGTCGGATCGCCGCCTAGCAGCATCACGCGCGAAGGCGCCTGCGCGGTCAGCGTCACCGGCACGCCAGGCGCCAACACCGCCAAATGGCGTTCCGGCAATATTTCGCCATCCAGCGCAACGCTGCCGTCCACCGGATAGATGCCACGTTCGGCATGCTCCGGCGGAATCTCCAGGCTGGCACCCGCATCCAGCTCGATGGCCACATAGAGCGTGCGGCTGAACACCTTCACGGGAGCCTCCGCGCCAAAGGCATCTCCGGCGATCACCGTCATCCGCACCCCGGGGCGCTCCAGCTTTGGCAGCGTTGCGGCGGGGTGGTGATGGAAGGACGGTTCGACGTTTTCAAACGCCTTTGGCAAGGCCACCCAGGTCTGTATGCCATGCAGGCGCGGCCCGGCATCGCGGGCGGCCTGCGGCGAGCGTTCCGAGTGCGCGATGCCCTTTCCCGCCGTCATCCAGTTCACGTCGCCCGGCCTGATCACCTGCTTGCTGCCAAGGCTGTCGTGGTGAAGGATCTCGCCTTCGAACAGGTAAGTGACGGTCGCCAGCCCAATATGTGGATGCGGACGCACGTCTGCACCCTCCCCCGGAGGCATCGCCACGGGTCCCATATGGTCGAAGAAGATAAACGGCCCGACGGTCTGCGTTGCCGCCGCAGGTAGCAGCCGGCTGACGGCAAAGTCGCCAAGGTCACGCGTATGCGGCTTGAGCAAGTGTTCGATAGCAGACATGAATTCTCCCCGGTTCGGTCGATGCTGGCGGATAGCGCAAATGAAAAGAGTGTAGCCGCTGTAGAAACACTGCATCTCATTTGGCGATAGAACCGAAGGGCGCGTGGTCCCTCTAACCCATGTCGGATCGTTCGGGGGCTCGCATGAGATAGTGGCCACGCCACATCACGCAAAGCCCCTCGCAAGAAACGCTATGTGAAAACAGATTTCGATTATCAGGAACTATCAACCCTATAACTACTCCAACTTAGCAGTCCCCCGGCTTGAGTGCTAATATGTGTTGCAATGCAGTGCGTGGCCCCCCATGGGTTGGCGTACGCGGGCAACCCACCCGCCGGATGCAAAAGGAGCAATCGAGTGAACGCGGTCCTATCTGCTGACCAAACCCAAATGACCAACCGTCTGCCCACGGTGCCCCAAGGTACCGGCACGTTTGCGCTGACGCTTCCCGGAACGCTGGGAAATCTGGACAGCTATATCCAGGCTGTCCACCGTATTCCCCTGCTCACCCCCGAGGAAGAGCAGCGGCTCGCGCGCGAGCTGCGCGAGCATGACTCCGTTGACGCGGCGCGCCGCATGGTGCTGTCGCACCTGCGCCTGGTGGTGTCCATCGCCCGCCAGTACCTCGGCTACGGCCTGCCCCATGCGGACCTGATCCAGGAAGGCAATATCGGCCTGATGAAGGCCGTGAAGCGCTTCGACCCGGACCAGGGCGTGCGCCTGGTGTCGTATGCGATGCACTGGATCAAGGCCGAGATCCA
>Ga0255338_1004122_pt1 | contig 15772 bp, 13 predicted proteins | sample MeOH1_35cm_T4_19_FD_203715 | JGI IMG/M metagenome (GOLD analysis project Ga0255338, IMG submission 203715) | Sandy soil microbial communities from University of British Columbia, Vancouver, Canada - MeOH1_35cm_T4_195 | ecosystem: Engineered > Artificial ecosystem > Sand microcosm > Unclassified ...
CTTCTCGATCTGGGAGAGCGCGGCGGCAAGCGCCTTCTGCTTCTCAGCGCTCACGCCGGCGCCGGCCTTCTTGTCGTCCATGGTCGTCCTTCAGTCAATGGTGTATAAATAGGCCGCATGCGGCGCGGCGCCCGATTTTTGGCCGATTTTCAATGGAAAACCGGCTGGAAGTCCCTTCTGGCGCCCGACTCGACCCGGCTGCACCAAGGCAGCCTGCGGAATGTCGAGTACTGTATAAAAAAACAGTATGCTTGGCAAGCCCCACCGGTACCGCTTCCGGCTGGCGTGCGATGCCGGCCACAGGGTGGAGACAACCATGCGCATTCTGATTGCCGAAGATGACGACGTACTGGCGGACGGGCTGACGCGCTCGTTGCGTCACTCCGGCTACGCCGTCGACCACGTTGCCAACGGCATGGAAGCCGATTCGGCGCTTTCCACCCAGACCTTCGACCTGCTGATCCTCGATCTCGGCCTGCCGCGCATGCCCGGCCTGGAGGTGCTCAAGCGCCTGCGCACGCGCGGCGCCATGCTGCCCGTGCTGATCCTGACCGCCGCCGACGGCGTGGACGAGCGCGTGAAGGGGCTGGACCTTGGCGCCGACGACTACATGGCCAAGCCGTTCGCGCTGTCCGAGCTGGAGGCGCGCGTGCGCGCGCTGGTGCGGCGCGGCGCGGGCGGCGGGGCCACGCTCATACGCCACGGGCCGCTTGCCTTCGACCAGGTGGGCCGCATCGCCTACCTCAACGAGCAGATGCTGGACCTTTCCGCGCGCGAGATCGGCCTGCTCGAGATCCTGCTCACGCGCTGCGGGCGGCTGGTCTCGAAGGAACAGCTGGTGGACCGCCTCTGCGAATGGGGCGAGGAAGTCAGCAATAACGCCATCGAGGTCTATGTGCACCGGCTGCGCAAGAAGATCGAGGTGGGCGGCATCCGCATCGCCACCGTGCGTGGCCTGGGCTATTGCCTGGAGAAATTCCAGCCGGCGCTGGCCGCGCATGGCTGATTTCCGCGGGCCGGGGCCGGCATGAGCCTGCTGAGACTGCCCTGGCGGCGCGGGGGCCCTGCCCGCGTGCCCGAGCCGCTGCCCACGCTGGCCGACGCCGCCGCCGAGGATGCGGCGCTGGCCGACGCCCTGCCCCATCTGGAGGAATCGTCCGCGCACCCCGCGCCGCGTTCGCTGTTCGGCGAGATCCTGGACTGGATGCTGGCCCCGCTGCTGCTGCTCTGGCCGATGAGCATCGCGGTCACGTACCTGGTGGCCAAGTCCATCGCCAACGGGCCGTTCGATCGCGCGCTCGAGGCCAGCGCCATCGTGCTGTCCCAGCAGGTGCGCGAGGTCAACGGGCGCGTGACGCTGCAATTGCCGCTCTCCGCGCGCGAGATCCTGCGCGCCGACGAGACCGACAATATCTATTACCAGGTGGTGGGCAAGCGCGGCGAGTATGTGGCCGGCGACCACGACCTGCCGCTGCCGTCCGAGGAGGACCAGGGCCATGCCGGGCTGGTGTCGCTGCGCGACGACCACGTGGCCGGCAACGACGTGCGCGTGGCCTACACCTACGTGAACCTGAAAGAGGCCGGCGGCACCCAGCCGGTGCTGGTGCAGGTGGCCGAGACGCTGGACAAGCGCGCGCGGCTGGCCAACGAGATCATCAAGGGCGTGATCCTGCCGCAGTTCGTGATCCTGCCGCTGGCCGTGGTGCTGGTGTGGTTCGGCCTCACGCGCGGGCTGGCGCCGCTGACCGCCATCCAGCAGCGCATCCGCGCGCGCAATCCCGGCGATACGAGTCCCATCGACGAAACCGCCGCGCCGCAGGAGATCACGCCGCTGGTGGCTTCGTTCAACGACCTGCTGGCGCGGCTGGACCAGTCCGTGCAGACGCAGAAGCGCTTCATCGCCGATGCCGCGCACCAGATGAAGACGCCGCTGGCGGGGCTGCGCATGCAGGCCGAACTGGCGCAGCGCGAGCAATCGCCCGAAGAGTTGCGCCGCTCGCTGGCGCAGATCGCCGGCAGTTCAGACCGGACCGCGCACCTGGTGACGCAACTGCTGTCGCTGGCGCGCATGGAGAACCTGGCCGGCGCGGGCAGCATGGCGCCGCTGGACCTGAACGCGCTGGCGCGCGAGGTGGTCAAGGACTGGCTGCCGCAGGCGTGGGCCCGCCGCATCGACCTGGGCCTGGAGGGCGACGATCATCCGGTGACCATCACCGGCAACCGGCTGATGCTGACCGAGATGCTGAACAACCTGCTGGACAACGCCATCCGCTATACGCCGGCCGGCGGGCGCGCCACGGTGCGCGTGAGCGCCGATCCGTTCGAGCCGTTCGCCTACCTGGATGTGGAAGACACCGGCCCGGGCATTGCGCCGGCCGAGCGCGAGCGCGTGATGGAGCGCTTCTACCGCGTGCTGGGCACCAATACCGAGGGCAGCGGCCTGGGGCTGGCCATCGTGCGCGAGATCGTGCAGCAGCACGGCGGCGAGGTGGCCATCGACGACTATGTCTACCAGCAGTCGCCGCGGCTGGCCGGCACGCGGCTGCGCGTGACGCTGCGCCGCGCCGGCGGCGGGGAGGCGGCATGAGACCGTCGCCGCCCGACCGCATGACGCCGGCCGAGCGCCGCGCCTGGGGCCACAACCGGCGCTGGATCGCCGTGCTGCTGGTGGTCTGGTTCGTGGTCTCTTTCGTGGTCAGCTGGTTCGCGCGCGAACTGCGCTTCGACTTCTTTGGCTGGCCGTTCTCGTTCTGGGTGGGCGCCCAGGGCGCGCTGATCGTCTACGTGGCGATGACCGCGCTCTACGCATGGCGCATGAACCGCGCCGACCACGAGGCCGACTACGAGGCCGAACCTGACAACCGCCACCCGATGCCGTCCGCCGGCGCGGCTGCTGGCACCGACCGGGCCGATGCTGCATAGCAAGACGGGCGCGCCGCCAGGCGGATGACCGCGTGACACGCCCCGAGGCGCCCCGGGACGCCGCAGCGCAGCAAATCCGGGGTGCCCGGCACCGTGTTGGCCGCTAGCGTATACCCCGACGCTTTCCGCGCCATTCCCGGCATTTCTGTCAGAACGCAGTAAGTTTCGACTCCCACAATCCTCCTCAACTTCGTTGCAGAGGTTCGCCTACACGCGGCCGCTGACAGCGGGGACCCTTTCGAAGAGACGGAGGAGACAATAAATGGCAAACGCGCAAAACGTGGCAATGCCGGGGGGCACTGCCCAACACAACGCGCCGATGACGCGCGAAGAGAGAAAGGTCATCCTGGCCTCTTCCCTCGGCACGGTATTCGAGTGGTACGACTTTTACCTGTACGGTTCGCTGGCGGCGATCATCGCCAAGCAGTTCTTCGCGGGCCTGGACCCGACCTCGGCGTTCATCTTCGCGCTGCTGGCCTTTGCCGCGGGCTTCCTGGTGCGCCCGTTCGGCGCGCTGGTGTTCGGCCGCCTGGGCGACATGATCGGGCGCAAGTACACGTTCCTGGTCACCATCCTGATCATGGGCCTGTCCACGTTCCTGGTGGGTCTGCTGCCCAGCTTCGCCACCATCGGCTGGGCGGCGCCGATCATCCTGATCGGGCTGCGCATGCTGCAGGGCCTGGCCCTCGGCGGCGAGTACGGCGGCGCGGCCACGTACGTGGCGGAACATGCACCGCACGGCAAGCGCGGCGCGTACACATCATGGATCCAGACCACGGCCACGCTGGGCCTGTTCCTGTCGCTGATCGTGATCCTGCTGTGCCGCGAACTCACGGGTCCGAACTTCGACACCTGGGGCTGGCGCATCCCGTTCCTGGTCTCCATCGCGCTGCTGGCCACGTCGGTGTACATCCGGCTGTCGATGAGCGAATCGCCGGCGTTCCAAAAAATGAAGTCCGAGGGCAAGACCTCCAAGGCGCCGCTGACCGAGGCATTTGGCCAATGGCGCAACCTGAAGGTCGTGATCCTGGCGCTGGTCGGCCTGACTGCCGGCCAGGCCGTAGTCTGGTACACGGGCCAGTTCTACGCGCTGTTCTTCCTCACGCAGGTGCTGAAGGTGGACGCCAAGACGGCCAACCTGCTGATCGCCGGCGCCCTGGTGGTCGGCACGCCGTTCTTCATCTTCTTCGGCTCGCTGTCTGACAAGATCGGCCGCAAGTGGATCATCATGCTCGGCTGCGCGATTGCCGTGCTGACCTACTTTCCGCTGTTCAAGGCGCTCACGCACTACGCCAACCCGGCGCTGGAGCGCGCGCAGCAGACCGCGCAGATCGTGGTCACGGCCGATCCGAAGACCTGCTCGTTCCAGGGCAGCCCGATCGCGCGCGAGATCGACTTCCGCAGCTCGTGCGACATCGTCAAGCGCGCGCTGGCGCAGGCATCGGCCAGCTACGAGGTGGTGCAGGCGCCGGCCGGCACGCCGGCCTCGGTGAGGATCGGCGACAAGGAGATCAAGGCGGCCGACGCCACGGTCGTGAAGGGCGCCTTCGACGACGCGAGCAAGAAGCAGATTGCCGCGTTCAAGAAGGAAGTGAGTGACTCGATGGCCGCCGCGGGGTATCCGACCAAGGCCGATCCGGCCCAGACCAACACGATCATGGTGCTGGTGATCCTGACCATCCTGGTGATCTACGTGACGATGGTGTACGGCCCGATCGCGGCGATGCTGGTGGAGATGTTCCCGACGCGCATCCGCTACTCGTCGATGTCGCTGCCGTATCACATCGGCAACGGCTGGTTCGGCGGCCTGCTGCCGACCATCTCGTTCGCGCTGGTGGCCCAGAACGGCAACATCTACCACGGCCTGTGGTACCCGATCGTGATCGCCGCCATGACCTTCGTGATCGGCGCGCTGTTCATCCGGGAAACCAAGGACGTGGATATCTACGCCAACGACTGAGCCGCTCCAGGCCAGCGTTCAGGCAACCTCGCTCAGGATGAGCCGGCATTGCAGCACGCGCCGGCCACTCCTTCTCATGGCAGGCCCCCGGGTCTGCCATTTTTTTAGGCAGCCGCGAAAGCTTGCATAAAGGCGTCACAAAGGTGTTGACAGGCCGCAATGCATCGGTATAATTGCGGTCTTCGTTGGCGAATTAGCTCAGTCGGTTAGAGCGACGGAATCATAATCCGCAGGTCCGGGGTTCGAATCCCTGATTCGCCACCAGCATTTGAAAAGCCGCAGTCCTTCACGGGATTGCGGCTTTTTGCTTTGGGGGAGAATCCCGCGTCAATACGTGACCGTGACGATCAGGGTGTCGCGATAGACGCCCGGCGGCCCCACCGGCTGCGACGGCAGCCGCGCGTAGACCTGGTGCACGCGCGGACTGCCATCACCCGTGCCGTCGGCCATCGAGGTGCCGGCGCTGCCGTCGCCCCAGGGCACCGAGTACCCCGCATCGCGGTAAAGCCCATAGTTCAGCGTCTCCGCGCCACCCTCGCGCGTCAGCTTGCGTGACGCGGGGGTGGCGCCACTGCCATTGCCCGCATTGATTGCCACGGTATAGGGCGTTCCGGCCGTGCAGGTGACCGTGACGCTGCCGGTGGCCTGGATGGGGTTTGCGGACAGTCCCAGTTGTCCGAAGTCGATATCGCGCGCCGTAATCGAGCAATCGGACACCACGTTGGCGCGCACGGCGAACATCCAGCTCGGTCCCTGCTGCAGGGTGTACGAACATTGGGGCGGCACCCCCGAATAGCCCTGCATGTGGATTGCCGTATCGTTCGTTGAGTAGACAATGGAATAGTTGCCAGGCGGAACCGATGTCTGCGGGCCCAGTATGCGGGCAAAGTACGGCACGGTCGTGGTGGCCTTGCCGTATGAATCCATCCCCACGTCGAGCTGCCGCGGCATGCTCGGCGTGGCATACACACTCCCCCAGACCGCGCCATAGCTCGAATTGGTGTAGATGTTGTACGAGAGCTTGACCGCTGTCTGGCCGCCCATGGCCCGATTGTCCTGGCTGCCGCCGCCGGGCGTGCCGAAACTCAGGCAGACCCGGGCAGACGGCGTCGTCATGTTGGTGCATTGAACGGTCACGTACCCCGTGACCTCGGCACCGGCGCTTGTCAGCACGTTGACGTTGCCGAACTGGACGTCACCCATCGTGGCAGTACAGTCGATGGCCAGCGCGCCGCCAGGCCACCACAGCCAGGCCATGAGACAGGTTGCAAGAACAAGTCGCTTGTACATGCCATCGCTCCATGGAAAAGCGCGCCGGGGGGTCATGGCATCATGGCCGCCGCGGTACGGCACAGACAAAAGGTCCGATGGTGGTCATCACCTCATGCGCCGCAAAGGGCACTTCCGCGGTGCAGTCATCGTCACCCACCCTGACGGTCACCCGGTTGCGGGCCTGCAGGCTTGGCAGGAACACCGCGCCATCGTAGCCAACCAGCGCGATGGCGTCGGAGCCCTCGAGCGACACGCGCGAACCCACCGGCAGCGGCACGCCTTGCGCATTGACGAGAATGACCGTTGCGCCGTGGTATCGCGTCACCGGGAAGCGCGCCGTGACGCCGGCGCGGGTCGAGGGCACCACGATCATATGGTCGGTGGTCACGCTGGCTTCCACCGGCAGTTGCACGGTATTGATGGCGAGGCGGTTGGCGTTGTAGGGGAGCAGGTCGGTCACCAGCAGGCGGCCACCGCTGTCGGTCCGGCCGACCTCGCGGTTCTCGCGCAGCACCGGCACGCCTGGCGTGCCGTCGGTGGACACCACGGCAAACGTGTCGTAGATCGGGCGGCCCGCCAACAGGGCGCCATCCATCACCACCAGCGAGCCGGCGCCATAGAACGTTCCCTGGGTCGACTCGGTGTTGCTCATGCTCGAATGCGCGATCTGGACCGATGCCACGCCATACGCGCCGCGATAGTCCAGGCGGCCCAGCCCATGGCGATACGACTCGCTGCCGGCGTCGGCCTGCACGGCCCACCCGAAGCCGCCCCGGTCATAGTCCACCGGACGGCCCGCCGAGACGGATGCGCTGCGCCGCCCGTCATTCGAGCTGGCGTTGGTGCCGACGCTGATCCCGCCGTCAAGCGAGATCGTCACACCCACGTAGGCGCCCACGTGCGCCTGGTCATAGTCCCTGAACACGTTGGCGAACACACTGGTGCGCGAGCCGATGGAGGCCGAATAGCCAACGGAGACGATGCGCGACCCGCCCAGGAAGGACGCATCCTGCCGGGAATAGCTCACCGAAAGCGTATGCCGGGGTGCGAGCGGCACGCTGAGCGTGAGATACAACTGGCGCTCCGGCACGCGAACCCCCTCCAGCGTGCCCAGGTCCTGATACTGGGCGGAGGCACGGATGCCCTGCACCGTGAAGCTGAACGCGGGGGAAAAGTACTGGTAGCCCGCGCTGAACTGTGCCCCCGCCGCGTTGCCGTCGCTGCCGGACACCGCGCCGTTGATCACGCCGAAGCGCCCCAACTGCAGGAGACCGCCCACACCGGCATTGCGCAGCGCCCGCCCCACTTCCGCATGGCCTTCCACGGTCACGGCGTCGGACACCCCGTACCGCATCGACGCGGTGGCGGCCGGCGTGGGCGCGTAGTCGAACGACAGACTGCCGTAGCTGCGCCGCACATAGCCGGCCTGCACCGCATACTCGGAGAGCCCCTTGGCCAGCAGGCGCGCGTCCACATACAACGGCCGATTGACGATCACCTCGCGGCCCAGCTGGTCGCGATAGACCAGCGTGGCCGTGCCCGCGCCGGTCAGGGCCGGCGGGGTGGCGATGACGAACGGTCCGCCGCCTGACTGCACCGAGAACTGGCGCAGCCCGTTGAGGTAGAGGTCCACCGTGGTCGGTACCACGGCGGTGCCGCCAAGCGCCGGCACCGGAAAGGTCACGAGATCCGGGCGTGTCTCGAAGTTGTGCGCGATGCTGACGCCGCCCATGCGGAGCGCGCGCGACCACGGCAACGACGCCGAGACAAAGTCGCCCACGGTGTAAGTGAGCAGCCTGGCGGCGTCAGAGTACGTCCAGTAGGTGTCCTGGCGCAGGTACTCCGCCCGCCCGGCATGCAGCGTCGAAATGCCGGAATTCTGGAAAACACCATACGGAGAGAAGAACCGCAGTTCGCTGGACAGCGACAGCGTGCGGCTCATCTTCTCGTAGCTGTCGGCATATGCCTGTTCGCTCAACAGCGGCTGGGTGCCATACGAACCCGCGCCCTGCAGCGGGCTGGGCTTGCGCAACAGCGCACGCTGCTCTTCCAGCGATACGCGCGAGCTTTGCAGGTTGACCGCGTAGTTCACCACGAGCCCCGTTCCCGACTGCGCCGGCGGCAATGGTGGCGGCACATGGCCCAGGCGCTCGGCCCGCAGCAGGTCGTTGGGCAGGCGCAGCGCAATCCGTTGGTCGGCGATCTGATAGTCATAGGTCAGACCCGGAATGGCTTCGAGCGCAATCCGCTGGTTCGCGTCAAACGTCAGTGCCTCGACGCGGATGCCCAGTTCCGCGAGTTCGTCGGCGGACATGTACAGGATGCCCCCAACGCGCTCAACGTGGACGATCAGGTTCTTCTCGAGCTGATTAACCGTCGCCTGGAGATAGTAGTCAGTGACCGCTCCATCATCGGGAAGGGCCGATGCCTGCGGCCACGCGCGGGTGCCCGCCAGCAGATCGGCCGAGATGTTGAGGAGCAGAACCAGCGCGAGCTTTCGCCGTGCGCGACGGCGCGTGCCTCCATGCGGCATCTCGGACATAGGTTTGCACGGGCAGCATCAGAGACTCACCTGAAGTTCGCGGCCATTGACCATCATCGTGACACCCGCCGGCTTGCCTTTCGCACTGACGCTTGCCGGTATGGGCACCTTCCATTCGATGGACTTGCCGGGCAGCACATAGCCAAGCAGTCCCGGCAACACGGGCGCGACGACCTTGCCGGCGTACGCCAGCGACACACCGCTGGCCTGCGCATAGGCTTCGCCTTGGTTCCTGGCGGACAGTGTCAGGGTATCGCCCTCAACGGCGGCCGTCATCGCGAGATTCGCCGGCTTCAGGTTGCCCCGGGGAAGGACGAACACCGGCAACGAATAGCGCATCTGCAGGACCACCCCGAGATCTGACGGCTTGGATGCGTCGGGCACTTCATCGACCAGCAACCGGTACGCCTCGACGGCGGTGGCGGGGGATTTCCCGGTGCGGACCAGGCGGACGGACTGCACCTGGCCCGGCGCCAGCGTCAGCATGGGCGGGCTGGCTACGAGCTTTGCCGTGGGCGCAAGAATATCCTTCTGCGCCTGGTCCCAGCCGAACACGCGCACCTGCGCATTGATCGGCTGGTCGCCATTGTTGGTCAGGGTGATGACGGCCGCGGACTGTCCCGGCTGGATTATTGTCATGGTCGGCTTGACGTGGATCGTCGTTCCGTGTGCATTGACCACCCATGACAGGACAATCAGCATTGCAATGCAAAGTCTCGACATTGTTATTCTCCGGCAATAGGGCACGCTGGGATTACGCTGGTCGGTTCAGTACGTAATGGTCACTGTCACGGTGGACTGATAGGTGCCAGGGGCCGGTAGTAACTGCCCAGGCATGCGCCCATAGACGGGATGCTGCTCAATGCCACCCGTGGCGGTCTGACCGAGGGTGTCGGTGCCAGGCGTTTCACCCCAGACCAGCGACCTGGCACTATCGCGATACAACTGGTAGCCAACAGTCTCGCTTCCGCTGGACAGACGCCGGTTTTCGATGGTCGAGCCCGTACCGGTGCCGGCATTCAGCGCAATGGTATAGGCGGTGCCCTTCGTACAAGCCATGTTGATCACGCCTTGCGCGTCGGTCCCGTTGGCGGTCACGGCAATTTCGCCAAAATTGACGCCGTACGCGGAGTGAATACTGCAGTCGGAGATCACGGTGGCCTGAATTTGTATTGATGCTGTCGTCGTCGCCGCCGATACCATGAGTGGTATTGACAGCGCCGCCATGGTCGCGGTCGCGCTCATCGCGCCGAAACAGGAACGGGCTGGCATAGGAACTCCTTGGCTTGCGCATTCTGCCGAATGCCGCCGACATCACTTCACCGCATCGACATTCTGATTTGCCGATATTTGATTTATCTATTTCCGATAATCCTGGCGGAAGAATAGAAAATCACTCTCACCGCAGTTCCTTGTTTATATTCGGCCAAATTCGATGTCAATCATATTCTGCCCGCGCAAAGAAACATTCAATACGAATACTCTTTGTCGCGCTCCGGCTTACAGCAGATGATGTCTTCTCGCAAACTCTGCCAGATCAATCAGAGATTTGAACTTGAGCTTGCCCATGATGTTCGTCTTGTGGGAACTGACCGTCTTGTTGCTGATCTCGAGCAGCTCGGAGATGGCCTTGTTGGTGTGGCCGGTGGCCAGCATGCGCAGCACCGTGAGTTCGCGCCGGCTCAGGATGCGCGCGGGATCGCCCGCCACGGCCGTCACGCGGCGCAGTGTCGGCAGCAATTGCGTGGGAAAGACCGCAAACCCTTCCATGACCGCACGCAGCGCGGGCGTGAGCGCGTCGAGCCCATCGCCCTTGTCCACGTATCCGTGGGCGCCGCCGTGGATGGCGCGCTCGCCGGCGCCGGTCATCGCGGACAGCACCAGCACGCGCGTCCTGGGATGGCGCGCCACCAGTTCGGCCAGCAACGCCTCGCCCGGCACACCCGGCAGACTCAGGTCCACCACGATCAGGTCGGTGGCGCCATCGCGCAAGGCGTGCAGCGCGTCAGCCCCATTGGTGACCTCGGTGACCGTGTCGAACTGCAGTTCGTCGGTCAGCCGGGTTCTGACGGCAAGCCGAATCGCGGGATGATCGTCCACAACAAGGGCGGTGGGCATGGGCTCGGGCTCCTGGGTTTGAGTGATGCCCGAGCATAGGCCGCCCCTGCCGGCGCAGGATGCGGAAATTTCGCCAATGCCCCTGAGAAACTTCCGTGTGTGGACAGGGAAAATTCAGCTGTTGCGAATTTGTGTCCGATCCGCGGTGGCGCAACATCGGCCGGCGGCGCATGCCGAGCACATTGCCGCGAACATGACAATCGTGAAATCCTGAAAAACCAAGCCTAAATTTGATCTAAGTTCGGATATGAACCCGGCACAGCTGCCATGATGACGGTGAGTCACATGCAACAGGCCAACCAGGAGATTGAAGTCATGCCCCACGTCATCCTTGCCACCGATGGTTCCAGCTTCAGCGACGCCGCCGCGCGCTTCCTGGCCGAAGGCCGGCTGTTGCAGCCCGGCTATACCGTTCACGTCGTGCATGTATCGCCCGAGGTCACGGGCCAGGTGCGCGCGTTCGTCAGCAAGGAAACCATCGACGCCTGGCACCATGATGAAAGCGAGAAGGCGATGGCGTCGGTCTGCAAGATCCTTGGCGATGCCGGCGTGCCGTTCGAGCGCCATCCGCTGCGCGGCTTCGCGCCGGACAAGATCATCGCGCACGCCAGGGCGGTGCACGCCGATGCCATCGTCATGGGCACCCATGGCCGCGGCTCGTTCTTCGATGCGGTAATCGGGTCGGTGGCCGGCCGCGTGCTGGCGCAGGCCGACTGCCCGGTCATGATGGTCAAGGGCGATCGCGCCCGGTAAGAGACACCATCAAAACGATTCTGGCGTCGTTGCGCGGCCTTGCCGTACCACTTTGTACTGTCTGCGGCCGCGCGTCTAGCCAGAACCGCTTCGCTTCATTTTGATGGCATCTCTAAGGCCATCTACCCCCAGAGCGGGGGTTCGTCCATGAGCGCGATCTGCTCGCGCAGCTCCAGGATGCGGTCCTGCCAGTATCGCGCCGTGCCGAACCACGGAAACGCGGCCGGAAACGCGGGATCGCGCCAGCGGCTGGCCAGCCAGGCGCTGTAGTGCAGCAGGCGCAGCGTGCGCAGCGCCTCGACGAGGCACAGCTCGCGCGTCTCGAATTCGGCAAAGTCCTCGTAGCCGGCCACGATGTCGGCCAACTGGCCCTGCATGGCCGCGCGGTCACCCTCGAGCAGCATCCACAGGTCCTGTACCGCCGGTCCCATGCGGCTGTCATCGAAATCGACGAAATGCGGGCCCGGCGCGCCGCGTCCGCGCGCGTCGTCCTCGTCGATCCACAACACATTGCCGCGATGGCAGTCGCCATGGAGCCGCAGCAGCCGGATATCGCCGGCGCGGTCGTAGCAGCGGCGCACGGCGTCGAGCGCCAGGTCCGCCGCGGCACGCCACGGCGCCAGCAGGTCGGCGGGGATGCAGTCGTGCGCGAGCAGATAGTCGCGCGGTGCCACGCCGAACGTTTCCACATCGAGCGTGGGCCGCGCCGCGTAGGCGGCCGTTGCGCCCACCGCGTGGATGCGGCCGATGAAGCGGCCCAGCCACGTCAGCGTCTCCGGCCGGTCCAGCGCCGGCTCGCGGCCGCCGCAGCGCGAGAAGACCGCGAAGCGGAAGCCCTCGTGCGTGAGCAGCGTGCCGGGGGGCTGCCCGTCGATCGATGCCGCCAGTGCCGGCACGGCCGGGATCTCGGCATCGGCCAGTTGCCGGACGAACGCGTGTTCCTCGAGGATCGCGGCATCGGTCCAGCGGCCCGGGCGGTAAAACTTGGCGATGACCGGCGCGGCGTCCTCGATGCCCACCTGCCAGACCCGGTTCTCGTAGCTGTTGAGCGCCAGCAGCCGGCCGTCCGGCAGGAAACCGGCGGCCTCCAGCGCATCGAGAATGCGCTCCGGCGTCAGGCCGGCATAGGGAATGTCATCGGCGGCGGGCGCGGTCATCGTGGCGTGGCCGGTCAGGGCTTGCGGTTGCCGCCGAGCAGCGCCGCCTGAGGCGCGGGACGGCGGTTGCGCGCGGGCGGCGCGCCGGCGGCATCCTGCGCCGGACGCGGTTGCGCGGCCCGCTGGGCATTGCCGCCCTTGGCGCCGCCGCCAGCATTGCCGTTACCGTTACCGTTGCCATTACCCGTAGCCTGTCGGCCACGGCCACCGTTGCCGGCGTTGCCGTTGGCACCATTACCACCGGCGCCGCGTGCCGGCTGGGCCGGACGGTTGCGCGGGGCCTCCTGGCGCTGGCCGTCCGGGCGCGGTGCCGCCGCCTTCGGGGCGCGCTCCTGGCGGCGTTCGCCGCCATTACCGCCGCCATTGCCACGGGCCTGGCCCTGGCCCTGGGCCGGCGCGCGGCCGCCACGGCCGCCACCGCCCTGCCCGCCCGAAGCACCGCGCTGCTGGCGGCCCTTCTGGATCGGCTCGGCCACGATGGTCGGGTCCACTTCGAACCCGGGCAGGATGGTCTGCTCGATCTGGCGCTTGATCAGCCGCTCGATGTCGCGCAGCAGGCCATGCTCGTCCACGCAAACCAGCGAGATCGCCTCGCCCTCGGCACCGGCGCGGCCCGTGCGGCCGATACGGTGCACGTAGTCCTCGGGCACGTTCGGCAGGTCGAAGTTGACCACGTGCGGCAGCTGGTCGATGTCGATGCCACGCGCGGCGATGTCGGTGGCCACCAGCAGCCGCAGCGTGCCGGCCTTGAATTCCGACAGCGCGCGCGTACGCGCCGACTGGCTCTTGTTGCCATGGATCGCCAGCGCGGACAGCCCGTCCTTGTCCAACTGTTCGGCCAGCCGGTTGGCGCCGTGCTTGGTCCGCGTGAACACCAGCACCTGGTGCCAGTCGTGCTCGCGCACCAGGTGGGCCAGCAATTCGCGCTTGCGCTCGCGGTCCACCGGGTAGGCGCGCTGCGCCACGGTCTCGGCCGTGGTGTTGCGGCGGGCCACCTCGATGGATGCCGGGTTGTTCAGCAGCCGGTCCGCCAGCGCGCGGATCTCATCCGAGAACGTGGCCGAGAACAGCAGGTTCTGGCGCTTGGCGGGCAGGATGTTCAGGATCTTGCGGATATCGTGGATGAAGCCCATGTCGAGCATGCGGTCGGCTTCATCAAGCACCAGCATTTCCACCTGCGACAGGTCGATGGTCCGCTGCGACACGTGGTCCAGCAGGCGGCCCGGCGTGGCCACGACGATCTCCACGCCGCGCTTGAGCGCCTCGATCTGCGGATTGATGCCAACGCCGCCGAACATCACCATCGAGCGCAGCTTCAGGTATTTGCCGTAGTTGCGCACGCTTTCTTCCACCTGCGCGGCCAGCTCGCGGGTGGGGGTCAGCACCAGGGCGCGCACCGGCAGGCGTGCGCCGCGCGGCGCCGGGTTGCGGGCCGCGGATTCGGACAGCAGTTGCAGCATCGGCAGCGTGAAACCGGCCGTCTTGCCGGTGCCGGTCTGGGCACCGGCGAGCAGGTCGCCGCCTTTGAGGATGGCAGGAATGGCCTGCGCCTGAATTGGGGTTGGCGTGGTGTAGCCCTGGTCGGCAACGGCACGCACCAGCTTGTCGGACAAGCCTAGATCGGAAAAAGACATGAAATGACGCTTCAGCCGCCCGTCGCGCAAGGGTTGCGCCAATCGCAGGGCAGCGTGGGTAGAAACCGTACCTGGCGAACCCGGAAAGGGGTCGAGGTCCCGGTGGGACGGGCCGATTGCGTCCGCCTCCGGTAAGGAAAGGCCCGTAGTGTACCAGCCTGGCGGGCAGGCCATGCCCACGCCCTCATTGGAGTGCCGCATGAGTATCTTTTCATGCGACAACGGGCGCCATCGAGGCATCCGCACGTGTTCTGATCTCGCCACACCCGGCGCCGGCCTCCCCCCGCAAAGGGGTAGAAACAGGTGGAAGCGGGTAGAATGCCGGGTTGCCCTGCCCGCGCGATTTCTGTCCTCGATCCCTGTCACCCTGAAGCCGGAGCCAACATGTCCTTGCGGTATTCCCTGACGGCATTGGCCGCCGCCGCCGTGCTGTCCGCCCTGCCCGCCATGGCCCAGGAGGCGCCCGCGGCCGGCACGCCGGTCCGCGTGATCCCCGCCGACGCCCTGATGGCCCGGATGGAAATGGCCATGCCCACGGCATCGACGCCGCTGACCGCCAAGCTTGACGGCAAGACGGTGGCCACGGCGCCGGGCCTCCGGGTCTTCAGCACGGAAACCCAGTTGCTGAACCCGGTGGTCATCGCCGGCAAGAAGCTCCCGGTGCGCTACAAGCTCGACCTCTACGGCCAGCTGCAGAGCGCCTGGGTGATGAGCGATGTCGAAGTCAGGGCGTGGAAGGACTCGCACTGAGCAGGCAGCACAAGGAAGCACGCGGCCACGTCCCCGGCCGCTTTGCCGTAACCCCTGATGCCCCCAGGTAAACCACTGAGACCGGCACCATGAAGAAAGTATTTATCAAGACGTACGGCTGCCAGATGAACGAGTATGACTCGGACAAGATGGTGGACGTACTGAACGCCACGCAGGGCATGGAGCCCACGGACAACGTCGAGGATGCCGACGTGATCCTGTTCAACACGTGCTCCGTGCGCGAGAAGGCCCAGGAGAAGGTGTTCTCCGAACTGGGCCGCATGAAGGCGCTCAAGGCCGCGAAGCCGGATCTCGTGATCGGCGTGGGCGGCTGCGTGGCCAGCCAGGAAGGCGCCACCATCGTCTCGCGCGCGCCGTACGTGGACGTGGTGTTCGGCCCGCAGACGCTGCACCGCCTGCCCGACCTGATCAACCGCCGCCGCCAGACCGGCCTGTCGCAGGTCGATATTTCTTTCCCCGAGATCGAGAAGTTCGATCACCTGCCGCCGGCCAGGGTGGACGGCCCGAGCGCGTTCGTCTCGATCATGGAAGGCTGCTCGAAGTACTGCAGCTACTGCGTGGTGCCCTACACGCGCGGCGAGGAAGTGTCGCGCCCGTTCGAGGACGTGCTGGCCGAAGTGGCCGGCCTGGCCGAACAGGGCGT
>Ga0255338_1004123_pt1 | contig 15765 bp, 19 predicted proteins | sample MeOH1_35cm_T4_19_FD_203715 | JGI IMG/M metagenome (GOLD analysis project Ga0255338, IMG submission 203715) | Sandy soil microbial communities from University of British Columbia, Vancouver, Canada - MeOH1_35cm_T4_195 | ecosystem: Engineered > Artificial ecosystem > Sand microcosm > Unclassified ...
CGACCAGGACGATCAGCACGCCGGATACGATCGCGCCGATGTTCGGGATGAACGCCAGCAATCCGGTCAACAGGCCGAGCAGCAAGGCCATCGGCACGCCGCCGATCCACAGCAGGATCCAGGTGCCGATGCCCTCGACCGCCATTCCGGTCAGCCGCCCCATCATCAACCGCCGCAACGTGTAGCCCATGCGCTCGCTGGTGCGATAGAAGCCGTCGCGGCTCCTCAGCGGCAGCATCCACGCAACGCCGCGCTCGTAATTGCGCGGTTCGATCGCGATGAAGATGCCGATCACGATGATCATGATCATGCTGGTGAAGGCGCCGATCGCCGTCCCGACCGCCGAGGTCAGCCGTCCCAGCGTACCCATCAACTGCTGGCCGATCTCCTGGATCTGGATGGGCCCCTGCGTCAGCCCGAGCTCGCTCGCCCAGCCGAGAATGGCGTTGAGCTGGGTGGCAAGCACCCGCTGCAGGGTTTCGGCCTGGGCCACTATTTCGAGACCGGCATAGGTCATGGTGCCGGCGATGAAACCGAAGCCGAGCAAGGTGATGATCGCAAGCCGCCAGCCGCGGCCGATCGGCAGCACCCGGCCGAGCAATCGGGCTCCGCCGTCAAGGATCGCGGCGAAGACGATGCCGGCGACGATCAGCAGCAACGGCTGGGCGAGATAGATGATTGCGATGACGGCGACGATCAGGCCGATCCAGATCGTGGCGCGCCTCATCTCCTCGCGCACGAATGGATCGCGCATTTCCGCCGGACCGGGTCGTTCGACGTGGTCGGCGGCCGCTTCGCTCATCTCGCAGGCGCCTCGCCGGGATGCAGCGATGATCCCGCCCGTCCGCCGCGCAGCGCGCCGAACCAGCTCAGCGGATTGAGCAGATGCGTCGTCCCATCGAGCGAGAAGGTGATGAATTCGGCGCGCCCGCCGATATTCTCATAAGGAACGGGGCCGCCGAGCCCGCCTTCCTCGGAGGCGACGCGGCTGTCGGCGGACCTGTCGCGATTGTCGCCCATCAGGAACACGTGACCGGGAGGTACGACGAGCTTGGCAAAATCGTCGACCGGCGCATGAGGAGTGACGTCGATCGTATCGTAGAAGCGGCCATTGGGTAACGTTTCGCGGTACACCGGGAGCCGACAATAGGACGTGCCGTCACGCCCCATCACCCGGAAATCGCCGATATCGTCTGGTGCGCAGGGGACGTTGTCGTCGATCGGGATCATCGTCGCCGGCCGCTTTTCGCGTTTCACCGGAACGTCGTTGATCAACAATTGCCCGCCGATCATCTCGAGCCGGTCGCCGGGGAGCCCGATCACGCGCTTGATATAGTCCGACGTCTGCCCGGGCGGCGTGACGATGACGATGTCGCCGCGCTGGGGCAACGAGCCGAGCAGCCGGCCGTTGATCGGCGGGAGCAGGTGAAACGAGGGCGACACCCACGACCAGCCGTAGGGGAACTTGCTGACCACCAGCCGGTCGCCCTTGAGCAAGACCGGCATCATCGATTCCGATGGAATGTAGAACGGCTTGGCGATGAAGGTGTGGAAGGCGAGCACCGCTGCCAGCAGCCAGAGGATCGCCTTGGCTTCCCCCCACCAGTCGGTTCCGCCCTTGCCTTTGCTGTCGTCCGGCGCCTGGGTGGCCGGTTCGCTCGCGCTCACCCTCATGCTCCTTGTAGCGGGACGGCGGTGATGATCACGAACGCCTGCGCGAACGGATGATCGTCGGTCATCGTCAAATGGACTTCTGCCGCGTGGCCTTCGGGCGTCATCTCGTCAAGCCTCTGTTTCGCGCCGCCGCCCAGCGCGAAGCTCGGGGCGCCCGACGCTTTGTTGATCACGCCTATATCCTTCATGAACACGCCACGCTTGAAACCGGTGCCGACCGCCTTGGCGAAGGCCTCCTTGGCCGCGAAACGCTTGGCATAGGTGCCGGCGCGGGTGAACGGCCGCGATTCCGCCTTGGCGCGCTCGATGTCGGTGAACACCCGCCGCACGAACCGCTCGCCGAAGCGGTCGAGCGATTTTTCGATGCGCTCGATGTTGCACAGGTCCGAGCCGATGCCGATGATCATGTCATCCGTCCCAGTCGCGATCGTCGGAGGGCGCTGCTCATCCGCGTGCGTCGTCCATCAGCGCGCGCATGCGGCTGACGCTGCTTTCGAGCCCCGCGAAGATCGCATCGCCGATCAGGAAATGCCCGATGTTGAGCTCCATCAGCTGCGGGATGGCGGCGATGGCCATGACGTTGGCGAAGGTGAGGCCGTGGCCTGCGTGCGGCTCGATGCCGTTCCTGTGCGCGAGCGCGGCGGCATCGGCGATGCGGCGCAATTCCTCGGCGCGGTGCTCCCCCTCGAGATGCGCGTAGCGGCCGGTGTGGAACTCGACGACCGGCGCCGCGAGCGCGACCGCCGCCTCGATCTGCCGCGGATCCGGCTCGATGAACAGGCTGACTCGGATGCCCGCCTCGGTGAGGCGGATGACGAACGGCGCGAGATGATCGAACTGGCCGGCGGCGTCGAGGCCGCCTTCAGTGGTGCGCTCCTCGCGCTTTTCCGGAACGATGCACGCTGCGTTCGGCCGGTGGCGCAGCGCGATGTCGAGCATCTCGTCGGTCGCCGCCATCTCGAGGTTGAGCGGCACCGTGAGACGTTCGGTCAGGCGCGAGATGTCGTCGTCGGTGATGTGCCGCCTGTCCTCCCGCAGATGGGCGGTGACGCCGTCGGCGCCCCCGACGACCGCGGCGACCGCGGCGCGGACCGGATCGGGATGGTCGCCGCCGCGCGCGTTGCGGATCGTGGCGACATGGTCGATGTTGACGCCGAGGCGGAGCCTGCCGGTCACGCCGCTTTCCGGCTCCCCGGCTTTTCGGCGGGAATGGCGGCCAGCTCTTCGGGCAGCGCGTCGGCCGCGTAGGTCGGTACCGAGAGCTGGACCAGCGGGAAGAAGGGCACGCCAAGATCGACGCTGCCGTTCGAGCGGTCGACCAGCGCCGCCGCGGCGATCACGATGCCGCCGGCCTGCTCGACCGCGGCGATCGCCTCGCGCGAGCTGAGCCCGGTGGTGACGACATCCTCGACCAGCAGCACCTTCTGCCCGGCCTTGAGCCGGAAGCCGCGGCGCAGCTCGAAGGTCCCGCTCGGCCGTTCGACGAACACCGCCTCGCGGCCGAGCGCGCGGCCGACCTCATGGCCGGCGATGATCCCGCCCATCGCCGGGGAAACGACGATCTCGGTCGCGCTTCTGATCTCGCGCGGCAATTTGTGGACCAGCGCCGAGGCAAGCCGGGCGGCGCGCGCCGGATCCATCAGCACGCGCGCGCACTGGAGATAGCGCGGGCTGTGCAGCCCGCTACTGAGCAGGAAATGGCCCTCCAGCAGGGCGTCGGCGGCGCGGAATTCCGCCAAAACATCATCGTCGGTCATGTCGGCTCGCTGGGGCTGTGGCTGCCTGCCTGATAGGGCGCGGCGGCGCCGCCATCAAGGCAGCCATGATCGCTCCGGCAAAAACGGCGTTTGGGCGCTTGAGGCGCGCACCCGCCCTGCCTATAAGGCGCCGCGACCGGCCGTTCGCGGCCGACTCCGTTCCTGCGTCTTATTTACGGCGTCCAAGGGGTTTAGATGAAAATTCTGTTGAGAATCCTGGTCCTTGCCGCCGCTATCGGGCTCGCGCCCGGCGCAGCGGTGGCACAGCATAATCCCAACGTGGTTCCGCAGCCGACGGCGCAGGAAAAGTCCGCGCTTCCGGCGCAGCCCGGCGATATTTCGGCAACTCCGCTGACGAGCGTCGGCAATCCGGCGCCGGCCGAGGTCGCCGCCAAGGCGATCGAGCCGAGCGGCCGCGCCAAGCCGCAATATGGCATCGGCATGCCCGATGGCCGCCTTGGCTTCCAGGACCAGTTCACCCCGATCGGCGAGGAAGCCGCCTGGTTCCACAACCAGCTGCTCGTGCCGATCATCACGGTCATCTCGCTGTTCGTGCTCGCGCTGCTGCTGTTCGCGGTCGTCCGCTACCGCCGCAGCGCCAATCCGACGCCGTCCCGCACCACCCACAACACGCTGATCGAGGTGATCTGGACGCTCGTCCCGGTCCTCATCCTCGTCGTCATCGCGGTGCCGTCGATCAAGCTGCTCGCGCGCCAATATTCGCCGCCGAAGGCCGATCTCACCGTCAAGGTGATCGGCAACCAATGGTATTGGACCTATCAATATCCCGACAATGGCGATTTCGAGATCGTCTCCAACGTGCTCTCGGAAGAGGAAGCCAAGAAGCGCGGCGAGCCGCGCCTGCTCGGTGTCGACGAACGGATGGTCGTGCCGGCCGGCGCGACGGTCAAGCTGATCGTCACCGCCAACGACGTGATCCACAGCTGGGGCGTGCCCTCCTTCTGGACCAAGATGGACGCAATCCCCGGGCGCCTCAACGAGACGTGGTTCAAGGTCGATCGGCCGGGCGTCTATTACGGCCAATGCTTCGAGCTGTGCGGCGCGCGCCACGCGTTCATGCCGATCGCGGTCGAGGTGATGCCGCCGGCGCAGTTCGCGGCATGGGTCGCATCGAAGGGTGGCACGATGCCCGGCGCCGCGAAGCCGACCTCGCCGGACGCCACAGTCAATTCGCCGATCAGCAATCCGGCGTCGCCGGCGGTCACCGCGACCAGTGGCGATGAGACTTCGCCCGCTCCGACAGCCGTCGTCGATGCCACCGCCAAGCCGCCGGTTTCGACCCAGGGCTCGACCAACTCCGAAGGCCGCTAAGATGACCGACACGACTGCAAACGCCAGCCATTTCGAAGCCGCGCACGGCCATGAAGATCATCATGATGCCGATCACAAGCCGGCCTTCTTCGCGCGCTGGTTCATGTCCACCAACCACAAGGACATCGGTACCCTCTACCTGATCTTCGCGATCACCGCGGGCATCATCGGCGGCGCGATCTCCGGCCTGATGCGCGCCGAGCTCGCCCAGCCCGGGATCCAGTTCCTCGAAGCATGGTCTGGCGCCGGGTCGCTCGACGAAGCGCTGCACATGTGGAACGTGCTGATCACCGCGCACGGCCTGATCATGGTGTTCTTCATGGTCATGCCGGCGATGATCGGCGGCTTCGGCAACTGGTTCGTGCCGATCATGATCGGCGCGCCCGACATGGCGTTCCCGCGGATGAACAACATCAGCTTCTGGCTGCTCATCCCGGCGTTCCTGCTGCTGCTCGGATCGACCCTTGTCCCCGGCGGCACCGGCAACGGCGCCGGCGTCGGCTGGACGGTCTACCCGCCGCTTTCGACCAGCGGCTCGCCCGGGCCGGCGGTCGACATGGCGATCTTTTCGCTCCACCTCGCGGGCGCCTCGTCGATCCTCGGCGCGATCAACTTCATCACGACGATCTTCAACATGCGCGCGCCGGGCATGACCCTGCACAAGATGCCGCTGTTCGTCTGGTCGATCCTGGTGACCGCATTCCTGCTCCTGCTCTCGCTGCCGGTGCTCGCCGGCGCGATCACGATGCTGCTCACCGACCGCAACTTCGGCACGACCTTCTTCGACGCCTCGGGCGGCGGCGATCCGGTGCTCTACCAGCACCTCTTCTGGTTCTTCGGCCACCCCGAGGTCTACATCATGATCCTGCCGGGCTTCGGCATGATCAGCCAGGTGATCGCGACGTTCAGCCGCAAGCCGGTGTTCGGCTATCTCGGCATGGCCTATGCGATGGTGGCGATCGGCGTGGTCGGCTTCGTCGTCTGGGCGCACCACATGTTCCTGATCGGCATGGACGTGAATACCAAGATGTACTTCACCGCGGCGACGATGGTGATCGCGGTCCCGACCGGCATCAAGATCTTCTCGTGGATCGCGACGATGTGGGGCGGGTCGATCAGCTTCCAGACGCCGATGATGTGGGCGCTCGGCTTCATCTTCATGTTCACGGTCGGCGGCGTCACCGGCGTCGTGCTCGCCAACGGCGGCATCGACAACAATGTCCACGACACTTATTACGTCGTCGCGCACTTCCATTACGTGCTGTCGCTCGGCGCGGTGTTCGCCCTGTTCGCGGCCTGGACCTACTGGTTTCCCAAGATGTTCGGACGGATGCAGAGCGAGCTGCTCGGCCAGCTCCATTTCTGGATCTTCTTCGTCGGCGTGAACATCCTGTTCTTCCCGATGCACTTCCTCGGCCTGGACGGCATGCAGCGGCGTATTCCCGACTATAACGACGCCTTCGCCAACTGGAACCAAATCGCGACGACCGGCTATGTGATCATGGCGGTGGGGATGATCTTCTTCTTCGCCAACATCGTCTGGTCCTTGGTGGCCGGCAGGAAGGCGGCCGACAATCCCTGGGGCGAAGGCGCGACGACGCTCGAATGGACCTTGCCGAGCCCGCCGCCGTACCACCAGTTCGAGCAGCTGCCGCGGATCGATTGAGCAAGGCGCCGCCCGGCCTGGTCGCCGGGCGGACCGAAAACGTCCTGCCCGCCCGGCGGGCGGGCGACAGGTGAGATAGATGACGGCGACGGTATCGCAGCAGATCCATCCGCTTCCCGCCGATTGGCGCGATTTCGTCGCGCTGACCAAGCCGCGGGTGATGACGCTCGTCGTCTTCACCGGCCTATGCGGCCTGCTCGCCGCGCCGGTCGCGATCCATCCCGTGCTCGGCTTCACCGCCGTCCTGTGCATCGCGCTCGCGGCGGGCGCCGCCGGCGCGCTCAACCAATGGTATGAGGCGGATCTCGATGCGCTGATGAAGCGCACCGCCGGACGCCCGCTCCCGGCCGGGCGGATGGACCGCCAGTCGGCGCTCCATTTCGGAGTCGGCCTCGGCAGCTTTGCGGTGCTGCTGATGGGGCTCGCGGTGAATTGGCTCGCCGCCTCGATCCTCGCCGCCTCGATCCTCTTCTATGTGCTCGTCTACACCGTCTGGCTGAAGCGCCGGACTCCGCAGAACATCGTCATCGGCGGCGCCGCCGGCGCGTTTCCGCCGCTGATCGGCTGGGCGGCGGCGACCGGCGACGTCAGCCTGCTGCCGATCCTGCTGTTCCTGCTGATCTTCCTGTGGACGCCGCCGCATTTCTGGGCGCTGTCGCTGTTCGTCCGCTCCGATTATGCCGCGGCCGGCGTGCCGATGCTGCCGGTCGTCGCCGGGCCTAGGGTCACTCGCCAGCAGGTGGTGCTCTACACCGTGCCGATGGCGGCGGTCGCGGTCGCGCCCTGGCCGCTCGGGCTGACCGGGCCGCTCTACGGCATCGCCGCCTTGCTGCTCAGCGCGGCCTTCTTCCTGCTGTCGCTGCGCGTGTTGTTCAACCGCGCCGTCGACCCCGAGGCGATGAAGCCGGAGCGTCGGCTGTTCGCTTTCTCGATCCTTTATCTGTTCATCCTGTTCGGAGCGCTGGTCGCCGATCGGCTGCTGGCGGCATGAGCATGGCCGAAGATCGCGCGCCCGCAGACCCCGATCGCCCCGAACGGGACGTGGCTCGCGCACGCCAGCGCAGCCGCTCGGTGGTGATGGCGGTCGCGCTGGTCGTGCTGGCGATCCTGATGTTCGCGATCACGATCGCCAAGATGGCGCTGAAGCCATGAGCAGGAACCCCATGAACAGGAACCTGCGCACCGCCGCGCTCGGCGTGGTTTTGGTGTTCGCGATGGGCGGCCTCGCGTTCGCCAGCGTGCCGCTCTACCGGATGTTCTGCCAGGTGACGGGTTTCGCCGGCACCACCCAGCGCGCCGAAGGCGACGACGCCCCGGGCGCGGTCGTCGGCAAGATCATGTCGGTCCGCTTCGACGCAAACGTCTCGCCGGCGATGGGTTGGGAATTCAAGCCGGAGCGGCACACCGAGCGGGTCGCCGTCGGCGCCCGCGAGATGGCCTTCTACACCGCCAAGAACCTTTCCGACAAACCGGTCACCGGCTCCGCGACGTTCAACGTGACGCCGAGCCAGGCCGGCAGCTATTTCACCAAGATCCAGTGTTTCTGCTTCACCGAGCAGACGCTCAAGCCGGGCGAGGAAGTGCGCATGCCGGTGGTGTTCTACGTCGATCCCAAGATCCTCGAGGATCGCGACGCGAACGACATCTCAGAGATCACGCTTTCCTACACTTTTTACCCGGTGGACCAGGCGAAAAGTCGAAGCTAGAGGACGCGCGAGCGACGCAGGAAGGATAGACGATGGCGGGTGCCAAGAGCCACGATTACCACATCTTAGAGCCGAACATCCTGCCGCTGGTGGGGGCGATCGTCGCGTTCGTGTTCTTCGGCGGCATGGTGATGTGGATGCACGAGCATCCCTATGGTTCCTACGTGGCCGGCGCCGGCCTGATCGGCGTCCTGTTCACGATGTACGCGTGGTGGCACAAGGTCATCCAGGAAGCGCATGCCGGCGATCACACGCCGGTCGTCCAGCTCCACCTGCGCTACGGCATGATCCTGTTCATCGCCTCCGAGGTGATGTTCTTCGTCGCCTGGTTCTGGGCCTTCTTCAACGCCGCTCTGTTCCCGGCGGCGGTCGAATCGGTCGGCGGCGTCTGGCCGCCGAAGGGCATCGAGGTGCTCGATCCGTTCGGCTTTCCGCTGCTCAACACGTTGATCCTGCTCTGCTCGGGCACCACCGTCACCTGGGCGCACCATGCGTTGATCCATGGAGATCGCGAGGGGCTGAAGAAGGGCTTGTGGGCGACGATCGGCCTCGGCCTGCTGTTCACCAGCATCCAGGCCTATGAATATGCGCACGCCCCGTTCGCGTTCGCCGGCAGCATCTACGGCTCGACCTTCTTCATGGCGACCGGCTTCCACGGTTTCCATGTCATCGTCGGCACGATCTTCCTCGCGGTCTGCCTGATCCGCGCCTATCGCGGCGATTTCACCCCGCGCCAGCATTTCGGCTTCGAGGCCGCCGCCTGGTATTGGCATTTCGTCGACGTCGTCTGGCTGTTCCTGTTCGTCTCGATCTACGTTTGGGGCGGCTGGGGAGCCACTTATCACGGCTGACCGGGGGCTCTCTCTCCCGATCGCGGCCGCGGGGATGCATCGCATCTCGCCGGCGCGCCGTGACGCCGGTCGGCGCTTGGCCGAACCCGGCAGGTGAAGATTCCCGTCCTTCCCACCGCAATTGTCGCGGCCGCCGTCGCCGTGATGATCGGCCTCGGCGTCTGGCAGCTCCAGCGCGCCCAGTGGAAGGAGGCATTGCTCGTGCGCTACGGCCAGGCCGCGGGCCTGCCGCCGATCGCCTGGCCGAACGTGCCACCGACCGGCGATCTTCCTTATTACCGCCGCGCGACCGGCTTCTGCCTCGACGTGGTGTCGTGGCGCGCAATCGCCGGGCGCAATCTCCGGGACGAGCCGGGCTGGAGCCATATCGCGGCCTGCCGCACCGGCGCCGAAGGTCCGGGCATGCAGGCCGACGTCGGCTGGTCGCGCTCGAGCGATCCGCCACGCTGGCGCGGCGGTGCGGTCGAAGGCATGATCGCGCCGGACAGCAAATATGGCATGCGCCTCGTCGCCGCGAGACCGGCGCCGGGCCTGGTGGCGAGCGCGCCGCCGTCGCCCGAAGCGATCCCGAACAACCATCTCGCTTATGCCATTCAGTGGTTCATCTTCGCGGGAATCGCGGCCGTCATTTACGTCCTCGCACTGCGGCGGCGCCAAAAAGAGACGACGGGCCGGTGAACCCCGGCGAGATTGCCGCGCGCGGTCCGAGCGGCTAAGCACCCCGCCCGCATGATGCAGCTCACCATCCTTCCCAACGGCCTGCGCGTCGCCAGCCGCGAGATGCCGGCGATCGAGACGGCGGCGGTCGGCCTCTATGCCGAGACCGGATCGCGCTTCGAGCCCGCGCGGCTCAGCGGCCTTGCCCATCTGTTCGAGCATATGGTGTTCAAGGGCGCCGGCGGCCGTTCGGCGCGCGAGATCAGCGAGGCGATCGAGGATGTCGGCGGCGATCTCAACGCCGCGACCGACCGCGAATCGACCAGCTTCATGGCGTCGGTGATGGCCGAGCACATCCCGCTTGGGGTCGAGCTGATCGCCGACATGATCCTCGCGCCGCATTTCACCGAGGTCGAGCTCGAGCGCGAGAAGCAGGTCGTGCTGCAGGAGCTCGGCGAGGCGCGCGACACGCCGTCCGACATCATCTTCGACGATCTCCAGTCAGCCGCTTATTCCGACCAGCCGCTCGGCCGCTCGATCCTCGGCGAGGAGGACAGCATCGCCGCGATCACCGTGGCCGATCTTCACCGGTGGCGCGAGGGCCAGTATCGCGGCGGCGGCCTGTCGCTGGTCGCGGCCGGCAAGGTCAATCACGCGCAGCTCGTCGCGTTGGCGCAGGAGCGGCTCGGCGGCCTCCCGCCCGGGAATGCCCGTATCGCCGAGCCGGCGCGCTTCACCGGCGGCGACCGCGTCGGCCGCACCGCGTCCGATCAGGCGCATCTTGCGCTCGGCTTCGCCGGCCCGGCGCAGCTCGACCCGGATTATTTCGCGGCGCGGCTGTTCGCCGACGCGGTCGGCGGCGGCATGTCGTCGCGGCTGTTCCAGCAGCTGCGCGAGGACCGCGGCCTGGCTTATTCGGTCTATGCGACTCTGTTTCCCTATCGCGACAGCGGCCTCTTCTCGATCTATGCCGCGACCGCCCGCCGCCAGTCGTCGGCGACCGCGCAGCTGATCGAGGAGATCCTCGCCGCATGCGCCGAGAGCGTCACGCAGCGCGAGGTCGATCGGGTGCGCACCCAGGCCAAGGCCGGGCTGCTGATGTCGATGGAGAGCCCGTGGGGGCAGGCGCATTATGTCGCCCGCCAGCTGTCGCTCTACGGCCGGCTGGTCGAGCCGTCGGAGGTCGTCGCCGAGCTCGAGGCGGTCAGCGTCGACCAGGTCCGTGATGTCGCGCGCCGGATGCTGAGCGGGCCGCGCGCGCGCGCGACGATCGGCTTCCCCGCCGTCCGAGCGGCATGAGCCCTCCAGCGCCCGACGACGACCTTCGCCTCTCCTCGCTGATCGCCGAGCCCTGGAGCGATTACGGCCTGGTCGACAGCGGCCACGGCCGCAAGCTCGAGCGTTACGGGCGCTTCCGCTTCATCCGCCCCGAGCCACAGGCCTTGTGGGCGCCGGCGCAGCCGCACTGGGACGCCGACGGCGAGTTCCTGCCGGGTTCCGATGAGGAAGGCGGCGGCCGCTGGCAATTTGCGCGCCCCGTGCCGCGCGAGGGCTGGGAGATGAAGTGGGAGGAGGTGCGCTTCCAGGCGCAATGCACGCCGTTTCGCCACCTCGCTTTCTTTCCCGACATGGCACCGCAATGGGCGTGGATGCGGACGCGGCTCGGCGCGCGTCCAGGCGAGCAACCGGGCGAGCAAGCCGAGGCGCTCAACCTGTTCGGCTACACCGGCGTCGGCACCTTGGCGATGGCGGCGGCCGGGGCGCGGCTCGTCCATGTCGATGCGTCGAAGAAGTCGGTCGAAGCCGCCAAGCACAACGCCTTGCTCTCCGGCATGGCCGACCGGCCGATCCGCTGGATGGTCGACGATGCCGCGAAGTTCGTCGCGCGCGAGGTGCGGCGCGGCCGCCGCTACGACGGCATCATCCTCGATCCGCCAAAATATGGCCGCGGCCCGGCCGGCGAGATCTGGAAGCTCGAGGAGGGTCTGCCCGGCCTCATCGCCGACTGCCGCCGGCTGCTCGACTCGAACAGCCGCTTCCTCGTGCTCACCGTCTATGCGGTGCGGATGTCGGCGCTCGCGATCGGCGAGCTGCTGCGCCAGACCTTCGCCGATCTCGGCGGCCGCTTCGATTGCGGCGACATGGCGGTGCGCGAGGAAGCGCGCGGGCTGCTGCTCCCGACCGCGATCTTCGCGCGGTGGTCGAGGGATTAAGAAGCATTGCGCGAAAAGGTGGGTACCGGCTTTTCGCACTCAGCAATGCGGCAGCACATAGAGCATAAAGCGAAAAGGTGGGTACCGGCCTTTCGCTACCAGCAATGCGGCATGCAACGACCTAGCAGCTGCGCCCGGCGCGGATTGCCGCGCCGGTCACGAACGGCGACGCCGCGACCAGCAGCAGCGACACCGCCGCCAGCAATTTGAGCGCTCCTGCGGCATTCTCCTGCTCCGCGAGGCCCGCGCCGAAGATCAGGATCGGCACCGCGAGCGGCAGCATCAGCAGCCCGGCGAGCGCGCCGCTGCCTCGGAGGCCGGCGGTCAGCCCCGCAACCATCAGGGTCAGCGCGGCGAGGCCGGGCGTTCCGACCAGCAGCCCGAGTTCGAGGCGCTGGAGCAGCGCGGCCGGAAGCTTCATCAGCGCGGCGGCGGGGATGGCCGCGATCATCAGTGGCGGCCCGAAGCTCAACCAGTGGCCGACCAGCTTGGCGGTTGCGACATTTTCCTCATTGAGGCCGCGCACCGCGAACTGATCGAGCACGCCGTTGGCGCGATCGGGCTCGATCAGCCGCTCGACCGGAAGCAGAGCGGCGAGCAGCGCCGCCATCCACAAGGCACCGCCGCCGGTCCGCGCGAGCAGCGGCCGATCCGGCCCGACCGCGAACGGGAACAGCGCCGCGACGAGCAGGAAGAAGATGAGCGGCAGCAGCATATGGCCGCCGGTGCCCGCGAGCCGCAGCTCGCGCAGGATCAGCGCCCTCATCCGCCGAGCCGCCTCATCCGCCGAGCCGGACGACGGCCGCATCGTCGAGGCCGAGCGGCTGGTGCGTGGCGGCGAGCACAGCGCCGCCGCGCGCGCGCTGCGCAGCCATCGCTGCGCTCAGCAGCGCCTGTCCGTCGCTGTCGAGCGCATTGCCGGGCTCGTCGAGCAGCCACAGCAAGGCGCCGCTCGCGACCACCCGCGCCAGCGCCGCGCGCTTGCGCTGCCCCGCCGACAGCATCCGCACCGGCACCTGGCGCAGGTGCGCGATGCCCATCGCCTCGATGCCGGGCTCGGCGGCGACGCCGTCGAGCCGCGCCCAGAAGCCGAGCGCCTGGCCGAGCGTCAGCCGTTCGTCGAGCGCCGCGGCCTCGTCGGCGAGCGCCGGCCGTCCGCTTCGCATCACCCTGCCCGCGGCCGGGCGGAGCAGGCCGGCGACGATCCTCAGCAGCGACGATTTGCCGCTGCCGTTCGGCCCGCCGACGATCGCCGCGCCGCCCGGCGCGAGGCGCAGGCTCAGCCCCTCGAACAGCAGGCGGCCACCGCGCAGGCAGGCGAGATCGACGAGCGCGAGCAAAGGCGTTGCGCTCACTCCTGCTCCTCGATCGCGTGCATGTCGCCGTCCGACAGGCCGAAATGATGGCCGACCTCGTGGACGATGACGTGGGTGATCAAAGATTCGAGCGTGACTCCGGTCTCCACCCATTCGTCGAGCAGCGGGCGGCGATAAAGGTGGATGATCGCCGGCATCCGGCCGGAATCGAGCGAGGATTGCTCGCCCACCGGGCGGCCGGTGTAGAGCCCGGTCAGCTCGAACGCATCGTCGATGCCGAGCTCCGCGAGCACCGCCTCCTCGGCGAATTCGTCGATCCTGAGGACGACCCCGTGGAGATAAGCGCGGAACGGCTCGGGCAGACGCGCGATCGCGGCATCGGCGAGCTGCTCGATCGCGGCTGCGTCGGGGGCGAGGGTTTGACGATTGCTCATTGCCGAGCGACATAAAGCGCAAGCGCGCCCGGCGCCAGTTATGGCGCGGCGCCAGACGGGATGGGCAAGGGAGCAGCAACATGGTGGCCAAGCTCAACATGCAGGAGCGCGAGGAGGGGCTCGCCGGGCTCGACGGGTGGGACTGGGACGTCAAGCGCGACGCGATCGCGCGCGCCTTCACCTTCGGCGATTTCTCCGAGGCGTTCGCGTTCATGACGCGGGTCGCGATCGCGGCCGAGAAGGCCGACCACCATCCCGAATGGTCGAACGTCTACAACCGGGTCTACATCCTCTTGACCACCCACGAGGCGGGCGGCCTCACCCAGCGCGACATCGCGCTGGCGAAAACCATCGACACATTCGCCGCCGCGCTTGCCCAAAGGAGTGGCGGGCTCTAGATCGCCCCGTTCCAGAGCATGCGGAGCGGTGGCCGAGTGGTCGAAGGCGCTCGCCTGGAAAGTGAGTATACGGCAAAACCGTATCGAGGGTTCGAATCCCTCCCGCTCCGCCACGCAGTCACAGTGAAATCTGAAGAGACGGGCACTGCCGCTGCAGAGGCCCGATAATGCTCGGCAAAATTCTCGCGAACCGTAGTGGGCTTGCCGAAATCCGCCTCGCGAGATGGGCTAATTGAGCCCAAAATTCCGCGGAGTCTCTTGAGGTGACGAGCTCATGACGGTTTCGCGAAGAGACTCTTTGTTGAGAAACTTTGCGGGTGGCCACAGCGTGGAGATTTCCTCCCGCGGGCTACTCAGATCGAGGTGGTTCGCGCCTGCCGATTATGAGCCTTCTGGCGCGGCTCGGTGCCACGGAAGATCTGACGCTGCTCGTGCCAGCAGATCGGGAGAGGCTGCTCGATCAATTGTTCGAGGTTGAGATGCGCTGGCTGGCGGCCCTCGAGGATCGCGACCTGCAGATCCGGCGCGAGAAACGCCAGGCGAAGCAAGCGACGTTCATATAACGTTGAGGGAGCATTATCGCAGGTGGGCAGGCGCTTGCGATCCAGCCGGACCATGGCGTGGGCGCGGCGCAAGGCGTCAATCATCACTTCATCGCACCTGGTCGCCTGGCCTTTCGATAGCTCGACACTCACCCGCCCTCGACGATGGCTGGCGGAGCGGGAAAGGGGCTGGATCACTTACCTTGCCCGAGATCCCCGCCGCTTGGACCTTAAGGGCAACCGAGGTTGGCCGATCTATGTCGGGCAATCAAAGGAGTTCGGCACGCGCGTCTACAATCACTTACGCAAGTCGGAAAAGCTCGCGCAGGCCCACGATTCCATCAGAAAGCGTATTCGCGAAATACTGCATGATGGCCATGTGCCCATTTTCGAGGTGCTCGATCGACAGCCGACGCGCCTCCGATCGCTTGTGTCCGAGACGAATTTCGCGCGGGCCTGTCGTCGGCGTGGTTACCGCATAGCCAATCTCCGCCGCCTGCAGAATGTGGCGGGGCCGCCGATCACCAAACATGACATCCCGATCGATTGGCTGTGGGAGTTCTCACTTGATGAGGCGATCACTGACATGATCTTAGTCAAGGTGGGCTGCCAAGGGTGCGGCGAGGCGCTCTCGATCGATCCTACTCATTTTGCACGCCCAGAGATCGGGCCGAAGGACTTGCGGGCCATCAGAAACGATGCGCTGTGGCTGGTCGAGCCCTGCACGTTTTGTGCGCGTCGGGGCAGCCGTTTCGTCAATCTAGAGGTGGTCTAACCCAAACCACTCAAGTCGCCCGAGGCGAGCAAGTCGGCGACCAAAAGTGCGAAGGGGGGAGGAGAAACACGTGGCGAAAATTGGAATTGTCACTAAATGCTTTGTGTCTGATACAACGTAAAGCTTGCCGCTTTCGCCAACAATCTCGCTGACAGGTACATCCTTTGAGCGAGCGTCGACCTCAGGTTGACCGCGGGAGTGTCAAACCGTCGGGTGGCCGCGCTGTCCGGTGCTCCGGGGATCTACCGCCCGGACGGTGACAATGGTCAGTGGAATTGATAGAGTCTGTGGGCGTGCAACAAGTCCTTCGGTGTTCGATGTGCAATGATCGTCGCGATTGATCTTTTCGGCGGAGCGACGCTTCGCGATCCAGACAATTACAGCGAGCTGAAGGCGGTTGCGCAGGCGCCGGAGGCTCGGCGCACTTCTGACGCGCTCGATCTG
>Ga0255338_1004124_pt1 | contig 15760 bp, 15 predicted proteins | sample MeOH1_35cm_T4_19_FD_203715 | JGI IMG/M metagenome (GOLD analysis project Ga0255338, IMG submission 203715) | Sandy soil microbial communities from University of British Columbia, Vancouver, Canada - MeOH1_35cm_T4_195 | ecosystem: Engineered > Artificial ecosystem > Sand microcosm > Unclassified ...
GGAACAGGATGACGCCGACGACCATCGTCGCGACGACGGCGTTGGAGAAGCCGTAGGAGAGGGTGATCGCCCCGCCGATCGCCTCGAGCGCCAGGAACGAGATAGCGCCGATCGCCGTCTGCGCGACGCGCGGCGCCGCCCACCGCCGCGACGACTTCGCCGTGAAGCGCAGCGCGTAGTCCTCGAGGGTCTGATTGGCGACCCAGCGGTTGTACTCGCGCCGGACCGGTAGGATCCGCTGCCGTCCCGCCATCGCTCAGCCGCCCCCGTTGCCGGCCCGTCCGCCACCCGCCACTCGCTCCGGGGCACGCAAGTTCGGTGCCGATGTGGGCCGGCGGCGGCCCCTACGTCAATCGACGTATAGGCGCTGCACGAGGCTCCCCGCACTCTTGCCCACGAGCGGCACGCCCAAGAGATGCCGCCCGCAACCTTCCACATCTGCAAGACCAAGGGGGTCCTCGATGACGTCACCCATCCGTTCGGCCCTGCGCGCGCTCGGCGGGATGCCGGCGCACGCCGCAAGGGCTCTTCCTGCCGCCGGCCGCTCGGCCCTCGTCGGCGCCGCGGTCCTCGCCGGCGTCGGCCTCGTCGCCCCGGCCTCGGCCGCCGACGACACCATCAAGGTCGGCGTGCTGCACTCGCTGTCCGGCACCATGGCGATCTCCGAGACGACGCTGAAGGACGCCGTCCTCATGCTCGTCGAGGAGCAGAACAAGAAGGGCGGCGTCCTCGGCAAGAAGCTCGAGGCGGTCGTCGTCGACCCGGCCTCCGACTGGCCGCTGTTCGCCGAGAAGGCCCGCGAGCTCATCTCCAAGGACAAGGTCGCCGTCACCTTCGGCTGCTGGACCTCGGTGTCGCGCAAGTCGGTGCTGCCGGTGTTCGAGGAGCTGAACGGCCTGCTCTTCTATCCGGTGCAGTACGAGGGCGAGGAATCCTCGCGCAACATCTTCTACACCGGCGCCGCGCCGAACCAGCAGGCGATCCCGGCGGTCGACTACCTGATGAACGAGGGCGTCGAGCGCTGGGTGCTGGCCGGCACCGACTACGTCTACCCGCGCACGACGAACAAGATCCTCGAGGCGTACCTCAAGGCGAAGGGCGTCGCCGCCGAGGACATCATGATCAACTACACGCCGTTCGGTCATTCCGACTGGCAGAACATCGTCGCCGACATCAAGAAGTTCGGCTCCGCCGGTAAGAAGACGGCGGTGGTGTCGACCATCAACGGCGATGCCAACGTGCCCTTCTACAAGGAGCTCGGCAACCAGGGCATCAAGGCGACCGACATCCCGGTGGTGGCATTCTCGGTCGGCGAGGAGGAACTTGCCGGCCTCGACACCAAGCCGCTGGTCGGCCACCTCGCCGCCTGGAACTACTTCATGAGCGTCGACGCGCCGGAGAACGAGGACTTCATCACCGCGTGGAAGGCGTTCATCAAGAACGACAAGCGCGTCACCAACGACCCGATGGAGGCGACCTATATCGGCTTCAACATGTGGGTGAAGGCGGTCGAGAAGGCAGGCACCACCGATCCCGACGCGGTCATCGACGCGATGATCGGCGTCGCCGTGCCGAACCTCTCCGGCGGCTTCTCGGCGATGATGCCGAACCACCACATCACCAAGCCGGTGCTGATCGGCGAGATCCAGGATGACGGCCAGTTCGACATCGTTTACGAGACGCCCGGCCTCGTCGTCGGCGACGAGTGGTCCGACTACCTGCCGGACTCCAAGGACCTGATCTCCGATTGGCGGGCGCCTCTCTCCTGCGGCAACTTCAACGTCGCCACCGGCAAGTGCGGCGGCTCCAAGTCGCAGTGACGTCCTGAACGCCGCGCCGCCCGGACACCGGCGGCGCGGCCCTTGCTTCCCGCACGACATGGCGTCGCGACCTCCGGGGGGACGGCGGCGGCGCCCGGCGGCCGGCGCCCCCGCCGGCCGCATCGCTGGCCCCGCCGCTGGCCGTGCCACGCTGGTCCGCGTTCAATGCCGATCCGAGTTCAACGGGAGTGCCTCCGGATGCCGCGCCCGCTCCGCATCGACCGCGCCGGACCGTTCGCCCTCTTTCTGGCGCTCCTCGCGCTCGCCGCCGCCCTCCTTCCCGCCGCGCCCGCCCGCGCCGACGCCGAGGCGATCCGGCCGCAGGTCGAGGCGCTCGGCATCGCCGACGGCTTCGACGCGCTGGAGGCGGCGATCGCCGCGCTCGCCGCCACCGGCGACCCGGCCGCCGCGACCGTCCTCGAGGCCCTCTCCGCCGGCGACCTGCAGGTGATGAAGGCCGACAAGCGCGTCGTCATCGTCCGCAAGGACGGCGCGGCGACGATCGCCGTCGACCCCATTACCGGCGCCGACATCGGCGAGATCGGCCGGCGCGACGCCGAGAAGATCCGCGTCAACAACCGTATCCGCAACGCGGTCGCCGCCGCCGCCGCCGGGCTGACGCTGCGCGCCGCGGACCCGGCGGTGCGCCGCACGGCCGCCGCCGAGATGCTGCGCGCCGCCGACGCGGCGATGGTCGCCCCGCTCGCCGCGGCGCTCGCCGCCGAGACGGACCCTGAGACGAAGGCGGTGATGGAGCAGGCCTGGGCCGCCGCCGTGCTGAAGTCGGATGCTCCGGAGGCCGACAAGCTCGCCGCAATCGACGTCCTCGCCCATCTCGGCGACCGCGACGCGCTGGCCCTCCTCTCCGCCGCCGTTTCCCAGGGCGGCGCCGTCGGCGAGGCCGCGGCCGCCGCCGTCGCCACCATCGAGGGCAGCCTCGCCGTCTGGGGCGCGGCGCAGAACGTCTGGTACGGCCTGTCGCTCGGCTCGGTGCTGCTGCTCGCCGCCATCGGCCTCGCCATCACCTTCGGCGTGATGGGCGTCATCAACATGGCGCACGGCGAGATGGTCATGCTCGGCGCCTACACCACCTTCGTCGTCCAGGAGATCATCCGCACCTCCTTCCCCGGCCTGTTCGACTGGTCGCTCGCCATCGCCCTGCCGCTCGCCTTCCTGGTCGCCGGCGGCGTCGGCGTCGTCATCGAGCGCACCGTCATCCGCTGGCTCTACGGCCGGCCGCTCGAGACGCTGCTCGCCACCTGGGGTCTTTCGCTCATCATCCAGCAGGCGATCCGCACCGCCTTCGGTCCGACCAACCGCGAGGTCGGCAACCCGTCGTGGATGTCCGGCTCCTTCGAGATCGGCCAGATGTCGATCACCTACGGGCGGCTGTGGATCGTCGTCTTCGCGCTCGCCGTCTTCGCCGGGCTGATGCTCCTGATGCGCTTCACCGCCTTCGGGCTGCAGATGCGGGCGGTGACGCAGAACCGCCGCATGGCGTCGGTGATGGGCATCCGCACGCCGTGGGTCGACGCGATGACCTTCGGCCTCGGCTCCGGCATCGCCGGCATCGCCGGCGTGGCGCTGTCGCAGATCGACAACGTCAGCCCCAACCTCGGCCAGAGCTACATCATCGACAGTTTCATGGTCGTCGTCTTCGGCGGGGTAGGAAACCTCTGGGGCACCCTCGTCGGCGCCTTCACCCTCGGCGTCGTCAACAAGTTCCTCGAGCCCTATGCCGGCGCCGTGCTCGGCAAGATCTTCGTCCTCGTCTTCATCATCCTGTTCATCCAGAAGCGTCCGCGCGGGCTGTTCGCCCTCAAGGGCCGGGCGGTCGAGGCATGATCGGCACCGGTCGGAGGGCGAACCCATGATCCTGCGTCGGTTCCTCGGTGACGGCGGCGTCGTCGTCCTCGTCGTGCTGCTCTGCGCCGCGGCGGTGCTGGTGCCGTTCGCCAATCTCGGCCTTGCGCCGGACAGCCCGCTGCACCTCGACAACTCGAGCGTGCAGCTGTTCGGCAAGTACCTCGCCTACGCCCTGCTGGCGCTCTCCGTCGACCTCGTCTGGGGCTATTGCGGCATCCTCTCGCTCGGCCACGGCGCCTTCTTCGCCCTCGGCGGCTACGCCATGGGCATGTACCTGATGCGCCAGATCGGCGACCGCGGCGTCTACGCCAACCCGGTGCTGCCCGACTTCATGGTGTTCCTCAACTGGCAGGAGCTGCCCTGGTACTGGCTCGGCTTCGACAACTTCGCCTTCGCGGCGCTGATGGTGGTGCTGGTGCCGGGCCTGCTCGCCTTCGTCTTCGGCTGGTTCGCCTTCCGCTCGCGCGTCACCGGCGTCTATCTCTCGATCATCACCCAGGCGATGACCTTCGCGCTCCTGCTCGCCTTCTTCCGCAACGACATGGGCTTCGGCGGCAACAACGGCCTCACCGACTTCAAGGACATCCTCGGCTTCAACATCCAGTCGGCCGAGACGCGCTCCGGCCTGTTCGCCGCGACCGCGATCGCCCTCGCGCTCGGCCTCCTCGTCTGCCGCTTCGTCACCCGCTCGAAGCTCGGCAAGGTGGTCGTCGCCATCCGCGACGCGGAGAGCCGGACGCGCTTCATCGGCTACCGGGTCGAGCACTACAAGCTCTTCATCTGGACGCTCTCCGCCGTCATGGCCGGCATCGCCGGCGCCCTCTACGTGCCGCAGGTCGGCATCATCAACCCGAGCGAGTTCTCGCCGGCGAACTCCATCGAGGCGGTGATCTGGGTCGCCGTCGGCGGCCGCGGCACGCTGATCGGGCCGGTCGTCGGCGCCGTCCTCGTCAACTGGGGCAAGACCTACTTCACCGGCGCCCTGCCGGAGTTCTGGCTGTTCGCGCTGGGCGGCCTGTTCGTCTTCGTCACGCTGTTCCTGCCGAAGGGCATCGTCGGGCTGCTGCGCGGCCGGCGCGGCGCCGGCGTGGCCAAGGACAAGGCGTCGGCCGAGATCGAGAAGGGCGTCGACGCCGAGCCGCAGGCAGCGGAATAGGGGAGGGGGCCATGGACAAGGCGATCGCCGAGAACTCGATCCTCTATCTCGACGCCGTCAGCGTCGCCTTCGACGGCTTCAAGGCGCTGCGCGGCCTGTCGCTCGTGCTCGAGCCCGGCGAGATGCGGGCGATCATCGGCCCGAACGGCGCCGGCAAGACCACCATGATGGACTGCATCACCGGCAAGACGCGGCCCGACACCGGCGACGTCTATTTCGCCGGCGCCGTCGACCTCACCACCATGGACGAGGCGGCGATCGCCTCCCTCGGCATCGGCCGCAAGTTCCAGAAGCCGACGGTGTTCGAGAGCCACACCGTCGAGGACAACCTGCTGCTCGCGCTCAAGGCACCGCGGGCGCCGTGGAAGACGCTGTTCCACCGCCTGACCGGCGCCGAGCGCGACCGCCTCGACGAGCTCCTGACGCTGATCCGCCTGATCGACCGGCGCGGCGCGCTCGCCGCCGACCTGTCACACGGCCAGAAGCAGTGGCTGGAGATCGGCATGCTGCTGGCGCAGGATCCGAAGCTGCTGCTGGTCGACGAGCCGGTCGCCGGCATGACCGACGCCGAGACGGCGGAGACCGCCGCCCTCCTCGTCGAGATCAACAGGACGCGCTCGGTCGTCGTCGTCGAGCACGACATGACGTTCGTCCGCGACCTCGGGGTGAAGGTGACGGTGCTGCACGAGGGCTCGGTGCTGGCCGAGGGCTCGCTCGACCACGTCTCGAACGACGAGCGGGTGATCGAGGTGTACCTGGGGAGGTGAGGGGCGCCCCTCTGGAACGCGGCGCAAGCGTCCGTATGGAAGCACGACAATTCCCCACGGTCATCCCGGGCTTGACCCGGGATCCATTTCACCGCGCCGCGGGAACAGTGTGTCGGTCGTCCATTGCCGCGGACACCACGGGCCCTTGGGACGATGCGAGCGACAATGGATCCCGGGTCAAGCCCGGGATGACCGTGTTGATAGGGCGCGACGTGCGGTGTCGCGGAGATGCGGAACTCGAAAGGGCCACCATGCTCGCAGTCGAGAAGATCAACCTGCACTACGGCGCCGCCCAGGCGCTGAAGGCCGTGTCGCTCGCCGCCGAGCCGGGCAGGGTGACCTGCGTCCTCGGCCGCAACGGCGTCGGCAAGACGTCCCTGATGCGGGCGATCGCCGGCATCCAGCCGACCTCGGCCGGCACCATCGCCTGGGAGGGCAAGCCGCTCGGCCGCATACCCCCCTACGACCGGGCGCGGCGCGGCATCGCCATGGTGCCGCAGGGCCGCGAGATATTCCCGCTCCTGACGGTCAAGGAGAACCTCGAGACCGGCTTCGCGCCGCTCGGCCGCAAGGAGCGCAACATTCCCGAGGCGGTGTTCGAGCTTTTCCCCGTCCTCAAGGACATGCTCGGGCGGCGCGGCGGCGACCTCTCCGGCGGCCAGCAGCAGCAGCTCGCCATCGGCCGGGCGCTCGTCACCCGGCCGCGCCTCCTCCTCCTCGACGAGCCGACCGAAGGCATCCAGCCGTCGATCATCAAGGACATCGGCCGGGCGATCACCTGGCTGAGGGACCAGGGGACGATGGCGATCGTCCTCGTCGAGCAGTATTTCGACTTCGCCCGCGAGCTCGCCGACGCCTTCGTCGTCATGGACCGCGGCGAGGTGGTGGTCGCCGGCAGCCGCGCCGACATGGCGGCGAACGAGGCCGAGGTCAGGCGGCACCTGACGGTGTAGGGAGATCCCCCCCGCCCTCCCTTGACGGCCCATCGCCCATCATGTCCGATGCCCCGCGCCTGCGCTCTCGGGGGAGGAAGCCGTGCCGTCATCGAACCCGTCCGTCCTTGTCGTCGGCGCCGGGCCGACGGGCCTGACGCTGGCGATCGCCCTCACCCTCGGCGGCGTTCCGGTGCGCGTCGTCGAAAAGGCGCTCGCGCCCGCCGGCGTGTCGAAGGCGCTCGCCGTCTGGCCGGGCAGCCTCGAGGCCTTCGCCGGGCTCGGCGTGGTCGAGCAGTTCGTCGCCACCGGCCGCCGCATGGCGCACCTGCGCGTCGGCGACGGCGAGCGCACCCACGGCGTCATCGACGTCGGCGAGGGCGTCGACAGCGCCTACCCGTTCACGCTGATCCTGCCGCAGTCGCGCACCGAGGCGCTGCTCGCCGCGCGCCTCGCCGAGCTCGGCGTCGCCATCGAGCGCGGCGTCGAGTTCACCGGCTTCGTCGCCGGCGACGCCGGCGTGCGCTCGACGCTGAAGCACGCCGACGGCCGCGAGGAGGAGGTCGAGACGGCCTTCCTCGTCGGCTGCGACGGCGCCCGCAGCACGGTGCGCCGCGGCCTCGGCGTCGCCTTCGACGGCATCACCGAGCCGCAGACCTTCATCCTCTCCGACACCCGCATCACCGGCGACCTCGACCCGACGTCGATCTACATCTGGGCCGGGCCGAAGGGCACGGTGGCGATGTTCCCGGTCGAGGACGACATCTGGCGCACCTTCGGCCTGCGCGACGAGCCGGCGAGCGACGCGCCGCCGACGCTCGAGGAGATCCAGGCCCATCTCGACGGCGCCGGCCCGCCCGGCCTCGTCGCCCACGACGCGACGTGGCTGTCGACCTTCCACATCAACGAGCGGCAGGTCAGCGCCTACCGGCACGGCCGGGTGATGGTCGCCGGCGACGCCGCCCACATCCACAGCCCGGCCGGCGGCCAGGGCATGAACACCGGCATCCAGGACGCGGTGAACCTCGGCTGGAAGCTCGCCGCCATCCTCGCCGGCCGCGGCGAGGCCGAGGCGCTGCTCGCCTCCTACGAGGCCGAGCGCAAGCCGGTCGCCGCCCACGTCATCGCCAACGCCACGCGGATGCTGCACTTCGGCATGGTGGCGGAAGGGACGATGGCGCGCATCCTGCGCGGCGCCCTCGTCTCCGTCGCGACGCGCATCCCGGCGGTGCGGCGGGCCCTGCAGGTGGAATTGTCCGAGACCGAGATCGCCTATCCCGGCGGGCCGCTCGTCGAGATCGCCCGGCGCGCCGGCGGCACGCCCGGCAAGCCGGCGGCCGGCGAGCGCGCTCGCGACGCGGTCGTCGTCGACCCGGCGACCGGCGGCCGCGTGCCGCTGTGGCCGGTCCTCGCCCACGCCCGGCACACGCTGCTCGTCTTCGGCGACCCGCCGCGGCAGCCGACGCTGCTCGCCCGCGCCTCAGCGCTCGGTGACGCCATCACCGTGGTCAAGCTCGACGCCGCCCGCGATCCCGACGGCAGCGCCGCGGCCCGCTACGGCGTCACCGGCGACGGCTGGGTGCTGGTCAGGCCGGACCAGTTCGTCGCCGCCCGCGGCGGCATGGACGAGACGCGCGCCTTCGCCGCCTATGCCGGCCGCGTGCTGGAGCCGCGCACCGCGGCGTGAAGTCCCGGACCTCCTGTCCCGGACCTCTCGCCCCGGACCCCCGCCCGCCGCCAGCGATCCCGGGCGACGGCCTCTGCCGGCGCCGGCCCGGCACGACCTCGCGAACACGTGATGCCGTGTTCGTGAGCCGGCGCGGCCGGGCGAAGCCGGCCCGGCGCCATGGACAGACCGGCGCAACTCAGCTTGTCTAGGGTGGAACGAGCCGCCGCGGCGCCCTGCGCCGAAGAAGCGGCCGTTGGGGATCGAGGAAACGCAGGAGCGCCGCCATGGCCATCGCATCGGACGCTTTCGAATCGCCGCCGGCCGACGTCGCCGCCTTCGGCACGGGGCCGGAGCGGGCCGACCGCCGACCGCCGGTCGCGCGGCGCCTGGCGGAGAGCTTCACCACCGCCGTGGACGCCTCGGTCAATCTCAGCGAGGTGCTCTGCCTGATGGCGTGGTCGAGCGGCAACGCCCGCAAGCTCGCCGGCGAAAGCACCGCCGCCTCGGCGGCGGTGACGCAGATCGCCGCGACCATCGAGGACATCGCCGAGCTCAGCGCCACCGCCGAGGGGCGCTCCGCCGAGGCGCGCCGCCTCGTCGCCGCCGGCGCCGAGCGAACCCGCTCGGCGGGCACCGCGATGGCCGGCATCGCCGGCGCGTTCTCCGATCTCGAGCGACGCCTCGGCGAGCTCAGGACCGCCACCGACAGTATCGGCGGCTTCGCCAAGGCGATCGGCAGCGTGTCGAGCCAGACCAAGCTTCTCGCCCTCAACGCCACCATCGAGGCGGCGCGCGCCGGCCAGGCCGGCCGCGGCTTCGCCGTCGTCGCCGCGGAGGTGAAGGCGCTGTCCGAGGAGGCGTCGAAGACGACCGACCTGATCCGCGAGCAGCTCGAGACGCTGAACGAGGTGATGCGCGGCATGCTCGCGGCGATGGCCGCCGGCGGCGCCAAGGTGCGCGAGGGCCGCGAGACCGTCGACGCCGCCGTCGGCGACATGGGCGGCGTCGAGGGCTGCGTCGGCGAGACCGCCGACGGCATCGGCCGCATCGCCGGCATGCTCGCCGACCGCCGCTCCGCCGTCCGCGATCTCGCCGAGGGCCTCGGCGAGATCGCCCGCCTCGCCGGCCAGAACGAGGCCGATTCGCGCGGCGCCGCCGAGCTCGTCGGCACTACCGACGGCCTCGTCGCCCGGATGATCGCCGACGCCGAGGCGGCGGGCGGGTCCGCCGCGGCGGTGCGGCGGCTGCGCGCCGACCACATGATCTGGAAGCGCGCCCTGGCGGAGTGCCTCGCCGGAGTGCGCGCCATCGATCCGCGCAGCTACGGAGTGCGCATCGAGCCCCTCGGCCCGGCCTTTGCCCGCATCGCCGACCCGGCGATGCTGGCCGCCGCCGAGCATCGCCGCCTGGTCGAGCTCGTCGGGTCGCTGTCGAGCTCGGCGACGGGCATCGTCGGGCGCACCGCCGCCGGCGACATCGGCGCCGCGATCGCGGCCTACGGGGCGATGGAGGCGGCGTCGGCGGAGGTGATGAAGCTCCTGCCGGCGCTGGAAGCACGCGCCGCCTACCCGAACGGCCCGGCCCACTGAGCCGCGCGCGGCTCGGCGACGAGCCGGGTCCGGTCGGCCCGACGACGCCGGCGTCCGCGGCGGCTCCTCAGTCGGCCACCCACTGCTGGAACTGCGCGAACACCGACTTGGTGATCCGCACGCCGTGGTTGTAGCTGTTGTACGGGAAACGACCGTAGGTGCCGTAGGCGTGAACCGCGGCGGCGCAGATGCCGCAGCCGGCCTTGTTGGAATAGACCGGCGCGCCGCTCTGCCCGCCGACCGTGTCGTTGGCATAGAACAGCTCGTGGGTCCGCGAGATCTCGATGGTCCCGGCGCTGCGCCATTGCGTCAGCGGCTTGTCGCCGGGATAGCCCGAGACCTCGACATGGAGGCCGGCGAGCGAACCTCCGCTCCAGTAGTAGCCGAACGACCCGGTCCTCGCCCCGACGGTGCAGTTGAGCTTGATCGCGCCGTAGTCGTAGTTGCTGTCGCCGCGGTCGGTCCAGGCGGTGTTGGAGTAGAGCGTGCGGGCGGTGCAGGCGCCGTAGGGCCGGGCGCCGCCGTCGCGGCCGGGATAGACCCGGAAGCTCGCGGTGCGGTACCAGCGGCCCCCTGGCCCGCCGGTGTGGACGCAGTGGCCGGCGGTGGCGACGGTGTCGCGCCCGATCAGCCAGCCGGTGCAGCGCGAGCCTTCGAAGGTGACGAGCGCGATGGCGCGGTAGGGAAAGGCACGGGTGTTGGCGACACGGACGCGCTCGTCGGGGCCGATGATGCTCTCCCGGCCGATCGGCGCCGTCGCCGGGACGAGCTGCCACAGCCGCCAGACGTCCTCGGCGCTCTCCGGCTCGCTCTTCAGTTCGGAAAGGGCGTCGTCGGGCGCATCGGGGGCGGTGCGGCCGAGACCCTCGAAGCTCGGCACCACCCGGCTGCGGCCGGCGGTGCCGTGGAACTGGCGGCCGTCGCTGGAGACGCCGAGCGGCTCGGCGGCGATGGCGCTGCCGCCGAGGGCGACGGAAGCGGCGACGAGGGCGGTTGCGGTCGCGAGCCAAGGGCCTCTTTGCGACGTCATGCCGGATCTCCCTAGAGTTGTTCCAGAACTCTAGCGTGATCCGTCCCGCCGCGGCATCCGTGCCACCGCCTATGGCGCGCGCACCTCCTCGTGATCGCCGGCGGCGATGCCGTGGCCGGGCAGGCGGCGGTAGGAGACGAGAATCAGAGCCCGTGATGCGCCCGCGCCATCAGGCAGGCGTCGTCGCCCGGCATGCAGTCGCGGCAGACGTCGGGGCGCACGGCGTAGACGGCGCAGGTCGTCGCCGCGCCGACGTCGCCGACGAGGGCGGAGCACCGCTCGCCGTTGCAGCGCATGCGGCCGTGGTCGTCGTCGACGAACTCTGCCGGGATCAGGGCGAGCGCCGCGTCGTCCTCGAGCGAGAAGCGCGGCCACTCGGCCGAGTAGGCGCAGCAAGCCCCGCAGGCCTGGCACATCGCCGACGCGTCGGCCTCGACGCGGTCGGCGGCGGCGCTCATCGCGTCCGCTTCGCCGTCGCCTTGCCGGACCGCGACAGCCGTCGGGCGTTGGCGCGGACGCGGCTGCGCGTCCGGCGCATGACGCCCTGCGGCGAGCCGCCGAGGGCGAGATCGGACGCCGCCTCGGCGAAGGCGGCGACCTTCTCGGAGATCATCAGGCGCGCCTCCGCCTCGGCGGCGGGGCCGCCGGCGGCGAACACGGCCATGCGCAGGCCGATCACCTGCTGCGCCTCGATGCCGAGCAGCATCGAATGCCGGGCGACGGCCAGCCATGCCTTGAGCATCGAGATCTCCGTGCCGTCCGGCCGGGTCGGGCCGACGGCCAGCGCCGTCAGCGGCGCGCCTTGCGCGCGGCGTAGCGCGCGTCGCGGGCGGCCTTGCGCTCGGCCTCGTGGGCGATCCGCCGCTCCTCCTCCTCCTCGGCGAGGCGAATCTCCTCGGCGGCGCGCAGCGCCGCTTCCTCGGCGAGCCGCAGCGCTTCGGCGGCCTTGGTGGCCGCGCGTTCGGCGTTGCGCGCCTCGCGCCGCGCGAGGATGGCGACGCGCTCCTCGCGCCGCGCCACCACCGCCGGGTCGTCGGGCGCCGGCTTGGCGCGGAACTTGGCGAGCAGCGCCTGCTTGGCGCTTGCGGCTGTCTTCAGCCGCTCGTCGTAGTTGTGGTCCTTGAAGCCGCCCATGGATCCTATGTCTCGGTTCTAAAGAAAATGCCCGCCGCCCCGGCGAAGCTCGCCGACCGGCAGGTGCCCTCACGCCTGCGACGCCGGTGGGCGCGCTGCGTCCCCGGAAACGGACGATCACGCGGCCGGCGGAGGCGTCCCCGGCCGCCCGAAGGATATCAAGCGTTGGGAATTAGGGGCGGACGGTGGCTTTTGCAAGGCCCACGGGCCTGGACGCACGGCCGCAGCCCCGCGACCGGCAGGCGTCGGCCGCGGCGTGTCGCCTCGGGGCGCCCACGTGGGCAGCCGGCCGGCGCCGCTCGCGCCGGCGCCGGCGATGGGCGATGCCTCAGGCGCTCGGGGCCAGCGCGGCGCGCAGCTTGGCCTCGGCCTCGTTCGACAGCGACGTCTTCAGGATGCGCGGCTTGTAGGGCTCGATCTCCGGCAGCACCTTGTCGGCGGTGACGCTCTTCACGAGCACGAACAGCGCCGAGGAGTTCGGCGGGATGGTCTCGCCGAGGTTCTTCACGAAGTCGTCGTTGATGCCGTAGTCGGCGAGCGAGCCCGACAGCGCGCCGGCACCGGCGCCGGCCGCGGCGCCGATCGCCATGCCGGCGAGCGGGTTGAGGAACAGGAGGCCGACGAGAGCGCCCCACAGGGCGCCCATCGAGCCGCCACGCGCCGCGCCGAGGGCGGTCAGGTTGACGGCCTGCTTCAGGTGGACCTTGCCGGCCTCGTCGCGCTCGACGACGCAGGCGTCCTCGAGGTCGATCAGGTGCTCCTTCTGAAACGAGCGCAGCTTGTTCAGAACCTCGTCGGCCGCATGCAGGCCGTCGAAGCCCACCACCACCAGGTCGCTCATCTCTTTACCTCAAGCAAAGTCGGTCGGCGCCGCCGCAACGTGGTGCGGGTTCGTGACCGAAGGATGACGTATTCGCGCCGGATCAACGCGTCGCCAAGCCTGTGTGCACTGCGGCATCATCGCGTTGCAAGGCCCAGATGTCGCGGCTAAGACTCGGAACGACCGCCGCGCCGGCCGGCGATCGCCCTGGCGTTCGGGCGCGCCGTCCGGGACGCCGACGCGCCCACGGACCAGTTCCGCGTCGGGAGAGAGGGCGAGACGGGGGCTCATCGACGGGAAGCCGGCCGTTCCGCCCCGCCAGCCCGGAGAGCCACGCGCGGCAGTGCCGGATCGGGCGGACCGGCCCGGCCGGAGCGTCAGGGTGATCGTCGCGGGGCGCTGGGCCGGCCTCTGCGTCCTCTGGCTCGTCCTCGGCCGCCTGGCGCCGGCCGACCTCCTCGCCGGCGCGGTCGCGAGCGCGCTCGCCGCCGCCGCGAGCCTCGCCCTGCTGCCGCCCGCCGCATGGGCGCCACGGTTCGTGCCGCTGGCGCGGTTCGCCGGCCGCTTCGTCGCCCGCTCGGCCGCGGCCGGGCTCGACGTGGCGCGGCGCGCGTTCGACCCGCGCCTGCCGCTGGCGCCCGGCTTCGTCACGGTTGCGGTGCGCTGCCCGGCCGGCCTGTCGCGCCGGGCGTTCCGCGCCGTGGCGAGCCTGCAGCCGGGCACGCTGCCGGTCGGCGAGACGGCCGATGCGCTCGTCGTCCGCTGCCTCGACACGGCCGTGCCGGTGGCCGTCGCGCTGCGCCGCGACGAGGCGCTGTTCCTCGCCGCGCTTCGCCAGGGTCCGCGCCATGGCTGACATCCTCATCGCCGCGGCGGCGGTCGTGCCGGCGATCACCGCCGTCGGGCTGTTCGCCACCTGGCGACGAGCCGCGGCGGTCGAGAAGATGAGGTCCGTCCAACTCGTCGGAACCGGCGCCGTCGCCGTGCTGCTCCTCGTCGAGATGGCCGAGGACGAGCCGGCCGTCCTCGACGCGGCCCTCCGGATGGCGCTCCTCGCCGCCTTCGCCGCCGCGGCCTTCCGCGCCGCCGCCCTGCACGCCGGGCGGCGGGCCGGCGGGGACGGGCCTCGGTGAGCGGCCTCCTCGACCTCGTGACGATCCTCTGCGTCGCGGCGGGGCGGCCCTCTTCCTCGCCGGCACCGTCGGGCTCATCCGCTTTCCGGGCTCGCTCGCCCGCCTGCACGCCCTCGGCAAGGTCGACAATCTCGGCCTCGCGCTGATCGCGCTGGGGCTGCTGCCGCTGGCGGCAAGCCTCGTCGAGGCGTTGAAGATCGTCGCCGTCTGGGGCCTCGTCCAGCTCGCCTCCGGCGCCGTCGCGCAACTCCGCAGGCGGCGGCGCACCGCGCCGCGACCGGCCTCGGCAACCCGGTCACCGCGGTGCTCCTCGTCTACCACCCGCTCGACACGCTGCTCGAGACCGTCGTCTTGCTCCTCGCCCTCCTCGGCGTCTGGTCGCTCTCGCCCGACCGGGCCTGGCGGGCCGCGCCGCCGCCACTGTCGGCGGCGCCAGCCGCCGGCGCCCTCGAGCTCGTCGCGCGCGTCCTGCCGCCGATCGGCATCCTCGTCGGCGTCTACCTGTTCTGGGCCGGCGCCGACGTTCCCGGCGGCGCCTTCCAGGGCGGTGCCGTCCTCGCCGCCATGTGGCTCCTCGTCCTCGGCGCCGGCGTGCGCCCGCCGCCGGCGGCCGGGGGCTGCGCCTCCTCGTCCTCCTCGGCCCACGGCGGCCATTCCGGCAATCCGACGATGACGCCGCTCGTCCGCGACCTCATCTCCGACGACACCATCCTGATCCCGATCAACCCGGTGGAGCGGCCCGGAACACCGCGCTCCGCCGCGGAGATCCTCAACCGCCTCAACGAGGTGTCGTTCAACGCCGTGCTCCTCAAGGAGCTGCGCATCATCGCCATGCCGCGCCAGGTGGCCGATCCCGACCGAGCCGGACTCATGTAGTCGATCAGAAATCGTTCCAGATTCAAAGCCTTGAGCATATTCTCGTCGCTCCGATCGTCGCGATCCGAGCGACGGATGCTCCGGCTGGCGGCGATCCGCTCGCCACCCGACGCGGCAGGGGAGCCCGATGACGCCGTCCACCTTCGTCTTCCCCGGCCTCGTCACCTTCACCATCGCCATCGTCGTGTTCTTCGTCGGCGCCGGCCTCAACCGCACCGTCGCGCCGCTGCGCCGCTGGAACATCCCCGAGGCGGTCACCGGCGGCATGATCGCCGCGCTCGCCACCCTCGCCGTCTACGAGGCGGCGGGCCTCGCCGTCGCCTTCGACCTCGGCGCGCGCGACATGCTGCTGCTCTATTTCTTCACCGGCATCGGCCTCAACGCCCGCCTCGCCGACCTCGTCGCCGGCGGGCGGCCGCTCCTGGTGCTGCTGGCGCTGACAGTCGCCTACCTCGTCATCCAGAACCTCATCGCCGTCGGCGGCGCGGCGATGCTCGGCCTGCCGGACGGCGTCGCGCCGCTGCTCGGCTCGGTGTCGCTGATCGGCGGCCACGGCACGACGATCGCCTGGGCGCCGCTGATCGCCGCGCGCTTCGGGCTGACGAACGCGCTCGAGATCGGCGTCGCCTCGGCGACCCTCGGCCTGGTGCTGGCGAGCCTCGCCGGCGGCCCGGTCGCCGGGTTCCTGATCAAGCGCCACCGCCTGCACGGCGATGCGGCGACGGCGCCGATGGTCGGCCTGCCGGAGGGCGGGCGGAGCGCCGGCGCCGGGCCGGTCACCTATGTCGACATCCTCTCCACCGTCCTGGTGCTCAACGTCGCCATCCTCGTCGGCTACGCGCTCGACGAGGCGGTGGCCGAGACCGGCATCAAGCTGCCGCTCTTCGTCGTCTGCCTCCTCGTGGCGATCGTCCTCACCAACACCGTGCCGCGCCTGCTGCCGCGGGTGCCCTGGCCGACCCGCACGC
>Ga0255338_1004125_pt1 | contig 15749 bp, 17 predicted proteins | sample MeOH1_35cm_T4_19_FD_203715 | JGI IMG/M metagenome (GOLD analysis project Ga0255338, IMG submission 203715) | Sandy soil microbial communities from University of British Columbia, Vancouver, Canada - MeOH1_35cm_T4_195 | ecosystem: Engineered > Artificial ecosystem > Sand microcosm > Unclassified ...
CTCGAGCTCGGCGAGCTCCTTGGCGCCGAAGCGCTTGCGGAGCTCGGAGGGCTCGGACAGCGTCCTTTCGGCCTCGTGGCGCGGACAAAACGCGAGGCGGTACGGCGGCCGGCCCGTGGTCATCCCTGTATTATACTTCTTCGCGCCTCGACTTGTCCCGGGTCCGCGCGCCGCGAAAAGTCCGATTGACTTGGTCCCCCCATACGGATACCATTCCTATTACTATGATGGGACTATGGGCGGACGGCTGGTTCTATATCTCGTCGGCGGGGCTCCTGATCAGCGGGATCCTCTTCTTCTTCCTCCTTGGCCAGTACCGCGTCGCCTCCGAGGCGGCCGACGCCACCGAGGGGGCCGAGACTTCCGAGGCCGTGCAGGCCGCCGATAAGGAGTCCTCCTCCGCCATCCGCCCGGTCTACATCCCCGAGGAATCCTCGTCGCCCAAGGTCGTTTCCCATTTCGAGAAGCCGGAGCCCAAGCCGGAGCCCAAGCCCGAGCCCAAGCCCCGTGTGGAGCCCGAGGTCACGGGCCCGGAGCGGCGCAAGGATCCCGCGAACACGACCGGAGGCATCAGCCCCGCCGTCGTCTATCTGCAGAACATCAAGGTCGAGCTGGCCGATCTGCATAAGGACCTGCGCGCGCTGTCCAAGCGCGTGGACGATGAGCTGTCCTCGGTGTCCACCCGCGACGAGGCCCTGATCGAGCGCCTCGGCGAGCTGACCCGCGCCGTCGAGGCGATGAAGTCCGCGGCGCCGGCGCCCGCTCCCGCGGCCGAGCCTTCTCCGGAGCCGGAGGAAGCGCCGAAGCCCGCCCGCAAGGCGCGCAAGGCCGAGAAGCCTCCGGAGACCGAGCCCGCGGCCGAGGTCGTCGTGGAGGCTCCGAAGCCGGCGGCCGAGGTCGTCCTCGAGGCCCCCAAGCCCGCGGCCGAGGTGTCCATCGAGGTGCTACCTCCTCCCCCGGCCGAAGAGCCGCCCCCCGTGGCCGAGGTCAAGGCCGGGCCCTCTCCCGACGAGACCATCCGCATGGAGCTCGGAGCGCTCATCGCCCAGCCCCCGGTCAAGGCCGAGGCGCCGGCCGCGGCCGAGCCGGCCGCCGAGCCAACCAAGGAAGAGGCTCCGCCCGTCGAAAAGCCTCGGCGGGGGCCGGTCTGGCCCGTATAACCGCTTTCGCGGTTATCTTATTGATAACCGCGGCCCCCGTTCGCGCCGGGGTCTTCCCCGGCGGAGCGTTCTCCTCGCGCGCGAGCGGGACCACCGGCGCCGCCTTCCTGAAATCGCCGGGCGGCGCGCGCGCCTCGGCCATGGGCGGCGTCTCCGCCGCGGCCGGCTCGGGCGCCGAGGCCGTGTTCCTCAATCCGGCGTTGCTGTCGCGCATCGCCGCCGAGGCCCCGAGCGAGGTTGCCCTGGGCTACGACGCCCTGCTCGAATCCGCCTACTCCGGATCCGTCGCCTACGCGCGCCCGCTCGGCCGGGACGGCGCCTTCGCGGCGGGCCTCCTGTACGCGTCGCAGGGCGCGCAGACGAAATACAACGCCATCGGCGACGCGACCGGTAAGTTCACGCCGACGGACCTGGCCCTCGGGGCCTGGTACGCGCGCCGCCTCATCGGTCCGCTCTCGCTCGCCGGCGGGCTGAAGATCATCCGCTCTGCGATCGACGACCGCAGCGGGACGACCGCCGCGCTGGACTTCGGCCTGCTCGCCAAGCAGGTCGCCGAGCTCGGCGACGGTCCGCTCGACGTCGGGTTCTCCGTCCAGAACATCGGCCCGCCGCTCAAGCTCGGCAGCTCGTCCGACCCGCTCCCCGCCCGCATCCGCGCCGGCGCCCTGTGGCGCGTGGCTCCGACGCTCGACGCGTGCCTCGACGTCAACCTGCCCGTCGACCAGGATCCTTACGCCTCGCTCGGCTTCGAGGGGCGCCTGCCCGCCTCGCGGATGGGCTCGAAGAAGCCCTGGGTCGTCGCCATCCGGGGCGGCTACGACCAGAACCGCACGCGCGGCGTGGACGGCTTCACCGGCTTCTCGGCCGGCGCCGGCTTCGACTTCTCGGCGCTGCGCCTCGACTACGCCTGGGTCCCCTTCGGCGACCTCGGCACCGTCAACCGCATCACCATCGCCTTCCGCTTCTGAGCGGCGTCAGGCCGCCGGAGCCGCCGGGCGCGTCCCAAGGCGCGTGATCCAGACCGCGCCGAGCCCGAGCGTCGTCCCGCAGCACAGGGTCAGGAACAGCGCGAGCCCGAGGATGCCGCCCACGACGGGCAGAAGGCCGCCCAGGATCGAGATGGCGGCGGTCGCCGCGCCGGCGTAGCCGACGGCCTTGATCGTCGACGGGACGGGCTTCTCCAGGTTGAGGCAGGCGCGCCGGGCCATCAGGAGGAAGAACGCGCCGGTGCCCATGACGACCGCGGCCGTGAGCGCCGCGTAGGCCACGGGGATGAACGGGATCCCGATCACCGAGACGGCCAGCGCGAGCGTTCCCGGCACGATCGCCATCTCGACGAGCAGGCCGATGCCGAGGGCGCGCCAGAAATCCGCCGACGCGGCCGCGGCGATCGTCTCGACCTGCGCCGGGAAGAACAAGGCCGCGAGGAACGGGAGAAGGCACAGCCCGAGGAGGAATCCGGAGATCAGCGCCTTGCGCGGCGCGCGGCCCTGCTTGGCGCCCCGGTCGGCGCGCATCGCCGCCAGCGCGACTCCGGGGACCATCGCGCCGATCATGGGCGAGCTGAAGTTGTGGAGCTCGCCTTTGATCGTGGCGCCCGGCTCCTGCTTGAGCTGGCCGCCGAAGATCGACACCTCGCCCTCGATCGTTCCCGAGGAGCGCACGGTCAGGTCGCCGCCGAACAGGGAGACGTCTCCGCCGGCGACGCCGGAGAAGTCCACGGGGCCGCCGAAGGAGGCCACGTCGCCTCCGACCCTCCCCGTCAGGCGCACCGGCCCGCCGAAGGAGGCCGCCTCGCCGCGGCACTCGCCCTCGATGACGAGCGGCCCGCCGAAGGCCGCGCAGTCGCCGGTGACGACGCCTTTCACGGTGACCGCGCCTTCCGCGGCGACGTCGCCGTCGAAGGTCTGGCCTTTCTCCACGGTGTAATCGCCCTTGCGGACCTTGTCGTCGCCCAGCTGGAGCTTGATCGCGCGGGCGGGGACGGTCACGGCGAGGAGGACGGCGGCGAGCAGAAGTCTGGATTTCATGATTTGGCTCCGATGAGGCGGGTCTTCCGGTCGTGCGGCAGGGAGATCGTGAGGAACAGCGCGACGGCCAGCAGCGCCGCCCCGGAGAGCTCGGCGCCGGCGCGCGGCGCGGGCAGGGCGTGCAGCGCCAGGCGGCCGGCGAGCTCGAGCATGGCGGCGCCTTCGGCGAAGGCCGCCGCCAGGCGCGGGATCGAGAGGGACAGGCGCGTCGCTCCGGCGGCGAGGGCGAGCGACGATGCCGCCCAGGCCGCGGCGAGCGGCCACGCCGGGATGGACTCCGCGGCCTTGGCCCTCTTGAGGGAAGCGAGCACCCCGGTGCTGAACGCGGCGCTCGGGCGCAGCTGGGGCAGCGAGGCGAGCGCCGCGTTCAGAGAGCGGGTGCGGGCCGAGGCCCGCGAGCACGCCGCGCAGACGGACAGGTGCCCCTCGAGGGCGGCGTCGGGCCGTCCTCCGTCGAGGGTCTCGCTGATCAGGCGTCGGGCGTTCTCGCAGTCCATGGCTCTACCCCCCATTACGGACGGGGCGCCTCCCGGGTTTCATCTTTTTCGAAGGCTTCCCATTTCCGGCGCATCATCTCGCGGGCCCGGAACAGGCGGATCTTCACCGTCCCTTCGGGAACCCCCAAAGCCGCGGCGACCTCTTCGACGCTCAGGCCCTCGCCGTGGCGTAGCAGCAGGGCTTCGCGATAAAGCGGCGGCAGCGCCGAGATCAGGCGCTCGATCAGGGCTCCGTCCAGCGCCGCTTCCGTCAGGCGCTCGGGCCCATCCGACTCGTCGGCCGGATCGATAGGCTGCTCGTCGTGGTCGAGCGAGAGGTCGGTCTTCTTGGCGCGGAGGAAGTCCAACGCGGCGTGGTGAGCGATGGCGAACAGCCAGGAGTGGAACGGCCGGGATAGGTCGAAGGTCTCGAGCGAGCGGAAGGCCTTGAGGAACACGACCTGGCCGAGGTCCTCGGAGTCGCGCGCGTCGCCGGTCAGCCGGCGAAGGAAGGAGTAGACGCGGTCCTGATGCCGCTCGAGCAGGGCGGCATAGCCGCCGTCGTCGCCGGAGAGGCAGCGGCGGACGAGGTCGGCGTCGGTGACGAGGGGTTCGCTCACGGCACTCGATATTACGACAAGAGGAGCCGAAGGGTTTCGTTTTTTACAGGGCTTCGACGCAGACGGCGATGCCCAGGCCGCCGCCGACGCTGATGGCGGCGACGCCGCGGCGGCGGGAGCGGCGGCGAAGCTCGAGCAGCAGGGTGTGGACCAGGCGCACGCCGGTCGCCCCGAAGGGATGCCCGAGCGCGATGGCTCCGCCGTTGGGGTTGACGCGCTCCGTGTCGATGCCGAGCTCCGCCTGGTCGAGGAGCACCTGGGCGGCGAAGGTCTCGTTGATCTCCCAGAGGTCCACCTCGGAGGCGCGCCAGCGGGCCTGCTCGAGGGCCTTGCGGACGGCGGGCACGGCGGCGTAGGCCATGCGCTCGGGCGGGACGCCGACCAAGGCCGAGGACACGAGCCGGCCGAGGGCGCGGCCCTTCGCGGTCTTCGCCGAGGCGAGGACCAACGCGGCCCCCCCGTCCACGATGCCGTGCACGTTCGCGTGGGTCATCGTCGTCGTGCCGTCGCTGAACAGGAGCTTGGCCGTCGCGAACCTGTCGGGCGACGCGTCCTCGAGGACCGCGTCGTCGTCGGCGAGGCCGGCGACGGGGACGATCTCGGCCGCGCGCAGCTTGACGGCCGCGCGCGCCCGCGCGTGCGACTTCCACGCCCACGCGTCCATCGCCGCCCGCGCCAGGCCCGCCTCGCCCGCGCGCTCCTCGGCGGTCTTGGCGATGTGCTTCCCGCACGATATGTCGGTGAAGGACGGCACGAAGATGTCCCGCCGCAGGCGGCTGGGGGTATCGGCTCCGACGGCCGCGGCGATCGCGGCTTCGCCGCGGGAGATCGCGCTCGCCGCCGTGGTGATCGCGAGAAGTCCGGTGCCGCACGCAAGGCCCACGGCGACTCCGGTGGTCTCGGAGGGACAGCCCGCGCGGTGGCCTACATATCGCGCTCCGTAACATCCGTAAGGTCCGACCTGGTACATATTGCCGAAGGCGATAAAATTCAAGTCGCGAGGCGCTAAGCTCGCGGCCGATAGCGCCCCCTTGAGGGCCGCGGCGGCAAGGTCCTGCGGATCGAGCTCTTTTAATGCGCCTCCGGGAGTCCCCTTCCCCGTCGCTCCGAAGCTCCACGCGGCAAAGGGTGTTCGCGCTCCGGCGAGTATCAAAACGTCGTTCATCGGGTTCTCCGTAGGACGTTCAGCATGGACGCGTGTATCTTGCCGTTGCTCGCCAGAGTGCGCTTTCCCATCGAGCGCCAGTCTTCCCAAATATTTCCGTTGAAATCCGTTACCTTCCCCCCGGCCTCTTCGATGAGCAGCAATCCGGCGGCGACGTCCCAAGGATTCAGTTCGTATTCCCAGAAACCGTCCGCTCTCCCGGCCGCCACCCAGGCCATGTCGAGGGCGGCCGAACCTGAGCGGCGAATATCATGAGATCGTTTCATGAACGCTTTGAACCGGGCGAGATAATAATCGGCCCGCTCCGCGCGGTCATACGCGAAGCCCGTGATAAGCAAGGAGTCCTTCATAAGGGGCGTCGTAGATACGCTCAATCTTTTGCCGTTCAAAAAGGCGCCCATATCCCGTTGGGCCGAAAATAGTTCCCGGCGAAAAGGGTCGTAGATGCCAGCCAGCTGCGCCTTCCCTGTTTTTAATACCCCGATCGAAGTGCACGCCACCGGATACCCATGCGCGTAATTCGTGGTCCCGTCGAGCGGATCGACGATCCACAGGTATTCCGCCCCGGTGAGCTTGACCTCGTCCTCCTCGGCTTTGTAGTCGTCCTCCGGGAAGTGCTTCCTGATCGCGTCGAGCACCGTCTTCTGGCTCTCGAGGTCCGCGATCGTGAGCAGGTCGGCCCGCCGCTTCTGCTTATACCCGACCTTGCCGAAGTGCTTGGTCAGGACCTTGCCGGCCGCGAGGAGCGAGGTCTTGAGCAAAGAGGCCCGGGTCATGGACGGCCTCGGAGGGCTTGGACGACGGCGCGGGCGAGGGACTCGGGGTCGGGGCGCTTCGAGACGGCGGCGGGAACGACCCCCTTCGCGCGCAAGGCGGCGGCGGTGGTGGGGCCGATGGCGACGGCGGCGGCGCCGGAGATCTTCAGGTAAGGGACGGCGGGAACGGCGGCGGAGGGCGAGGCGAAGGTGACCGCATCGGCGCCGAGCGCGAGGGCGCGGCGCAGGGAGCGAAGGCCCTCGGGGTCGGGGACGGTGCGGTACGCGGGGACGACGGTGACGCGGGCGCCGTTTCTACGAAGACTTCGAGGAAGGGTGTCCAGGCCGCGCTCGGCCCTCGGGATGAGAACGCGCGAGCCGCGCGGGACGCGCAGGATTCGAGCGAGACCTTCGGAGCGCGCGTCTTCGGGCATCACGGTACAAGCCCAGCCGTGAACGGCAATGGCTTTTTCCGTCGCGCGGCCTACGGCCGCGACGGTTCGAGGAGAGACCGGCTTCCCCGCGAGGAGTTTTCGGCATCTCAGGAAGAAAAAATCAACGGCGTTCGCGCTGGTGAAGGCGACGGCGTCGTAACGGCGGAGGTTGTTGATCGCTCGATCCAACGCCTTCCACGACTTCGGAGCGACGGTCTTGATGAGCGGCGCGAATGTCACGCGGGCGCCTCTCGCAGCTAACGCCGCGGCTGCGCCGCCTGACTTGAGGCGTGGGCGGGTCACGACTACGACGCGGCCGGATAAGACTTTTTTCGCCATGAACGGGCTTAGTTTACAACAACTGATGGAGGACGAGACCATCCCGAACGAGCACCGGACGAGAACTGCGCTTGAGCATGCCCGACATCAACGACAAAGTGCGCGCGTCGTAGTACAACGGATCCGGACCGTAAAGGTGCGAGGACTCGTGGTCCAGCACATGAGTGATCCCCAGCTCCTTCAGTCGCGTCCTCAACGCGTCGAAATCCTCCACACGCCGGTAATCGATCAGATTCTGATTGATCGGGTCTCCCCACAGGTAGTCGAACCCGGCGCCGTAGCCGCGGACCTCGCGGAAGAGGAGCACCCGCGAGCCGGGCGGAAGAACGGCGGCCGCTTCGCGGTAGAAGGCGGCGACGTCGACGGTGCGGTCTTCGTACAGCGTTCGGGGCGGCGTCCCCGGCCGGGCGGCGGAGGACAGGCCGAGGACCGGGAACAGCTCGTTGTTCTGCGTCAGGGCGAGGATCGGCGCCCCCCCGAACAGGAGCAGAGCGGCGGCGGCGGCGCGGCGCGCGCCGCCGGCGGCGAACCCGGCGGCGGCGAGGCGGCCGCCCGTCAGCGCGGCCGCGGCGTAGACCGGCATCATGTACCTCCAGCCCTCGTGCTGCCGGAACGCGAGCAGCGCGAGGAGCGGGGCCGGGAGCCAGAGAAGGACCTCGAGCCGCGCGGGACGCTTCGCGGCCTTCCAGGACAGGGCGGCGAGCCCCGCGAGCGGCGCCAGAAGGAACGCCGGCCCGTCGTGGGTGAGCAGCCACGGGGGCGGAGGCCAGCTCCAGAGGTTCGTCCGCGCGTTGCGCGCCGCGAGCTCGGCCGCCGCCGCATCCAGGCGCAGCAGCGGCCACAGCGGGTCGCCGGTCTCGAGCCAGGTCCGCAGCAGCCACGGCCCGGCGACGGCGGCGGCGCAGGCGGCGAAGAGCGCGGCCGCGCGCGGCCGGCGCTGGCGCCAGGCGAGCCAGACCGTCCAGGCGGCGGCGCCCGCCCCCCCGAACAGCTTCGCCGACGCGGAGAACCCCGCGAGCAGGCCCGCGGCGGCGAGCCAGCCGTCCCTCCTCGTCTCCTCCCAGCGGGACAGCGCCAGCGCCGCGGCGAAGAAGAGCAGCGCGCACGCGCCGTCGGAATGCGCGGAGGGCGCGACGCGAAGCAGCGCGGGCTGCCCCGCGAGGAGAAGGGCCGCCGGCCAGCCGCCGCCGGCGAAGAACACCCCGCCGGCCAGGACGAGGCAGGCGCCCGCGTGGAGCAGGGCGGCGGCGGAGTCCCTGCCCGCGGCGAGCGGCAGGGAATACAGCGCCTCCATCAGGTGGGGCCAATGCGAGTGCAGCAGCCAGGGGACTTCGACGAGCCGCCCGCTCCTTAGATAGAGCTCGGGCAGGGCCAGATGGTAGGCGCGCACGTCCCATTGCGTCGGCGGGGCGAGGGAGACGGCGATCAGATGGAAGACGGCGAAGGCGAGAAGCCCCGCCGCCGCCTGCGCTCCGTAGCCTTTGGGCCATGAGAGCCCCCGGGCTCCGGACGGCCGCCAAAGGCCGGTCGCGCCGGCGGCCGTCGCGGCGGCGGAGAGGGCCAGCAGGACGGGCTCCTTCAAGCCCCCCATCCAACCGAGGAGGAACACGGCTTGTCCCGTCATCCCGAGCCCGAGGGCCGCCGCGGCGACCGAATCGAGCCCTTTCTCCGGCCTGGCTCCGGCCGCGCCGAGCGCCCGCCGGCCGAGGCCCAGCATGACCGCCCAGGCCGCGACGGCCAGCATCAGGGGCGCGAGCCCGAAGCTCAGCCAGGAAACGAGCGATCCACCGTCGAGGGACGAGGGCCGGCGCAGGAGGTAGCCCCAGACGCCGGCATTGCGGGCGACGACGAGGACGGCGAGAGCCGCCGCGGTGAGCATGGCGGGGATTTTAGCCCATTTGACACCCCCCCCGGGTTGTGCGATAATAGCTCCAGCATCCCCCCATGGCCTGGTTCCAGAAGAAGACCCCCGAAGCGGCCGCAGAAAGCCCCAAGACCACGCCCCCCGTGCGCGCGGGCAAGGGTTTGAAGGTCTCGTCCCTGCTGGCCGAGGACACCATCCTCTTCCCCGTCGAAGGCCACGACAAGGCCGCGGTCCTTCAGTCGCTGGCCGCGGCGGTGTGCGGCAAGGCCGGCATCGCCGACTGGGCCTCGTTCCTCGCCAAGGTCCAGGAGCGCGAGCAGGGCATCTCGACGACGCTCGACACGGGCTTGAGCCTCCCCCACGCCCGCATGGACGGCATCCCGGGCATACTCGCGGGGATGGCCGTCCTCAAAAAGCCGATCCCCGACCCGAAGCAGCCCGACCTCTCCATCCGCGTCATGTTCCTGTTCTTCTCGCCGAACAAGCAGGATGCCTTCCCGCTGCACCTTCAGCTCCTGCGCGGCGTGTCGTCCCTGTTCCAGCCCGCGCTCATCGACCAGCTCACCGCGTCCTCCAGCCCCGCCGCGGCCCTCGAGCTGATCAAAAAGCTTGAAGCCTGAGCCCCGCCCCGGGCGGCGCGTCACCGAGGTCGTCGTCCTGACCACGGCCATGCTGTCGTTCATCTCCTTCTGGCGCGCCTCCGCGATCGTGCTGTGCGACCTGGCCTCGACCGCCTGGTACGTCGGCGGCATCGTCGAGACCGCGATCGGCCCCGCGGCCCCGTGGTTCATCCTCGGCGTCATGCTGTGCGCGGCGCCCATGCTGATGCTCTACGTCGAGGGCTCGAGCATGTTCGTCCGCGGCGGCGTGTACAAGGTCGTGCGCGAGTCCATGGGCGGCAGCCTCGCCAAGGTCTCGGTGTCCGCGCTGATGTTCGACTACATCCTGACGGGTGCCATCAGCTCGGTCTCCGCCGGCCAGTACCTCGCCGGGCTCGTCAACTCCGCCTTCCCGCACCTGCATATCCATTGGTCGGTGGACCCGAAGCTGTTCTCCGTGGTCTTCGCCCTCGGCGTCGTCGCCTACTTCTGGCGCCAGAACATCAAGGGCATCGAGGAATCCTCCGACAAGGCGATAAAGATCATGTCGCTCGTCAGCGTCATGGCCGTCGTCATCTTCGCCTGGGCGGCGTACACCATCTGGTCCCGGGGGTTCCGCTGGCCGTCCTTCGCGTTGAACTTCACGCACGAGTCTCTGGGCTGGTTCCCGTCGCATCTCGCCCTCGGGCGGCTCGGCCTGCTCGTGGCGTTCGGCCACGCCTTCCTCGGCATGAGCGGCCTCGAGACCCTCGCCCAGGTGTACCGCGAGATGGAGGCCCCCAAGCTCAAGAACCTCAAGCGCGCGGCGGCCGTGATCTTCGTCTTCGCGCTCGTGCTCACCGGGACGATCTCCTTCCTCTCCGTCGGGCTGATCCCCGACGAGATCCGCCACACCTACGCCGACAACCTCCTGTCCGGCCTGGCGATGTCCATGGCCGGGCCGCACTGGCTGCTGCTCCTGCTTCAGGCGTTCGTCGTGCTGGTCGGCGTCATCATCCTCTCCGGGGCGGTGAACACCTCGATCATGGGCTCGAACGGGGTCCTCAACCGCCTCGCCGAGGACCGCATCATGCCCGACGCCCTCCGGCACCTTCATCCGCGCTTCGGCACGACGCACCGCATGATCAACCTCGTCGTCCTGCTCCAGGCGATCACGATCATCCTATGCCGCGGCGACGTGTACCTGCTCGGCGAGGCCTACGCCTTCGGCCTGATCTGGAGCTTCGTCTTCAACGCGGGCGCCGTGCTGGTCCTGCGCTTCAAGGACCGGGCCAAGCGCGAGTGGAAGTTCCCCGGCAACCTGAGGATCGGCCGGCACGAGCTGCCGTTCGGGCTCATGGGCCTGTTCCTGCTCGTCCTCTCCGTCGGCCTGATCAACCTCCTGACCAAGCGGCACGCGACGGTGTTCGGTCTCGGCTTCACCTCGTTCTTCTTCGTGCTGTTCCTCATCAGCGAGCGGATCAACAAGCGCGAGAAGGCGCAAGACGAACACCGCGAGAAGTTCAACCTGCGCAGCGCCGCCGACCTGGCGATCATGCGCGAGGAGATCGAGCGGCCCAACCGCGTCCTCGTGGCGGTGCGCGACCCCGGGAACCTCTACCACCTCAACAAGACCCTCGAGACGCACGACGCGGAGACCACCGACCTCGTGGTGTTCACCTCCCGCATCCGCAAGGGCCTCAGCCTCGTCGACGAGACCGTGTCGATGGACCACGACGAGGAGAAGCTGTTCACGCGCGTCATCGAGGCCGCCGAGAAGCACGGCAAGACCGTGACCCCGATGCTCGTCGTCTCCAACGAGCCCTTCTACGCGATCACCCAGGCCGCGCAGGCCGTCGGCGCCACCGAGGTGGTGTTCGGCGTCTCGGCGAAGCTGTCCACCGACACCCAGCTCGAGCGCCTGGCGATGACCTGGGGCTCCCTGCAGAAGGACAAGCAGCCCGTCCGCTTCCGCATCCTCGGTCCCGGCGTCGAGCACGCCGTCGACCTCTAAGCCCATAGAAGGAAAGCGAGCCATGCCCATCCGACGAATAACCAAACATGGCGAGCGGGTGCTGAAGACGCCGTGCCCGTCCGTCGACTACGCGGCGATCAAGGACGAGCTGCCCGCTCTGCTCAAGGACATGTGGGCCACGATGGCGGCCGCGCGCGGCGTCGGCCTGGCCGCCCCGCAGATCGGGCTGTCCCTGCGCCTGGCGGTGATCGACGTCAAGCCCGAGGGCAAGTCCCAGCGGATCGTGCTCATCAACCCCGAGATCGTCTCCCTCGACGGCGAGCTCAACGACGAGGAGGGCTGCCTGTCCTTGCCCGGCGTCTACCACAAGCTGCGCCGGCACGCCCGCGCCCGCGTGCGCGCCCTCGACGAGCACGGCGTCTCCCGCGAGCTGTCGGGCGAAGGGCTCTTGGCCCGCGCCTTCCAGCACGAGATCGACCACCTCGACGGCAAGCTCTACGTCGACCGCCTCCCGTTCGAGGACCGGCTCGCGGTGCTCGACGCGATCAAGACCGCCAAGCCCGGCTGGGATTGATGTGAAGACGATCTTCTTCGGCACCCCCGAGACGGCCGTCCCGTTCCTGCGCCTGCTCGCCGCCAAGACCGAGGTGCTCGCGGTCGTCTCCCAGCCCGACCGCCCCGCGGGGCGCGGCCTGGAGACCGCGCCGACGCCGGTGAAGGCCGCCGCGCTCGAGCTCGGCCTCAAGGTCCTTCAGCCCGCGAAGCCGTCCGAGATCGCCTCCGAGCTCAAGGCCCTAGGCGCGGACTTCGGGGTCGTCGTCGCGTACGGGCGCATCCTGAAGACGGACGTCTTGACCTCCACGCGCCTCGGCCTGCTCAACGCGCACTTCTCCTTGCTTCCCAAGTTCCGCGGCGCCGCGCCCGTGCAATGGGCGCTCGTCCGGGGCGAGAAGAAGACCGGCGTTTCGCTGTTCTGGCTGGATGAGGGCATGGACACCGGTCCCGTCCAGGCCGTCCTGGAGACGGACATCCATCCGGACGAGGACGCTCCGTCCCTCTTGGCGCGCCTGACCGTGCTCGGCGTCGAGCTGCTCGACTCCGTCCTGACCGATCTGGCCGCCGGCAAAGTCGTCCGGCGCCCCCAGGAGGGCGCCGCCAGCGCCGCCCCGCTCATCAAGCGCGAGGACGCGCTCCTCGACCTGTCGCGTCCCGCCGAAGACCTCCACAACCTCGTCCGCGGCTTCCGTTCCTGGCCGCGCGCCTGGCTCGAGCTGACCTCGGGGAAGGTCCTGGTGCTCAAAACGGCCCTGGCGGAGGCCTCGGACGCGCCCGCGACGGGGGCTCCCGGGCGCGTACTTTCCGTTGGACGAAATAAGGGGATTTTGGTAGAATGTTCATCCCGCAGCCGTCTGTGGTTCCTCGAAGTACAACCAGAGGGAAAAAAGCCGCTCAACGCTGCTGAATTCGCCAACGGCCTCCGCTTGGCCGCTGGTGGTCTTTTGCCGTTATCCGGAAAAACGATTTGACCACGAAAGCCTCCGAAGTCAGAACGCTCGAAGTCGCCGCCGTCGCGGCGGCTCTCCTCGTGTTCGCCTGGTTCGCTTTGAACTGGGGCCTCGAGGGCGTCATCCACACCCGCCGCACTCAGACCGTTCCCGACCTGAAGAGCCGCTCGATCGCCGCCGCGCTCGACCAGCTGGCGCCGCTGAACCTCGGCCTGCGCAAGACCGGCGTCGAGTTCGACGCGTCGGTGCCGATATCCTCCGTGCTCCGCCAGGACCCGCCCGCCGGCACCGTCGTGCGCGAGGGCAAGACCATCCGCGTCATCGTCAGCCAGGGCGGCCAGACCGTGCTGGCGCCCGCCGTCGTCGGCCTGCCCTTGCGCAACGCCGAGATGATGCTGCGTCAATCGCAGCTCTCTCTCGGGGAAGTCAGCGAGTCCTACTCGCTCAAGCAGGAGAAGGGCATGGTCCTCTCCCAGGACCCGAAGGCCGAGTCGAGCGTCGAGCGCGACGCCCTCGTCAACCTCGTCGTCTCCGGCGGCGCCCCGCCCGCGGGCGTGGCGCTCATGCCGGACTTCCTGCGCAAGAACGTCGAGGAGGCGCACTCCTGGGCCGCCGGCGCCGGGGTCAGGCTCGACGTCAAGACCGACTCCTCCTCCCTCTTCCCGAACGGCACCGTGATGACTCAGGCCCCGGCGGCCGACACCGTCCTCTCTCCCGACGCGAAGGTGCAGCTCCTCGTCAGCGGCCGCAAGGGCGCGGCGCCGACCGTGGCCGCCAAGACCTTCAAGTACGAGCTCCCCCAGAGCGGCTCCGAGAGCCAGGTCCGCATCGTCGTCATCGACAAGTACGGCGAGCGCGAGCTGTTCAACGGCGTGCGCAAGCCCGGCACGAAGATCGAGGTGCCGGTGCAGGAGACGGGCGGCGCTCGGGTCAAGATCTACATGAACGGCATCCTCGTCGAGGAGCGGGACCTGTGATCGTGGCCACGAAGACCCTCGCCGTGGTGCCTTCCCTCTTGGCCGGGGACCTCTCTTGCCTGGGCGATCAGCTCGACGCCGTCAAAGCCGCGGGCTGCCATTGGATCTCCGTCGACGTGATGGACGGTCATTTCGTCCCCAACCTTTCCTTCGGCCCCGATTTCGTCAAGCTCGCGAAGAAGAAGGGCTTTTACGTCGACACCCACCTGATGGTGACCAATCCCCTCCAGGTGGCGCCGTGGTTCGTCGAGGCGGGAACGGATATTTTGACGGCGCATATCGAGGTCCTCGAGGATCCGGCGGCGGCCCTGACGAAAATCAAGGCGCTCGGCGTGAAGGCCGGTCTTGCCGTGAAACCGAAAACCCCGGTCGACGGCCTGATCAAAAATATCGAGCATTGCGATCTGGCGCTGGTCATGACCGTCGAACCTGGTTTCGGCGGACAGAAATTTATGCCTGACATGATGCCCAAGGTCGCGGCGCTGCGCGCCGAGATCGACAAGAAGGATTTGGAGTGCTGGATCCAGGTGGACGGCGGAGTGAACGCCGTCAACATCGCGCAATGCGCCGCCGCCGGGGCCGACAGCCTCGTCGCCGGCTCGGCCGTGTTCGCCGCGAAGGACCCCGCCGCCGCTTTTCGGGAGCTCGAGCTCAAAGCCCGGGCCGCTTTTAAACCTCAGCAACAGCCGTAAACGGAGAAAGAAATGGTCGTCATCAGACTGCAGCGCAAAGGCAAGCCGCACCAGCCCTACTACCGCGTCGTCGCCATCGAGAAGGCTCGCGGCGCGACGGGCAAGCCGATCGAAGTCCTCGGCTCCTACAACCCCCGCGTCGAGACGCAGGGCAAGAAGGTCGAGGTCGACAAGACCCGCTACGAGTACTGGATCGGCGTCGGCGCCCAGCCGTCCGAGACTGTCCGCTCGCTCGTGAAGGCCGCGTTCAAGACGGCCGCCGCCAAGTAAGATGCTCATGAAGGACCTGACGCTCTTCATCGTCAAGCGCCTGGCCGACAAGCCGGACGCCGTGTCGATCGAGGAGGAGCAGGACGGGGACATCACCGTCCTGAACCTCATCGTCGACGAGACGGACAAGGGCAAGGTCATCGGCAAGCAAGGCAAGGTCATCAAGGCGATCCGCGCCCTCGTGGGCGTGGCCGCGCAGAAGGCCGGCGTGCGGGCCGAGGTGGACATCGACTAGCATGAGGATCGACTTCGTGACGCTGTTCCCCGCCATGTTCCCGTCCGTCATGGACGCGAGCATGATGGCGCGCGCCCAGGAGAAGGGGCTCGTGTCGTGGGGCTGCGTCAATCCCCGGGATTTCACCGAAGACAAGCATCACAAGGTGGACGACCGGCCGTTCGGCGGCGGGCCGGGGATGCTCATGATGGCGGAACCGCTGGACAAAGCCATCAAGAGCGTGAAGAAGAAGGACTCGAAGATCGTCCTGCTGTCCCCGCAGGGAAAGACTTTCAACGACAAAACGGCGTTGAGGTTCTCGCGGGAAAAGCACCTTGTCCTCGTGTGCGGTCACTATGAAGGCATAGACGAGAGGCTGATGCCCCTCATCGACGAGGAGATATCCGTAGGCGATTACGTATTGACGGGCGGCGAACTCCCGGCTATGCTCGTTGCCGACGCCGTGGCGCGCCTCGTCCCGGGCGTGCTCAAGAAGGAAGACGCGGCCGTGTCCGAGTCGTTCACGGACGGCCTGCTCGATTTCCCGCAGTACACCCGTCCCCGGGTCTGGAAGGGACGGGAGGTCCCGGAGGTCCTTTTCTCCGGAGACCACGCGAAGATCGCCCAGTGGCGTCGTGACGCCGCCGCGAAGGCGACCAAGCGAAAGCGTCCCGATCTGATCGAACGGGCGAAAT
>Ga0255338_1004126_pt1 | contig 15746 bp, 12 predicted proteins | sample MeOH1_35cm_T4_19_FD_203715 | JGI IMG/M metagenome (GOLD analysis project Ga0255338, IMG submission 203715) | Sandy soil microbial communities from University of British Columbia, Vancouver, Canada - MeOH1_35cm_T4_195 | ecosystem: Engineered > Artificial ecosystem > Sand microcosm > Unclassified ...
CATTGCCGGATGCTCGGCCGTCCCCGTCCAGGCGACGGCGCCGAGCAGCAGCACGCTGATCGTTGAAATCAGATAACCGGCAGTCTTGAGCACGCGAACCTCCACACGATCTACCAGGCAAGCTGCAGGCCAACGTTGCAACGCTCGGATGGATGCGGCCCTGTTCGCGGGCGCGGCCGCGTTTACTTCTGCTTAGCGCCGATCCTCTATGTCGACTCGCGGGGGATCTCGCCATGACTGCAGCACAGCCGATCAGAATGCCGTTGGCGATCAAGCGCAGCGCGAAGCGCGCGCGGCTCATGCTCCCGGCCAGCCTCCTCACTGCCACCGGCCAACTCGACATCCGCCTGCGCGATCTGTCGAACGCCGGCGCGCTTGCCGAAGCTCCGCAGGCGCCGGCCGAGGGCAGCGACGTCGTCGTCACGTTCGGCGGCGCTGCGCTCCCTGCGACGGTCGCGTGGGTCGTCGGAAGGCGCTTCGGGCTGCTGTTCCAGATCTTGCTGAGCGATGAGGAGGTCGCGGCCTACTCGGCGGCGCGGCGACTCGCCTGAAGCGCAAAGCGAAAAGGCGGGTACCGGCTTTTCGCTATAGTGGTTTCAAGTCAGGTGGAATCACCTGATGATTCGGAAATCACCGAAATCAAAAGATAGCGAGACTCAATCCCGGTTCAATCAAACTGGGGATTGGGTCTAGAAGCAATGAGTGGTCGGAAGGTTCTCAGTGCTTGCGCCCGCGGGAGGCTTCAGCGCAGCGGAAGCTCGCGCTGGTCGGGCTCGAAGCGGTGCCAGCCGTGTGGGCCGAGTTTCTCGAGCGGACGGAAGCGTGCCTTATAGGCCATGCGCTTCGAATCCTCGACCCAATAGCCAAGATAGACGTAGGGAAGGCCGGCGTGCGCGGCGCGCACGATGTGGTCGAGGATGATATAGGTGCCGAGCCCGGGGCGAGCGCCTTCGTCGGTGTCGAAGAAGCTGTAGATCATCGACAGTCCGTCGGCCTGCTGATCGGTCAGGCAGGCGCCGATCAGCTTGCCCGGCCGCCCGTCGAGCGAAGGCTCGCGATATTCGACGAGGAACGTCTTGACCGGGCTCTGCTCGACCATGTCGGCGAAGTCGTTTTCGTCCATGTCGATCATGCCGCCGCCGGGATGGCGGCTTTTCAGATATTTGCGCAGGAGGAGATATTGCTCCTCGGTCGTCCACGGCTTGCACGCCGTCACCTCGATCTCGGAATGACGGCGCAGCGTCCGGCGCTGGCTGGCGCTGGGCTGGAATTCCCCCGCGACGACGCGGACCGAGACGCACGCCGAGCAATCGAGGCAGCTCGGGCGGTAGGCGACGCCCTGGCTCCGGCGAAAGCCGATGCGGCCGAGCGCGTCGTTGAGCTCGGCGGCATGCTGCCCGCTCAATTCGGTGAAGACTTTCCGCTCGGTCTTGCCCTCGAGATAAGGGCATGGCGAGGGCGTCGTCACGAAAAAGCGGGGAAAGCGGAAAGGTGCGCTCACCGGGACTCCGAAAATGCAAGGCGTGGTTGCTAAATTCTTTATGCGTCTTCGCCGCGTTCAATGGAAGAGCGGGCGCGACGAAATGCGGCTGAATCGACAAGCCGTTTCAGCGTGGGACCCTTTGGTCGGAGATGTTGTCGTGCGGAGGCCGGGGACGCGCGCCGCCCGCGACCCATAGCCCTCTCCCTTGATGGGAGAGGGTTGGGTGAGGGTGATGTCGGGCGTAAGACGAGGACGTGAAAAGACGACCTCCCGCGGGAGCCATTCAGCGCGCGCGCAACCTGCGTCGCAATTCCACCGATGCTGAAAAGCTGATGTGGCGGCTGTTGCGCGAGAATTTCCGCACCGCACGCTTCCGACGCCAAGTCCCCCTCCGCCATTATATCGCGGACTTCGCAAGCCACAGTGCCAAGCTGGTTATCGAGATTGACGGCGGGCAGCATGATGAAGCTGGCGATGCCTTCCGAACGGGCGTGATCGAGAGCGAAGGTTATCGGGTGCTCCGCTTCTGGAACAACGATGTGCTTGGCAATCCCGACGGCGTTTTGGCGGTCGTCGACGCAGTTCTGCGCGAGCAGCACCCCCACCTAACCTCCCCCATCAAGGGGGAGGAATGAGGAGGGTCCATTCCGCACAAGCCCGCCCACTCCGCACATGCCCTCCCTTAGGATAGGAGTCGAGCCGACGGTTCGTCCCCCGGACGAACCATGAAGCGGCTCGACTGGCTGGGTGAGGGTGATGCCCGGCGTAGGGAGACAAAGTCCAAGGAGGTGCATCCCGCATCAGCGGGGCAGAAGATTCTAGCGGGTCTCGACCGGCCTGACCGGGAAGCCTTCGGCCTTTAGATCCTCGACCAGCCGCTGGAGATGCGCGGCGTCGCGGGCCTCGCATTCGATGTCGGCGAACAGACCCTTCGCCGGCAGCGCGGTGAAGATGCGCTGGTGCGAGACCTCGATGATGTTGACCTGGTGCTTGTCGAACAGCCGCGCCACCGCATAGAGCGCGCCCGGCCGGTCCTGGAGCTGGATGCGCAGCCGCGCCAGGCGCCCGGAACGGACGAGATCGCGCAGCAGCACGTTGGCGAGCAGCCGCGTGTCGATGTTGCCGCCGGTCAGGATCAGGCCGACCGTCTTGCCCTTGAAGCGTTCGGGATGCGCCAGCAAGGCGGCAAGCCCGGCCGCGCCCGCGCCTTCGACGACCGTCTTCTCGATCTGCAGGAACAGGCTGACCGCGGTCTCGATCTCGGCCTCGGGGACGAGCAATATCTCGTCGACGATGCGCGCGAGGATTTCGGCCGTGAGCCGGCCCGGCTCCTTGACCGCGATGCCCTCGGCGATCGTGTCCCCCGACGAGGGCAGATCGTGCCCGCCGAGCCGGCAGTACATCGAGGGATAAAGCTCGGCCTGCACCCCGACCAGCTCGATATGCGGCCACAGCGCCCGCGCGGCGGTGCCGACGCCCGACATCAGGCCGCCACCTCCGATCGGGACGATCAACGTGTCGATCATCGGCGCATCGCCGAGCATCTCGAGCGCCACCGTCCCCTGGCCCGCGATCACCTCGGGATCGTCGAACGGATGGACGAAGGTGAGGCTGCGCGCCTGGGCGAGTTCGAGCGCGTGGCGGAAGGCGTCGTCGAACGTCTCGCCGTGCAGCACGATCGTCGCGCCATGGCCTTCGGTCTGCATCACCTTGATGGTGGGCGTCGGCGTCGGCATCACGATCGTCACCGGAATGCCAAGCCGCGCGCCGTGATAGGCGAGCCCCTGCGCATGATTGCCAGCCGAGGCCGCGATCACGCCGCGCTCGCGGGTCGCCGTGTCCATCAGCAGCAATTTGTTGAGCGCGCCGCGCTCCTTGTAGGCGGCGGTGAACTGCAGATTCTCGAACTTGAGATAGACGTCGGCGCCGGTGAGCTCGGACAAGGTACCGCTGCGCATCGTCGGCGTGTGCACCACCGCACCCTCGATCCGGCGCGCGGCGGCGCGGATGTCGGCAAGCGTGACGGGAAGGTCCGGTGCAGGTGCGGGACTGGCCATGCGCACGGCTTAGGGACCAATGGCGATCATCGCAACAATAGTGATCTCATGCGCGGGCGCTGCCCACCCCCGATCCGCCGCCACGCGGCCACTGTGCGGAGGCATTTGGCACGGCGGCCAAACTATGCTTATGCGCCTGTCATGGCACGGATCGCATTTCTCGGGCTCGGCGTCATGGGCGCCCCGATGGCCCGTCACCTCGCCGCCGCGGGCCACAGCCTGACGGTCTACAATCGCACCCCCGAAAAAGCCCGCGACTGGGTCGCCCAGCACGGCGGAGCCGCGGCGGCGACGCCGGCCGCGGCCGCGGGCGGCGCCGATGTCGTCATCTCCTGCGTCGGCAGGGATGCGGACGTCGAGGAGGTCACGATCGGCCCCGATGGTGCGTTCCGCAACATGCGCGACGGCAGCCTCTACATCGATCACACCAGCATCTCTGCGCGGGTCGCGCGCAAGCTCGCGCAGGAAGGCGCGCCGCTCGGCATCGCCTGCGTCGATGCGCCGGTATCCGGCGGCCAGGCCGGCGCCGAGCAGGGCAAGCTTTCGGCGATGTGCGGCGGCACCGCCGACGCCGTCGCGCGAGCGACGCCGCTGATGCAATGCTATTCGGCGCGCATCGTCCACATCGGCGAGGCTGGCGCAGGTCAACTAACCAAAATGGTTAATCAGATCGCGATTGCCGGGGCTTTGCAGGGTGTCGCCGAGGCGCTCGCCTTCGCCAAGGCGTCGGAGCTCGACACCACCAAGGTGCTCGAAGCCGTGTCGGGCGGCGCGGCGCAGAGCTGGCAGATGGTCAACCGCTGGGAAACGATGGATGCCGGCAAGTTCGACTTCGGCTTCGCGGTCGATTGGATGCGCAAGGACCTCGGCATCGCCCTCGACGAGGCGCGCAGCAACGGCGTCGCGCTTCCGGTCACTGCGTTGGTCGATCAATTCTACGCGGATGTCCAGGCGATGGGCGGCTCCCGCCAGGATACGTCGTCGCTGATCCGAAGGCTGACCAGATGAAGCACTGGCTGGCGGCACTTGCCGCCTTGCTGTGCGCGAGTGCGGCCTCGGCGGACACCTTGGTCGACAACGTCAACGGTTACACGCTCGATCGCAGCGGGGCGCTGATCCGCTTCACCGGGCTGCTCGTCGACGACGACGGCACCGTCAAGTCGCTGCTGGCGCGCAAGGACAAGCGTCCCGAGCGCCCGAGCTTCCGGCTCGACGGCCGCGGCCGAACCGTCATTCCGGGGATGATCGACGCCCACGGCCATGTCATGGCCGCCGGCTTCGGCGCGCTTCAGCTCGACCTCAGCCAGACCAATTCGCTTACCGAAGCCCAGGCCAGGATCGCCGCCTTCGCCGCCGCCAACCCGAGCCCGCGCTGGATCATCGGCCGCGGCTGGAACCAGGAGCGTTGGGGGCTCGGCCGTTTCCCCACCGCCGCCGAGCTCGACGCGATCGTGCCCGGCCGGCCGGTCTGGCTGGAGCGAGTCGACGGCCACGCCGGCTGGGCGAACAGCGCGGCGATGCGCGAGGCCGGCGTCGGCGCCGGCGTGGCAGCGCCTGCCGGAGGCCGCATCGAGCTGGCCGGAAAGCAGCCGAGCGGCGTGTTCGTCGACAATGCGATGGCGCTGATCCAGAAAGCGATTCCGCTGCCCCTGCCACGGGTCAGCGACCAGGCCTTCGCCAAAGCGCAGGAGATCGCGCTCAGCAACGGCCTCACGACCGTCGCGGACATGGGCACGACGACCAATGACTGGCTGGTGATGCGCCGGGCAGCGGATCGGGGCGGCCTGGCGTTCCGGATCATTTCCTATGCGGACGGCGTCGACACCGCGCTTGCGATTGCCGGCGCCGGCCCCTCGCCGTGGCTTTATGGCGCAAGGCTGCGCATGATCGGCGTCAAGCTTTACGCCGACGGCGCGCTCGGCTCGCGCGGCGCCTGGCTCAAGCAGGATTATCGCGACGCCCCCGGGCAGCGCGGCTTCGGCCTGCTCAACGATGCCGCGCTCAAGAATCTGATGAGCCGCGCTGCGATGGACGGCTTCCAGGTCGCGGTCCATGCGATCGGCGATGCCGCCAATCGCCAGGTGCTCGATGCGATCGAGGAGATGGCCGGCACCTACAGCGGCGACCGCCGCTGGCGGATCGAGCATGCGCAGATCGTCGACTCGGCCGATCTCCCGCGCTTCGCGCGCAACGGCACGATCGCCTCGATGCAGCCGGTCCATGCGACCTCGGACTGGAGGATGGCGGAGGCGCGGCTCGGGCCCGAGCGGCTCGGCGGCGCCTATGCATGGCGAAGCATGCTGCAAAATCGCGTGCCGCTCGCGTTCGGCTCGGACTTTCCGGTCGAATCGCCCAATCCGTTCGCCGGCCTTGCCGCCGCGATCAGCCGCGAGGATGGATCGGGCCAGCCGCCGGGCGGCTGGATGCCCGAGCAAAAGCTTTCGCTCGAGCAGGCGTTCGCCGCCTTCACCACCGGCGCGGCCTTCGCCGCTATGGCCGAAACCCGGCTCGGCACGCTCGAGCGTGGCCATCTCGCCGACTTCCTGTTCATCGATCGCGACATCTTCACCGCCGGCGCCACCGCCCAGCAAATCCGCGCGACGCAGGTGCTCGAAACCTGGGTGGGCGGGCGCAAGGTCTGGCAGCGGCGCTAGAGCATCGTGCGCAAAAGCGGAACCGATTTTGCACAGAAAACGATGCGGTAACAAACGATTAGAGCGGGATTCGTGATCCAGATATCGCGCATTCCGCTCTAGCGGCCTGCCGTCCAGCTCGGCCACCCGCCCTTATCCGACCAGCCGCGTCATCTGCCCCACGGTCAGCAGCTGCGGCAGGATCTCCGCCTCCTTGCCGGGCGGATAATAGAGATAGAGCGGCACGCCCGATCGACCGTGCTTCTCGAGGAAGCGGCTGATCGCGGCATCGCCGTCGGTCCAGTCGCCGGCAAGCACCGCCACGTTGCGCGCCTCGAACGCGCGTGCGACCTCGCTCCGGCCGAGCACCGCCTTTTCATTGACCTTGCAGGTGAGGCACCAGTCGGCGGTGAAGTAGATGAACACCGGCCTTCCCTCGGCGCGCCGAGCAGCGAGCCGTGCTTCCGTGAACGGCACGGCGCCCGCCATCGCCTGGGCGCGCGGCGAAGCCGGCGCGCTCGCCGCCGGCACCAGCACAATCGCGGCGAGGCCGGCGAGCGCCGCCGGCGCCAGCGGCAGCCATGCACCGCCCTTGCCCTGGCGACGGCCGACCCACCACAAGGCGAGCGCGAGGACCAGGGTCGCCGCCAGCCCGAGCGCGAGGGCGCCGATGCCAGCTTGCCGGCTGAGCACCCAGGCGAGGCCGACCGCGGTCGCCGCCATCGGCAGCGCCATCCAGCGGCGGAAGCGCGCCATCCATGGGCCCGGCCTGGGAAGGCGTTGGCGCAGCGCGGGCACGAAGCCAAGCAACAGGAACGGCGCGGCGAGACCAAGGCCGAGCCCGGCGAATACGGCAAGCGCGGCCGCCGCCGGGAGGACCAGCGCCGCGCCGAGCGCGGCGCCCATGAACGGCCCGGTGCAGGGGGTCGCGACGAACGAGGCAAGCGCCCCGGTCCAGAACGCGCCGCTCGCGCCGCCCCGCGCCGCGAGCCCGTCGCCGCCGGTGATCGCCGGCAGCTCGAACAAGCCGGCGAGGTTGAGCGTGATCGCGCTCACCAGCAGCAGCAGCAGCAGGATGATCCGCGGATCCTGGAGTTGGAACGCCCAGCCGACGGCGTTCCCGCCGGCGCGCAACGCGAGCAGGACTGCGCCGAGCGCGAGGCAGGTCAGGATCGCGCCCGCCGCATAGGCCAAAGCCTCGCGCCGTGCGGCGCGTTCCTCACCCCCGGCGCGCGCGAGGCTCAACGCTTTCAGGCTCAGGATCGGGAAGACGCACGGCATGATGTTGAGCAGCAAGCCGCCGACGATCGCGCCGAGCAACGCGAGCGCCAGCAGGCGGCCCTGCCCGCGCGGCTCGGCGGCCAATGCCCCGCCCGCCGCCGGCACCGTGCCGCGCGCCGCGCTGAGCGCGAGGCCGTTGCCGGGGCCGATCTTGAGCACGCCGTCGAGTGCGGCGAGGCGCGGCGCATCGCGTGCCGCTTCGGCCTCGACGATCAGCATGTCCCCGCTCCGCGAGATCGCCTGCGGCGCGGCATGGGCGATGGCGCGCGGATCAATGGGGAAGAAATAGACGTCGCTGAGCGCGAGCGAGGCGGGCAACGGCACCGCGAGACGCAGCTTGCCGCCGACGCGCTCGAAGCGCGCCGGGCTCGCGAGCGGCTTGGGAAGCTGCTGCCGATAGGCATCGAACAGCGCCCTTCGCTCCGGGGCTGCCGCGCCGCTGCCGACGATCAGATCGATCGCGACCTTGGCGGTCTCCGGAACGCAGATCCGGTCGGTGCAGGCGAGATAGTCGAGCTTCGCGCGAACCGGCAAATGTGTCCCTGGCGCGATCCCGGGCGGGATCCTGAGCTCGACCAACGGGGCATAATCATGCTCGTAGACATAATTCATCAACCCCGCGATCGTCAGCCGGCCCGGCACCGGATAGTGAAGCGGACCGGCAGTGATGCCGGCGGGAAGATCCCAGTCGATCCTCATCGCGCTGCCGGCATCGCCCGGGTTCTGCCAATAGCCATGCCAGCCCTTCTCGGGCCGCATCACCAGCGCCGCCGTGACGATCTTGCCCGCCGCGGGCCGATCGCTTTCGGCGACGAGGGTGGCGGCGATCGCGTTGCGCCCGCCCGGTCCCGCGGGCGATTGCGCGTTGGCGCCGCCGATCCCGAGCATCGGCAACGCGAGCCAGATCATCAGCCAAAGCCAGCAGCGGGCCATCGAAGCTCCAAATCGAGTCACATCTCAGCGTAGCTGAGCGCACCAGCCTCTAGGCTTTTTTTGGCTCCGGTGAAATTGCGCGGCCGGTCGGAAATGGCCATGGTTCACGGCGCTGACGCAATCGTCCACCGTTTGCATTGTCCAAGCCGGAATCTGGAATGAACAAGCTCCTTGCCTTGCTGGTCGCCCTCGCCGCCTTTGCCGCGCCGGCGGCCGCCGCGCCCGCTCGGCCCAAGCTGATCGTCGCGATCTCGGTCGATCAATTGTCCGCCGATCTGTTCGAGCAGTACCGCCCGCATTTCGCCGGCGGCCTCAAGCGCCTCGCCGAGGGTGTGGTGTACGGCAATGGCTATCAGGCGCATGGCGCGACCGAGACCTGCCCCGGCCATGCGACGATCCTCACCGGCGCGCACCCGGCGCGGAGCGGGATCATCGCCAACCATTGGGTGGATTTCACCGCGCCGCGGGCCGACAAGCATGTCTATTGCGCCGAGGACGAGCGCCTGTCGGGGCCGGGCGGCGAGCCGCGGATCTCGCCGGTCCACCTCCGCGTGCCGACCCTCGGTGACCAGATGAAGCGCGCCAACCGGGCCAGCCGGACCGTCGCGGTCGCCGGCAAGGATCGCTCGGCGGTGATGATGGGCGGCCAGGCTCCCGATCAAATCTGGTGGTGGAGCGATGGCCGCTTCGTCTCCAGCGGCGCCTCGCCTGCGCCGGTCGCTGAACGGGTCAACCAGGCGGTCGCCGCTGCGATCGCGCGGCCGCTGCCGCCGCTGGTTCCCCCCGCCTTTTGCGGCGAACGTGACCGCGCGATCCCGCTGGGCGGCGGCAACACTGTCGGCACCTTTCGCTTCGCCCGCGCCGCCGGCGATGCGGCGGCGTTCGGCCAATCGCCCGAGGTCGACGCCGCGACCCTGGCGATGGCCGCGGCGCTCGTCCAGCAGCTCCAGCTCGGCCGCGGGCCGGTGCCCGACCTGTTGGCGATCGGGCTGTCGGCAACCGATTTCATCGGCCACCGCTACGGCAATGGCGGGGTCGAGATGTGCCTGCAATTGATGTCGCTCGACAGCGACCTCGGCGGCTTCCTGCGCCTGCTCGACCGAATGGGATTGGAGTATCTGGTGGTGCTCACCGCCGATCATGGCGGGCTCGACATTCCCGAACGCCAGCGGCTGCAGGGTATCGCGGGAGCGGTTCGGATCGATCCCGCGCTGACCCGCGAGCGGATCGGCGGCGAGGTCGCGCGGCAGCTCGGGCTGCCCGCGCCGATATTCGTCGGCGACTGGTATCTGGCACCGACGGTGCCGGCGAGCCGCCGTGCCGAGGCGCTCGCGCTGGCCGGCCGACTGCTCCGCGCGCACCTGCAGGTCCACTCGGTCTATGACGCCGCCCAGGTCGCTGCGCACCCCATGCCGCGCACCCCGCCCGAAAGCTGGTCGGTGCTCGACCGGCTGCGCGCGTCCTACGATCCGATGCGCTCGCCCGATCTGTTCGTGGTCTACCAGCCGAACGTCACTCCCATCGCCAACCCGACGCGAAGCTCGGTCGCGACGCACGGCAGCGTCTGGGACTATGACCGCAAGGTGCCGATCCTCTTCTGGTGGCCCGGTGCCCTTCCCGAGCAGCGCAGCGCAAGCGCGATGACCGTGGACATCATGCCCACCCTGGCGGGGCTGTTGGGATTAAATATTCCGCCCGGCGAGATCGACGGGCGATGTCTCGACATCACGCCGGGCGTGGAGAGCAATTGCCGCTGATCCAGTTCGTCCCGGCGCACGAGCTTGGCGTCACCTCTTCTCGAACCTGGCGATCTCGGCGCCCAGCCGGTTCTCGCCGATCGCGAGCCGATCGCCGCTGAGATCGGCGACGAACACGGTCGGTTTGGCGCCGGGTGCAAGCGTCGCTTCGTTGCCCGCGACCGCCAGCCCGTTGGAGCTGTGCTCGGCGCCCTCGGCGGCGACGACGATCATCGCGCTGTAATTTTCCTTGTCGCTGCCCTGAACGAAGACGTTGCCGCCGATCCGGCCGGTCGCGCCGTTCGGCAGGTCGATCATGTAGTTGGACGAATGGCCGTCGCTGTCGTCGAAGCTCGAGTCGGTGACCTCGATGCGCGCGCCGCGGCTCTTGACATAATGGCCGCCGGTGCCGCGCTCGAAGCGCACATGGTTGACGATCAGGCGGCCGTAGTCGCCGATATAGATGCTGTGCGCGCAATCGTCGCCGCAATAGCCGAGGCCCGAGAAGGTCGAACGCTCGACCACGATCGTCGCCCCCGGGTCGTCGTGCGAAAGGATGCCGCTCTGGCCGTCGCGGAACAGGCTTTCCATCACGTGCAGATTGCCCTGCTGGAGGCGGATGCCGGCGCCGTTGCCGTCGGACACCCGGATATTCTCGAAGGTGAGCCCGTTGACGATCGCGCCCTGGCCGGCGAGCACCAGCGCGGCCTTGCCTTGGCAGGCGACGCCGTCGAACACCACGGTGCCCGGCTCGGCAGCGACATAGGCGATTTGGCCGGCCTGCTGGACCGCGCATTGGCGATAATGGCCCGGCGCGATCATGATCGTCCCCGCCCCGCCGCCGATCGCCTCGACCGCGTCCTGCAGCCGCGAGAAGCCCTTGCCGGTCTCCTGGACGACGAACGGATCTTGCGCATCCTGGGCGGGCGCCGCCGCCGCGCTTGCGGCAAGCAGGAGTGTCGCGATCAGCTTTCTCATGGCAAGCTCCTTTCGACCGGCGCCTTGGGCGCGGTCTAAGCGCGGCACATTAGGCCGGCGGAGCCTGATCGATCGCAGGAAAAGGGGGTTAATCGAGGTTCGGACGAAGCCAGCGCTCGGCCTGTTCCAGACTGACACGGCGGCGCGCCGCATAGTTATCGAGCTGGTCGGGCCCGATCCGCGCGACTCCGAAATACTGGCTGTCGCGGTGGCCGAAGTAGAAGCCGGAGACGGCCGATGCCGGGAGCATCGCGAAGCTGCCGGTCAGCTCGATCCCCGCCGCGTGGCCGCCGGGGCCGCCGCCGAGCATGTCGAACAGGATCGGCTTCAAACTGTGATCGGGGCACGCCGGATAGCCCGGCGCCGGGCGAATGCCGCGATAGTGCTCGCGGATCAGATCCTCGTTCGACAGCTGCTCGTCAGCGGCATAGCCCCACAGGGTCGTGCGGACATGCTGGTGGAGCCGCTCGGCAAAGGCTTCGGCGAAGCGGTCGGCGAGCGCCTTGAGCAAAATGTCCGAATAATCGTCATGATCGGCCTTGAAGCGCGCGAGATGCGGCTCGACGCCGTGGATCGCGACCGCGAAACCGCCGATCGTATCCTCGTCGGGCGCGACGAAGTCGGCGAGGCACATGTTGGGGCGGCCTTCGCGCTTCTTCACCTGCTGGCGCAGGAACGGAAGCCGCACCTCGTCGTTGCGCGGCACCGCGATCACGTCGTCGCCGTCACGGCGCGCCCGCCACAAGCCCGCCACGCCTTTGGCCGTCAGCCATTTTTCGGCGATGATCCGGTCGAGCATAGCCTGGGCATCCTCGAACAACGGCCGCGCACTCTCGCCCACCACCGGATCGTCGAGCACCGCCGGATAGGTGCCGGCAAGCTCCCAGGCGCGAAAGAACGGAGTCCAGTCGATGCAGGCGCGAAGGTCCTCGAGCGGCCAATCGTCGAAATGGTGCAGCCCGGGCTGGTTGGGCGGGGGTGCCTTGCCTTCCGGATCGAACGCGAAGGCATTGGCGCGCGCCTCCTCGAGGCTCGACAGCTCGTTCTGGCCTTTGCCCGCGCGCGTGTCGCGCACCGAAGCGTAATTCTGCTTGGTCTCGGTGACGAATTTGTCGCGCAGCGTGTCCGAAACCAGGGTCGAGGCGACGCCCACCGCGCGGCTCGCGTCGAGCACATGGATCACCGGGCCGTCATAGGCCGGGTCGATGCGCAGCGCGGTGTGGACCTTGCTCGTCGTCGCGCCGCCGATCAGCAGCGGCAGCCGGAACTGCGCGCGCTCCATCTCGGACGCGACCGTCACCATTTCGTCGAGCGACGGCGTGATCAGACCCGACAGGCCGATCATGTCGGCCTGATTCTCGTTCGCCGCCTGCAAGATGTCCTGCCAGGGCACCATCACACCAAGGTCGATGACGTCGAAGCCGTTGCATTGCAGCACGACGCCGACGATGTTCTTGCCGATGTCGTGGACGTCGCCCTTGACGGTCGCCATGACGATGCGGCCCTTGCCCTGGGCGGCGCCGTTCTTCTCCTTCTCGGCCTCGATGAACGGGATGAGATGCGCCACCGCCTTCTTCATCACGCGCGCCGACTTGACCACCTGGGGCAGGAACATCTTGCCCGATCCGAACAGGTCGCCGACGACGTTCATGCCGTCCATCAGCGGCCCTTCGATCACATGGATCGGCCGCTCGGCCTCCTGCCGCGCTTCCTCGGCATCGTCGACGACGAACGCATCGATGCCCTTGACGAGCGCATGCTCGAGCCGCTTCGCGACCGGCCAGCCGCGCCATTCGGCGGCGGCTTTCTCCTGCGCCGCGTCGGTGCCGCGGAAGCGCTCGGCGAGCGCCACCAGCCGCTCGGTCGCATCGTCGCGCCGGTCGAGGATCACGTCCTCGCAAGCCTCGCGCAGCTCGGGGTCGATCGTGTCGTAGACGTCGAGCTGCCCGGCATTGACGATCGCCATGTCGAGTCCGGCCGGGATCGCGTGGTAGAGGAACACCGAATGCATCGCGCGGCGCACCGGCTCGTTGCCGCGGAACGAGAAGCTGAGGTTCGACAGACCGCCCGAGATGCGGGCGTACGGGCAGCGCGCCTTGATCTCGCGCGTCGCCTCGAGGAAGTCGAGCGCGTAGCGGCGGTGCTCGTCGATCCCGGTCGCGATCGCGAAGATGTTGGGATCGAAGATGATGTCCTCGGGCGGGAAGCCGTCCTCGACCAGCAATTGGTAGGCGCGCTCGCAAATCTCGACCTTGCGCTCCTTGGTGTCGGCCTGGCCGACGGTGTCGAACGCCATCACCACCACCGCCGCGCCAAAATCGCGGACCAGGCGGGCGTGGCGGAGGAACTCCTCCTCGCCCTCCTTCATGCTGATCGAATTGACGATCGGCTTGCCCGATACGCATTTGAGGCCGGCTTCGATGACGCTCCATTTCGAGCTGTCGATCATGAACGGCACCCGCGCGATGTCCGGCTCGGCGGCGATCAGCTTGAGGAAGGTGGTCATCGCCGTCTCGGAATCGAGCAGGCCCTCGTCCATGTTGATGTCGATGATCTGCGCGCCGTTGTCGACCTGCTGGCGCGCGACCTCGACCGCCGCCGCATAATCGCCGGCCATGATCAGTTTCTTGAACATCGCCGAGCCGGTGACGTTGGTGCGCTCGCCGATGTTGACGAAGCTGCCGCTCGCTAAAATGGTCATCTTGTTCGCGTTCAGGCAGCGAGGATCATCGGTTCGATCCCGGCAAGCTGCATGCGCCGGGGAACCTGCGGAATCACCCGAGGCGGAAAGCCGCGCACCGCGTCGGCAATCGCCTTGATGTGCGCCGGCGTCGTGCCGCAGCAGCCGCCGACGATGTTGACGATGCCCTGCTCGGCCCATTGCCTCACCTGCGCGCCGGTCGCTTCCGGTCCCTCGTCATATTCGCCGAGGTCGTTGGGCAGGCCGGCGTTGGGATAGGCCATCACCAACGTGTCGGCGATATTCGACAGCGAGGCGACATGCGCGCGTAATTGCTCGGCGCCGAACGAGCAGTTGAGCCCGATCGACAACGGCTTGGCGTGCCGCACCGAGGCCCAGAACGCCTCGATCGAATGGCCCGACAAGTTGCGGCCCGAAAGATCGGTCACCGTCATCGACAGCATCATCGGCAGCGGCCGCCCGATTCGCGCCTCGACCACGCGCGTGGCGTGGATGGCGGCCTTGGCGTTCAACGTGTCGAACACCGTCTCGATCAGGATGAAATCGACGCCGCCCTCGACCAAGGCCTCGATCTGCTCGACGTAGACGTCGCTCACCCCATCGAAATCGACCTCGCGATAGCCGGGATCGTTGACATTGGGCGACAGCGAGAGGGTCTTGTTGGTCGGCCCGAGCGCCCCGACCACGTAGCGCTGGCGCCCGTCCTCGGCCTGATGCCGCGCCGCGACCTCGCGCACGATCCGCGCCGCCGCGAGGTTGATGTCGCGCACCATATGCTCGGCGCCGTAATCGGCCTGGCTGATGCGATTGGCGTTGAAGCTGTTGGTCGCGAGCACGTCCGCCCCGGCGGTTGCGAAATCGTCGACGATCGCCGCAATGAGATCGGGCCGGGTGATGTTGAGGAGATCGTTGTTGCCCTTCTGGTCGCGCGCGAGCTCTAGCCCGCCGCGATAATCGGCCTCGTTGAGGCGGCGCGTCTGGATCTGCGTCCCGAACGCGCCGTCCTTGATGAGGATGCGCTCGGCGGCCGCAGCCCTAAGCTGTTCGTCGATTCTCACTGGGGACCTCTTTGGGGCGCAGACCGAGCAGGTGGCAGATCGCGTAGGAAAGCTCGGCGCGATTCAACGTGTAGAAGTGAAAGTGGCGGACGCCGCCGGCATAAAGCTGGCCGCAAAGCTCGGCCGCCACCGTCGCGGCGACGAGATGGCGCGCGGCGGGGAGATTGTCGAGCCCCTCGAACAGGCGATCCATCCACGCCGGGATGCTCGCCCCGCACAGGGCGGCGAACTTGCGGGTCTGGGCGACGTTCGAGACCGGCAGGATGCCGGGCACGATCTCCGTCGCGATCCCGGCCGCCGCCGCTTCGTCCTGGAAGCGGAAGAAGCTCTCGGGCGAGAAGAAGAATTGGGTGATCGCGCGGTCGGCGCCGGCATCGACCTTGGCCTTGAGATTGTCGAGATCGGCCGCCTTGTCGGCCGAATCGGGATGGCATTCCGGATAAGCGGCGACCGAAATCTCGAACGGGGCGATCTTTTTGAGCCCTTCGACCAGCGCCGCGGCATTGGCATAGCCGCCCGGGTGCGGCTCGAAGCGGGTGCCGGCCTCGGCCGGGTCGCCGCGCAGCGCGACGATATGGCGAATGCCGGCATGCCAATATTCGCGGGCGATGTCGTCGATCTCGCCGCGGCTCGCGCCGACGCAGGTGAGATGCGCGGCCGGCGCGAGCGAGGTCTCGCGGGCGATCCGCTCGACGGTGGCATGGGTCCGCGCGCGCGTCGATCCGCCCGCCCCGTAGGTGACGGAGACGAAGCGCGGCTGCAGCGGCTCGAGCGTCTCGACCGAAGCCCACAAGGTCTCCTCCATCTTCTCGCTCTTGGGCGGGAAGAATTCGAACGAGACGTCGATGTCGCCGGCGACATCCTCGAACAACGGCTTGGCGAGGCG
>Ga0255338_1004127_pt1 | contig 15736 bp, 15 predicted proteins | sample MeOH1_35cm_T4_19_FD_203715 | JGI IMG/M metagenome (GOLD analysis project Ga0255338, IMG submission 203715) | Sandy soil microbial communities from University of British Columbia, Vancouver, Canada - MeOH1_35cm_T4_195 | ecosystem: Engineered > Artificial ecosystem > Sand microcosm > Unclassified ...
CATCCGCGATTTCGATTCAGATCGGCGCACGAAAAAGCCCCCTTGCGGGGGCTGGTCTGGAGGCGCCGATCGGAATCGAACCGATGGATACAGGATTTGCAGTCCCGGGCCTTACCACTTGGCTACGGCGCCTTGCGTGTTGCTGTGGAGCTTTCAAACAATCCGGGCCGCTTGCGCGGCCCGGGTGGAGTGGAGCGGGTGATGGGATTTGAACCCACGACTTCAACCTTGGCAAGGTTGCACTCTACCACTGAGTTACACCCGCGTGAGACATCAAGACTAGCAATGGCGCGCGATACGGTCAACGGTCTTTTTCGGATCTGCAGGTGGGACAGAGGCCGAAGAGCATCAGCTGGTGCCGGGTAATCCGGAAGCCCGAAAGCGTCTCGAGTTCGATCAGCGATTCATCGAGACCGCAGGCGTCCACTTCCACGGTGCGTCCGCAACGCTCGCACTGAAGGTGGTGATGGTGCCGGCGCGAGTCGCAACGGACGAAGCGCATGACCTGGTCCGGACCCATGATGCTCTCGGCCCAGCCCTCCTGAACGAAACGCTCGAGGTTGCGGTAGACCGTGGGCAGGCCTGAGCGCCGCTCCGGCATGCGTTCCCAGATCTCCTCCACGGTGAGCGGGCGGTCCGAGTCCTTGAGCACCTGGAGGATCCCTTCGCGCTGCGGCGTCTGCCGCATGCCAGCGGCACGCAGGGAGGGCGAGGAGGCAGGGACGGGGTCGGGCATGGCCTTAGAATGCCAGATTCGGGCATGCTTGATCCTATGCTCCAGCGCACATTGGGTCGGCTGGGCGCACCGGACGCCAGCCAACCGTTCCTTCCCCTCGCCTTCCGGCTATACGCCACCTTTGGCCTGCTGGTGCTGCACCTGGCCCTGCCCGCCGACGGGCGGGTCGTGGGCCCGGGCGAGAATCTGTACTTGGCGGCCTTGGGGCTCCTGCTCGTCGAGGCGATCTGGGAGGCGGGCCGTGGCCTCGGGGGCCGGGAGCAGCTCTTCCCCACCCCCGCCCTGCTCTGGATCTGGTGGAATCTCCTGCTGGACCTGGCTCTGGTCACGCTGGTCATCGCCTACCAGGGGGTGGTGCAGGAGCGCTTCTCCACCCTCTACATCTTCCCAGTGCTGGCCTCCGCCTTCTACCTGGGGACCACCGAAATCGTCTGGGTGGGGGTGGCCTCTTCCATCTCGCACATCCTGCTGGTGCTGGGCTTCACCTTCGGGCTGCTCCCGTCCTTCGGGCTGTCGGGTGAAAGCCTGGATCCAGAAGGGACCCGTCTCCCCTTCCTGCTGGGGATCACCTCCCTGCAGATCTTCGCCACGACCCTGGTGCTGGTGCTCATCCGCCGGAGCCTCGAGAGGCTGCGCACGGACCTGAGCGCCAGCGAAGCCACCGTGGACGAGCTGTCGGCCCTGCACCGCCGAGTGGTGGACTCCATGTCCTCCGGCCTCATCACCCTGGATCCGGCGGGCCGGATCACTTCCGCGAACCCTGCCGCCAACGCCATCCTTGGGCGGCCCGTGCCTATGGGAATCCCGGTCCAGGAACTTTTCCCCTTGGGCAATCCTCTTCCAGCCCAGCACCGGTTCGAGGTCGCTCTTCCCCGAGAGGGCCGGAACCGCCAGATCCTGGGTGGGCATCTGGCCTCCCTTCGTGCCCCCAGTGGCCAGGAAACCGGCCAGTTGCTGCTGTTTCAGGACCTGACCGAGCTGAAGGCGCTGGAGGAACGCACCCGGATCAGTGAGCGTCTAGCCGCCATCGGACAGCTGGCGGCTGGCCTCGCCCACGAACTCCGCAATCCCCTGGCCTCCATCAGCGGGTGCGTGCAGCTGCTGCATCGCCAGGAAGCTCCGGACGAGGTCCGGACCCGCGTGCTGGGCATCCTGGACCGGGAGACTCAGCGGGTGGGCGCCATCGTCTCCGATTTCCTCGATTTCGCCCGGCCCGAGGCCGCGCCCGGTGCGGTCCTCTCCCTCTCCCGCGTCCTGGAAGAAGCTCGTGCGAGCTGGGAGATGGACCCGCGGACCGAGGGGCTTTCCCTCAGCCTGCGGGAACCACCCTCAGTCTTCCTTCATGCGGACTCAGTCGGCTTGCATCGGATGCTCATGAACCTCCTGAGCAACGCCCGGAAGGCCGTGAAAGGCTGTCCGGCTCCGCAGGTCAGCCTTTCCGCCAGCGTCTCCGGGGGCCAGATCCAGTTGCTGGTGGAGGACAACGGCTGTGGCATGGCCCAGGGGCAATTGGATCGCCTGTTCGTGCCGTTCTCGGGGAGTTTTGAAGAGGGATCGGGGCTGGGCATGAGTCTGGTCTACAAGTTCACCGAAGCCATGGGGTGGCGGATTGATGTCCGGAGCCGCCAAGGAGCGGGGACTCAGGTCCGGATTTTCCTACCCGAACACCCGCCTGAAGGGAAATTGGCGGAAGCCTCCGATCCGGCGTAAACTTCCGGCAGCATTCCGTCATCTAAATCAGGACACACCCTTGCATGGTCCACTTGGCACCTGCCACAGTGGTTGATCCCTTCCACGGCTTTAGGCACCCGCCCTTCCGGCAGGCCCCGCCCAGGCATGAAAGGGGCTGGCCATCCGCCAATGCCTTTGACATCTCCCGCACTGCCCGCCGGGCCAGGATCCGCCATGAACCGCAAGCTCATCCGACCGAACCTCAGCGAACTCAAGGACAAGCTGGGTATTCCCGCCAAGAGTGGCGGCGGTGACGCCATGACGCCGGTCCCCCCCGCCCTGACAGCGGGCGGAGAGCCCAATCCCGCGGTCAACCCCTCGGCAGCCACGGCGCCCCAGGGGCTGGGCAGTCCCCGGCGCAAGATCGCCCCCCCCGAGCAGACCAACGCCGAGAGTTTCTACTACCTAAAGCAGATGCAGTCCAAGACGCCGATGGTGATCGTGCTCCAGGACGACGAGAAGGTGCGCGGCGTCATCGAGTGGTACGACAAGCACTGTCTCAAGATCAACCGGGTGAAGGAACCCAACGTCCTCGTGCCCAAGCACAACATCAAGTACATCTATAAGCAGGATGAGGAACCCCGGATCCGACGCAGCCGCCCGGCCAAAAAGGAAGAGCCGCTGTCCGCGGAAGTGGAGATCGCCGCTTACGATTGAGTGCAACGCCCTGGGATCACCATGAGCCGCTCGCCGCGCATTGCCATCACCCTGGGGGATCCCTGTGGCATCGGGCCTGAGCTGCTGCTGCGGTCCCTGCCCAAGCTGTGCTCCTGGGCGGACGTGACGGTGGTGGGCTCCCGCGCCGGCGTGGATCTTCTCCGGAACACGGAGGGAAGGCTCTCGACCTGGCACTGGACGGATGCCCCGGCCCCCGCTCCGGAGGATTTCCAAGGGACAGCCTCCGGTCTTGAAGTGGGGAGCCCGGAGGGCTCTGCCATCGCCCTCTGGCTGGATCCCACACCGGAAATCCATCCGGATCGACTGGACCTGGGCCGCGGCTCCGCCGCCTCTGGCCGGGCCACCGTCGAGGCCATCCGCCTGGCCGCAGGCCTGGCCTTGTCCGGCGCCGTGGACGCCCTCACCACCCTGCCCATGGCCAAGTCCGCCGCACACCTCGCCGGATATCCGATCCCCGGCCACACCGAGTATCTCCAGACTCTTGCCGGCGCGCCCCTCACCCGCATGGCCTTCGTGAGCCCCCGCCTGTCCGTGGTGCTGCACACGGTACACCAGAGCCTGCGCTCGGTGGTGGAGGATCTGGATGCGGAGGCCGTGGCCGAAACCCTGGCCTTCTCCGCCAGCCGGTTCATCCAGCTCACGGGGAATCCGGATCTCCGGGTGGCCCTCTGCGCCCTCAATCCCCACGCAGGTGAGGCCGGGGCTTTCGGCGATGAGGAGCGGCTGCTGGCCGAGGCCCGCGACCACGCCGAGGCCGCTTTCCGCAGAGCTGGACCCGCTGGGCCCTACGCCAACCTGCCTTCCCCCTTCCCGCCGGAACCCGCGCCGGAAGGGTGGACCCTCCACCCGGGTGAGGTCCCGAGACTCAGAGCCAATTCCGGGCCGGGTGGGCCGCGCTTCTCGGGTCCCCTGCCCTCGGATAGCCTGTTCCATCGCGCCGTGGCGGGGGAGTTCGACCTCGTGGTCGCCCTCTACCACGATCAGGGGCTCATCCCCATCAAGGTGCTGGAACCCAGCCGGGCCGTGAATCTCACCCTGGGCCTGCCCTTCATCCGCACCAGCCCGGATCACGGCACCGCCTTCGACAAGGCCGGAAAGTGGATCGCAGACCCCCGGAACTTTCTCGAGGCGGCGGCCCTGGCCGTACGGCTCGCCGGGAGGGCCCACCGGGAACCCTGGGCCGCCCAGGTGGCCGAGCCTTGAGTCCGGCCCTCCGAGCGGCCTTCGGGCCGGGTGCCACGCTGCCCGCGGTGAAAGCCCAAGCTAGCGCGGTTCCCCGCACGGCTCTGCCCATGCGCCAGGGGGCGCCCCGGCATCTGGAGGCCCACCTGGAGCGCCTCCGGGCCGGCGGTCGCGCCCTGGGGTGCGACGTCTCCTGGGTGGGCGAGGCTGGCCTGGAACTCGAACAATGGCTGAAGCGGCATGCGGCTCCGGAAGCGGCCCTGCGCCTGGAACTCCTCCTGGACCTCAAACTCCTGGACGCGCGCCTGGAGCCTCTTCCCTCGGCCTCGACCCCATACCGCCTGGCACCCCTGCCCCACCCCATGGGTGACCTCCGCCCGGATCCCCTGGCCCCTCACAAGGGACTCTCCGGACCCTGGCGGCCCCAAGTTCTGTCCGAGGCCTGGAGGCAGGGAGCGGAGGACGCGCTGCTGCTGTGGCCGGACGGCACCCTCGCGGAGAGCGCCATCGCGACCATCGCCCTGGAGCGGCAGGGGTCGCTGACCCTGCCCCCGGCCGAAGGCCGCGTGGCCAGTGTGGCGGAGCGGCTGGACCTGCCCGTCTGGGCGGAAGAACGCGGCTGGGCCCTGCGCCACGCCCCCGTCACTCTGGAAGACTGCGCCGGAGGGCAGCTTTGGTGCCTGAACGCCCTCCGTGGCCTCTGGCCCGCCACCCTTCTGTGAGAGGCTAGGACCCAGGATTCCCATCATGGCTTTCGCAGACCTGATTTCGGCCTTGCTCCTGCCCCTCCCGCCCTGGCTGGGGTTCTGGATCTTCCGCCGCAAGGGCCGTGTGGGCCTCAGCTACGGCTACTTCCTGGGTGGCATCCTGGCGGTGCTGGCCCTGCCCTGGGCCCATCTCACGGGGCTTCCCCTGTCGGCGGCCCAGCTCGGCGGCGCCCTGCTCGGGTTCACGATCTTCCTCCAGGCCCAGCGGGAGGGCGTCCAGGGCGTGCGCAGGCTGATCGTGGGGGTTGGTGGTGCGAGCCTCTTCCTGGCGCTGCTGCTGGTCTGGCTCCACCTGCCTTGGCAGGGAGTGCTGCAACTCTGGGCCGGCGCAGCCCTTGAGGCCCTGCTCTGGCTGGTCCTCTCGGACCTTGCCTACCGATGGGCCCACGGGCGCCAGCTGGAGCTGCGGATGCCCCTCGTCGGCGCCGCCACCTTGGGTGCGGGAGCCCTCGCCCAGCTGCTCCTGCCACTGGGCGCACCCCGCCTTTCCTGGCCTGCGGCCATCCTCGCGGGGCTGCTCCTGGGTCTGGTGGCCTTCCAGCAGCTGAAGTGGTTGCGGGAACAGGGCGCCTGGGTGGAAGGCCGCGGCCAAGGCCTCCGCATGGCCCTGGCCCTGGTGGAGAAGGCGGGACCGGCCGAGCTCCCTGGGCTGAGTCTGGGGCTCGACCCCCGCCAACCCATGTGGCTGGTGGACGACCAGGGCCGGGTCCTCGAATCCAACGGCCCCTTCAGCCAGCTTGTGGGCCTGCCCCGGTACCAGCTGCGGGGCTATCCGATGGACGCGCTCTTCCAGGGGGGTGAACTGCCGGTCTGGCAGGCCATCCGGGCGCAGCTGCTCCAGTTCGGCAGCGCCTCGGTGGCGGCCACCCAGGTGAGTGAAGACGGAACCTTCAGCGAGGTTGTTCTAGAAGCCTCGGCCTTCGACCGCGGTATGGGCCTGGTGTGGATCGCCAACGCCGCCGCCGGTGCCCTGACCCTGCAGGCCGGCGCCTCACCCCGTTCCGGTGGTGATGAAGACCGCCGGAGGCTCGGCGCCAACGCGATGCTGGCGCTTGCCACGGCCTCGGATCGCCTGCTGTCGGATGCTTCCGCTGGCCCGCTCCGACAGGCTGCCGAGCGGGTGCGGGAGGCCACCGCCCGGTTGTCGCCAGCCACCCTGGCTTGCGGGCCGGTGGAGGGCCGAGCGGCGCTGGAGGCGCTGCTGCCGGGCCTCCGGAGGATCCTCCCCCCGGATCGAAGGCTGGAACTCCGGGCGGTGGCACTGCCCCTGGCCGTGGAACCAGAGGCCCTGAAACGCATCGCCACCCAACTCCTGCTCCACGCCCGGGAACGCACGGGCCGGGAGGATCTGGTGCTGACCCTGGAGGCCGCGGACCTGGGCGGCCACGGCTTCGGGCTGCTCCACGCGGAAACGGCGCGGGGATCCGGAGGGTGGACCCGGGAACTGTTCGGCCTCGGGTGGCTGCGGCAATCCGTGCAGGAAGCTGGCGGCATTCTGGAACTGGAGCAGGCGACCCTCGCGGGCGTGCGTCCAAGGGTCTACCTGCCCGTCGCCGGCCCGGCGCGGCGACTGGAAGGCCCCCTGTTGTCTGGCCGGACCCTTTGGATCGTGGATCGCGACCCACTGGCCCGGGACGCCCTGGCAGATCTTGTCCAGTGGCTGGGCGGCCAGGCTGGAACCTTCGAGGACCTACCGCAGCTCCTGCGGGGCAGCCGCGGGCTGGCCCAACCGGACGTCCTGGTCCTGGAGCGGACGCCGAAGCTGGAGCGCTACCACCGGGCCCTCCGCGCCTTCCAGAAGGAGCCCATCCCCACCCTGGTGATCGCCATGGGCCAGCCCCTGCCCACGGGTCCCGCCTCCCTGGGTCTGCGCCGGATCGGCTTCCTGGAAAAGCCCTTCGAGTCCGCAGCATTTGCCAAGTCCGTGCTGGCGCTGCTGCGGAGCCCGGCGGAGTGACCCCAAGGAGCTGTTGTAGGCTAGAGGCTGGAGGCGGCATGTCGACGGTGGCGGTGATCCTTGCGGCGGGACTTGGAACTCGCATGAAATCCCGGCTTCCCAAGGTCCTGCACCCGATTCTGGGCGATCCTTCGCTGCTCTGGGCGTTGCGGACCCTGCCCCCGAATCTCGGCGGCGCGGTGGTGGTGGTCCATCACGGCAAAGACTTGGTCCTGGCGGCTCTTGAAGCCTGGCAGAAGGCCGGGTTGCTGCCCTGCCCCGCCACCGCGGTGGACCAGGGCGAACCGCTGGGCACCGGCCACGCCCTCCAGGCCTGCATCCCCGAGCTGGACCGTCTCGGCGCCACGCAGGTGGCCATCCTCTGCGGCGACGTGCCCCTCACCTCCCCCGCCACCGTGGTGCGACTGTGCTCGGCGGATGCCCTGCTGCTGGCCATGGATCTCCAGACACCCGGATCGTACGGCCGGGTGATCCAACACCCCGATGGGCGCCTCGCGGGCCTGGTGGAGGCCAAGGACGCCACGCCCGAGCAACTGGCGGTCCAGCGCGTGAACGGCGGCGCCTATGCCCTGCCCTGGCCGGCCCTGCGCCGCGCCCTCCAGGGCCTGACCAATGCCAACGCCCAGAAGGAGTACTACCTCACGGACGCAGTGGTGGCCGTAGCCCGGGAGATTCCTGTGGTGGTGGAGGTCTGCGACCCCGAGGAGCTGGCGGGCATGAACTCCCGGCACGACCAGGCTGCCCTTCAGGCCGCGGCCCAGCGACGGATCCAGCGCCACTGGATGGCCGAAGGGGTAACCTTCCTCCATCCCGACAGCACGCTGGTCGGTCCTCGGGTGGTCCTCGGACGGGATGTGCTCCTGGAGCCCGGCGTGCGGCTGGAAGGCCGGGTCCTGGTCGGGGAGGGCTGCCGCATCGGCCAGGGCACGGTCATTGTGGATTCCACGCTGGGCGAGGGGGTGGAGATCCGCCCCTACTGCGTCATCGAGCAGGCCTCTGTCGGCGCCGGTGCCAAGGCGGGCCCTTTCGCCCGGCTTCGCGAGGGCACGGATCTGGCCGAGGGCGTCCACATCGGGAACTTTGTGGAGACGAAGAAGGCCAGGCTCCACCGGGGCGCGAAGGCCAACCACCTCGCCTACCTCGGCGACACGGAGATCGGCGAAGGCACCAACATCGGAGCAGGGGTCATCACCTGCAACTACGACGGCGTGAACAAGCACAAGACCACCATCGGCCGCCAGGTCTTCGTGGGATCAGACACCCAACTGGTCGCACCGGTGTCCATTGGCGATGGGGCCGTCATCGCGGCGGGCAGCACCATTACGCAGGATGTGCCGGCGGATGCCCTGGCCCTGAGCCGGACGGCTCAGACCCTGCGGGAAGGTGGCGCCTCCCGCCTGCGAGACCGGCAGAAGAAGCAGACTCGGTTAAGCTAGTTCTTTGCGCTCCGGGGCCCCATGGTTCTGAACCTCATCGACAAGATCGGCACCCGCGTTCTGGGTGCCATCGAACTGACAGGAGACTTCGCGGTGCTCGCGGGACGCACCTTCGCGGCCGTCTTCAAGCGCCCCTTCGACGGCAAGAACCTCATGAACCAGTTCCAGGCGGTGGGGGTGAACTCCATCCCTGTTGTGGTGCTGACGAGCCTGGCGGTGAGCATGGTGTTTGCCGTGCAGCTGGCCTTCGGTTTCAAGCAATTCCAGGCCGAGGGGCTCGCCTCCCAGGTGGAAGGCCTGGCCATCGTCCGTGAACTCGGCCCGGTGATCACAGGGCTCATGCTCTCGGGCCGCATCGGCTCGGCCATGGCTGCCGAGCTGGGTACCATGCAGGTGACCGAGCAGATCGACGCCCTCGAATGCCTGGCCACGGATCCCATCCACTACCTTTTCGTGCCACGTTTCCTGGCAGCCATCGTGGTGGTCCCCCTCCTGACAGTGGCCTCCATCTACGTGGGCTTCTGGGGCGGCTACCTGATCCTGGTGGGTGTGGAAGGCCAGAGCGCCTTCGTCTACAGCAGCGAGTTCTACAAGCTGCTGGCCTTCCGGGATGTCCGCATCGCCCTCATCAAGGCCCTGGTGTTCGGGATGATCATCGCGCTCGTGGGCTGCTGGAAGGGCTACCGCACCAGTGGCGGTGCCGAAGGCGTCGGCAATGCCCCCACCAGCAGCGTGGTGACCAGCAGCCTGTGGATCCTCATCTCCGACTTTTTCCTGACCAAGCTGTTGTTGGTGTGACGGCATGGCGCTCATCGATGTCGTCAACCTCTCCAAAGCCTTCGGACCGAAGGTCGTGCTGTCCAACGTGAATCTCCAGGTCCAGGAGGGTGAAAGCCTTGTGGTTCTGGGTGGTTCCGGCACCGGCAAGACTGTGCTCCTCCGCAACATCATGGGCCTGCTCACGCCGGACTCGGGGCACGTGGCCATTGAGGACAAGATCATCTCCCAGTTGAACCGGAAAGAGCTCTTCAAGGTCCGCCAGAGCATCGGCATGTGCTTCCAGATGGCGGCCCTCTTCGATTCCATGACCGTCTTCGAGAACGTGGCCTTCGGCCTCCGCCGGCACCTAGAGATCACCGAGGAGGAGGTCCAGGCCCGGGTGGAGGAATGCCTCTCGATGGTGGGCATGAAGGGTACCGACAAGCTGAAGCCTGCCGAGCTGTCCGGCGGCATGAAGCGCCGCGTAGGTTTCGCCCGGGCCATCGCCCTCAAGCCCAAGATCCTGCTCTTCGACGAGCCCACCACGGGCCTCGACCCCGTGATGACCGATGTCATCGGCCGCGTGATCCTGGACCTCAAGCACGAGCTGGGCGTCACCACCATCACCATCACGCATGACCTCAAGTCGGCCTTCGAGATCGCCGACCGCATCGCCCTGCTCTTCCACGGCGAGGTCATCGCCTGTGAAACGCCCGCAGAGTTCAAGGTCAATCCCCATCCTGTCATCCAGCAGTTCCTGCGGGGGGATGCGGACGGCCCCTTCCTTGGGGACCCACCGCCGCCCAAGCGCAAGAGTGCCTAACCAAACCCCCACGAGGTCGCGATGAAGCCTGGCAGGATGCACCACAAGGAAGGGCCCGCAGGGCAACGTGGTTCGTTGTTCAAGGGACCTGACGCCGCGGGGCGCCTGCCAGGCTTCATCCCTACGGGCGAGGGGCGGCGGGGAGGCTCCGGCTCCGCGAGCTTGCGAGCGGAAGCCACGCAAAGCGTGGCGTCCGCCGGAGGGCGATGCTTCGTCACGCTCCTCGCGCGTAGTACCCGCTACGCTTCGACTCGCATTCCTCGCCTCGCTCGCCCGGCGCCTCTCGCGCGGCCCCGTGGGGGTATGGTTAGGCACTCTCAGGAGGCCCACCCATGAAGCTCGAAACCAAAGTCGGCTTCTTCTTCACCGGCGCGGTCGCCCTGATGGCCGTACTCATCCTCCGCACAGAGAAGCTGGAGGTCGGCGGCAAGAAGAACCAGTCCGAGCGGTTCACCTACTTCGACCAGGTGGCGGGCCTGAACCTCCAGAGCGCCGTGCGCATTGCCGGCGTGAAGGTTGGCGACGTGCGCACCATCGCCCTGGAGAACGGCAAGGCCCGCGTGGTGTTGGGTCTCTCCAAGGATGTGGAGGTCTATGGCGACGCCAACGTGTCCCTGGGCTCCATCGGCATCCTGGGTGAGAAGTACATCGATCTGAACCCCGGCCACAGCGCCAAGGGGCTCTTCCCCATGGACCAGCCCCTGCCCAGCAAGGCCGGCGTCAGCCTCGACAACCTCATGGAGACCCTGACGGACGTCGGCAAGAACGTGAAGAGCATCACGCAGGCCCTGAACGAATCCATCGGGGGCGAGCAGGGCCGCCAGAAGCTCGATGAGATCGTGGACAACATCCGCGTGCTGACCGCCGAGTTCCGGTCCATGGCCCAGGAGAACCACAGCGCCGTCAACAACACCATGGCCAACGTGGAAGCCCTCAGCGCCGACCTGCGGGACAAGCTGCCCAAACTGGCGCAGCAGTTCGAGTCCGTAGGCAAGAACCTCAACGCGATGCTGGAGGAGAACCGGCCCGAGCTGAAGGGCGTCATGAGCGATGTCCGCAAGCTGGCCCAGAGCTTCCAGGGCACTGCGGACAACCTGAAGGTGCTCACCACCCGCATCAACAATGGCGAGGGCACCATCGGCAAGCTGCTCAACGACGAGACCACCGTCAAGAAACTCAACGAGGCCGTGGACAACGTCAACAACATGCTGGGCGGCTTCAACAAGATGGACTTCCGCCTCGACATGGACGCGGCCCAGTGGGACAAGCGCAAGGACAGCCGCGTGGGCCTCGGCCTCGAGATCGCGCCCCGGCCGGACTACTGGTACGCGCTGGGCTTCGCCTCCACGCCGGATGGCAAGCTGAGCGAGAGCACCCGCACCGTCACCCAGCTCGATCCCGTCACCGGCCAGCCGGTCACTGTGCTGGAGAGGAATAAGTTCGTCACCACGGACCGGGCCTTCACCGTGTCCGCCCAGTTCGCCAAGCGCCTCGGCGCCGCGGTCTTCTCCGCGGGCATCGTCGAGGGCAAGGGCGGTGGCGGGGTGGAGCTGCGCACCCTGGACAACGACCGCCTGCGATTCGGCCTGCTGGCCTACGACTTCACCAAGCGTGACGACAAGCCGAACCCCCGCTACCGCTTCACCAGCAGCTACCAGTTCTGGAAGGGCGCGTACGTGCAGGCCGGCGTCCAGGACATCGGCAACAAGGACCTCCGCACAATCTTCTTCGGCGGTGGCCTGCGCTGGAAGGACGACGACCTCAAGAAGATCATCGGCCTGGCCGGAGCCGGCAAGTGAAGGAACGCCGCGCCCTGCCCCTGCCCGGCTCCCTGCCGGAGGAGCGGGGCGCGCTGTTCCTGTGGGTCCGCCGGGGCCTGCCCCTGGCGGCCGCGGTCTTCGCCTTCGCGGGAGCGGCCCTCCACACCGCCGGGCGGGGCTGGTGGCTGCTGGGGGGGGTGGGCGCCCTCGCCGCCGTCTGGCCCAGCTTCCTCCGGGGCGAGTCCTTCCTCCGGAACCGTACTGCGGTCCGGCGGCAGGACAGCATCTGGGCCCAGGCTTTCCGTCCCCTCGCACGCTGGCTGGGCCAGGAGGATGCCTGGATCCTCTCCTATTGCGGCGACAACAACCGGCGCGTCCGTGAAGCTTTCAGCGGTCAACGTGCCAAGCGGGCCCTCATCCTGCTGCCCCACTGCATCCAGATGGCCCGCTGCAAGGCCGGCATCCTCGATGATCTCCAGACCTGCTACGACTGCGGCCTCTGCCCGGTGGGCGACTACATGAACCTGGTGCTGACGAACCGGTGGGAGGGCCGCATCACCAACCGCAGCCACAAGGCCTTCCGCGAGGCCCGGGAGTACCGTCCCGACCTGGTGGTGGCCGTGAGCTGCCCGGACCGGCTGCTCAAGGGGCTCACAAAGATGCCAGAGATCCCCTGCTACGTGATCCCGCTGGGCCTGCCCCACGGCATGTGCGTGGACACGGACTTCAGCGTGCCGCACCTGCTCACCGCCATGGAAACCCTGGTGGAACCCCGCCGGCCCTCCGGCGAGGTCCAGGCCCTGCGGCACGAAGGCATCGCGTGACCGGGGAAACCCCGTCCTACCCCATCCGGGCTTTCTTCCAGCGCCTCCTCGGGTCCGAGGCTCTCGCCTATCTGCTCCACCTCCGCCCCCTGGAATGGCCCATCATGACGGCCCACTTCCTGCTGGGCACGCTGCTGGCGATGGGGTGGGCGCTGAGTGTCCGGTCCGCGCTACTGGGTTGGCTCGTCTTCGTGGCCCTGATGAACGGCGGCACGCTGGCTATCAACAGTGCCTTCGATCAGGACGAGGGGGACATCGGCTACCTCAAGGCGCCCCCCAAACCACCCGAGCACCTGCTGGCCTTCTCCTCCCTGCTGCTGGCCGCCTCCGCGGTCCTGGGTTTCCTCCTGCCCCGCCCCTTCGGCCTGCTAAACCTGACCTGCGTGGCCATGAGCGTGCTGTACTCGGTGCCCCCGGCACGACTCAAGGCCCGGGCCGGCTGGGATCTGCTCATCAACTGCCTCGGTTTCGGCCTGTTCACCCCCTTGGCGGGCTGGGCCCTCACGGGGCGGCCCTTCGGCACGGCCATCCTCCTGGCATCCGGGGGGTTCGCCTTCCTTTTCGCCACCCTCTACCCCATGACCCAGATCTACCAGGTGGCCGAGGATGGCCGCCGGGGTGATCGCACTCTGGTGATCCGGGTGGGCGTGGGCCGGAGCCTGGTCTTGGCCCTGGTAGCCGCCTTGGCGGCCCACCTGCTGTTCGGCGCCGCGGTTCTGGCCCTGGGCCGGAACCCCTGGTTCCTGGGACTTTCCCTGGCGGCGTGGCTGGGCGTCCTGCTGCCCTGGATGAGGGGCTGGCGCACCTGGTCCGACCGTAGGCACGAAACTGGCATGTATTGGGGCCTGGGGGCCTGGGCCGTCACCGACCTTAGTTTGTTGGTTCTACTCTGGCCGCGAAGGTTTTAAACGAAGAAATCGACCATCCGATCCAGTAGACTAGGAAAGGGTGACAACAATCGTTATCTTCATGGAGTGAGCATGGGATTCAACCGGGGAGTCCGAAGGTTGGGATTTTTGTGCTGCGTGGGCCTCTCTGCCCTGCAGGCGGCGCCCCACTCCCCGGCGAAGTTGTCGCTCAAATCGGCGTCCGCTCTGGTGCTGGACCAGGCCACAGGCCAGGCCCTGCTGGAGAAGCAGGCCGGGGCGGTCCAGCCCATCGCCTCGCTCACCAAGCTCATGACGGCCATGGTGCTGCTGGACGCCCACCTGGATCCCCAGGAGGTGCTGACCATCACCCGCGACGACATGGACGTGCTGCGCCACAGCAGGTCCCGGCTGCCGGTGGGCACCCGACTGCCCCGGGAGCAGGCCCTCCTGCTGGCTCTGCTGGCCTCGGAGAACCGGGCCGCCCACGCTTTGGGCCGCACCTTCCCGGGCGGACTCTCCACCTTCGTCCAGGCCATGAACACCAAGGCCCAGGCCCTGGGGCTGGAGGAGGCCAAGTTCGAAGATCCCTCCGGCCTTTCCGCCGGCAATGTGGCCAACGCCCACGATCTGGCCCGTATCATGGAAGCCGCCTACCGCTATCCCGAGATCCGCGACTTCACCACCCGGCCCGAGACCAGCATCCAGGCCGGCCGCCGCAGCATCCAGTTCCCCAACACCAACGCCCTGGTGCGCAGCCCCCGCTGGAACATCGGCCTCTCCAAGACCGGTTACATCGAGGAGGCTGGCCGCTGCCTCGTCATGCAGGCTATGCTCGCCAACCGGCCGGTGCTCATCATCCTGCTGGATTCCTGGGGCAAGTACTCGCGCCTGGGCGACGCCAACCGCATCAAGCAGTGGCTGGAAACCCGCGTCGGACCCAAGAGCTGAGGTCCGGTTGCTCGTCCCTGAGGTTCAGCTCCCCTTCCCGTTGAGCTGGGGTTTCTCCACCCGGCTGGATCCACCGGAGGAACTACCGGCCCGGCGCCTGAACCAGGTGCACCGCTGCGGCATTGTCGAGGCCTCCGACGCGGTGGTGGAAGGCGATGGTCTCTGGACCACCCGGCCCGGTGTCCGCATCGGCGTGCGCGTGGCCGACTGCGTGCCGATCCTGCTCGCGGGCCCGCTGGCGGATGGCACGCCCTGGGCTGCGGCCCTGCACGCGGGCTGGCGCGGGGCTACGGGCCACGGCGACCCGGCACCGGGCGGTGGCATCCTCCGCCGCGGCGTGGCCCGCTACCTTGCCTTGGGTGGTGATCCGGCAGAGCTGGTCTGGGCTTTCGGCCCCGCCATCCTGGCCTGCCATTTCGAAGTGGGTGACGAGGTCCTCGAAGCCGCCCGGCAGGATCCCGCCTGGCGTGAGAGCCTCCGCGGGGAGGGCCCCTCTGGGAAAGCCCACCTCGACCTGCACGGGTTCCTGCGGGCCCAGGCTCTGGACCTCGGCCTGGATCCCGCGAAGGACGGCAGCGTGGCCCTTTGCACCATGTGCCACCCAGACCTGCTCTACTCCTACCGCCGCGGCGAAACCACCGGCCGCCAGTGGGGCTGGATCGAGATCGGCTAACCTGAAGGTAGGCCCCGCTCCTGGAGCCTGCGGACTGAAGCCGGAAGACCGAGGATTCCCATGCTCAACATCACCGATATCCGCATCACCAAGGTGGAAGGCGATGACAAGCTGCGGGCGTTCGCGGCTCTGGTCATCGACGACTGCTTTCTGGTGGGCGACCTGCGGGTGGTCGAGGGCGAGGATGGCTACTTCGTGGCCATGCCGAGCCGCCGCAAGCGTGACGGCAGCTTCAAGGACATCGCCTACCCCCTGAACAACAACCTCCGCGAGGAGATCGAGGAGAAGGTGCTGCTGGCCTACGAGACCGCCACCGGCCATCGCGCCCTCAGCCGCATCGAGCGCGGCGAAGCCGCCCAGGTGCGCCCCGACCTGCTGGGCGTCGAGGAGTTCGGCTTCACTCCCAAGACCAATCCCTGAACTGGGCCCCGAGCCTGAACCTCGGGCTTGGGCAGGACGCGAACCCGCGCTATGCTTGCCTTTCCGCCTGGGGAGTAGCCAAGTGGTAAGGCAGCAGGTTTTGATCCTGCGTACCGAGGGTTCGAATCCTTCCTCCCCAACGAAAACGGCCGCCGCAAGGCGGTCGTTTTCGT
>Ga0255338_1004128_pt1 | contig 15733 bp, 14 predicted proteins | sample MeOH1_35cm_T4_19_FD_203715 | JGI IMG/M metagenome (GOLD analysis project Ga0255338, IMG submission 203715) | Sandy soil microbial communities from University of British Columbia, Vancouver, Canada - MeOH1_35cm_T4_195 | ecosystem: Engineered > Artificial ecosystem > Sand microcosm > Unclassified ...
GAGCTCGGCCGGACCATCCGCGAGGACGACCGGCTGGTGCCGGTGCTGCTGCCGGTCGGCGACGGGCTGCTGCTCGCGAAGAAGGTCTGGGTCCCGGAGGGGTAGTCCCGGCGCTCAGACGCCGGACGGGACCGCGTCGGAGAGCGCGTGGTTGAACCGCGCCAGCCGCTCGGCCAACTCCTCGATCTCGGTCGGCTCCCAGCCCAGGAGCCGGTCGTCGAAGTGCGCACGTCGGTGGTCGCGGACCTCGGCGAGCCGGCGTACCGCCTCGTCGGTGACCGACAGCAGGGAGGCGCGCCCGTCGGCGGGGTCGGGCGTGCGGGCGATCAGCCCGAGCTCGAGCAGCTGGTGCACCACCCGGCTCACGGAGCCCTTGTCGAGCGCGAACAGCTCGGCAAGGTCGGCGGCCCGGCGGGCACCGTGCTCGCTGAGCGTGGTCAGGAGCATGTACGACGTGGGGTTGAGCTCCGGGTGGACCTGGGCCGCGCGCTCGGCCAGGCCCTTGCGGATCCGGCGCAGCAGGGTGCCGATCTCGTGCTCGAGGCTGCGGACGGCCGTCTGCCGGCGGCCAGCCTCCGCACTCACGCGACCTCCCCGAGCTCGTCGTCGCGGGCGATCGTCGTGCGCAGCGGGACCTCGCGGATGAACAGCACCGCGACCAGCGCGGCCAGGGCGAACGGGGTGGCGATCAGGAACAGCTCGCCGGTCGAGGCGCCGAAGGCGTGCTCGAAGACCGCCCGGACCGGCGCCGGCAGCGAGCCCAGGTCGGGGATCTCGTGGCTCTGGTGGCCGCTGACCGGGATGTCCAGCGCGGCGAGGCCCGCGGACACCTTGTCGGCGACCTGGGCGCTCAGCACCGCACCGAGGGCCGAGACGCCGACCGATCCGCCCATCGAGCGGAAGAACGTGACCACGGCGCTGGCCGAGCCGATGTCGGCCTGGGCGGCGTTGTTCTGGACGGCGAGCACGAGGTTCTGCATCGAGGCCCCCAGCCCGATGCCGACCGCGAACATGTAGCACCCGATCACCACCAGCGGCGTCGTGTCGTCGATCGTGCTGAGCAGGGCCAGGCCGGCGACGACCAGCACCATGCCGCCCACCAGGTAGCGCTTCCAGCGGCCGGTCCGGGTGATCGCCCGGCCGCTGACCATGCTGGAGATCACCAGCCCGCCGACCATCGCGATCGACATCAGCCCGGCCTTCGTCGGCGACATGCCGCGGGCGATCTGGAAGTACTGCGAGAGGTAGACGGTCGCGCCGAACATCGCGACGCCGACCATGACGCTGGCGAAGGTGGCCAGGGACGTGGTGCGATCGCGGAAGATGTGAGTCGGGATCACCGGCTCGCGCGCCACCCGCAGCTCGACGTACCCGGCGCCGAGGAGCAGCACCACGCCGATGCCGACCAGCACCGCACTCGTGCCGGACATCCAGGCGAAGTCGTTGCCGGCGAGCGACACCCAGACCAGCAGGGCGGAGACGCCGGAGACGATCAGGCCCGCGCCCAGGTAGTCGATGTGCACCTCACGGCGTACGACGGGCAGGTGCAGGGTCTTCTGCAGCACGACGAAGGCAAGCAGGGCGACGGGGATCCCGACGTAGAAGGTGGAGCGCCAGCCAAGGCCGGGAGCGTCGACCAGGAGGCCGCCGATGAGCGGCCCACTCACGGTCGCGAGGGCGAACGTGGCGCCGATGTAGCCGGAGTACCGGCCCCGCTCGCGGGGCGTGACCATCGAGGCGATCACGACCTGCACCAGGGCGGTGAGGCCGCCGACGCCGAGGCCCTGGAGCGCACGCGCCCCGATCAGCACGCCCATCGACGGCGCCGTGCCGGCGACCAGGGAGCCGGCCACGAAGATGACCAGCGCCGTCTGCACCAGCACCTTCTTGTTGAACTGGTCGGCGAGCTTGCCCCACACCGGGGTGCTGGCCGTCATGGTCAGCAAGGTGGCGACCACGACCCACGTGTAGCCGGACTGGCTGCCGTGCAGGTCGGTCACGATCCGTGGGAGCGCGTTGGTCACCACGGTGCTGGAGAGCATCGCGACGAACATGGCGAGCAGCAGCCCGCTCATCGCCTCGAGGATCTCGCGGTGGCTCATCTGCCCGGACGGCCCGGACGGGATCGCCGTCGCCGTGGCGTCCGAAGCGGTGGAAGACTGGGTCATGGTTGCACTTTACAACTATTTGGTTGGTGAATGCAACCTTTCGTCTCGACCCGATGCTGCTGGTGCCGCGCTCTGGTGCCACCGGCTGTCACCGCAGCGCGGCGCAAGGCCGAAAAGCCCCGGACACGCAGCGACCCGCAGGCGGCGCGGGATGCGCGATACCGGAGGACTGACCGGTCGCCTGCGGGTCGGGTGACTGCGGTGGATTCGCCAGCGCACCAACGCCGGCGGGCCGGGTGTGCTGCTAGCTCGCAGCCACCTCACGCGTCCTGGAAGAATTCATGCTCTGGACCACCTCCTTTCCGTGTGCCCCCACGGTACGTCCGGGCGCCGGGCCGGACAACGGGGTTTCCGCACGGGTCAGGAGGCGGCCACCGCGGCGGTGAACTGGGAGTTGTACAGCCGCGCGTAGGCACCGTCGGCCTCGAGGAGCTGGTCGTGGGTGCCCTGCTCGACGATCGCGCCGTCCTCCATCACCAGGATCAGGTCGGCGTCGCGAATCGTGGAGAGCCGGTGCGCGATCACGAACGACGTCCGGTCCGAGCGCAGCGCCGCCATCGCGTGCTGCAGGAGCAGCTCGGTCCGGGTGTCGACCGACGAGGTCGCCTCGTCGAGGATCAGCAGCGCCGGGTCGGAGAGGAAGGCGCGGGCGATCGTCACCAGCTGCCGCTCACCGGCCGACAGGTTCGAGCCCTCCTCGTCGATGACGGTGTCGTAGCCGTCCGGCAGCGAGTGCACGAACCGGTCGACGAACGTCGCGCGGGCGGCTTCGAGGATCTGCTCCTCGGTCGCACCCGGGCTGCCGTAGGCGATGTTGTCGCGGATCGTCCCCTCGAACAGCCACGTGTCCTGCAGCACCATGCCGGTCTGCGACCGGAGCTCCGAGCGGGGCATCGAGGCGATGTCCACGCCGTCGAGGGTGATCCGTCCGGACTCGACCTCGTAGAAGCGCATCACCAGGTTGACCAGCGTGGTCTTCCCGGCGCCGGTGGGGCCGACGATCGCGACCGTGTGACCGGGCTCGGCGACCAGCGACAGGTCGCGGATCAGCGGCTCGTGCGGGTCGTAGGAGAAGGTCACGTGCTCGAACCGCACCTCACCCCGGCGCTGGTCCCGCGGGGCCGCGTGGCCGGCACCGTCCGCCTCCTCCTCGGGGGCGTCGAGGAGCTCGAAGACCCTCTCGGCCGAGGCCACCCCTGACTGCAGCAGGTTCGCCATCGACGCGACCTGGGACAGCGGCTGGGTGAACTGCCGGCTGTACTGGATGAACGCCTGGACCTCACCCAGCGAGAGTGAGCCGCTGGCCACGCGGAGGCCACCGATCACGGCGACCAGGACGTAGTTGAGGTTCCCGATGAACATCATCACCGGCATGATCAGGCCGCTCACGAACTGCGCGGAGAAGGACGACTTGTAGAGCTCGTCGTTCTCCTCGGCGAACACCCGCTCGGCCTCGGCCTGACGACCGAAGACCTTGACCAGGGCGTGACCGGAGAAGGTCTCCTCGATGTGCGCGTTGAGCCGGCCGGTACGCCGCCACTGCTGGACGAACATCCCCTGCGACCGCTTCATCACGCCGCCGGTGAGGATCATCGACAAGGGCACCGAGATCAGCGCGACCAGGGCCAGCAGCGGGGAGATCCAGAGCATCATCGCGAGCACCGCGAACACGGTCAGCACCGAGGTGAGCAGCTGGCTCATCGTCTGCTGCAGCGACTGGCTCAGGTTGTCGATGTCGTTGGTGACCCGGCTGAGCAGCTCGCCACGCGGTTGCCGGTCGAAGTAGCTCAGCGGCAGCCGGTTGACCTTGTCCTCGACGTCGCCGCGCATCCGCAGCACGGTGCCCTGGACGACGTCGTTGAGCAGGTAGCCGGCCAGCCAGGCCAGCGCCGAGCCGAGCACGTAGATCGTCAGCACGACGAGCAGCACCTGCCCGACCGCGCCGAAGTCCACGCCCTGACCGGGGTGGACGTCCATCGACGAGACCATCGAGGCGACCTTGTCCTCGCCACGGGCGCGGAGCCCGGCCACGGCCTGCTCCTTGGTGACGCCGGCGGGCAGCTTGCCGCCGATCAGGCCGGCGAAGATCAGGTCGGTCGCCTTGCCGAGGATCCTCGGCCCGATCGCGCTGAGCACGACGCTGACGACGGTCAGGCCGATCACGCCCAGCACCTTCGGCCGCTCCGGACGCATCCGGTCGAGCAGGCGACGGGTCGACGGCCCGAAGTTCGAGGCCTTCTGCCCGACGATGCCGCCGCCGAACGGCCCGCGGCCCGGGCCGGGGCCGGCCTCGACCCGCTCGGTCTCCTTCAGGTCACCGGCCGGGGCCGGGGTCTTCGCGTCGGTCATGCCGCCTCCTCCGCGCTCAGCTGGGACGCGACGATCTCCTGGTAGGTCTCGCAGTCGGCCAGCAGGGACTCGTGGGTGCCGCGGCCGACGACCGCGCCGTCCTCGAGCACCAGGATCTGGTCGGCGTCACGGATCGTGGACACGCGTTGCGCCACGATCAGCACCGTCGCGTCGCCGGTCACCGGCCGGAGGGCCGCCCGCAGCCGGGCATCGGTGGCCAGGTCCAGGGCGGAAAACGAGTCGTCGAACAGATAGATCTCCGGGCGCCGGATGACCGCCCGGGCGATCGCCAGCCGCTGCCGCTGGCCACCACTGAGGTTGGTGCCGCCCTGCGCGATCCGCGACTCCAGGCCCTCGGGCATCGCCTCGACGAAGTCGCGCGCCTGGGCGATCTCGAGCGCGTCCCACATCTCCGCCTCGGTGGCGTCGGGCTTGCCGTAGCGCAGGTTGCTGGCCACGGTGCCGGTGAAGAGGAACGCCTTCTGCGGCACCAGCCCCAGCCGCGACCAGAGCACGTCGGCGTCGAGCCGGCGTACGTCGACGCCGCCGACGAGCACCCGCCCTGCCGTGGCGTCGAAGAGCCGCGGGATGAGGTTGAGCAGGGTCGTCTTGCCCGCACCGGTGGAGCCGATGATCGCGACCGTCTGCCCCGGTGCGGCGTCGAAGGACACGCCGTTGACGACCGGGACGTCGGCCCCGGGGTGGGTGAACTCGACGTCCTCGAACCGGATCGTGCCGCGCTCGTGCACGTCACCGACCGGTTCGGCCGGCGGGACGACCGACGTGTCGGTGTCGAGGACCTCGACGATGCGGTCCGCGCACACCGCGGCGCGCGGGATCATCATCATCATGAAGGTGCCCATCATCACCGACATCACGATCTGCATCAGGTAGGAGATGTAGGCGGTGATCGCACCGACCTCCATCTGCCCGCTCTCGACGCGGTGGCCGCCGAACCAGAGGACGCCCACGGTGGAGATGTTCGCGACCACCATCACCGTCGGGAACATCCCGGCCAGCCAGCGGCCCGCCCGGATCGACACGTCGGTGAGGTCGGCGTTCGCGTGCCGGAACCGCTCGGTCTCGTGCTGCTCGCGGACGAATGCGCGGACCACGCGGACACCGGTGATCTGCTCGCGCAGCAGCCGGTTCACCTCGTCGACGCGTTCCTGCATCAGCCGGAAGCTCGGCACCATCCGGGAGACGATGAAGCCGATCGACGCGGCCAGCACCGGGACCACGGCGACGATCAGCCAGGAGAGCCCGACGTCCTCGCGCACCGCCATCACGATGCCGCCGACCATCATGATCGGGGCCGCGACCATCAGGGTGCCCGACATCAGCACCAGCATCTGCACCTGCTGCACGTCGTTGGTCTCACGGGTGATCAGCGACGGTGCGCCGAAGTGCTGCACCTCGCGGGCCGAGAAGGTGCCGACCCGGTGGAAGATCCCGGCCCGCAGGTCGCGTCCGAAGCTCATCGCCGTGCGGGCCGAGAACCACACCGCGACGATGGAGCAGGCGATCTGCACCAGTGACACCAGCAGCATCACGCCGCCGTGCCGGACGATGTAGCCGGTGTCCCCGGCGACGACGCCCTGGTCGATGATGTCGGCGTTGATGCTGGGCAGGTAGAGCGCAGCGACCGTGCCGACGAACTGGAGCGCCACGATGGCGGTGATCCAGGACTTGTACGGGCGCACGTAGGTCCGCACCAGGTGGACGAGCATCAGCTCTCCCTTCGGAGGAGTCCGTGGAGGACCGTGTCGACGATCTGCTCGGCGGTCAGCATCCGCTGGTCCGAGATGTGGGGGTGGCTGCCCGAGAAGGTGAGCAGCCGCAGCAGCTGGACGACCTCGCCGGGCGGCACCCGGAACCGGTCGGCGTCGGGCTCCACGAGGCGCAGGAGCCCCTCCTTCGCCAGCCGCTCGCGCAGCTCCGGCGTGCCGATCCGCTCGGGTGGACGGGGTACGCCGAGAGCGATCATCAGCCCGAAGATGCGCACGAAGCGTCGCTGGAGCAGCGACACCGCCTCGACCAGGCGTTGCTCGAGCGGCTGGTCGAGACCGATCCGGCCGATGGCGTCGAGGAACGGCTCGGGATCGAACTCCTGCGCGATCACCGCGTCGAACAGCTCGTCCTTGGTCGCGAAGCTGCGAAAGATCGTCCCCTCGGCCACTCCGGCCGCCTCGGCGATCAGGCGGGTCGTGGTGGCCCGGCCGTGCTCGAGCACGAGCGCACGCGCGGCCGCGAGGATGGTCGCCCGACGTTCTTCGGCGGGCAGCGGTCGAGCGCGCTCACGGGTCACCATGCCCGCGAGCGTAGATGAGTGAGTACTCACTCACAAACGGTTTTCCGGGGCGCCGGCACTGTCCGATACCGCCTCCCGGGCGTACCGTCACAAGATCAGGGTCGCTTCGGCGAGACCCTGCGGCATGAGGAGCTCGTCGTGCAGATCATTCCTCAGAACATCCCTCTGGCCGACCCGGGCGGCAGCTACGTCAACTGGTCGGTGTTCCACATCTCGGTGACCAACGTGGTGATCATCGCCATCATGCTGGTCGTCTTCGTCCTCGCCCTGGTCCTGCCCTTCCCCGGCCACGGCGACGAGGACCAGCGATGAGCACGCCGGGGCGTCCCGCGCCGCTGCACCCCTCGGGCAGCTGGACGGTCGGCCTGCGGGACCGGCTCTCGCGCACGGTGCCCGCAGGCCAGGCACTCCCCGACCGGCAGCCGGCGTACGTCGCCTCGTGGATCTACGTCTTCGGTGTGCTGACGCTCGCCGCACTGGTGGTCGTCATCGCCACCGGCCTGGTCCTGTCGATCGAGGGTGCGGTGTGGTGGCACATCTCCGACACCGGCCGCTTCGTGAACTCCCTGCACCTGTGGAGCGTCGAGGTCTTCTTCGCGGTGATGGTCGTGCACCTGTGGGGCAAGTTCTGGATGGCGGCCTGGCGCGGCGACCGCGCACTGACCTGGATCACCGGCGTGCTCTGCTTCGTCGGGTCGATCGGCACCGCGTTCACCGGCTATCTCTCGCAGTCGAACTTCGACTCGCAGTGGATCAGCGGTCAGGCCAAGGACGGCCTCAACGCGGTCGGGATCGGAGCGTTCTTCAACGTCCTCGACCCGGCCCAGATGCTGCTGTGGCACGTGGTCCTGCTGCCCCTGGTCGTCGGCGTGGTGGTGCTCTGGCACATCGTGCTGGTCCGCCGCCACGGCGTCGTGCCACCCATCGACGCACCCGAGCCACCCATCACGACGGCGATCCCGCCGACCCCGGAAGGAGTGCTGTCGTGAGCGCCACGCAGACGCCCCGGATGCGGGCCGTGCGGGCGACTCCCGACTCCCACGACTTCCCGACCCGGCCCTACGACCTGGTCAAGGAGTTCGTCATCGCCCTCGCGGTGGTGTCGCTGCTCACGGTCGTCCTGGCCGCGGCGTTCTCCTCCCCGGACGAGAGGGCGATCTCCCTCGCGGACTGGGCGTCCGCGGCGCCGAACGACGTCGTCGCGACCGCGACGAGCGAGCTCGCGGGCACGAGCACGAGCGCGAGCTACGGGGCGCCGTACAACCACGCCGCCGACGGCCAGAAGCTCTTCTTCCTGTCGCTGCAGAAGTGGGCCGGCGTGCGGCAGCCGGTGGACTCGGCCAACGACCTGGTCGTGCACCCGCTGCAGAGCGTCACCGGTGACGGCGGGCTCAGCAGCGCACTCGACGCGTGGACGTCGGCGAGCGCCGACCAGAGGACGACCTGGGCCACGGCGTACGCCGACGCGCTCGCGAAGGCTCCGGACGGCGATCCGACGCAGGTGACGAGCGGCGACTTCGGCCCGGTGCCCGTGATGGCGACCGCCTTCCTCGCGCTCGCGAGGAGCGGCGGGCTCGAGCAGATCATCACCAGGGAGAGCTTCTACAGCGCCGACCAGACCCGCCAGCTGCTGCTGCTCAACGACGGCACCTACATCGAGGACCAGGCCCGCGCCCGCAACCTCGGCGGCGACCAGTGGGGGATGATGAACGAGGTCGGCAACTACCCGGGCCAGCCGTGGATGTGGCTCTACACGTTCTGGTACCAGGTCGACCCGTTCAAGTCCTCGGACAACGCCGACGCCCTGGTCTGGGGACTGATGATGCTCCTCACCGTGGGGCTCGCGTTGGTGCCGTTCATCCCGGGCCTGCGGTCGCTGCCCGAGAAGATCCCGGTGCACCGGTTGGTCTGGAAGGACTACTACCGCCGGCACAACCTCTGACCGGGGAGCCTGGGACACGCCGGGGGACGGTCAGCCGGCGCGTTCCTCGAGGCAGTCCGAACCCGACTCGCGCAGCACCCGGCGCTGCGTCGGCCTGGCATCGGCGTACCGGCGCCGGCCGTCGTCGGTGAGGCTGACGAACAGGGAGCGCCGGTCCTGCTCGCAGGCCTTGCGCTCGACCAGCCCGTCCCGCTCCAGCCGCGAGACCAGGCGCGAGAGCGCGCTCTGGGTGAGGTGGGCACTCTCCGCGAGCGCGGCCATCCGCAGGCTGCCGTGCTCGGCCTGCTCCAGCTGCTGGAGGACCTCGAACTCGCTGGCGGTGAGGTCGTGGGCCGCGCCGAGCTCGCGGTCGAGCGCGCACATCAGCCGCTGGTACCGGCCCATCAGCTGGTGCCAGTCGGCGGCAAGCGCGTCGTCGTCGTTGCGTCGCACCATGTCTCGCAGGATAGCAGATGCGGCTGCATAATATGTCTGTGCAAAATATGCTTGCGCATTAGATGCACATGCATGAATATTGGCAGCATGACTTCCACGACCCTCCCCGAGCGTTCCGCTCCCCCCGACCGTGCGACCTCGTCCGCGACGGTCACCAGCGCGCAGCACTGGACCTCCCGGACCTGGCTGCTGCTCGTCGTCCTCTGCGGCGCCCTGTTCCTCGACGGCCTCGACATCTCGATGGTCGGGGTCGCGCTGCCCTCGATCGGCTCGGACCTGGCGATGTCGCCGTCCGCCCTGCAGTGGATCGTCAGCGGCTACGTGCTCGGCTACGGCGGCCTGCTGCTCCTCGGCGGTCGCTCGGCCGACCTCCTCGGCCGTCGGCAGGTCTTCCTGACCGCGGTTGCCGTCTTCGGTCTCGCCTCGGTGGTCAGCGCCACCGTGAGCAGCCCGGAGGCGATCATCGCGCTCCGCTTCGTCAAGGGCGTCGCCGCGGCGTTCACGGTCCCGGCCGGGCTGTCGATCATCACCACGACCTTCGCCGAGGGCTCGGCCCGCAACAAGGCGCTGAGCATCTACACCGTGGTCGGGGCCAGCGGCTTCTCCCTCGGGCTGGTGTTCGGCGGCGTGCTCACCGAGATCGGCTGGCGGGCGACGTTCCTCCTCCCCGGCCCGGTGGCGCTGCTGCTCGTGGTCGTCGGCCTCCGCGTGGTGCCCGCCTCCGTGCGCACCGTCTCCCGGCTCGCCGACTTCGATCTCGCCGGGGCGCTGACCAGCACCGCCGCGCTGCTGGTGCTGGTCGTCGGCGTCGTCGAGGCCCCGACCCGCGGGTGGGGCAGCCCCGTCGTGCTCGGGCTGCTCGGGGCCTCCCTGCTGCTGGCCGCGGCGTTCGTCCTCACCGAGCTGCGCCACCCCGCTCCCCTGGTCCGCCTCGGCATCCTCCGGTCCTGGCACCTGGTGCACGCCAACGTGTCGGGCGCGGTGATGGCCGGCGGCTACTTCGCCTTCCAGTTCCTGGTCACGCTGTACCTGCAGGACTCGCTGGGCTGGTCGCCGCTGTCGATGGCCCTGGGCTTCCTGCCGGCCGGTCTGCTGGTGATCGCCAGCTCCACGCGGATGGACCGCGTCCTGGAGCGGGTGAGCACCCAGGCGCTGATCGCGACCGGGATGCTCGCCTTCCTGGCGGCGTACACGCTGTTCCTGCGGGTCGACCCGGGTCTGGGCTACGTCGCCCTGCTGCTGCCCACGATGCTGCTGCTCGGCGTCGGCTTCGCCACGGCGTTCCCGTCGATCAACGCGCAGGCCACGGCCGGTGTCGCCGACCACGAGCAGGGGCTCGCTTCCGGGCTGGTGAACACCTCGGTCCAGATCGGTGGCGCCGTCGTACTGGCCGTGATCTCTGCGATCCTGGCGAGCTCGGCGGCCAGCGACGGCCCGGCCCGTCCCGACCACCTGATCCCGGGCATGCTGCCCGGCCTGCAGGTCGTCGTCGGGATCACCGCGGTCGGCGTGGTGGCCTCGCTCGCGACGCTGCTGGTGCGGCGGCCGACGGCGGACTGAGCGGGGCTGGCGAATTCACAACTTCGGTAGTGAATTCGCCGCTTCCCGTACGGAATTTCGTGACGGAAGCGGCGAACTCACAACTTCGGTAGTGAATTCGCCAGCCGACCGCCACGGGCTACTCCACGACGCCGAGGGCGTTCGCGATGCCCTCGCCGTAGAAGCCGTTGTGGTCCGGCGTCCCGACGCAGGTCGCGGTGAACTCCGCGGACCGGCCCTCGGCCGTGTAGCTCTGCACTCCGCCGGCCGGGCAGGCGTGGTCAGTGGCGGTGCCGAGCAGCAGGTCGCGGACGTCGTCCGGGGCCAGCCCGAAGTCGCCGTGCGCGAGCTTCGACCCGTGCGCCGCGACCGCCAGGGCCGCGACCCCGGCCGCGTGCGGGCTGGCCATCGAGGTGCCCTGGTAGAAGGCGTAGTAGCCACAGGCGGACGTGCCGGGAGCCGGGTCGGCCTGGCAGACCTTCTGGACCCCGTCGGCCTCACCCAGAGGGGTGATGTCGCCGTTCTCGTCCACCTCGCCGGTCTCCTGGACCGAGACGAGCGGGACCGTCGAGAGGATCATGTTCTCGTTCGTCCGGTACGACGCGGTCCCGAACCCGTCGCGGAACCAGCCGCCGGGCGCCGAGACCTCGACCTCGCCGGAGCCCAGGTCGGTCGTGTAGTTGGAGAAGTCGGACTTCCGGCCGGACGGGCCGAGCGCGTCGACGCCGATCACGTGCGGTCCCTCGACGGGCAGGTCGAAGCAGGTCGCGTTGGCGATCGTGCGCGCGTGCGTCGGAGCGCCGTAGTCGGGGCTGGAGAAGTCGGTCCGCGGGTTCGCGAGGTCCTCGTGGTTGTTGCCCGTGGCAGCGACCAGGGTGACGCCGTGGCCGTGCGCGTAGTCGAGCGCGCGGTTCATCGTCTCGATGATGGTCGCCTGCTCGGCCGCCTGCTCCGGGGTGTCCTCCGGGGCGCCGGCGGCGCAGTTGTAGAGCCACGGGTCGACGTAGAAGCTCATGTTCACGACGTCGAGGCGGGCGTCGCCGGCGTAGGTCAGCGCGTCGGCGGTCGGGGCGAGGAAGAAGTACCCGCTGTCCTGGCCGGCGCGGACCTCGACGAGGTCCACCTTGGGCGCGACGCCGCTGACGCCGAGGCCGTTCATGGCCGCGCCGATCGTGCCCGCGACGTGGGTGCCGTGGCCGCCGTCGTCCTCACCCACGGGGTCGACGCAGCCGGCGTGCTCGCACGGACCGTCGATGTCGGGGATGTCGGTGACGAAGTTGCGTGACCGCTCGTAGTCGAAGTTCGGGTGGATGTCCGGGTGGTCGGCCTGCACCCCGGTGTCGATGATGCCGACGCGCACCCGGTGCGAGCCCATCGTGACGGCGTGGGCCCGGTCCGCACCGATCATCCGCATGCCCCAGAGCTGGGCGTCGAGCGGGTCGGCCTTCGCGTGCCGTCCCTTCCCGTGACCGGCGAGGGCCTGGTCGGCACCGTGCCGCGCGGTCGTGAGGTTCTCGCGCTCGACGGCCTGCCGGCGCCGGGTCGGGGCGTAGCCGATGGAGCGATCGGCCGCGACTCCGGCGACGTCGGCCAGGCCGGACGCTTGCTGCCGGAAGGCGGTGTCACGGGAGGACACGACGACCATGCCGATCGCCTCGTTGACCGAGGTGACCTTCGCGCCGGTCGCGGCGAGACGGCGGGCCAGGTCGGTGGCCGAGGCGCCGTGGTCGGCGAGCACGACGTAGGTCGTCGCCGTGCTCGTGGTGCTCGCCGCGGGACTCGCCGTCGCCGTGACGGCGGTGCTCGTGAGCGCGGCGGCGAGCAGGAGGACGGCCGAGGATGTGGCCGCCAGGATGTGGCTTCTTCGCATGGAGAGGTCCCCTCCGGGAAGACGGGCGACCCGGTGACGCCCGTGATCCTGCGAACCTAGGGCGCGAGCCGCTCGGTGCGCCAGCCCCTACCCTCGCGCGAATACCTCAAACGGTCGTGCATCCGGCTGCGCCGGCCCTGCCAGAACTCGACCCGCTCGGGCACGACCAGGTAGCCGCCCCAGTGCGTTGGCGTGGGGATGTCGGCGCCGTCGTACCGGGCCTCGACCTCGGCGTACGCCGCCTCCAGCTCGTCTCGCGAGCCGACGACCGACGACTGTGCGGACGCCCAGGCACCCAGCTGCGAGTCGCGTGGCCGGCTCGCGAAGTAGGCCTCGGTCTCGTCGCGCGGGATCCGGCTCGCGGCCCCTTCGACGCGGACCTGACGCTGCAGCTCGTACCAGCCGAACAGCAGGCAGCAGTGCGGGTTCGCGCCCAGCTCGGCGCCCTTGCGCGAGTCGTAGTTGGTGAAGAACACGAAGCCGTCGGCGGTCAGGCCCTTGAGCAGCACCGTCCGGGCGGAGGGCTGCCCGTCCGCCGACACCGTCGAGAGCACCATCGCGTTCGGCTCGAGAACGCCCGCGGTCCGGGCCGCGTCGAACCAGCCGCCGAACATCGTGAACGGGTCGGGCGCGAGGTCGGACTCGTCGAGCCCGGCGAGCTGGTACTCCGCGCGGAGCGAGGCGAGGTCGTGGGTCACCGGGTCCATGAGTGGGAGGCTATAGGCCGCCGGACCGCGTACGGCAGAATGCCGGGAGGTCGTCGACGGTGCGCGACCCGCACGCAGACCGCACGGGGTCTCGACCGGGCTCGACCGAGCTCGACCACCGAGGAGCTCGACCACCAAGGAGAAGGCATGACCGAGGTACACCACGGCCTGGAGGGCGTCATCGCCTTCGAGACCGAGATCGCCGAGCCGGACAAGGAAGGGTCGGCGCTGCGCTACCGCGGCGTCGACATCGAGGAGATCGTCGGCCGGATCCCGTTCGAGAAGGTCTGGGGCCTGCTGGTCGACGGCGCCTACGAGCCGGGCATGCCGCCCGCCGAGCCCTACCCGCTGCCGGTGCACTCCGGTGACATCCGGGTCGACGTGCAGAGCGCGATCGCGATGCTCGCCCCGGCCTGGGGCATCAAGCAGAGCTACGACATCGACGACGCCCAGCTGCGCGAGGACCTCGGCCGGGTCGCCGTGATGGTGCTCTCGTACGTCGCCCAGGCCGCCCGCGGCGTCGGCCAGCCGATGGTGCCGCAGCGCGAGGTCGACAAGGCCTCGACGATCGCCGAGCGGTTCATGATCCGCTGGCAGGGCGAGCCCGACCCCGACCACGTGCGCGCCGTGGACGCGTACTGGTCCTCCGCGGCCGAGCACGGCATGAACGCCTCCACCTTCACCGCCCGCGTGATCACCTCGACCGGCGCGGACGCCTGCGCGGCCCTGTCCGGGGCGGTCGGCGCGATGAGCGGCCCGCTGCACGGCGGCGCTCCGTCGCGCGTTCTCGGCATGATCGAGGAGGTCGAGCGTCGGGGCGACGCCGCGCCGTACGTCAAGGAACTGCTCGACAGCGGCGAGCGGCTGATGGGCTTCGGCCACCGCGTGTACCGTGCCGAGGACCCCCGCGCCCGCGTGCTGCGCCGCACCGCCCGCGAGCTGAACGCGCCGCGCTACGAGGTCGCCGAGGCGCTGGAGAAGGCCGCCCTCGCCGAGCTGCGCGAGCGCCGTCCCGACCGCGTGCTCGAGACGAACGTGGAGTTCTGGGCCGCGATCGTCCTCGACTTCGCGCAGGTGCCGCCGCACATGTTCACCTCGATGTTCACCTGCGCGCGTACGGCGGGATGGTCGGCGCACATCCTCGAGCAGAAGCGCACCGGCCGACTGATCCGGCCCTCGGCGATCTACACCGGCCCGTCGTCACGCCGGGCGAACGAGGTCGACGGCTGGCACGACGAGTGGGCCTACTGAGCGCCGGTGCGGATGACGCTCGGGTCTCGACGGGTCGCTGCCGCGCTCGGGGCGACCGCCCTGGTCGGCGCCCTCGCCGGGTGCAGCTCCGACCCCCAGGCGGTCACCAGCACGCAGGCGGCGGCCGAGCTCGACCGGCAGCTCGACCGGCTCCACCAGGGGTTCACGAGCGCCGGCACCGTCGCCGTGCCCTGGCACCAGGCGACCCGCTCGTCGAGCGCGCCGTTCTGCGGCAAGGGCGAGGTCCGTTGGGCCGCGGTCGCCACGGTCGACGTCACGACCGACAACGCCGACGGTGACTCGGCGTACGTCAGGACCGTGGGAGCGCTCGACGGCCTCGGCTGGGACGCCGGGGTCGGCGCCGGAGACCTGGACGACGACCCGGTCGCGTTGGTCGACGCGCGTCGTGGTGGCGATACGACGCGCCTCGATCTCACCGTGACCGTCGAGCGTCGCGAGCCCGCGTGGCACTACGTGTTCGCGGTCACGACCGGCTGCCACCCGGCTAAGGCCGGCTGAGCCCGCCTACCAGCCATACTTCGTCGCCTCGTCCTCACCCGTGCCCTGGCCACCGCGGAAGGCGGTCTTGCCGCCGTCGAGGAGGTTGTCGATGTCGGCGACCGAGTCGTGGTCGGTCGCGTCGGACCACTTCTCGTACGCCGCGATCAGGCCGGCGTCCTTGGCGATGACGTCCGGTGCCTTCAGGTGGCCGTCCTCCATGAGGATCGCAGGCGCCTTGTCCATGCCCGGGTAGTGCGCCTCGGACAGCACCTGCGAGAGCTGGTAGTGGACCAGGAACGCCGACTGCAGCTCCTGGTCCTCCAGCAGCGCGACCCGGGTCTCCTCGGGGTTGCCCTTGACCCAGGTCGAGATGCCCTTCTTGATCGCGAAGGAGGCGATCTTCCAGCCGTACGCCAGCGCGACCCCCTGAGGTGTGGGGACCTTGCCGAGACCGAGGGTGAGGACCTTGCCGGCGAGAGCGCGCATCTCGGCGTCGTGCTGGTCCATGTCGCCGCGGACGTCCTCCTGCGCGCCATACTCGAAGCCGGCCAGCTCGCCGAACACACGCTGGGTCTTGTCCCACGCGGCCGACTCGGGGTCCTCCGCCTTGATCCGGGCAGCCTTCACGAGCGCGTCGTGGTAGAGCGCGCCGACGGATTC
>Ga0255338_1004129_pt1 | contig 15732 bp, 13 predicted proteins | sample MeOH1_35cm_T4_19_FD_203715 | JGI IMG/M metagenome (GOLD analysis project Ga0255338, IMG submission 203715) | Sandy soil microbial communities from University of British Columbia, Vancouver, Canada - MeOH1_35cm_T4_195 | ecosystem: Engineered > Artificial ecosystem > Sand microcosm > Unclassified ...
AGTACTTCAGCGACCGGGTCGGGGTCATGTATCTCGGCAAGATCGCCGAGCTCGGGTCGGTCGAGCAGCTCTACCGTGACCCGCGCCATCCGTACACCGTCGCGCTCCTGTCGGCGATCCCCGAACCGGATCCGCGGCGCCGGAAGAAACGGCTGGTCCTCAAGGGCGACGTGCCGTCGCCCGCGGCGCCGCCGTCGGGCTGCCGGTTCCACACCCGCTGCTGGCTGCGCGAGAAGCTCGGCAACCCGGAGCGGTGCGCGACGGAGGAACCGCTCCTCCGGCCGGTCGGGACGACGAGCGACGGCGCAGCCGGCCACGTCGCGGCCTGCCACTTCGCCGAAGAGATCACCCAGGAGTCGGTCGAGCAGGCGGCGGCAACCCAGTCGGTCGTCGAGACCGCGGTGGCCGATCCGGCGTGAGCATGACGCGACCCACGCGGGGCCGCGGTCGTCTCCGCGTCGCGGCGGTGAGCGTCGCCCTGCTCGCCGCGGCCGCTGCCGGCTGCGGTGGTCCGGCCGGTGGTCGTGCAGGGACGTCGTCCGTGGCGAGCGCGCCTGCCGGGGCAGTCTCGTCGGGTGATCCGGCCCCCGCCACTCCACGCCCCACCCCGTGGCCCGGCCAGGTCGTCCTCGACCTCCCCGCCCTCGGAGCGGCCGACGTGGAGATTGGCAAGGCGAGCACCGACCTCCAGACCTCGATCGCGACCGAGGATCTCCGGCTCATGCGCCAGGCCGCCGCCGGCCTCGCCGGTATCGACGTCCTCCGCGACCGGTTGAGCTCGCTCGAGTCGTACGCGTACACCCGGTCGTTCGGGACGGCCTACCGCGAGGCCCTCGACCTCATCGCCTCGGGCGGGCGGCAGGTGCGGGACGCGATCGACACGGGTGACGCGAAGGGGATCGAGGCTGGCAACGTGACGCTCGGTCGCGGGCTCGCCGCCTACACGGCGCTCCGGCCGCGGCTGTCGGAGCTGGTCAAGGCAGCGATGGAACAGCAGCGGCTCCTGACACAATAGGGTTCGGCGCGCCGGGGCCGACCGGGTCGAAGGACGGCCGCCCCCGGCTGCAGGGTCAGCTCGCCTGGTCGACCTCGACCCTCGCCGGATCGCCGCGGCCCGCCCGGAGCAGCGCCGCACGACGCGCGTCCTCGCCGCCCGGTCCCCGGAAATGGCACGCGACGGCGTGGTTCCCGGGTTGCGCCCCACTCGACCCGTCGCCGCGGACGTCGACCAGCGCCGGCACGTCCGTCACGCAGATCTCGGGACCCCCGAGCTCCGCGCGGAGCTGGCAGCGCGGGTTGAAGCGGCAGCCCGACGGCGGGTTGACCGGCGACGGCACGTCGCCCTTCAGGATGATCCGCTTCCGCCGCTGCTCGGGGTCGGGGATCGGGATCGCCGACATGAGCGCCTGCGTATAGGGGTGCTGCGGCGCGCGGAACATGTCGGTTCGGTCGGCGATCTCGGCGATCCGCCCGAGGTACATCACGGCGACGCGGTCGCTGATGTGCTCGACGACGCCCATGTTGTGGGCGATGAAGACGTACGTGAGGTCGAGCTCGCGCTGGAGCGACTTCAGGAGGTTGAGGACCTGCGCCTGGATCGACACGTCGAGGGCGGAAACCGGCTCGTCGCAGACGATCAGCTTCGGCTCGAGGACGAGGGCGCGGGCGATCCCGATCCGCTGGCGCTGACCGCCCGAGAACTCGTGCGGGTAACGCCGGGCCTGGTACGGCATGAGCCCGACGAGGTCCATCATCCGGCGGACCTTCTCGCGCTGCTCCTTCGGCGTCCCGATCCGGTGGATCCGGAGGCCCTCGCCGATGCTGTCGCCGATCGGCGTCCGGGGGTCGAGCGACGCGTACGGGTCCTGGAAGATGATCTGCATCTGACGCCGGAGGTGCGCGAGGGCGCTGCCCTTGAGGCCGGTGATGTCCGTGCCGTCGAAGCGGATCTCGCCGGCCGTCGGCTCGATCAGCCGGAGGATCAGGCGACCGATGGTCGTCTTCCCGCAGCCCGACTCCCCGACGAGGCCGAGGGTCTCGCCGCGCCGGACGTCGAAGCTGACGTCGTCGACGGCCTGGACGAGCCCGACCGTCCGTTGGAGGATGCCGCCCTTGATCGGGAAGTACTTGACCAGGTGGCGGACCTCGACGAGCGGTGTCTCGGCCCGCTTGGCGGCGGAACCGGTTGCCGGAGACAGCGCCGGCGCGCTGGTCGTCGTCATCGCGGCTCGGCCCCATTGACCGAGCGAGGCGACGCGGGATCGCCGCCGGCGCCGGCCGCGGTCCCGACCGGCACCCCGCGCCGCACGGCATCGGCGGCCCTCGGCATCAGGTGACCGGCCGCGTCGTGGTAGAGCCAGCAGCGGACGTCATGGGCCGGGCGGACCGGGAGGAGCGAGGGATGGACCTCGGTCGCGATCGCGACGTCCTCGGCGACCCGTGCCCCGCAGCGCGGCGCGAACCGGCAGCCCTTCGGGAGATCGATGAGGTTCGGGACGTTGCCGGGGATGACCGATAGCTCGTCGCGGACCTGCCCGACGACCGGGATCGAGCCGATCAGCCCGCGCGTGTATGGATGGAGCGGGTCGCGGAAGAGCGAGACGACGTCGGTCTGCTCGACGATCTCGCCCGCGTACATCACCGCGACCCGATCGCACATCTCGGCGACGACGCCGAGGTCGTGGGTGATGAGGATGACGGCCGTCCCGGTCTCCTCGCGGAGGTTCCGGATCAGGTCGAGGATCTGGGACTGGATCGTCACGTCGAGCGCCGTCGTCGGCTCGTCGGCGATGAGCAGCTCCGGCTCGCAGGCGAGCGCCATCGCGATCATCACCCGCTGGGCCATCCCGCCGGACATCTCGTGGGGGTAGGCCTTCAGCCGTCGGTCGGGGTCGGGGATGCCGACCATCCGGAGCAGCTCCTTCGCCCGCGCCCGGGCCGGCCCGCTCTTCATCCCGCGGTGGATCCGGAGGACCTCGGCGATCTGGGTGCCGACGTCCCAGACCGGGTTCAACGACGACGTCGGCTGCTGGAAGATCATCGAGATCCGGTCGCCGCGCAGCCGGCGCATCGCGTCCGACGACAGCTTCAGCAGGTCCTGGCCGTCGAACAGGATCTCGCCGGCCTCGATCCGGCCGGGCGACGCGACGAGCCGCAGGATCGACAGGCTCGTCACGCTCTTGCCGCAGCCCGACTCCCCGACGAGGCCCATGATCTCGCCGCTGTTGACGTGGAAGTCGATCCCGTCGACCGCGCGGACGACGCCATCGCGGGTGTGGAACGACGTCCGCAGGCCCTTGACCTCGAGGAGCGGCGTGTCGCCGCGCGCCCGCTTCGGGCGTCGCTGGGCGGCGGGCACCAGCTCCTCGACGACCGTCCGGTCGAGGGGGGCGCCGAGGGTGTCGGTGGCGGGCGAGTCTGGGGCGGTCACGACATCAGCGGTTGAGGCGGGGGTCGAGCGCGTCGCGCAGCCCGTCGCCGAGGAGGTTGAACGCGAGAACGGTCAGCGTGATCGCGAGACCGGGGGCCAGGATGACGTACGGCGCCCGGAAGAGCACGGCGCGATCGACGGCGATCATCGAGCCCCATTCGGGGCGTGACAGGTCGCCGGTCGCGCCGACGAACGCGAGCGCGGCGATCTCGAGCACCGCGCCTCCGATCCCGAGCGTCGCCTGGACGATGAGCGGCGTCAGCGAGTTCGGCAGGACCCGCCGGAGGAGGATGCCGAGCGACGACTCGCCGAGGGCGCGCGAGGCCGTCACGTAGTCGTTCTCGCGGGTGCTCACGACGGATGACCGGACGACACGCGCGTAAACCGGGATCGAGACGATCCCGATCGCGAAGAGCGCGTTGACGAGGCTCGCGCCGGCAGCCGTGACGATCGCGATCGCCAGCAGGAGCGACGGAAAGGCGAGGATGACGTCCATCAGGCGCATGAGGACGTTGTCCGTCGTCCCACCGACGTAGCCAGCGATCGCTCCGATCGCGCCGCCGACGAGGATCGCGAAGCCAATCGCCGCCAATCCGATCGCCAACGACGTCCGCGCTCCGTACATCACCCGGCTGAGGATGTCGCGGAAGTTGCTGTCGATGCCGAGCAGGTGCTCCGGCTTGTCGGCCGGGCAGCCGAGCGCGTGGATGCACGGGGGTGAGAGCCTGTCGACGCCGACGATCGCCTTGTCAGGGTCGAACGGGGCGAGGACCGGGGCCAGGATCGCAACGAGGACGAGGATCGTCAGCAACACGAGGCCGACGACCGCCGAGCGCTGGCGGAGGACGTTGGTGAGCGTGTCGCGCCACAGTCCCGCGGGTTTCGTGTCGATCGTCGGGTCGACGGCGAGCGGGACGGGGGTCGCAGGTGCGGTCACGAGGCGGCCCACTCGATCATCGTTCCCGGACCCTCGGGTCGAGCAGCCCGTAGGACACGTCGACGATGAGGTTGACGACGACGTAGGTCACGGCGATGAGCAACGTGAAGCCCTGGATGACGACGTAGTCCCGGCCGGTGATGGCCTCGAACATCGTTCGGCCGACGCCGGCGAGGTTGAAGACGGTCTCGGTCAGGACGGCGCCCGACAGGAGCGCGCCCAGCTGGAGGCCGATGACGGTCACGACCGGCAGGAGCGCATTCCGCGTCGCGTGCCGGAGGACGACGCCACGCTCGCGGAGGCCTTTCGCGCGGGCCGTCCGGACGTAGTCGAGGCCGAGCACCTCCAGGAGGCTCGACCGGGTGATCCGGGCGATGATCGCGAGCGGGATCGTCCCAAGCGCGATCGCCGGCAGGATGAGGTGGCGGAAGGCGTCGATCCAGGCGCCCCATTGGCCGGTCACGAGGGCGCTGAAGGTGTAGATGCCCGACAGGAAGTCGAGCAGGCTGCGGGGCACGCCGCTGAGCGACTGGAGGCCCCACACCTCGACGAGCGGCGTGACGTCGACGCCGGAGCTCAGCCGGCCGGACGGCGGGAGCGCGAGAGGCGTGTTCTTCAGGACGATGGCGAAAACGTACGCGAGGATCAGGCCAAGGACGAAGACCGGCATCGAGACGCCGAGGTTCGCGAACACCATCGTCCCCACGTCGGCCGCTGAGTTGCGGCGATAGGCCGAGATGAGTCCCAGGGGGATCCCGACGACGATCGCGAACAGCATCGCCCAGAAGGTCAGCTCGATCGTCGTCGGCAGCCGTTCGACGAGAAGCGTCGTGACCGGTCGCGAGTGCTTGATCGACTCGCCGAGGTCGCCGCTCGCGAGCTGGCCGAGGTAGAGCCCGAACTGGACGGGGATCGGCTCATCAAGTCCGTAGCGGTGGATGAAGTCGTTGCAGACGGCGTCGGTCGCGCGCTCGCCGAGAACCGCCCGGCACGGATCGCCCGGGACGAGCCGGGCCAGGGCAAACACGATGAACGCGATCCCGAGCAGTACCGGGATCGTGACGAGCAGCCGGCGGATGATGAAGCGGGTCACGCGAGCGGTGTCCGACTCCGTGGGTCAGGAGACGGCGAACGGGGGCGCCGTGAGCAGGGCGCCCCCGTCCACACCAATATCCGAACGGTTGTCCGGGAACCTACGACGAGGGCGGCGGGGGGTTGAGGAACCCGCCGAACAGGCCGGGGAAGTACTCGAACGCGCCGGAGCGGCCGATGTGGAGCGGATGCTTGGCATCCCACTGGACGGCGTAGCTCAGGACGACGTCGTTGGCGTCAAGCGTGGCCCCATCGTGGAACTTCACGCCGTCACGCAGCGTGCAGGTCCAGACGGTGAGGTCGGCATTCGGCTTGCACTCGGTCGCGAGCGCGGGCTCCGGATCGGTGCCCGCGATCTTGTAGGCGTACAGCGACTCGTTGATCTGCTCGCACGCCCGGAGCGTCTCGCCGTCCGTCTCGTCCGCGCAGTAGAGGCTGAGCGGCTCGGCGTTCTGCATCCAGACGAGCGTGTTCCGGTCGCCCGCCTTCATGACCGAGAAGATCTCGTTGCTGAGCGGCGAGGAGTGAGCCCCCTCGACGTCGGCGCGGAAGACCGTGCCCGAGCCACCGTGAGCCACGATGACGGCCGGGACATGCTGCTTGATGAGGTTGTTCGCCTCGGCGTACGCGGCCTTGCGGGTCGCCTCGTCGGCCGACGTGGCGCCCTTGTTCAACGCCGCGACGATGTCGTCGTAGGCCTTGCCGAACTTCTTGCCCGAGCCCGAGCCGAAGTGGTAGTCGAGGAAGTTGGTCGCGTCCGGATAGTCGGCGCCCCAGCCGAGCAGGAAGAGGCCATCAAGCTTCCCCGCCGCGTTCGCGTCGAGGAACGCGCCCGACTCCATGACCTGGATCTCGGCGTCGATGTTGAGGTTCGCCTTGAGCTGCTGCTGGATCTCCGTCGCGATCTGCGGCGGCGCGGGCAGGTAGCCGCGGACGGCGTTCCGGAACTGGATCTTCGTCTTGAAGCCGTTCGGGAAGCCGGCGTCGGCGAGCAGCTGCTTCGCCTGCGCGACGTCGAAGTCCCAGGTCGCGTCACCCTCGCAGCCGAACGGGATCGCGCACGGCGTGAAGTGGGTGGCGACCTCCGACCCCTCGGGGTAGAAGTTGTCGACGATCCGCTTGCGGTCGATGCCGAGGGCGATCGCCTTGCGGACCTTGTCGTTGTCCCACGGCTTCATCGTGTTGTTGAAGCCGAGGTAGAAGGTGTTCAGCCCGGGCCGAGCGTAGAACTTGACGTCGGCGTTCGTCTTGATCGTCGCGATGTCGTCCGTGCCCGGATTGTCGATGCCGTCGACCGTCTGCGACTGGAGCTCGAGCCAGCGCTGCGCGGCCTCATCGCTCCACCGGAACTCGACGTTCGGGGTCAGCGCCTTCGTGCCCCAGTAGTCCGCGTTCGCCTCGAGGACGAGCCGGTTGCCCTTGCTCCATTCCTTGAGCTTGTACGGGCCGGTGCCGTTCGGCTGGTCGAGGTACGTCTTGTCGGTCGCGTGCTTCTGCAGGTAGTCGGCGTCCTGGATGCCGAACGCGCTGAAGGCGACCTTCGACAGGAAGGCGACGTCCGGGTTGCAGAGGCTGAACTCGACGGTCTTCGCGTCGATCGCCTTGATCTGCTTGAAGATCCCGGCGTAACCGTCCGTGCCGCACGGCGCCTCGCCGGACTCGGGATACACCATCGCCTCGAACGGCTCGGTGCTCGCAGGCTGGGTTGCTGCCGTGCTCGGCTGGGCGTTGGACGCGGCCGGGCTCGCGCTCGGCGACGCCGACCCGGTACAGGCCGTCAGGACGATCGCCACGATCGCGCCGAGCGCGACGAGCGGCGACCGTCTCCGTGTACGGGACATGCTCCGTGCTCCTCCTCGTCTGGCCCCGCACCGGACCCAAACCCTCCCTGGGCGGGTTCTCGGGGCAACGTGGTCCGCAATGCACGGCATCAGCGCCGCCATGACGGTCGCGCGGAAGCCTAGCACCGGCGCCAAGCGGCGTCACCACTCCTGTACACGTCAGTGTAGCGATGAGTTCACCCGAATTGCGACCGAACCACAACCGACGGAGCGGGTCGCGCCCCGGCCGCCGGGCGGTCGCCCTCGGCCGGGTCCGCGTCGCCGCCCGCGCTATGCTCCGGCCGTGCAGTCGATCCGGATCGCTCTTGCCCAGATCGCCCCCCGGCTCGGGCAGCTGGACGAGAACCTCGCCCGGCACCACGAGCTGATCGGTGAGGCGCGTGGGCGCGGAGCGGGTCTCGTCGTCTTCCCGGAGCTCGGCCTGACCGGCTATCTCCTCCAGGACCTCGCCGCGGATGTCGCGATGCGGCTCGACGATCCGCGCCTCGCCGATCTCGCCGGCGCGACCGCCGGGATGTCGGCGGTCGTCTCATTCGTCGAGGAATCGGCCGACCACCGGCTGTTCATCGCCGCGGCGCTGCTCGAGGACGGCGCGATCCGGCACGTCCACCGCAAGGTCTTCCTCCCGACGTACGGCCTGTTCGACGAGCGGCGGTTCTTTGCCGCCGGCGACGTGCTGCGCGCGGTCCCGTCGCGACTCGGGCTCGGTGTCGGGCTCGCCGTGTGCGAGGACTTCTGGCACTTGCCCGTGCCGCAGCTCCTCGCGCTCGACGGTGCGCAGCTGCTCGTCAACGTCTCGTCGTCGCCTGGTCGCGACCTCGCAGCCACGAACGAGGTGGGGCTCGGGACTGCGACCTCGTGGCGGACGCTCATGCGGACGTATGCCCAGCTCACGACGTCGTTCGTCGTCTTCTGCAACCGGGTCGGCGTCGACGAGTCGATCTCGTTCTGGGGCGGCTCCGAGGTGATTGCACCGACCGGCGACGTCCTGTTCCGGGCGCCGCTCTACGACGAGGGGCTGTTCGACGTCGAGGTGGCGCCTGGCGATGTCCGCCGCGAGCGGATCGCCCTGCCCCTCCTCCGCGACGAGCGGCCGGAGCTCCAGCTCCGCGAGCTGACCCGGATCGTCGCCGAGCGGGCAGGGATGGCTCCCGATTCGACCGCGGAGGACGGGGCCGAGCCGGGTCTCGACGTCCGGCCCGCGGAGGCGGAGCACGGGGGTCGACCGATCGGGTTCGGGTCCCGGGCGCGATGACGGCGGCCGCGACCGAGCCGCTCTTCGAGCTGCCGCCCGAGCTCGCGATCGACACCGACGTCGCGCGGCGGGTCATCGCCGAGTTCATCCGCGGCCAGCTCCGCCAGGCCGGCTTCGAGCGGGCGGTCCTCGGGCTGTCCGGCGGGATCGACTCGGCGCTCGTCGCGTACCTCACGGCCGAGGCGATCGGGGACGAGCGCCTCCTGTGCGTCCTCATGCCGTACCGGACGTCGTCGCCCGAGTCTCGACGGGACGCTGAGCTCGTCGTGGCGCAGCTTGGCGCAGCGTCCGAGGTCGTCGAGATCACGCCGATGGTCGATGGGTTCTTCGGCCTCGACGGGTCGGCGGGGGCGGCGGGCGAGACGGGGCTCGAGGCGAGCAGCCTGCGACGCGGGAACTTCGCGGCGCGGATGCGGATGGCGGTCCTCTACGACCGGTCGGTCACGTGGGGTGGGCTGGTCGTCGGGACCGGGAACAAGACCGAAGCGCTCATCGGCTACACGACGATCTTCGGCGACAGCGCGTGCGCCTTCAATCCGATCGGCGACCTGTACAAGAGCCAGGTTCGGCAGCTGTCCGCGGCGATGGGCGTGCCCGAGGCGATCATCCGGAAGGCGCCATCAGCCGACCTGTGGCCGGGCCAGACCGACGAGGGCGAGGGCGGGTTCAGCTATCCGCTCCTCGACCGAATGCTCTACTGGCGGATCGACCGACGCCGCTCGACGGAGGAGATGGAGGCGCTGGGATTCGATCCGGCGCTCGTCGCCCGGGTCGACCGGATGATCGCGGCCTCGGAGTTCAAGCGGCAGGTCCCGCCGATCGCGAAGCTCGGGCCGCGGACGGCGGGCGTCGACTACCTCTACCCGCGGCGCCGGCCCGGGTCCGCGCGGGGGTGACCGGGGAGGGTCCGCCTGGCGGGCTGCTCTACGTGGTCGCGACGCCGATCGGCAATCTCGGCGACGTCACGCTCCGGGCGATCGAGGTCCTGCGCTCCGTGCCGCTCGTCGCGGCCGAGGACACGCGAGTCACGAAGCGGCTGCTCGACCGATACGAGATCCGCGCGAAGCTCACCAGCTGGCACGCCCGAAGCGGGGCGGGGCGGCTCGAGGCGCTCCTCGGCCACCTGCGGTCCGGGCTCGATCTCGCTGTGCTGACCGATGCCGGCACGCCGCTCGTCTCCGACCCGGGCGACGAGCTCGTCCGGGGCTGGCGCGCGGAGGGCGGCCAGGTGGTGCCGATCCCGGGCGCGTCCGCAGTGCTGGCGGCGGTTGCCGCGACCGGCATCGCTGGACCGCGCTGGACCTTCGAGGGGTTCCTCCCACGGTCGGGTCGCGAGCGGCGGGAGCGGCTCGCAGCAATCGGGGCCGATTCCCGTGGTGCGGTCCTCTACGAGGCGCCGGCTCGCGCCGGTGCGACGCTTCGCGACCTTGCCGCCGCAGCCGGCGGGGACCGATCGGCGGCGGTGTGCCGCGAGCTGACGAAGCTCCACGAGCAGGTCGTGACCGCGTCGCTCGACGAGCTCGCAGCCGCGGTCGCCGACGGCACGATCCCGGCCCGCGGCGAGTTCGTCCTCGTCGTCGGCGCCGCTGCCCAGATGCCGTCCACGGGCGTTGCGGACGCCACCGACACGCTTGCCGCCGCCCGTGCGGAGGTCGATCGCCTCGTCGGAACGGGCGTGGCACGTGGTGCCGCCGCTCGACAGGTCGGCGCGGCGACCGGGATCCCGCGCCGACAGCTGTACGGGGCGGCCGCAGAGGATCCTGCCGGTCGTTAGGCGGCCGCCAGGCTCCGTCCGCGCGCGGCGACTGTCCGATGTCGGCGGCACGTCAGTAGGATGCCGCGCATGCAGACAACGGCCCGCCCCGGTGGTCTCCCGATCCTCGGCGCCCTGTCGCCGTTCGGCCGCGTCGCGGTCCTCGCGACGCTCGGGGTCAGCGTCGTCACGATCGTTCTCGATGTCGTGCTCCACCTCGAGAACCCGACCGCATTGTTCGTCGCGTCTGCCGTGGCGATCCTCGGACTCGCCTGGATCATCGGTCTCTCGACCGAGCGGCTGGGTGCGCTGGTCGGACCCCACGCCGGCGGGGTCCTGAACGCGACCTTCGGGAACATCGCCGAGCTGATCATCGCCTTCTTCGCGCTCCAGGCCGGGTTGATCGACGTCGTGAAGGCGTCGATCACGGGATCGATCATCGGCAACCTGCTTCTCGTCCTTGGCGGCAGCGTCCTCGCCGGCGGGCTCCGACACGGCACCCAGGTCTTCAGCGCGCGCGTCGCCGGCTCCAATGCAGCCCTGTTGGTGGTCGCGGCCATCGGGCTGTTCGTCCCGGCGATCTTCGCCCTGACCAGCCCCGACCGGAGCGCGGACACGTTGACCGAGGAGTCGGTGATCGTCTCCGTGCTGCTGATCGTCGGCTACGTGCTATCGCTCGTCTACGCGTTCACGAACCCGGAGCGGGTGCTCGGGGCGGACGAAGGCCCGAGCGGCCATGCGGGCCCGGAGTGGAGCCGCACGGTCGCGGTCGTCGTGCTGCTCGTCTCGGCGGGACTGCTGGCGGTGCTGTCGGAGATCCTGGTGAGCACGATCGAGCCGTTCATCGCCACGTTCGGGCTGAGCGCCGCATTCGTCGGGATCGTCATCATCCCGACGATCGGCAACCTGGCCGAACACCTGGTTGCCGTCCAGCTCGCACTCAGGAACCGGATGGAGTTCGCGATGGCCGTGACGTTCGGGTCGAGCCTCCAGGTCGCGCTTTTCGTCGGCCCGGTGCTCGTGATCGTGGGCGCCCTCCTCGGTCAGCCGATGAACCTCGTGTTTCATCCGCTCGAAGTCGCCGCCGTCGCCGCCGCGGTCGGGATCAGCGCGCTGATCGCCCTCGACGGCGAGTCGAACTGGCTCGAAGGGGCGCTCCTCATCATCGTCTACGTCGTCCTTGCGGGCTCGTTCTTCGAGCTCGGCTGAGGCGGGACGGGGCGCCCCGGCGGCGTCGGAGGGGGAACGGCGCCGCCGGGGTCGGAGAACGGGAAGGCGCAATCAGGCAGCGACGCTCGCGTCCTCGGGGATCGGCTCGGATGCGGCGACCGCCTCCGGTGCGTCGCCCAGCGCGCTCGCCTGCGCGGCGAGCGCCTCGGCCGCGGACTCGGCGTCGTAGTCCTTCTTCCGCCGTCCCGAGAGCATCTCGACGTGGGCCGCGACGATCTCCGTCTTCCAGTGCCGCTGTCCGCGGTCGTCGTCCCAGCTGCGCGTCTGGAGGCGGCCCTCGATCGCGACCTGCTGGCCCTTCCCCAGGTACGTGCCGCAGATCTCGGCCAGCCGGTCCCACGTCACGACGTTGTGGTACTCGGCCTTCTCCTTGCCGTTCCCCGCGTACTCGTTGGTCGCGACGGAGAACTGCGTGACGCTCTTCCCGCTCGCGAGGCTGCGCATCTCCGGGTCGCGCGTCAGACGCCCGGTCAAGAGGACCTTGTTCACGGTCCGGGTCTCCTTCTCGGTCGGCCGGTGGCACCGGTCTCCGACCCTGCGTGGTCCGGCGGGATCGACACGGCGGGCAAGAGGGTCTGCCGGCCTCGGCGGTGTGGCCCTTCGGCGGGTCGGCGATCGGCGAGGCCGGCGGTGATCAGCGGGCACGGCGGACGCTAGCAGGTCGCCCTTTACCCGTACGTATCCCGCGATCGACCCGCGATTGGCGGCGATCCTGCCGGAGGGACGACGGGCGCCAAACCACGCTCCCAGGGTCGGCGCGAGCGTCGCCCAGATCGCGTGCCGAAAACGGCGCCCATCGCGCCCGTAGCGCCGGAAACGCGGCCGAATGACCGCGAAACTGTTATCCCCGCGACACCCCGCCGACCGTGCGCATCGATCGGCGCGACGTTCCCTCGTGACGATCGCTGCCATGGAGCTCGCCGCGGCGATCATCGCGGGGCTGATCGGCGTGATGGCGGTTTCGGTCGTCGTGCTCGTCACGATGGACCGGGCGCTCGCCGGCGATCGAGGCGATGAACGCGACGAGCTCGACCCGCGGGGGCCGCTCGAGCACCGGCTCCGTCGTGCGCTCCCGCGGCTGGACCGGCCACCGTCCCGCCCGCGTCGCGCGCTGCGCCACGCCGATGAGCGCGCCGCGATCCGGGCCGCCGAGCGCGCCGCGAGCCTGGCCGCCGAGCGCGCCGCACGGCGAGCGGCCCGGGACGCCGCCCGCCGGGATGCCGAACGGCTCGCCGCGCTCCACGAGTGCCTGGGCCACTGCGAGGAGATCGGGATCTGGGTGGAGCGAGTCGAGCCCCTCGTCGACCCGCCGCCCGACCCGCCCCCACCGCGGATCGACGGCGCCCTGCAGCGACTGAGGTATCTGACCGCCGTCTACGGCGCCGAGGAGGAGCGTGACCTGGTGGCCGACCTCGCCGCTGAGACGCGGGCGTTCAACGTGTGCGCGCAGCACTACGTCCGCGCGCGCCGCGAGCCGGCAGGCCCGTCGCGGGAGCTCGAAGCCGTGCTCGGGAGGACGCGCGGGGCGGTCAGCGCGACGTCGCGACGGCTCGCGGTCCGCCTCGAGTCCGCGCTCGGCTCAGGCGTCGCCCGGCACTGACGGCGGACGTCAGCCGGTCGCGGCTTCGGGCAGGGGCGAGGGACCGTCGAGGGTCGCCTCTGCGCGCGGCTTCCGGCGCGAGCGCGGGCGCGCGGCGTTCGGGGTGCTGTCCGGGATGAGCACGTCACGCGGTGCCGCCTGAGCCGGGCGGCGCGCGTGCGCCGTCTCGGCGGCGGTCATCGCGAGGACGCTCACGTCGGGCTCGGGCGCCTGGTTCGCGTAGAGATCGCAGAAGAGGTTCACGAGCTCGGGATCGAACTGGGTGCCCGCGTGGCGACGGAGCTCGGCGATCGCCTGCTCGTGCGACACCGCCCGTTTGTATGGCCGGTCGTGGGTCATCGCGTCGTACGCGTCGGCGATCGCGACGATCCGGGCGCCGAGCGGGATGTCGTTGCCGCGCAGCCCGTACGGGTAGCCATGGCCCGAATAGCGCTCGTGATGGTGGAGGATGATCGGCACCGCTTCCTTGAGCGCGGTCGCCTGCTCGAGGATCACCTGGCCGATCCGCGGGTGCTGGACGACCGACCGCCACTCCGCTGACGTCAGTGACGAGGGCTTCTCGAGGATCTCCTCCGGGACGGCGACCTTGCCGACGTCGTGGAGGAGCGCTGCGATCTTCAGTCGGTCGAGCTCCGCCTCCGGCAGGTCGAGCTGCGAGCCCATGGTGGTCACGATCGTCGCGATGAGCGCCGACGGCTGGCCCCGATAGTGGGGGAGCGGGGCGATGACGGAGGTCAGCGCCGCGGTCGCGGCGTCGCGGGCGGCGCGCCCGACCTCGACGGCTCGCGCCCGACCGGCGGCCGAGATCGGTGCGCGCGGCACGCGGGCATCGTCGTCGGGCTCGGCAAAGATGTACGTCTGGTTGCGGCCGAGCGACTTGGCCGAGTACATCGCCGCGTCGGCGTCGCGCACGAGCGTGTCGACCCGGAGCTGCTGCCCGCCACCGCCGGCGATCCCGATCGAGATCGTCACCGTGAGGTTCGGGTTGCCGTCGACGTTGAACCTCAGGCGCTGGACGAGGTGGCGCAGCTTCTCGGTCAGGACGGCGCCATCCTCGACGTTCGTCTCGGTCAGGACGAGCATGAACTCCTCGCCGCCGTATCGACCGATCGTGTCGGTGTGGCGCAGGTTCGCCTTGATTGCCTGGGCGACACCGCGCAGGACCACGTCGCCGACCGCGTGACCATACGTGTCGTTGACGGCCTTGAAATGGTCGATGTCGACGAACGCTACCGAGAGCGGACGGTTGTAGCGGCTCGCCCGCTCGACCTCCGTGAACAGCGCCCCAAGGAGTGACTGGCGGTTGTTCACGCCCGTCAGCTTGTCGACCGTGGCCGCCTCCTGGGTTGTCGTCATCGCCTCGGAGATCGCGATCAGCGCGCCGCCGAGCCGCCCCTCGAGGCCGCCCCGCGGGACCTTCACGTCCGTCCCGATCTCCCCGTCGGCGAGCCGTTCGGCGGCGCGGACGAGCCCAACGAAGCGGAAGCGCACGTAGGCGAACACCATCAACGCCGTCAGCGACACCCCGATCATCCCGGCGACGATCGACGCGAGGACCGATCGAAGGCCCTCGTCGACCCAGGAATGAGTGGCTTCGGGAATGAAGAAGAGCAGCAGACCGAGACCGACCGGGGCAATCAGCCCGAGGGCGGCAAGCAAGCGCATCACGCCGCATACGCTAGCGGCGGGGGTCGGGCGGTCGGCCACCTACCGTGGTACCAGTGGTGGAGTCCGCTGGTACCGTCACGACGTGCGTCCGCCGGGGGGAGCCGGCAAGCGACGTGGAGCGCCGCAACCGGCTGGTATACTCCCCGGGTCCTCGAAAGCCGGGGGCCTTCCCCCGACCCAGGAGCTCAGCAATCGATCCACATCGGAGTGTCGTGCGTCCCGTGAGGCGGTCGACCTCCCGACACAGCACCGGCCACCGAGCCATCGGTGGGGCGACGCGGGAGACGTGTATCCAGGTCCCAGGCCTCGTAGCCCGGGGCCTTTTGATTTGTCCGGCGGGTCTCGTTCGCACCTGCCACAGCGCGGGGAGCGCCTGATGCCGGCCACCGTGATCGTCGGTCTCCAATGGGGCGACGAGGGGAAAGGAAAGACGACCGACTTCCTCGCCGAGCAGGTGGCGATGGTCGTCCGCTACCAGGGCGGGGACAACGCGGGCCACACCGTGGTCAACGGCGACGAGGTGTTCAAGCTCCACCTCGTCCCGTCGGGCGTGCTCTACCCGCACATCACGTCGGTCATCGGGAGCGGCGTCGTCGTCAACCCCGAGACGCTCATCACCGAGCTCGACATGCTTGCCGAGCGCGGGATCGACGTCTCGCGGGTCCGCGTCAGCAGTGCCGCCCACGTGATCATGCCGTACCACGTCGCGCTCGACCGAGCACAGGAGAGCCGCCTCGGTGACGGGAAGGTCGGCACGACGGGTCGCGGGATCGGTCCGGCCTACGGCGACCGCGCGTGGAGGGTCGGGCTCCGGATGGAGGATCTCCTGGAGCGTGACGTCCTCCGCGAGCGCCTGTCCCGCGTGCTGCCCGACAAGAACCTGCTCCTCGGCTCGCACGGCCTCGGGCCGCTGTCGCTCGACGACC
>Ga0255338_1004131_pt1 | contig 15726 bp, 11 predicted proteins | sample MeOH1_35cm_T4_19_FD_203715 | JGI IMG/M metagenome (GOLD analysis project Ga0255338, IMG submission 203715) | Sandy soil microbial communities from University of British Columbia, Vancouver, Canada - MeOH1_35cm_T4_195 | ecosystem: Engineered > Artificial ecosystem > Sand microcosm > Unclassified ...
CCCGACGCTCAGGACGACCAGCACCGCCATGTTGAGAATGCCGTTGCGAAGCGCCCGGGCGGCGGCAATCACGAACGGCCATCCCGGATAGAGGATCGCGGCGCTCGCCAGTAGAAACAGGGTCTTGTCCAGGCCGAGCACCGCCGGCGGGTCAAGGACTGGCTGCCCCATTCCCATGGGAGCGAACGCCAGCATCGGAAGGGCGAACACCAGGCTGATCAGGAAACGGTTGCGCATGTCGCGCGCCATCGCGGCCATGTCCATGCCCGCCCCGTGCCCCATTTCGTGCGCCGTCTCGTCCCGCGCCGACGCAGCCTTTGGCGCCGCTGGCGCCACGCTTCCCACCCGATGCTGGTCGTGATCTGCGTGAGCCAGGTCGCCGGAGGGACCCTCGGCGGGCGCGATCCTTGAATCGATCATGCACACATGACGCGGAACCGTCCGGCCGCGGCAGTGGAAGCCACAATCCGCGATAAGTGACTTCAGGGAAGCCGGGCTGGTCACCCGCTCATCGAATTCGACGGTGACGCTTTCCGACGCTGGATTGGCTCTCGCGTCGAGGACGCCGTCAGCTTCCCGAAGCTGCTTCTCGACGCCCAGATGATCCAGCTCCTCAAAGAGCCCGCGGAGTTCAAGCGTCGTCGTTTGCACCGTCGTGCTCCAAATGTTGCGGCCGCACGCCGGACGAGTCCGACGCGCCGCCTGGCCGACATCGACCCGTTGGAGGCTGGCGAGCCTTGTCGTCGACCTCTTTCACCGGGTCCCCGACCATCGGCGGAGGCGCCGACATGCCGTCGGACTAGGACGATGGATGGGCCGCAACTCTTACAGCGCGCGCTCGATCATGGCCGGATTCGGCATTAGCGTTAGATTTCGGGACGCAGCCTGTCCATGCTCATGACACCGTGACTGCGAGGAGACCGTCCGGCTGGGCGCGGACGACATCCCTTTGGCGTACGGACCGCATGACGCGGCTGGGTGTCACGAGCACGGGTGCTGAGAAGGGAGCGAGATTTGGTCCTGGTCCTTGTTGCCCCGGACGCCGGCCAACGCCCTCAAGGCTGGAGGCGTAACCGACCGCGGTCGATGTCGCATGCGCTTAGTGACATGACCTTCCCGCAGGCTGATCACGTCATTGCCGCGAGCAGCCCGTCGAGCGGGACCGTCGCGAATGTCGCGAAGCTGTCGGCGATGGCATAGGGCAACACCAGCATTCGCCCGTGCACCATGCCGCCGCAGCTATAGGTGACATTGGGGACATAGCCTCGATGTTCGCCCGGCGACGGGCGCAGCAGCGGCTCGCGCATACGCGCCAGCAGCTTGGACGGGTCGTGCCGGTCGAGCAGGCAGGCGCCGATCCCGTAGTTGCGGACCGCGCCGACGCCGTGCGTCAGCACGAGCCAGCCCTCGTCGATTTCGATTGGCGCCCCGCAATTGCCCATCTGCGTGAATTCCCAGGGCCATTTCGGGACGATCACCTGGACGCCGCCGTTCCAGGTATCGATTTGATCCGACTGAACGAACCAAAGAGTCTCGTTGTCCTGCCGGCCGAGCGCCGCAAAACGGCCGCCAATTCGCCGCGGAAAGAGCGCCAGACCCTTGCTGGTCGTCGCGTCGCCGCGCAACGGCCGAAGGTCGAATGTCCGGAAATCCCGGGTCTCGAGCAGCTCCTGCCGTCCGGCCTGGCCGCTATAGGCGGTATAGGTTCCGTAATAGATCGCCGATCCATCTTCCTCGGCGAACCGAAGCAGCCGGAGGTCCTCGATCCCGTTGCGCTGCCTCGCGGTGACCGGGAAGATCACGCATTCCGACAAGTCGTGACTTTCGTCGCAGGTAATCCGGACGCCGGCCTCCTCGGACGAGCCGTCGGCGAGCGGCTCGATCCGCGGCACGACCGATCGCGGACTCGGCGGGTCGACGGCGAGCGCGCCGTTGGCGCGGCAGGTGCCGGTCCTGAAGGTGACAGAGGAGACATGACCTTCGCCGACGCCGCGCAGCGACAGGACGAAGCGGATGGTATCGGACGGCACGCCCGACTGGTCGGGATGCGGCACAATACTGGGATTGAACAGCGCCGCCGCCTCATAGGCATATTCGTGACAGAAATAGGCACCGATGAGCAGTGCGCGGTCCGCTCCGGGCGAGCAGCGGCGGATAAGCTCGCCGTTCACTTCGTGGAACCGCCGCGTGAATACGCAAGAGATGCACCCGTACCGATCAGAATATTCCGCCAGCAGACGCTCGACCTCGGCGGCCACCGATGCTTCGTCCATTGCGAGGATGCGCTCGGCGATACGGCCCGCGCGGGCCTCGGGCGTAGTCCCTGGGGCGCGCGGATCGGCCCCTGGCGCATAGGGGCGCACCACTGTGCGTCCCGGGTCCGGGCGCAACTCAATGGGCAGGTCGGTGACGAAGTCAGCTGAGGACAAGCCGCCGACCCTGCTTCAGGCGACCGCGGCCGGAAGCCGCGGCGCGCGATCGCCGCGCGTCATACCCGGCGGCATCGACCGCGCGGCGTCCCCCAACAGCAGTGACGCATATCGATTTCCGACTACCGACCAGCGCATTTGCGCGCCGGCCCGCAGCGCTCGGGCCTCGATGCCGGCGCGCTGCGAGTCGTCGCCGAGCAGGGCATTGATCGCGCCGGAAAAGCCTCGCGGGTCGCCGAAGGGCACAAGGAGGCCCCGCCCGTCTGACAGCAACTCGCGCGCATACCAATACGGCGACGAGACGACCGGTTTACCCAATCCCATTGCATAGGCGAGGGTGCCCGAGCTGATCTGGGCCTCATTCTGATAGGGGGTCACGTAGATGTCGGTTGCGGCGATGTAGTCAAGCAGGTCGGGCAACTCGAGGAAGCGGTCGATCAATCGCAGATTCGCCTCCACGCCGAGTTCACGTGCGCGTTCCGCGAGCGATAGGCGATAGCGCTCGCCCTCAGCCCGGCGCAGGTTGGGGTGGGTAGCGCCGACGACGAGATAGAGAATGTCGGGCGCCGCGCGCACGATCTCGGGCAATGCATCGAGCATCACTTCGATGCCCTTGTTGGGCGACAGGAGGCCGAAGGTGAGCAGGACCGGGCGTCCCGAAAGGCCGAGCCGGCCCTTCGCCGCCGCCGAGGGGCCGAGCGGCGTGTCGGGTATCCCGTGCGGCACAAGTGCGATGCGCTCCGGGCTCACACGGTAACGGTCGATCAGAATCTGTGCGCCCTTGCGCGCCATCACGACGAGCTTTTCCGAACGGTCGATGATCTGCTCCATCACGATGCGCTGGTCCGCATCCGGTCGCTCAAGGATCGTGTGCAGCGTCGTGACGACAGGCGCTTCGGTCGCCCGCAGAAGCTCGAGGACATGAGCGCCGGCGCGCCCGCCGAAAATGCCGAACTCATGCTGGAGGCTGACCGCCCGTACGCCCGCTCGGTCAAGCGCGGCGCCCGCGTGACGATACGCCGCGGCATCGTCTTGCCTGACCTCCAGATCGACGCTGCCCGGCGGATAGGCATAGGGGCCGAGGGTGTCTGATATGGCCAACGTGAAGCAGCGCAGGCCCGCGCCCGAGATCGCGTCACGCAGATCCTGTGTGAAGGTCGCGATGCCGCAGCGTCGCGGCGGATGGTTGCCGACGATGGCGACGAGCGGCGCATTCCCGCCGGGCGCGAAAGCTTTCATACCACCGCGCAGGATGGGCGGACCGACGATTCCGCTGCCGCTAATCATGGACATATTCAAAACGCGCAGTCTTGGTGCGTATCGTCGGCGCCAGGTTCGGGCGCGTCACGTCGACCGCGATCATGGCGTCCTCAAAGCTGCCGAGCGAGACATATCCGCCGTAACTGATCACCCGGTTGATCGTCATCGGCGCGAGACGGACCGAACGCGCCCCGCCGCCGGCTGCCTGCAACCTTGCCGTGACGACGGCATTGGTGATGCGACGTCCGCTGCCCTTGCGGAACACCGCGACGACAAGGTGAACGTCATGGGCAGTGGGGTGCGCAACGCCACCATGCATCGTGCTCTCGGGATGCTCCGCCGGGTGACCGCGCGTCACCGTCGCCGGCACGACTCCAAGGTAGATCACCAGGTCATCCACCGTGCGCGCGCCATCAACGACACCGGCCCGCAAGGGAGATGACTGGAAGAAGAATGCTGCTAGCGCAGCCGCTAACAAGATCGCCCCGGGTCTGCGGGAAGCCATGTGCCGATCACCTCGATTTTGATCGAGGGAATAGACGCCGTGGCGCACGCATCATTACACTTGGCATCGTCCACTGGCGTCACCAGCGCCTTGCTAAGCCATTCCCGGCCCAGCCACAGCCTTTTCGTCGGCTTGCGTATCCTCGGCGGAGGCCTTAGCCTACCAACGTGGCCACGCGCGCGCTCCAAGCCTTGCTGCTGTTCGCCGCCCTGCTGGGTTTGGCGGGCCAGGCGACGGCAATGGCCGCAGCGCGGCCGGTTGCTTCGTCCTCAGCCGCAACGTCCCAAATGACCGAAGATTGCATGGAGATGACGGCGGAATCCAAGGATTCGCAGCCGAAACCGTGCGACGGCACGTTCAAATGCATGCTCGCTATGGGCTGCCTCTCCCTGAACGCTATGGCCGAGTTTGGCCGGTCTCCGAATGGCGAGCAGCAGGTCCGGTCGGCACAGGAGTATTGGCCCGCCGTTGCGATCCTGCGCGGAGCCAGCCTAGCGCCCGAGCCCGATCCTCCGACGCCTTTCGCCTGAACTGATTGGCCGTTGAGCGCGGGGCCGTAGAGCCCCGTCGCTTTGCGCATCAACCTGTCTGACGGAAGACTCTCGACATGAGGACCGTACCATTTGCTGTCTCGGCGGCAGCGCTGCTCGTTCTGGTGCCATATGCGGCGTCAGCGGGGCCGGTGACCTTCGACGAAGCGCTATCGGAGGCTTCGGCCAGCACACCCCAATTGCAGGCGGGCGCCCTCCGGATCGATGCCCAACAATCGGCGTCGATCTCGGCTGCTGCTCTTCCAGACCCCAGGGTGGGTGTGGCGTTCGAGAACTTTCCGATCTCCGGGCCACCGGCTTTCAGCCTGTCGCAAGACGACATGACGATGGTGACCGTCAGCGCGAGCCAGGAAATCCCCAGCGGCGCCAAGCGTCGGGCGCGCTTCACTCGGGCACAGGCCGATGTGGGGGAGGCGCGAGCAGCGCTTGCCCTCATCACTCGACAGGTTCGCGTCGAGGCCGCCCTTGCGTGGCTCGATCTCGCCTACGCGGAGCGACGGCTCGCGGCCTTGGACGAAGGTGTGGCCCGGATCGCTGCCTATGAAGGCACTTCGACTTCCGGTGTCGCGTCGGGCACCGTCAGACCGGCGCAGTCGCTTGAGGTGCGACGAGCGATTGCGATCCTTGCGGACGAGCGAGCGGAGCTTGCGGCGCATCGAGGACGCGCGGCTGCTGCTCTTACAAGGTGGACCGGCGAGCGCGATCCCAAAACCGAAGGGCCAATCCCGGCATTCGAAGTCGATCACCACCAGTTGATGGATGCAATCGACCGGCTTCCCCAGCTGGACGTAGCCAGCGCGCGAATAGGGCAAGCGCAGGCGGACATTGAATTGGCGAGGGCGGAAAAGCGCCCCGATCTGATGGTCGATGTCGCCTATCAGCGGCGCGATCCCGGCTACGGGGACATGATCAGTGCGGGCGTGACGGTCAGCCTGCCGCTGTTCGCAGGGCGGCGCCAGGACCCCATCATCGCCGCCCGAACCGCCGAGGCTGGCGCTGCATTGGCCGAACGGGAAGATGCTCGGCGCTCGCTCCGTGCCGAGCTGGAGTCAGCTCTTGCCGACCACGCGATGCACCACGATCAGCTGGGGCGCGCGCGCAGCACCTTACTTCCCCTCGCGCGGCAGCAATCCGAACTTGAAACGGCCAGCTACGCGGCGGGCCGCGCCACCTTGGCCGACGTGATCGCGGCTCGGACCCAGCTCGTCGAGGCGGAAATCCTGCTGCTCGATCGCGAGGTCGAGGTTGCCCTCGATGCGGCCCGCCTGGTCCTCACATATGGAGACACGCAATGATCGCGCTCGACCGCAGGGCTGGCCTCGCGCTCGCCGCTATGATCACGCTCGCCGCGGGCGCGGTCGGATATGCCCTGGGAACGAGCGGCGCGGATGAGCCCTCCGCGACGAACTCTGGCGGACGCGAGATCCTCTACTGGTACGATCCGATGGTGCCGAACGAGCGCTATGCCGGGCCCGGTAAATCGTCGATGAACATGGAGCTGATCCCGAAATATGCCGACGAGGCATCCTCCGGAGGCGGAGTGACGATCGATCCGTCGCGGACGCAGAGCCTGGGCATGCGCACCGCCACCGCGCAAATGGGCGCGCTCGACACCGCGCTCGTTGCAACCGGCACGATCGATTTCAACGAGAGGGACGTGTCCATCGTTCAGGCACGCGCCTCCGGTTTCGTGCAGCGGACTTACGGACACGCGCCGGGTGATGTCATCGGCGCTGGCGCTCCGCTTGCCGACATTCTGGTGCCCGAATGGGCTGGCGCGCAGACTGAATATCTCGCGGTTCGCGGGACCGGCGATCAGCCGCTCATCCAGGCCGCGCGTCAGCGGCTGGCGCTGCTCGGCATGTCGCCCGGCGTCGTCGCCTCGGTCGAACGCTCCGGGCGGGTGCAGAACGTCGTGACCGTAAGCACTCCCACCGGCGGCACGATCAAGACGCTCGGGGTTCGAAACGGAATGACCGTAGGACAGGGGCAGACCCTCGCCGAGGTCAACGGCCTCGGCACTGTCTGGCTCAATGCGGCCGTCCCCGAGTCTGTGGCCGGTCTTGTGAGCGTCGGTCAGAGCGCAAGGGCGTCGTTCACGGCCTTCCCGAGTGAGAGCTTCGCGGGCCGCGTCGTCGCCATTCTTCCCTCGATTCAGGAAACCAGCCGGACGCTTACCGCCCGGATCGAGCTTCCGAACCGGGGCGGCGGGCTTAGGCCGGGAATGTTCGCGACCGTCTCCTTCGCAGGCAACGGGCGTTCGGCACTGCTGGTGCCCACCGAAGCTGTCATCCGTACTGGCCGGAGAGCGCTGGTCATGCTCGCAATGGAGGGTGGCAGGTATCAGCCCGCCGAAGTCCAGCTCGGGCGCGAGGCGGGCGGGAAAACAGAAGTGATCGCCGGGCTGGCGGCGGGCGAGCGCATCATTACGTCCGGCCAGTTTCTGATCGATTCCGAGGCCAGCCTTTCAGGCGTGGAAGCAAGGCCGATCAGTGCCGCTGTGACCCGACGCGAGACGGCGCGGTGATAGCGCGCCTCATCAGATGGTCGGTGGCCAGCCCTCTGGCCATCATGCTGGCTGTGCTTGTGTTGGTCGCAGGCGGGCTTTGGGCCGTCCGGACCACTCCGATCGATGCCTTGCCCGATCTTTCGGACACGCAGGTCATTATCCGGACGACCTATCCCGGGCAGGCGCCGCAGATCGTCGAGAACCAGGTCACCTACCCGCTGGCAACGACCATGCTCTCAGTGCCCGGCGCAAAGACCGTGCGCGGCTACTCGTTCTTCGGCGACAGCTTCGTCTATGTGATTTTCGAGGATGGTACCGACCTCTACTGGGCACGCTCGCGCGTCCTCGAATATCTCAACCAGGCGCAGGGGAGATTGCCGGAAGCGGCGCGCACCGCGATCGGACCCGATGCAACTGGAGTCGGCTGGGTTTATGAATACGCCCTGGTCGATCGCACGGGGCAAAACGACCTCTCCCAGCTGCGCTCGCTCCAGGACTGGTTCCTCCGCTACGAGCTGAAGAGTGTGCCGGGCGTGGCCGAGGTCGCCAGCATCGGCGGAATGGTCAAGCAGTACCAGGTCGTCGTCGATCCGGTGCGGCTGGCGGCCTTCGGCGTTACGCACGACGAAGTCGTCGAGGCCATCCAGCGCGGCAATCAGGAAACCGGCGGCTCGGTCATCGAAATGGCCGAGGCCGAATACATGGTCCGGGCCACTGGCTATCTCCGAACTCTCGACGATTTCCGCTCGATCAGCCTGCGCACCGCCGTCGGCGGCGTGCCGGTCACGCTGGGCGATGTGGCCACCATCCAAGTCGGCCCCGAAATGCGCCGGGGCATCGCCGAACTGGACGGCGACGGCGAAGTCGCTGGCGGCGTCGTGATCCTGCGATCGGGCGCGGACGCCCGCGTCACCATCGAGGCGGTCAGGCAGAAGCTCGAGGAACTGAAGGAGGGACTGCCGCCCGGAGTGGCGGTGGTTCCCACCTATGATCGGTCGCGGCTCATCGACGAAGCCGTCGAGAACCTGACCGTAAAGCTGCTCGAAGAATTCCTCGTCGTCGCGCTCGTCTGCGCCTTGTTCCTGTGGCACGTCCGGTCGGCCCTGGTCGCTATCGTGACGCTGCCGCTCGGCGTGCTCGCAGCCTTCATCGTGATGCGGTTTCAAGGGATCAACGCGAACATCATGTCGCTCGGCGGCATCGCCATTGCCATCGGCGCGATGGTCGATGCGGCAATCGTGATGGTCGAGAACGCACACAAACACATCGAGGAATGGAACGAGGAGAATCCTGAAACGGAATTGGCAGGACCCGAACGCTGGCGAGTGATCATCGCCGCCGCCGTCGAGGTCGGCCCTGCGCTATTTTTCAGCCTTTTGATCATCACCTTGTCGTTCGTGCCGGTATTCACGCTGCAAGCGCAGGAAGGCCGTCTGTTCGCGCCGCTCGCGTTCACCAAGACCTACACGATGGCGGCGGCTGCCCTGCTGTCGGTGACCCTTGTGCCGTTGCTGATGGGGTGGCTGATCCGTGGCCGCATTCCATCGGAGCAGAGCAACCCGATCAACCGCGTGCTCACCCGCGCTTATCGCCCTTCAATCGATTGGGTGCTGGCTCGGCCCAAGCAGACGCTGGTCATCGCCGGTCTGATCTTCCTGTCTACCACCTGGCCGCTTACCCGCATCGGCGGCGAGTTCCTGCCGATGATGGACGAAGGCGATCTCCTCTACATGCCCTCGGCACTGCCCGGCCTGTCCTCGCAAAAGGCTTCGGAGCTGCTCCAACAAACCGACCGGATGATCAAGACCGTGCCCGAGGTCCAAAGCGTGTTCGGCAAGGCCGGCCGGGCCGAAACCGCGACCGATCCGGCGCCGCTCGAAATGTTCGAGACCACCATCCGCTTCAAGCCGCGCGACCAGTGGCGACCCGGAATGACGCCTGAAAAGCTGGTCGAGACGCTGGACCAGGCGGTCCAGGTGCCGGGCCTCGCCAACGTATGGGTTCCTCCGATCCGCAATCGGATCGACATGCTCGCCACCGGCATCAAGAGCCCGGTCGGGGTGAAGGTGAGCGGCAGCGATCTTGGCGAAATCGATCGCATCGCCCGCGAGGTGGAAGACGTTGCGAAGGGGGTGCCCGGCGTCAGCTCGGCGCTTGCCGAGCGCCTCACGGGCGGTCGTTATATCGACGTGGATATCAACCGGGCCGCGGCGGCACGCTACGGCCTCAACATCGCCGATGTTCAATCAATCGTATCCGGCGCCATCGGCGGCGAGAACGTTTCGCAGGTTGTGGAAGGTCTCGCGCGCTATCCGGTGAACGTCCGCTACCCACGGGAGATCCGCGACAGCCTGGGCGAGCTCCGAGCGCTGCCCATCGTCACTCCATCAGGCGAGCAGATCACGCTCAGGGCGGTCGCCACCATAGAGCCCGCCACGGGCCCGCCGATGCTGAAGACCGAGAACGGCCGGCCATCGACTTGGGTCTACGTTGATGTCCGGGGACGCGATCTGACCTCCGTGGTGGCCGATCTACAGGATGCCGTGAGCCAGCGGGTTCGCCTGAGTCCGGGCGTAAGCATCGCCTATTCCGGGCAGTTCGAGTACCTGGAGCGCGCGCTGCAGCGGCTCATGCTGGTGGTCCCGGCGACGCTCGCCATTATCTTCCTGCTGCTCTACCTGATCTTTCGCCGGCTCGACGAGGCGGCGCTGATCATGGGAACTCTGCCGTTCGCGCTCACCGGCGGATTCTGGATTCTCTACCTGCTCGGCTTCAACCAGTCGGTCGCTACAGGCGTCGGATTCATCGCTCTTGCCGGGGTCGCCGCCGAGTTCGGCGTCGTTATGCTGATCTACCTCAAGACAGCGCTTGCCAGGAAGGAAGCCAATGCCACGCCAGACGACGTGGCCGGAGCCGTACGGGAGGGCGCGCTACAGCGCGTCCGCCCCAAAGCTATGACCGTGGCGGTCATAATCGCAGGCCTGCTACCCATTCTCATCGGCACGGGGGCCGGCTCCGAGATCATGAGCCGCATCGCCGCCCCGATGATCGGCGGGATGCTCACGGCCCCGCTTCTCTCGATGTTCGTCATTCCCGCCGCTTACCTGCTGATGCGCCGGCCGCGGGAAGTGCCGACCGAAGACCCAGGTTCAACAACGGAGAATGGACATGAACTGCCAAGCCAAGCGTAGCGTACCTCTCGCCACCGTCCTGCTCGTCCTCGCGGGATGCGGCGATACGCAGCCCGAGCCCGTCGCGACGGAAACCGAAGCGGCTGCGCCGATGGCCGGAATGGAAACGTCGGCCACCCCCATCATGGCCAACGGCACCGGCACGATTACCGCGATCGACACCGAAGCAGGCAAAATAACGCTCGATCACGCCGCTATCCCCGAGGCGGAGTGGCCCGCAATGACTATGGGCTTCAGTGCCGATTCAACGCTCCTCGGCGATCTCCAGGTTGGCGACGAGGTCACGTTCGATGTCGAGATCACCGGCACTGCCGGCAAGATCACGTCGATCAGCAAGCAGTAACGATAGGCATGGCAGCTTCGGCCCGGCGAACGAAAACCGGCCGAAGCGGCAAATGACGTCAGGCGGCTCGCAACTGCGGCGCGGCCTCCGCAATCACCTGAACCGCCGAGCGCAGCAACAGCAAAGCCATGGCGGACCCAATCGCGATGTCGGGCCACGGCGAAGCGAAAAAGTAGACTAGCCCGGCAGCTGCGAGCACTCCCACGTTCGAGATCACGTCGTTGCGCGAGCACTCGAAGGTGCTCGACATATTTACGTCCTGCGCGCGGAAACGCCAGAGCAGCCGCAGGCAGACCAAGTTGGCCGCGAGCGCCAGTGAGCCGAAGGCCAGCATCAAGGTCGATGATGGCGGCACACCGCTTTGCAACTTCGCGATCACGTTGACGACAACGCCCACCCCAAGAGCGAGGATAACCAGCCCCTTGAGCAGCGCTGCGCCTGCCTTCCAGCGGTCGCTGCGCGCGAGGGCATAGAGGCTTACGCCATAGACCAGCGCATCGCCGAGCATATCGGCCGCATCGGCCATCAATGCCGTCGACCCGGCGACAATACCCGCGCCAAACTCGATGACGAACATCGCGGCATTGATCACCAGCACTGCGACGAGCACCCGCCGTTGATCGGCTTGGCGGGCGAGCCGTTCTAGCTCGATGGACTTTGAGGAGCAGCAGGAGTCGGCCATCGTTCGACTTTGGGGAGCGAAGCGAGCGTCCGCAATACATCACCCGTGTTGGGCGGAAAGCGATTCAAGATTGCGGTTGAGTATTCTGGCGGGGCTGCTGCAACGGACAGAAAACTGGTAATGTAATGCGAGGTTCAGTGGCTGAGCAACGTGCGGGGCGACTATGGCATTCGATTACCGCAGCGCCGGAGGCCTCACCGAATGGCTTAGGTCCGCCATTGCTCGCGAGAGCGGCATCAATCTCGATGAACTGATCAGGAAGGCCGCTGACGCCCCTCGGGACTGGCAACTGCGAAGCAATGACAAAAACAAAAGCGCTCGTCGGGCGGTCCAACGGCTAGCCTTGTCTGGCGAGATTGAAATCGTGGATGGCCGAGTCATTCCCACCAGGCAGAAAAGGGGGCGGTATCGTTCGTGAGCGGCTTCCCGGCGCGGAGGTCCTGGCCGGCCGTGCCGTGCCCGTCGCTGTGGCTATGGCCGTTTCCCATGGTTCTCTCTTACGCCGATCTCGCCCGTAACGTGCTCGCTGGGCGAAAGGTCCAGAACAGCACCAGGGCATTGAGGGTCACCAGCACGGTCGCGCCGGTGTCGGCGAGGATGGCGGTCCACAAATTGGTGATCCCAAAGACCGCCAGGACCAGGAAGACGAGCTTCAGGCCGACGGCTATCGCGATGTTGACGACGATCGTCCGTCGCGTCCCTCGCGCGAGGCGAATGGCATCGGCAACGCCTGAAAGTCGATCCCTGAGCAGGCCGACATCGGCGGTTTCGATGGCTACGTCCGTCCCGCCGCCCATGGCCAGGCCGAGCGAGGCGGCGGCAAGGGCCGGAGCGTCGTTGACGCCATCGCCGACCATCAGCACGGGCGCCTCCTTCTCGAGCTCATGGATGCGGCTCAACTTGTCGGCGGGCATCAGATGTCCCTCGGCCTCCATCCCCAAGCCACCGGCGACCGCCGAAGCCGTGCGCTGATTGTCTCCGCTGAGCATGAGCAAGCGAAGCCCGAGCGACGTCAACTCGGCGACGGTCGACCGGGCATCGCCGCGCGGCTCGTCGCGAACCGCGATGTGGCCCACATACGCACCGTCGCGCAGCAGGACCGCGATCGTCTTGCCCTGCGATTCCAGGGCTTCGATGCTTGCCGTCACGTCGGCCGCCAAGGTCCCTGCCGCTCGCGGGCTCAACAGGCTGATCTGCCGTCCTTCGACTTTGCCGGCGACGCCTTCACCTTGGCGAATTACCACATCCTCCGCTGCCGGAATGGCTTCGCCTTGCGCTTGCGCCTCCGCGGCGATGGCCTTTGCGACCGGGTGCGAAAGTCCCGCTTCGATGGCTCCCGCAAGGCGTAATACTTCGGCGCGGTCACCGACGACGTCGGTCACCACGGGGCGGCCGAGCGTCAGAGTGCCCGTCTTGTCGAACGCCACGATCCCGATCTTGGCAAGCTGTTCGAGCGCGGCACCGCTCTTGATCAGAATCCCGTGGCGAGCGGCGGTGCCGATGCCGGTGGCGATCGCCGCCGGCGTCGACAGCACCAGTGCGCAAGGGCAGGCGATCAAGAGAACCATGAGCGCGCGGTAGATCCACTGCGTCCACGGCTCGCCGAGAACGAGAGGAGGCCCGAGCGCGACCAGCGCGGCAATGGCCAGAGCCGCCGGCGTATAATAGGCGCTGAACCGGTCGATGAATCTCGCGGTGGGAGCGGTCGTCTCCTGGGCTTCCTCGACGAGCTTTCCAATCCGCGCGACGACGCTTCCCGAGGCGTCGCTCGTGACCTCGACCCGCAGGCTGCCGTCGCCATTGATGGCGCCTGCGAACACGGTATCGCCGACGACCTTGTCCACGGGTGCGGATTCGCCGGTAATCGCTGCTTCGTTGAGCGAGGAGCGGCCGGTCACGATTTTGCCGTCGGCCGCGATCCTCTCTCCTGCCGAGACCAGCATGATCGAGCCGATCGGGAGGGCCGAAACATCGACCGTCCGGCGCTCGCCGTCCACTTCGATCACGGCGGTGGTGGGAAGCAGCCGGCCAAGCGCGGTCAGGCCCGATCGCGCTCGCTCGGCGGCGAAGCCTTCGAGCAGTTCGCCGAGGGAGAACAGCACGACAACGACGGCCGCCTCGGCCCCGGCACCGATCGGCAAGGCGCCGAGCACCGCGATGACGACGAGGGTTTCGATGCTGAAGGGCGACCCCGCGCGCGCCTTCTTGAGCGCCTTGGCGGCAAACGGCCCGACCGCAAGCACGGCGGCAACGCCGAAGGCCCACGCGGCCCATTCGGGACGTAGCCACGACACGAGATAAGCGGTGCCGGCGAGGGCTGAGGCGATGAGAAAGATGGCCAGCCCGCGATGCTTCCCGGCGGTGCCGTGTCCTTCGTCGCCGTCGCCGTGGCCTTTTGCCATTATCGCATCCTCACTTTGCCGGGAGTTCCTCGCCCAAGGGACCGACATCGCTGTAGTCGCCGGGGACGTGTTCCTTGTGCTTGCCGCGCAGCAGCAGGCGGCTGATCGCCGGCAGGACGAACAGCGTCAGCAGCGTCGAGGTAATCAGGCCGCCGATGACGACCACGGCGAGTGGCTTCTGCACCTCGGCGCCCGTGCCGGTCGCGATGGCCATCGGGACGAAGCCGATCGCCGGGACGATGCCGGTCATCAGCACGGCCCTGACCCGCTCCATGGTGCCTTCCGCGATAGCCTGATCGACGGCCATGCCGGCGTCGAGCCGCTGGTTGATGCTGGTCATCACCACTAGGCCGTTGAGCACCGTCACGCCCGACAGCACGATGAAACCGACCGCCGCGGAGACCGAGAACGGAAAGCCGGTCAACAGCAGCGCGAACACGCCTCCTGCGAGCGCAAGCGGGATGGCCGAGTAGACCGCGAGCGATTGCCGCACGCCCCCCAGCGCCATGAACAGAAGGCCGAAGATCGCCGCGAAGATCAGCGGGATGACCAGCGACAGGCGCGCCGAGGCGGCTTCGAGATTCTCGAATTGTCCGCCCCACTCGATGAACATGCCGGCGGGCAATTCAACCTGTTCCGCCACCTTGGCCTGCGCCTCGGCGACGAACGAGCCGAGATCGTTGCCGCGCACGTTGGCTTGCACCACCACGCGCCGGTTGCCGTTCTCGCGGCTGACCTGGTTGAGGCCCTCCGAGAAGCTGAACCGGGCAACCTCGCGAAGCGGGACCGAGGCGCGGTGCGCATCCTCGCCGGGCAGCATCACCGGCAAGGCGCCGACCGCGTCGAGATCGTTGCGCGTCGAGGGATCGAGGCGAACCACGATGTCATACCGCCGGTCGCCCTCGAACACGATGCCGGCCTCGCGCCCGCCCATGGCGGTGGCCACGGTGTCGCTGACATCCTTCAGCGTGAGCCCGTAACGGGCGATGGCGTCGCGATCGAATTCGACGTCGAGCACCGGAAAGCCCTCGGTCTGCTCGACCTTCACGTCGGCCGCGCCGGGAACCGTGTTCAGGATCGCGGCGATCTGCCCCGCGGTTTGGCCCATGGCTTCGAGATCGTCGCCGTAGATCTTGATCGCGATGTCGCCGCGCACGCCCGCGATCAGTTCGTTGAAGCGCAGCTGGATCGGCTGGCTGATCTCGTAGGCATTGCCGACCAGCGGCTCGACCGCATGCTCGACTCGCTCGATCACGTCGTCCTTGGTCTCCACTCCGTCGGGCCACTCGTCCTTTGGCTTGAGGATGATGAAGGTATCCGAGGCGTTGGGCGGCATCGGATCGCTCGCGACTTCGGCCGTGCCGGTCTTGGAATAGATGAACGCCACTTCGGGCAGTGCTGACACCGCCCTCTCGACCTGCTCCTGCATCCTGGTCGACTGCTGCAGCGAGGTGGAGGGGACGCGAAGCGCTTGCATGGCAAGATTGCCCTCGCCCAGAACCGGCAGGAATTCGCTTCCGAGCATCGTGAAGACAAGGCCCGCGGCGGCGAACGTCCCCGCGCCGGCGCCGATCCATGGCCACGGCCGGGCGATGATTCGCCCGAGCACGGGCTCGTAGCGCTCCTTGACCCAGGCGATGGCCTTGACGTCCTTCTCCGCCACTTCGCCGCGGATCAGCAGCGCGACCATCGCCGGAACGAAGGTGAGCGAGGCGACGAAAGCGCCTGCAAGCGCCAGCAGCACCGTGATCGCCATCGGCGAGAAGGTCTTGCCCTCAACCCCGGTGAAGGTCAGCAGCGGTACGAACACCAGGAAGATGATGGCCTGGCCGTAGAGCGTCGGCCGGACCATCT
>Ga0255338_1004132_pt1 | contig 15720 bp, 15 predicted proteins | sample MeOH1_35cm_T4_19_FD_203715 | JGI IMG/M metagenome (GOLD analysis project Ga0255338, IMG submission 203715) | Sandy soil microbial communities from University of British Columbia, Vancouver, Canada - MeOH1_35cm_T4_195 | ecosystem: Engineered > Artificial ecosystem > Sand microcosm > Unclassified ...
CAGCTGGCTGACGACGTGGAAGGCTACCTGCGCGCCTCGGAAATCTCCGCGGACCGCGTGGAAGATGCCCGCAACGTGCTGAAGGAAGGCGAGCAGATCACCGCCCTGGTGGTGAATGTGGACCGCAAGTCGCGCAACATCAACCTGTCGATCAAGGCCAAGGACAACGTCGAGCAGCAGGAAGCGATGTCGAAGTTCCAGGCCGACACCGGCACGGCTGGCACGACCAACCTCGGCGCACTGCTGAAGGCCAAGCTCGGCCAGGACAACCAGTAATCGTCAGCGCCCGCTCTCGCGAGACCGCCCATGACCAAGTCCGAGCTCGTCGAAAAACTGGCTGCCCGCTTTCCGCAGTTGCTGCTGCGGGACGCGGACATCTCGGTAAAAACGATTCTCGACGCGATGTCCGAAGCCCTGGCCGATGGCCATCGCATCGAGATTCGCGGCTTCGGCAGCTTTGGTCTGAACCGGCGGCCGCCGCGGGTGGGCCGCAACCCCAAGTCCGGCGAACGCGTGCTGGTGCCCGAAAAACGGGTGCCGCACTTCAAGGCGGGCAAGGAGTTGCGCGAGCGCGTGGACCACAGTCCGGTCCCGCCGCAGGGTGGCGGACTGTCCGGCAACGGACAGGCGTCGCACAACGGCGTGGGGCAGCCGCTGTCCGGGTCGCAGATGTCGGCCCCGGCCGGCTCGCTGCACGAGGATGGCCAGCTCAACCTGGTCCGGTCCTGAAGCCATCTCGCCGCACGATTGGAAGTCTGTTGGAAAGCGCTCCCCCGGGAGCGCTTTTTTGTTGCGCGCGCCACGCCGGGCCGTGCCACCAATGGTTACCGTTTGCGGGAAGTGATTCCGTTACAATGCCGGGAATCCGTCGCCGGGAGCCATGGCGCACATTGTGCGTGACCATGCTTTCGCTGTCCTGAGTCCCGATGGCCGTCACCGCATGAAACTCATCGCCTGGATTTTCCGCATCGTCCTGTTTGCCCTGCTGTTCGTACTGGCACTGCGCAACACCGGCGAGGCGTCGCTGCAACTGTTCCTTGGCGCCGTGTGGCATGCGCCACTGATCCTGATCCTGCTGGCCGCGTTCGGCCTGGGCATCGTCGCGGCGCTGGCCGCCGTGGCGCCGGGGCTGATGCGCCAGCGCATGGAGGCCGCGCGCCTGCGCCGCGCGCTGGCCCAGGCCCGCGTGCCGGCGCCGGCGGAGACCGTGCCGCCCGAGGCCAAGCCTGGCGTCCCCTATAACGTAGTCGGCCCGAAAGTCTGATCCATGATGTTTGAAACCTGGTGGCTGCTGGTGCTGCCGCTTGTCTTTGGCCTTGGCTGGATGGCCGCGCGACTTGACCTGCGCCAGTTGATCAGCGAGCAGGGCGCGCTGCCGCGCTCGTACTTCAAGGGCCTGAACTTCCTGCTCAACGAGCAACCGGACCAGGCCATCGACGCGTTCATCGAGGTGGCCCGGCTCGACCCCGAGACGACTGAACTGCACTTTGCGCTCGGCGCGCTGTTCCGCCGCCGTGGCGAGACCGAGCGCGCGATTCGCGTGCATCAGAACCTGGCCACGCGCCCCGACCTGCCCGAGCCCGAGCGCGAGCACGCGCTCTATGAACTGGGCCAGGACTTCCTGCGCGCCGGCCTGCTGGACCGCGCCGAGGAGTCGCTGCGCCGGCTGATGTCGGGCCCGTATGCCGCCTCGGCCAAGCGCGTGCTGCTGGAGCTGTACGAGGTGGAGAAGGAGTGGCAGAAGGCCATCGACGCTGCGCGTGAGCTGCAAGCGCTGGAGCAGAAGGACTACCGCGTGCAGATCGCGCAATTCTGCTGCGAGCTGGCCCAGGACGCGCTGCAGAAAAAGAATCCCGAGGACGCCGTGGCATGGCTGCGCCGCGCCGTGGAAGAGAATCCCGCCAACGTGCGTGCGCCGATCCTGCTAGGCGACGTAGCCATGGCCGGCGGCGATGCGCGCGGCGCGCTGGGCCACTGGCTCGGCATCGAGACGCAGGATGCGGCCTATCTGCCGCTCGTGGCCGATCGCGTGGTCAAGGCGTATGGCACGCTGGGCGAGCAGGGCCAGGCCATCGACTGGCTGCGCGGCCTGCTCAAGGGCAATCTGGCGCCGGAACTGCTGGATACCGCCTATCGCACCGAACTCGAGGTGAACGGCCCCGAGGCCGCCGCCGCGCTGATGCGCGAACAATTGCGCCGCCAGCCGACCTTGCTGGCGCTGACCAAGTACTTCGAGGCCCAGGCGGCCGGGATGCCGGCCGTGGAGGCCGCCACCGCCAATGGCGATGCCGTGGCAGAGGACGAGGCCTCGGAAGTCGGGGCCATCCGCGACCTGCTGCAACTGCGCACGCGCAACCTCGCCCGCTATACCTGTCGGGAGTGTGGCTTCCGCGCCCGCCTGTTCTATTGGCAATGCCCGGGCTGCAACCGCTGGGAAACCTATGCCCCGCGCCGTTCCGAAGTGCTCGGCTGAGCCGCGCCACACTCTTGAGCCCCTCTCTGTTCTGGAGCTTCTGCTATGAAAGTCACAATTATCGGTAGCGGCTATGTTGGCCTTGTCACCGGGGCCTGCCTGGCCGAACTCGGCAATTCCGTCTTCTGCCTCGACGTGGATGAGCGCAAGATCGCGCTGCTCAACGCCGGCGGCGTGCCGATCTACGAACCGGGGCTCAAGGAGTTGATCGAGCGCAACCGCGCCGCCGGCCGCCTGACGTTCTCCACCGATGTGGCCGCCAGCGTCGAGCACGCCGACGTGCAGTTCATCGCCGTGGGCACGCCGCCCGACGATGACGGCTCGGCCGACCTGCAATATGTGCTGGCGGCGGCGCGCAACATCGGCCGCTACATGACCGGTTTCAAGGTGGTGGTGGACAAGTCCACCGTGCCCGTGGGCACCGGCGACCGCGTGTCCGCCGTGATCCGCGAGGAACTGGCCGCGCGCGGGCTCGAGGATCTTCAGTATTCGGTGGTCTCGAACCCCGAGTTCCTGAAGGAGGGCGCCGCCGTCGAGGATTTCATGCGCCCGGACCGTATCGTGCTGGGCTGCGCGCCCGACGTGGCCGGCCGCCATGCGCAGGCCATCATGCGCCAGCTCTATTCGCCGTTCAACCGCAACCACGAGCGCACGTTCTATATGGATGTCCGCTCGGCCGAGTTCACCAAGTACGCCGCCAACTCGATGCTGGCCACGCGGATCTCGTTCATGAACGAACTGGCCAACCTGGCCGACGAGGTCGGCGCAGATATCGAACTTGTACGACTTGGCATCGGCTCCGATCCGCGCATCGGCTACAGCTTCCTGTACGCGGGCGCCGGCTACGGCGGCTCGTGCTTTCCGAAGGATGTGCAGGCGCTGATGCGCACGGCCAGCGCGTACGGCAAGCCGATGCGCGTGCTGGAGGCCGTGGAGGCCGTCAACGACGCCCAGAAGCAGGTGCTGGCCGACAAGGTGATCAAGCGCTTTGGCGAGGATCTGGCCGGCAAGACCTTCGCGGTCTGGGGCCTGGCGTTCAAGCCCAATACCGACGACATGCGCGAGGCGCCGTCGCGGGTGCTGGCGCGCGAGCTGGTGTCGCGCGGCGCATCGCTGCGCGTGCATGACCCCGTTGCCATGGCCGAGGCGCGCCGCGTGATCGAGACCGACCTGGCCGACATCCCGGGCGGCATCGAGCGGGTACACTTCTGCGACGCGCAGATGGACGTCCTGCAGGGCGCCGACGCGCTCGTCATCGTGACCGAATGGAAGGTGTTCCGCAGCCCGGATTTCAACCAAATCCGCGGCATGCTGAAGAATCCGGTCATCATCGACGGCCGTAACCTCTACGAACCCGATGCCATGGCAGAGGCCGGCATCGAATACCACGCGATCGGGCGCTCCGCCTTGATGCGCTGAGACGCTATGAGCAAGAATCCGATTTCGCAGGACCAGATTCGACAATCGCAAGTGCTGGTGGTGGGCGACATGATGCTGGACCGCTACTGGTTTGGCGACGTGGAGCGCATTTCCCCGGAAGCGCCCGTGCCCGTGGTGCAGGTCAAGCGCAGCGACGAGCGCCTGGGCGGCGCCGCCAACGTGGCGCGCAACGCCGCCGCGCTGGGCGCGCGGGTGGGCATGCTGGGCGTGGTGGGCGACGACGAAGCGGGCCGCACGCTCGAGGCGCTGCTGGCGGCCAGCCACGTGCAGCCGTATCTGCACCGCGATGCCGCGCTCAACACCACAATCAAGCTGCGTGTGGTGGCGCATCAGCAGCAACTGCTGCGTGTCGATTTCGAAAGCGCGCCGGCCAATGAAGTGCTGGCCTCGGTACAGGATCGATTCAACGGGCTGGTGGCCGACTACCAGGTACTGGTGCTGTCCGACTACGGCAAGGGCGGCCTGGCGCACGTGGGCCGCATGGTGGAGGCGGGCCGCGCGGCCGGCCGGACCGTGCTGGTGGACCCCAAGGGCGACGATTACTCGCGCTATCGAGGCGCCACGCTGATCACGCCCAACCGCGCCGAGATGCGTGCCGTGGTGGGCGCCTGGAAGACCGAGGCCGACCTGACCATCCGTGCCCAGAACCTGCGCCGCTCGCTGCAGCTCGAGGCGCTGCTGCTGACCCGTTCCGAGGAGGGCATGACCCTCTACACCGAGGCCGAGGTGCTGCACGTCTCGGCCCAGGCGCGCGAAGTCTATGATGTATCGGGGGCCGGCGATACGGTGATCGCCACGCTGGCCACCATGCTCGGCGCCGGTGTGCCACTCAAGGAAGCCGTGCAGCACGCCAACCGGGCCGGCGCCATCGTGGTCGGCAAGCTGGGTACCGCAGTCGTCACTTATTCCGAATTGTTCGGCGCCTGACGCGCCGGCCAATCCGGGCCTGAAATCGAGCCAGAACCTACCATGACCATCATCGTGACCGGCGCGGCCGGCTTTATCGGCAGCAACCTCGTCAAGGGCCTGAACGAACGTGGCGAGACCGACATCGTTGCCGTGGACAACCTCACGCGGGCCGAGAAGTTCGGCAACCTGGTGGACTGCGAGATCGCGGACTACCTCGACAAGACCGAATTCGTCGAACGCTTCGCGCGTGGCGATTTCGGAAAAGTGCGAGCGGTGTTCCACGAGGGCGCGTGCTCCGACACCATGGAGACCGACGGCCGCTACATGATGGAGAACAACTACCGCTACACGCTGGCGCTGATGGAGGCGTGCCTGGAGCAGGGCACGCAGTTCCTCTACGCCTCGTCGGCGGCCACCTATGGCGCATCGACGATGTTCCGCGAGGACCGCGAGTACGAGCGTCCGCTGAACGTCTACGGCTACTCCAAGTTCCTGTTCGACCAGGTGGTGCGGCGCCGGCTGCCGTCGGCGCACTCGCAGATCGTCGGCTTCCGCTATTTCAACGTGTACGGTCCGCGCGAATACCACAAGGGCCGCATGGCCTCGGTGGCGTTCCACCACTTCAACCAGTTCCGCGCCGAGGGCTCGGTGAAGCTGTTCGGCGAGTACAACGGCTACGCGCCGGGCACGCAGAGCCGCGACTTCGTTTCGGTGGAGGACGTGGTCAAGGTCAACCTGTACTTCCTCGATCATCCTGGCAAGTCCGGCATCTTCAACCTCGGCACCGGCCGCTCGCAGCCGTTCAACGACATCGCCGCCACGGTGGTCAACTCGCTGCGCGAGATCGACGACAAGCCGCCGCTGTCGCTCGACGACATGGTGCAGGAAGGGCTGGTCGAGTACGTGAAGTTTCCCGATGCGCTGCGCGGCAAGTACCAGTGCTTCACGCAGTCCGACGTATCGCGGCTGCGCGCGGCGGGCTATACCGCGCCGTTCCTCACGGTGGAGGAAGGCGTGTCGCGTTACTGCAAGTGGTTGCTGGAGCGCAACGCCTGAGGCGTCATCGGACGCTTCCGACCGCCAATTGCAACATCCTCGTTGCAGTTGGCCACACAACCGCGCGAGGGTTGTGAACCTTTGTAGCCGACCGCGCCCGCGGCCGTAGCACGCTCCTATCCTGACAGGGCTCCGTCGCCATCCCGGCGGCGGGGTCTTGCATCCCATAAGGAAAGGAGTTTTTCTGATGCGCAATCCCTTCGCTATCTCACTGATCGCGTGCCTTCGCCGGATGACGGCGGGTCTGGTGCTGGCACTTGCAATTGGCGGCACGGCCCATGCCGCCGTGGACGTCAATGCGGCCGACGAAGCCGCGCTGACCACGATCAAGGGCATCGGCCCGGCCACCGCGAAACGCATCCTCGACGAACGCGACAAGAACGGGGCGTTCAAGGACGGCGGCGATCTCGCGGACCGTGTGCCGGGCGTGGGGCCGAAGTCGGTGGCCAACCTCGAGGAAGCGGGGCTGACGTTCGGCAAGGCCGCGCCGCCGCGCAAGGAGGCGAAGGGGCAGCCCGCCGCCGCGGCAGCATCGCCAAAATCGGCACCGAAGCCGGCACCAAAGACCGCGCGCTGATCCCGCGCGGCGTCTCCCCGGGCCCGGGGTGGCCTCCCCGGGCTGGTATGCGTCGTGCTTGCTTGTCCTGGATCGTTTCGCGGCCGGGGTGGCGCGGGGTATCATGCGCAGCGTTAATAACAGGGAGAGAACAAGATGGCGAATGGCGAGGACACGGGTTTCCTGCCGACATGGCGGCTCAAGACATCTGGCGTGATCGGCCCGGACGAGCGGTTGCCCGCGGGGCAGACGCTGCTGGCGGGCATCCAGCACGTGGTGGCGATGTTCGGCTCCACGGCGATCGCGCCGATCCTGATGGGCTTCAATCCCAATATCGCCATCCTGTTCTCCGGCATCGGCACGCTGATCTTCTTCCTGTGCGTGCGCGGACGCGTGCCGAGCTACCTGGGTTCCAGCTTCGCGTTCATCGCCGTGGTCATCGCGGCCACCGGCTATGCGGGCAGCGGGCCGAATCCGAACATCCCCGTGGCGCTGGGCGGCATCATCGCGGCCGGGGCGGTCTACACGGTGATCGGGCTGATCGTGCAGGCAGTCGGCTACGCCTGGGTGGAGAAGCTGATGCCGCCCGTGGTGACTGGCGCCATCGTCGCGGCCATCGGCCTGAACCTGGCCCCGGTGGCCGTCAAGGCCGTCAGCGCCGCGCCGCTCGATACGTGGATCGGCCTGCTGACCGTGCTGGCCGTGGGCCTGATCGCCGTGCGGGCGCCCGGCATGCTCGGCCGGCTGCCGGTGCTGCTGGGCGGGCTTGCGGGCTACGTGGCCTACTACGTTGCGGCCAATGTCATGGGGCTTGGCAAGGCCATCGACTTCTCGGGCGTGCTGGCGGCGGGCTGGTTCGGCCTGCCGGCGTTCTCGGCGCCGGTGTTCGAGCCAGGCGCCATGCTGCTGATCGCGCCGGTGGCCATTGTGCTCGTGGCCGAGAACCTGGGGCATATCAAGGCCATCGGCGTCATGACGGGGCGCAACCTCGACCCGTACATCGGGCGCGCGTTCATCGGCGATGGCGTGGCGACGATGCTGTCGGCCTCGGGTGGCGGCACGGGCGTGACCACCTACGCGGAAAACATGGGCGTGATGGCGGTCACGCGGATCTACTCGACGCTGATCTTCGTGGTGGCGGCGGCGGTGGCCATCCTGCTGGGCTTCTCGCCCAAGTTCGGCGCGCTGATCCTGACGATTCCGGGGCCGGTGATCGGCGGGCTGACCATTGTCGTGTTCGGCCTGATCTCGGCCACCGCTGGCCGGATCTGGGTGCAGAATCACGTCGATTTCTCAAGCTCGCGCAATCTGATCACGGTGGGTGCCACGCTGACCGTGGCTGCCGGCGACCTGACGCTGAAGCTTGGCGGCATGACGCTGGGCGGCATCGGCACGGCCACGTTCGGCGCCATCCTGCTGTATCACCTGCTGGGCAAGGGCCGCGACGAAGAGACGGCGCTGCCGCACTGATATAGACGAAATACGAGCCGGCGAGGGGCGGGCGCAATGCCCGCCCTGCCGGTGCGGGTAAGGAAGGGTGCATTACAATGGCCCGCGAAAACCAAGACATTGGCGACATCCCTTCGGCGACATACCCCAACATGGCCTACCAAACGATTGAAGACACCATCGGCAACACGCCGCTGGTCAGACTCCAGCGCATCCCCGGCGCCGCCATCGAGGCGCGCGGCAACGTGATTCTGGGCAAGCTCGAAGGCAACAACCCGGCCGGCTCCGTGAAGGACCGGCCCGCGCTGTCGATGATCCGCCATGCCGAGGCGCGCGGCCGCATCAAGCCGGGCGACACGCTGATCGAGGCCACATCGGGCAATACCGGCATCGCGCTGGCCATGGTGGCCGCCATTCGTGGCTATCGCATGGTGCTGATCATGCCCGAGGACCTGAGCCTCGAGCGCCGCCAGAGCATGGCGGCCTACGGCGCCGAGATCATCCTCACGCCGGTCAAGGGCGGCATGGAATACGCGCGCGACCTGGCCGATGCCATGGAGCGTGAAGGCAAGGGCGTGATCCTCGACCAGTTCGCCAATCCGGACAACCCGCTCTCGCACTACGAGACTACCGGACCGGAACTCTGGGACCAGACCGAGGGGCGCATCACTCACTTTGTGTCGGCCATGGGTACCACGGGCACGATTACCGGGGTCTCGCGTTACCTGAAGGAAAAGAATACGGCGATCCAGATCATCGGCGCGCAACCGGCGGAGGGCTCGCGCATCGCCGGCATCCGCAAGTGGCCGGAAGCGTACCTGCCCAAGATCTATGATCCGAAGTGGGTGGACCGCCAGGAGTTGGTGTCGCAGGCCGATGCCGAGCACATGGCGCGTCGCATGGCGCGCGAGGAAGGCATCTTCTGCGGCATCTCGGCCGCTGGTGCGCTCTGCGTGGCGCTGCGCGTTGCCGAGGAAGTGGAAAATGCCACGATCGTGTTCGTGGTCTGCGACCGCGGCGACCGGTATCTGTCTACCGGGGTGTTCCCGGCCTGACCGTTCCTCGGCAAGCAAAAAGCCCCGCGCGCTTCGCAGCTGCGGGGCTTTTTGATTGCTGGTCAGAGAAGGGCGGATGCGATAGCGCTGTTTGAACCGTCTGCCCTCTCCCCCGCCCCTCTCCCAAAGGGAGAGGGGCGAAAACAGTCAGCATTCGAACTGTCCTGGGTTTGCTCCCCTCTCCCGCTTGCGGGAGAGGGGCCGGGGGAGAGGGGCTGAGTATCTTGATGCGATGGCGCCATTTGAAAGACGACGCGCTTAGCCCATCGCCGCCTTCACGGCCTCGCCAAGCTGGTACACGGTCAGCGCATAGAAGAAGCTGCGGTTGTAGCGCGTGAGCACGTAGAAGTTGCGCAGGCCGAGCATGTACTCGGTGGGCTGGCCCGGCGTGGGCAGGTCCACCACGAGCACGCCGGTCTCGGCTTCGCGGTTCACGTCGATCGGCTCGTCCACGCGCAGTCCGGCGCGCGTGAGCTGGTTCAGCGTGCGCGTGGGCCAGGGCTCGCCGTCCGCCGCCGCCACGGCAATTCCCAGGCTGCCGTCGTCGCCGCCGATGCGCCAGGCCACGGGCCGGCCCGCCTCCCAGCCGTGTAGTTGCAGGAAGCGCCCCACGCTGCCGATGGCATCGGTGGCACTGTTGCGCAGGTCCACGTGCCCGTCCTTGTCGTAGTCGATGGCGTACTCGCGCAGGCTGGTCGGCATGAACTGCGGAATGCCCACCGCCCCGGCGTACGAGCCCAGCACCGAATACACATCGGTCCGCGTCTCGCGGCACCAGAGCAGGTAGTCGGCCAACTGCTCGCGGAACAGCCGGGTGCGCGCGTCGCGGTTGGGCGTGTCGGGGTAGTCGAAGGCCAGCGTGGAGAGCGAGTCCAGCACGCGGAACGTGCCCATGTCGCGCCCGTAGATGGTTTCCACGCCGATGATGCCGACGATCACCGACGCGGGCACGCCGAACTCGGCCTCGGCGCGGCGCAGCGTGTCGCGGTTCTCCTGCCAGAAGCGCACGCCCGCGTTGATGCGGATGGGCTCGATGAAGCGCGACCGGTACGCGCGCCAGCTCTTCTTGCCTGGCGTGGAAGGCGGCATGATCAGCCGCGCCACCGTGGCGGAGAAGACCGCCTGGCTGAAATACGATTCGAGCTCCGACTGCTGGAAGCCATGGCGCGCCACCATCTCGTCGATGAACGCGCGGGTTTGCGGATGATTCTGATAGCGGCCCGGTTCGATTTCTTCTTCCCGCATGCTGACACGGCGGCGGCCGGCGGCGATGAGCTGAGGAGAAATGCCGCACAGGCCCAATGCGGCAGCGGTGAGTGCGGCGCCCATCAGCGGGCGGCGCAGGGATCGCTGTTTGTCGGTCATGTTGTCCTTTGCAAGTCGCACCGAGTATAGCGGATGGATCGGCGCCGATGGATCAGGGCGCCAGCGCCACCGCGGGCCGCGCTGGCGTGGCACGTCCTGTGCTAACGTAGCGCTTGGAGACAACCTTGACCCGGAAACGACAATGCCAACGGGCTACTACACACATCCGGCATTCCAATTGCACGAGATGGGGCATTTCCATCCGGAATGCCCGGAACGCCTGCAGGCGATCGAAGACCAACTGATCTCGCACGGCCTGGACGGCCTGCTGGACCGGCGCGACGCGCCGGCCGCCACCGAGGAACAGATCGAGCGCGTGCACCGGCCCGACTATGTCGCGCACCTGGCGGCCGTGAGCCCGGCCACCGGCTACCACGCGATCGATCCGGACACCACGATGAACCGCCACACGCTGACGGCCGCCACGCACGCGGCCGGCGCGGCCGTGGCCGCCACCGATGCGGTGATGGCCGGCGAACTGGAGAACGCGTTCTGCTGCGTCCGCCCGCCCGGCCACCACGCCGAGCCGGACCACGCCATGGGGTTCTGCTTCTACAACAACGTGGCCATCGCCGCACGCCATGCGCTGGCCGCGCACGGCCTGGAGCGCGTGGCCATCGTCGATTTCGACGTCCATCATGGCAACGGCACGGAGGCCGCGTTCCGCAACGACCCGCAGGTGCTGATGTGCAGCTTCTTCCAGCACCCGTTCTATCCGTACAGCGGCACGGAGCACATTGCGTCGAATATGTCGAACATTCCGCTGCCGGCCTACACCAACGGCATGGCCGTGCGCGAGGTGGTGGAGACGATCTGGCTGCCCCGCCTGAACGCGTTCCGGCCCCAGATGCTGTTCATCTCGGCCGGCTTCGACGCGCACCGCGAGGACGACCTCGGGCAGATGGGCCTGGTGGAGCAGGACTACGCCTGGATCACGGAGCGGCTCATGGAAGTGGCCCGGGCCCACGCCCACGGGCGCATCGTCAGTTGCCTGGAGGGCGGCTACAACCTCAGCGCGCTGGGTCGCAGTGTGCTTGCGCACCTGAAAGTGCTGATGGAAGGCTGAAAAGGCGGAAAGCGCACATTCAGGTGATCGATAGTTCGCAAAAATTCGATATCAGAGGCGTCTATATGCTCTGATTGCATAAGAGGATCAAAAAATTCTCGTTTGAGGTATGAAGCGGATCGCATAAAATGCGAGCTTCAGAAAAATAATACGCGGCAACATCGCTGGAGACCCCACGCTGTTGCCGTTTTCTTTTCTCTTTCCATGATCGAACTGCAAGGACTCTCGCAGCGATTCCCCGGCGGGTCGGGGGAAGTGCATGCGCTGCGCGATGTCAGCCTCTCCATCGCGCCCGGTGAAGTTTTCGGCATCATCGGCCGCAGCGGCGCCGGCAAGAGCACACTGGTGCGCGCCATCAACCTGCTGAACCGGCCCAGCGGCGGCCGCGTGATCGTCGACGGCCAGGACCTGACCGCAATGGATGCCAACCGGCTGCGCGAAGCACGCCGCGAGATCGGCATGATCTTCCAGCACTTCAACCTGCTTTCGTCGCGCACGGTCTACGACAACGTGGCGCTGCCGCTGGAACTGGCCGGCAAGTCGCGTGACGAGATCGCCGCCACGGTGCTGCCGCTGCTCGACCTGGTGGGCCTGTCGTCGCTGCGCGACCGCCATCCCGCGCAGATCAGCGGCGGCCAGAAACAGCGCGTGGGCATCGCCCGGGCGCTGGCCAGCAAGCCCAAGGTGCTGCTCTCCGACGAAGCCACCTCGGCGCTGGACCCCGAGACCACGCGCGCGATCCTCGACCTGCTCAAGCAGATCAACCGCGAGCTGGGCCTGACTATCGTCATGATCACGCACCAGATGGAAGTCATCAAACAGGTCTGCGACCGCGTGGCCGTGCTGGAAGCCGGCCAGGTGGTGGAAAGCGGCCGCGTGATCGACGTGTTCCTGCGCCCCGCGCACGAGGTCACGCGCGCGATGATTGGCGACGTGATCGCGCAGGAGCTGCCCGCCAGCGTGCTCAAGCGCGTGGAGAGCCGGCTCGGCAACGGCCGCGACCATGTGTACCGGCTGGCCTTCACGGGCGAGAACGTGGACCAGCCGGTGCTGGCCCAGGCCATCCGCCAGCACGGGCTGGATTTCAACATCCTGCACGGCCATATCGACGAGATCCAGGGGCAGGCGTTCGGCTCGCTGGCCATTATGGCCACGGGCGAGCCGGCCGCGGTGCGCGCGGCCATGGACTATCTGCAGACGCAGGGCGTAGTGGTGGAGGAGATCGAACATGTGGTCTGAAATGTTTGACCTGTTCCTGGCGTCGTTTGGCGAGACGCTGCTGATGGTGTCGATCTCGGGCGTGGTGGGCGCGCTGTTCGGCGTGCCGCTGGGCGTGCTGCTGCACCTGACCAACCGTGGCGGCGTGCTGTCGCACCCGCTGTTCAACCGCTCGATCGGCGTGGTGGTGAACGCGGTGCGTTCCGTCCCGTTCATCATCCTGCTGGTGGTGGTGATCCCGTTCACGCGGTTCATCGTGGGATCGTCGATCGGCACCACGGCCGCCGTGGTGCCGCTGACCATTGCCGCCGTGCCGTTCATCGCGCGCCTGGTGGAAGCCGCGCTGCGCGAGGTGGACAAGGGCCTGGTGGAGGCCGCGCAGTCAATGGGTGCCACCACGCGGCAGATCGTCTGGAAGGTGCTGCTGCCCGAGGCCATGCCCGGCATCGTGGCCGGCCTGACCATCACGTTCGTGAGCCTGGTCGGCTATTCGGCCATGGCCGGCGCCATCGGCGGCGGCGGGCTGGGCGACCTGGGCATCCGCTACGGCTACCAGCGCTATATCACCGAGGTCATGGTCGCCGTGGTGGTGATCCTGATCGTCTTCGTGCAGGCCGTGCAGAGCTTTGGCGACTGGCTGGTGCGCCGCATCAGCCATCGCTGAAAACACAAACTTTCAGTGGGAAACAAGGGGTACTTCGCAATGCAACGTCGTAATTTGCTTAAGACTGCCGCTGCTGTGGCGCTGGGAATGGTGGTGTCCGCGGGCGCCTTCGCGCAGGACAAGCCGATCAAGGTGGGCGTGACCGGCGGTCCGCACGCGCAGATCATGGAGCAGGTCAAGAAGGTGGCGGCCAAGGACGGCCTGAACATCCAGGTGGTGGAATTCAGCGACTACATCCAGCCCAACGCCGCGCTGGCCGCCGGCGACCTGGACGCCAACAGCTACCAGCACCTGCCGTACCTGGAAGCGCAGATCAAGGACCGTGGCTACAAGTTCGCGCACGTTGGTTTCACCGTCACGTTCCCGATGGGCGTGTACTCGAAGAAGATCAAGTCGCTGGACCAGTTGAAGCAGGGCGCCCGCGTGGGCGTGCCCAACGATCCGACCAACGGCGGCCGTGGCCTGCTGCTGCTGCAGGCCAAGGGCCTGATCAAGCTGCGCCCGGACGCCGGCCTGAAGGCTACGCCGCTTGATATCGTCGAGAATCCGAAGAAGATCAAGATCGTGGAACTGGACGCCGCCCAACTGCCGCGCTCGCTCGACGACCTGGACGCCGCCGCCGTCAACGGCAACTACGCCGAGTCGGCCGGCCTGTCGCCCACGCGTGACGCAATCGCCACTGAAGGCCCGAGGGGCCCGTACGCGAACCTGATCGCCATCCGCGAAGCCGACAAGAACAAGCCATGGGTCGCCAAGCTGGTGCGCGCGTACCACTCGCCCGAGGTGAAGCAGTACATCACCAACACCTACAAGGAGTCGGTGATCACCGCCTGGTAATCCCGGACCTGGACGATTTTCGAGGAAGTTGTCCAAACCCTGTGCACGCGGGGCATCCTGCGGCACAATGGGCGGGATTTTTGTGAGTTGCCGGGCTAGCCCCGGCAATTCTTTGCCGATAAAATAGTACGATCGTTCGAAAAACAATAGCGCCGCCACCCCGGTGGTTATAATGGCGGGCGATTCAAATCTTTGGACTATCAGCTATCAGTGGAGTGAGCGCATGAAAGTACTCGTCGCAGTCAAGCGGGTGGTGGACTACAACGTCAAGGTCCGTGTGAAGTCGGATGGCACGGGCGTCGACCTGGCCAACGTCAAGATGAGCATGAACCCGTTCGACGAAATCGCCGTGGAAGAGGCCGTGCGCCTGAAGGAAGCTGGCGTCGTCACCGAAGTGATCGCCGTGTCGTGTGGCGTGGCGCAATGCCAGGAAACCCTGCGTACCGCGATGGCCATTGGCGCCGACCGCGGCATCCTGGTGGAATCGGGCGAAGACCTGCAGCCGCTGGCCGTGGCCAAGCTGCTCAAGGCCCTGATCGACAAGGAGCAGCCGCAACTGGTGATCCTGGGCAAGCAGGCCATCGACGACGACTCGAACCAGACCGGCCAGATGGTGGCCGCGCTGGCCGGCCTGCCGCAAGCCACGTTCGCCTCGAAGGTGGTGGTGGCCGATGGACGCGCGTCGGTGACCCGTGAGGTGGATGGCGGCCTGGAAACCCTGTCGGTCAAGCTGCCGGCCGTGGTGACCACCGACCTGCGCCTGAACGAGCCGCGCTACGTGACGCTGCCGAACATCATGAAGGCCAAGAAGAAGCCGCTGGACATCGTGAAGCCGGAAGACCTCGGTGTGGATGTGGCCCCGCGCCTGTCGACCGTGAAGGTCGTGGAGCCGGCCAAGCGCAGCGCGGGCGTGATGGTGCCCGACGTGGCCACGCTGGTGCAAAAGCTGAAGTCTGAAGCCAAGGTTATCTGAGCGCGGGGAGAGAAAACATGACTGCACTCGTCATTGCTGAACACGACAATCAATCGATCAAGTCCGCCACGCTGCACACCGTGACGGCTGCTGCCCAGTGCGGCGGCGATGTCCACGTGCTGGTGGCCGGCGCCAATGCCCGCGCCGCCGCCGATGCCGCCGCGAAGATCGCCGGCGTCTCGAAGGTGCTGCTGGCCGACGCCCCGTACTTTGGCGACGGCCTGGCCGAGAACGTGGCCGAGCAGGCGCTGGCCATCGCCAGCGATTATTCGCACATCCTGGCCCCGGCCACCCCGTACGGCAAGAACATCCTGCCGCGCGTGGCCGCCAGGCTGGACGTGGCCCAGATCTCGGAGATCTCCAAGGTCGACGCGCCGGACACCTTCGAGCGCCCGATCTACGCCGGCAATGCCATCGCCACGGTCAAGTCGGCAGACAAGATCAAGGTCATCACCGTGCGCGGCACCGCGTTTGACGCCGCCGCAGCCGAAGGTGGCTCGGCTGCTGTCGAGAACCTGCCGGCCGTGGCCGACGCGGGCATCTCGCAATTCGTGTCGCGTGAAGTGGCCAAGAGCGACCGTCCGGAACTGACCGCCGCCAAGATCATCGTGTCCGGCGGCCGTGGCGTGGGTTCGGGCGAGAACTACACCAAGGTGCTG
>Ga0255338_1004133_pt1 | contig 15714 bp, 11 predicted proteins | sample MeOH1_35cm_T4_19_FD_203715 | JGI IMG/M metagenome (GOLD analysis project Ga0255338, IMG submission 203715) | Sandy soil microbial communities from University of British Columbia, Vancouver, Canada - MeOH1_35cm_T4_195 | ecosystem: Engineered > Artificial ecosystem > Sand microcosm > Unclassified ...
GACCGAGGTCGAGATCGACCCGGAGAACAACAAGGCCCTGGAAGGCCTCTACATGTCGGGCGGCCGCTACTGCACCCAGTGCGAGTCCGAGGGCTTCCGCAAGATCACCTTCTGGCCCGACCGGCCGGACGTGCTGTCGCGGTACACGGTGCGGATCGAGGCGGACCGGAAGATCCATCACCTGCTGGCCAACGGGAATCTGGTGGACAAGGGCGACCTGCCCGGCGGCCGCCACTTCGCCGTCTGGAACGACCCCTTCCCCAAGCCCAGCTACCTGTTCGCCCTGGTCGGCGGCGAGCTGGACGTCCTGGAGGACAAGCTCACCACCATGAGCGGCCGGGTCGTGGACCTGCGCATCTTCGTCGACCCCGGCATGGCGCCGCGCGCCGCCTACGCCATGGACGCCCTCAAGCGCTCGATGAAGTGGGACGAGCAGGCCTATGGCCGCGAGTACGACCTCGACCTGTTCATGATCGTCGCGGTCCGCGACTTCAACTTCGGGGCCATGGAGAACAAGGGGCTGAACGTCTTCAACTCCTCGCTCCTGCTGGCCGACCCGGCGACCGCCACCGACGTGGACTACGAGCGGATCGAGGCGGTCGTCGCCCATGAGTACTTCCACAACTGGACCGGCAACCGGATCACCTGCCGCGACTGGTTCCAGCTGTGCCTGAAGGAGGGCCTGACGGTCTTCCGCGAGCAGGGCTTCTGCGCCGACATGCGCGGCGAGGCGGTGGCGCGGATCAAGGCGGTGAAGGCGCTGCGCATGCGCCAGTTCGCCGAGGACCAGGGGCCGCTGGCCCACCCCGTGCGGCCGTCCGCCTACATGAAGATCGAGAACTTCTACACGGCCACGATCTACGAGAAGGGCTCCGAGGTCATCGGCATGCTGAAGACCCTGATCGGGGCCGAGGCGTTCCGGAAAGGCATGGACCTCTACTTCGACCGCTGGGACGGCCACGCCACCACGGTGGAGGCGTTCATCGAATGCTTCGCCGAGGTCTCCGGCCGCGACCTGTCGGACTTCTTCGCCTGGTACGAACAGGCCGGCACGCCGCGGGTCTCGGTGGCCGGCAGCTATGACGAGGCCAGGCGGACGCTTGAGCTGACTCTGACCCAGGCCAACCCGCCCACCAACGGCCAGGAGGCCAAGCGCCCGGTCCCGATCCCGGTGACCGTGGGCCTGCTGGACCACGACGGCCGCACCCTGGCCTTCGAGCGCGACGGCCAGGCGGTGGACGAGACCGTGGTGGTGCTCGACAAGGCCGAGATGAAGGTCACGCTGACCGGCGTCGACAGCCTGCCGGTGGTCTCGGCGCTGCGGGGCTTCTCCGCGCCCGTGGTGCTGACGACCGACGCCGAGCCCAAGGAACGCTACGTCCAGCTCGCCTCGGACCCCGACCTGTTCAACCGTTGGGAGGCCGGCCAGGACCTGGCCGCCGACCTGATCCTCAGCCGCGCGGCCGGCAAGCCGAACGAGGTGGGCGAGGAACGCTACGCCGAGGCCGTCGGCCGGGCCCTGGTCGACCAGGCCTCGGACCCGGCGTTCAAGGCCCTGTTGCTGGCCCTGCCCGCCGAGACGGACCTGGCTCTGCTGCGCAGCCCGGTCGACCCCGCCGCCATCCATGCGGCCCGCGACTCGCTGCGGCTGCGGCTGGCGCTGCACCTGAACGCCGAGCTGCGCCACCTCCACACCGGCCTGCAGGACCTGGGCGAGTTCTCGCCGGACGCCGCCGGCGCCGGGCGCCGGGCGCTGCGCAACGCGGCCCTGGAGCTGATGGCCGCCAATCCGCGCAGCGAAGTCGCCGACATCGCCTTCGGCCACTACCAGGCGTCCATCAACATGACCGACATGATCGGCGGCCTGAACGCCCTGATGCTGATCGGCGGGCCGCTGTACGAAGAGGCGCTGACCGACTTCTACGCCCGCTGGAAGGACGAGCCCCTGGTGGTGGACAAGTGGTTCGCCCTGCAGGCGCGCGATCCGAACGAGGAGGCCCTGGGTCGCATCCTGGGCCTCACCGCCCACCCCGCCTTCGACGAGAAGAACCCCAATCGCCTGCGGGCGCTGGTCTCCAGCTTCGCGAACTTCAACCCGGCCCGCTTCCATGACCCCAGTGGCGCGGGCTACCGCTTCCTGGCCGACCAGATCATCGCGGTGGACGGGTTCAATCCGATGACCGCGGCGCGTCTGGTCGATCCCCTGGGCGGCTGGAAACGGCTGAAGCCCGAACTGGGCAGGCTGATGCGCGCGGAGCTGGAGCGGATTGTCGCGATCGAGGGCTTGTCGAAGAACGTTTACGAATTGGCGACCCGCGCACTGAACTGATTGCGACGATCGCCCACGATGACCAACGGCGGCGGATCAGCTTAGACTTCCGCTCGGGTGCGAACACGCCAGGGCGGCGGAGACGGAGGAGCGGCGGCCTTGGCCGGACGCGGGGGGCAGAATCTCGCAGGCGTGACGCCCGAAAGGCGCGGGCGCGGCCGTGTGTCCGCGAACCGGCTCTACTCCCGGCCGGCGATCCTCACCGTCATCGGCCTGCTGACCCTCGCGGGCGCCCTCGGCCTCCTCCGCCTGTCCCAGCTGGCGCCGGGCCAGCTCGAGCTGGTCGGATGGCTGCTGGTCCCGATCGCCGCCGGCATCGCCATGGGCACGCTGCTGATCCAGGAGATGCGCCGGGTCGAGCGGGTGCAGGCGGCGCGCAGTGATTCCGAGGAGCGCTTCCGCATGGCCGTCGAGGCCGCGCGCTGCGGCATCTGGGAATGGGACCTCGCCGCCGACAAGATCTTCATGTCCGAGGTGACCGCCTCGCTGTTCGGCTGGCGCTCCGGCCTGGTGGACGGCCAGCAGGTGCTGGACCGCGTCGCCCCCGGCCACCGCGACGACATGCGCGAGGCGCTCTCGACCGCGGCCATCTACGGCGACTTCGACGTTTCGTTCCGAGTGCCGCCGATCGCAGGCGCCCGGCCCGTCTGGATCGACTTCCGCGGCCGTGGTTTCGGCGAGAGCCCCGAGGGCGGCTTCGCCCGGATCATCGGCGTGGCGCTGGACGTCACCGAGGAGCGCCTGGCCCAGGCCCGCGCCCAGTCGGCGGAGAGCCGCCTGCGCGACGCCATCGAAAGCACCTCCGAGGCCTTCGTCCTGTGGGACCGCAACGGCCGGCTGGTGATGTGCAACAAGAACTTCCGCAGCTACTTCCAGCTCGACCCGGAGATCCTGAAGTCGGGCGTCGGCCGCGAGCAGGTGGAGCGCGCCGCGCGCATGGCCATCCGCCAGGAATATCCCGCCCCCGGCGGCCGCCGCGGCGTGCGCGAGGCCGAGTTGTCGGACGGCCGCTGGGTGCAGATCTCGGAGCGCCCCACCGCCGAGGGCGGCCTGGTTGTCACCGCCGCCGACATCACCGTGCTGAAGACCCAGGAGGAGGCCCGCCGGATCAAGGAGGACGAGCTCCGCCGCGCGGTCATCAACCTGGAGCAGAGCCAGGAGCAGCTCTCCGAGCTCGCCCGCAAGTACGAGGCCGAGAAGATCCGCGCCGAGGGCGCCAGCCAGGCCAAGAGCGAGTTCCTGGCCAACATGAGCCACGAGCTGCGCACGCCGCTCAACGCCATCAACGGTTTCTCCGAGATCATGGCCGGCGAGATGTACGGCCCGCTGGGCGACGCCCGCTACCGCGACTACTGCCGCGACATCCTGAGCTCCGGCCAGCACCTGCTGGCGCTGATCAACGACATCCTCGACATGTCGAAGATCGAGGCCGGTAAGCTGACCTTGCGCTTCGAACCGGTCTACCTGGAGGAGATCGCCGAGGACGCGCTCCGGCTGGTCCGCAATCGCGCCGAGGCGGCCGGGCTCACGCTGGTCCTGGATTTCATCGACCTGCCCGAGGTGGAGGCCGACCACCGAGCGGTGAAACAGGTGCTGCTTAACCTGCTCTCCAACGCCATCAAGTTCACCCCGCGCGGCGGCCGGGTCACCGTCCGCGGCGAACGGCGCGAGGATCCGCTGGGCGAGCGCGTGCGGATCAGCGTGCAGGACACCGGCATCGGCATCTCGCCGTCCGACCTGGAGCGGTTGGCGCGGCCGTTCGAACAGGTGGAGAGCCAGCACTCCAAGACCACCCAGGGCACCGGCCTTGGCCTGGCGCTGACCAAGTCGCTGGTCGAGATGCACGGCGGGCTGCTGGATCTGAAGAGCGCACCCGGCCAAGGTACGGTCGCCAGCTTCGCCCTACCGGTCCGCCAGAGCCGGCCGGCCGTCATCACCGCCGCGGCCTAGCCGGGGCCTGGCCAGCGCTTCCCCGAACGCGGCCCGTTCCGCCGGCGGCAGGGTCGCGGCGAAGGTCACCAGGCGACGATCCATCGCCACTCGATTTTCGTGCTCCAGGTCCCGGGCCCGCGCCAGGTTGGCCAGCGCCGCCTCGGCGTCGAACGGCTCGGCCGCGAAGCCTCGCATGGTCTCCCGCGCCAGTTGCCGGGCCTCGCGCGCCTTCGGGCCATAGGTCCGGGCGTATACCGGCCCCTGATCGCGCCAGGCCGCCTGATGTTCCGGCGGCAAGGCGCGCACGGCGGCGATCACGGGATTGCGCTGACCTGGACCCGGCGCCGCCGCGACCGGCGACGGCGCCTTCGCCTTGGTCATCTGCGCGCCCACGAAGGCGCCGCCCACGAAGACGTTCAGGGCCAGCGAGACGAACAGCGCGCCGTAGAGGATCGGTCGTTCGATCATGCGTCCTCGTCCAGGTAGAGGCTGAAGTCGTCGTCGCTGACCGCGGTCACCAAGGCGTCCGCATCTGACGCACCCGGCGAGGACGATGCCCCATGGAGTTGCGCCCCCGCGATCACCCCCGCGGCACAGGCCGTGGCCAGGCCTACGCCCATGCCCGCCGGCAGCAGCCAGCCGACCCAGCGCGCCCGAACCTTCGGCGCGCCGGCCGCGATCCGGTCGGCGAGGCCAACCGACCCGCGCGGCGCGGCGTAGCCCTCCAGCGCGGCGTCCAGGGCGCCGGCGCGGGTCAGGATACCCGTCGCCCATGCCGGGTCGGCGGCCATCCGTTCGGCGGCGGCCTCGCGCTCGGCGTCCGGCCAGCGGGCGACGTCGCCGCCATAGGCTTCCGCGAGGGTCTCGAAACGTTCAGGAGTCATGCCGTCCTCATGCGTCCTTCAGGTCGATCAACGCGGCCCGCAGCGCCCGACGCCCGCGACCCAGCAGGCTTTCCATGGCTTCGACGCTCACGCCCATCACCGCGGCAGCCTCGATATTGCCGAGCTCCTGGTAGTGGCAGAGCACGATGGCCTCGCGTTGGCGGTCCGGAAGGGCCTGCAGCGCCTGGCCCACGCGCCGGCCCGCATCCTGGGCCTGCAGACCACGGTCCGGCTCCGGCCCCTCGTCGACCTGCTCCGGCGGTTCGGCGTAGGCCAGTTCGCGGCGGCGGCGCAGGCGGTCGTAGCAGAGGTTCAGCGCCACCCGGTGCAGCCAGGTGTCGAACCGCGCCGCGCCGGGCCGCCATTTCGAGGCCTGCTTCCAGACCCGCAGGAAGGCCTCCTGGGCGACGTCCTCCGCCTCGCCGGCATCGCCCAGCATGCGGCCGGCCAGCGAGAGCAGGCGTGGAAGCTTCCGCGCGACCAGCGCGCGCGCGGCCGCCGGATCGCCCGACGCGACGCGCGACAAGAGTTCCTCGTCGGGATCCCCCAAGCCTGACCTCGCCTAAGGCGGCGGGCGGGTTATTCGGCGCCTGCGCCGCCACGCCGCTGCCGCATCATGAGCAACTCGCCCTTGGAGAGCCACCCATCCTTGTTGGTGTCGGCCATCTGGAAGCGCCGCTCGCTCATTGCGCCGAGCTCGGCCTTGGTCACGGCGCCGTCCTTGTTGGCGTCCATGCGCATCAGGAACCCACCCGGCGCGCCACCGCCCGGACCGGTGCGGCCGGCCGCCTCCGCCCGTTTGCCGGCGGCGTCGGCCTCGGCCTGGGTGATCTTGCCGTCCTTGTTGGCGTCCATGCGGGCGAACATGCGGGTCTGGCGCTCGGCGTTGGAGGCCTTGAACTCGGCGAGGGTCACCTTGCCGTCGCGGTCGGTGTCGGGGTTCGGGGGTTCGTGGCCGGGCGCGGGCTGGGCGTGCGCGGCGCCGGCGAACAGGATGGCGGCGGTCAGGCTGAGAAGAATGCGGGTCATGGGTCCTCGGAACGTCAGTGTCGTGCCCCTGTGAGCTTGAACGGGCGAGCCTCGAGAATCCGTCGCTCAGCCCCTCACCAACGCCAGGTACGCTCCCCTCGCCCCGGTCTGCGCCGCCGCCAATCGGGTTCGCAGCGCCTTGAACGTCTTGGCCTCGCCGGCCCGCGCCAGCAGGGCCTGGAACGCCTTGGGCTCCCCGGCCGGATCGGGGTTGTCGCCCAGGGCGACCTTCAGGAGCTGGGTGAGGTTCTGCTGCAACCGCCACGCGTCGCAAAGCGCGTTCAGCGGTTCGGGCGGCGCAAGGCCCGCCTCGCCCAGGGCGGCGAGGGCGGCGGCGGTATTAGGGGCCAGCGGGCCGCCGTCGGCCGCGTGGACGATCTGCAGGAACTGGGCGGCGAACTCAATGTCGACCAGCCCGCCAGGCGACAGCTTCAGGTCCCAATCGCCCTTCGGGGGCCGCTCGTCCTCCAGCAGCTGGCGCATTTCGCGCACGTCGAACGCAGTCTTCTGCGCGTCGCGCGGCCTGCGCAGCGCGGTCTCGATCCCCGCCTGGGCATGCGCGGCGAAGGCCTCCGACGTCGCCCAGACCACCCGGCCACGGGTCAGAGCCAGCAGCTCCCAGGTCTCGGCCTCGCCCTGGTAGTAGTGGTCGAAGGCCGGGAAGCTCACCGCCACCGGCCCCTTCGTGCCGGACGGTCGGAGCTGCATGTCCACCTCGTAGAGCTGGCCCTCGGCGGTCGGGCTGGAGAGCGCCGCGATCAGCCGCTGGGTGAAGCGGCCGTAGAAGGTGGATGCGTCCCAGCCCTTGGTCTCCGAGGCGGCCGCCGGGTCTTCGGCGCGGTAGAGGGTCATCAAGTCCAGGTCGGAGCTGGCGCTCATCTCCCGAGAGCCGCACTTGCCCAGGGCCACCACCGCCACCTCGCCGGGGAAGGCGCCGCCCATGCGGACGGCCTCGGCCAGGGCGGCGGGCGCCAGCGTCTGGATACAGAGGTCGGCTAGGTCGGCGAACGCGCGGCCCGCGACCTCCGCCGAGGCCGCCCCGCTCATCACCTGCACGCCGACCCGAAAGGCCTGCTCACGGTGGATGCGCCGGACCACGTCCATGGCGCCTTCGAACCCGTCGGCGCGGGAAACCTGGCGCTCCATGTCGGCGCGCTCGTCGGCGATGACGATCTCGGCGAAGAAGTCCGGATCCAGCATGGCGTCGATGGCGGCCGGACGCCGCGCCAGGGTGGCGGCCAGGTAGGGTGCGAAGGCCAGCACCTGCACCACCAGTTCGAACAGCTTGGGCTGGGCCAGGAACAGCGACTGCAGCTGCACGCCACTGGAGATGCCCGCGAAAAAGTCGCAGAACCGGTTGAAGGCGACGTCCGGAGCGCCCGTGGCGTTGGCCGCCTCCAGCAGGCGCGGCGCCAGGCGGGTGAACAGCTCCCGGCCCCGTTCGGTCCGCGTGGCGGCCACATGTCCGTGGTGCCAGTTGCGGATGGTCTGGGAGACACGGGGCGGGTCGGAAAAGCCCATCCGCTTGATGGTGGCCAGGGTCTCCGGATCGTCGTCGACGCCGGTGAACACCAGGCTGCCGAACCGCGACGACAGCGGCTCCTCCTCGGCGAAGAGTTCGCCGTAGCGGGCGTTCACGGTCTTCAGCGTGCGGGTGATCTCGGCGTCGAAGCTGCGCAGCGGGGCGTATCCGGCGAGCGCCGCCACGCGTCGGCGGTCGGCGTCGGACTCCGGAAGCCTATGGGTCTGCTCGTCCTCCAGCATCTGGATGCGGTGCTCGACGGCGCGCAGGCGCAGGTAGGCTTCGGTGAGTTCGGCGGCCGCGGCGGGGGTCACGTGGCCAGCGACGGTCAGCGCCCGCAGCGCGTCCAGTGTGCGCGGGCTGCGCAGCTCGGTGTGGCGGCCGCCCAGGATCAGCTGCTGGGTCTGAACGTAGAACTCGATCTCCCGGATGCCGCCCCGGCCAAGCTTCAGGTCGACACCCTTGGCCGAAACGCGCTCGTCCACCTTGTGGGCATGGATCTGGCGCTTGATCGAGTGGATGTCGGCGATGGCGGCGAAGTCGAGGTTCTTTCGCCAGATGTAGGGGACCAGTTCGCCCAGGAACGCCGTCGCTTCGATGAGGTCGCCGGCACAGGGGCGGGCCTTGATGAAGGCCGCCCGCTCCCAGTTCTGGCCAACGGTCTCGTAGTACTCCAGCGCCGCCGGCACCGGCACCGCCGGCGGAGTCGACGAGGGATCGGGCCGCAGCCGCAGGTCCATGCGGAAGACGTAGCCGTCCGCGGTGCGCGCCTGCATCAGGTCCGACACCCGCTGGGTCAGGCGCACGGCGAAAGCCTGGACCTCCACGCCCTCGGCCAGCACCGCGCCCAGGGCCTCGGGATCGAAGAAGACCGAGACGTCGATGTCGCTGGAGTAGTTCAGCTCGAACGCGCCCTGCTTGCCCATGGCGATGCAGAACCAGCCGGGGACCGGCCCCCGCTCGCCCTCGCCCAGCGACTTGAGCCGGCCCGCCTCGATCTCGCCCCTGGCCGCCGAGGTCAGGGCGGCGGAGACCGAGGCGTCGGCGAAGCGGGTCAGCGCGCCGGTCACCTGATCCAGGTCCCAGACCCCGCCCAGGTCGGCCAGAGCGGTCATGAGGTGCAGTTCCTGCTTCAGGATCCGCAGCGCGGCGGTGGCCTCGTCCGGAAGCTGCCCGGCCACGGCCTCGGTCCTGCGCAGGATATCGGCCAGCCGGATGTCGGGGTCGTCGGCCAGTAGGGCCGCCAGCCGCTCGGGGTCCCGCCGCGCGAGACCAGCCAGGTAGGGCGACGCGCCGAACACGGGCGCCAGCGCCGGCCAGGCCTGCGCCAACTCGGGCGTCCAGACCTGGTCGGCGACGACACCGCGCAACCGCTCGGCCGCCTTGGCGTCCAGCACGGGCCCGCTGGGCCGCAGGTTCGCCGCCATCGGCCGCTTCTCGGTGGCGTCCCTCATGCGGGGAGCCTAGGCCCTGGGCAGGATGAAGGCCACGCGCAGGCCGGGGCCCATGTCGCCCACCTTGCCCGGGCCTTCCGACAGCTCCAGCCGCCCGCCATGCGCCTCGGCGACCGCGGCCACCAGCGACAGGCCCAGGCCCGCACCCGGCTCGTTGCGGCTGTTCTCCAGGCGCACGAAACGCTGGATCACCCGCTCACGGTCCTCGTCGGGAACGCCGGGGCCGGTGTCGGTGACCGAGAACTCCACCTCGCCCGAGGACCGCCGGCGCACGCGCAGCATGATCGCCCCGCCCGGCGGCGTGTACTTCACCGCATTGTCCAGCAGGTTGGCCAGGGCCTGGGCCAGGAACTCGCGGTTGCCGCGGATGGTCAGGTCCTTGGCGGTCTCGGCGGCGTATTCGAGGTCCTTCTCCTCGCAGAACGGCTCGTAGAGTTCGGAGATGTCGGCGGCCAGTTCTGCGGGGTCGAACAGGGTCGGGTTCGGCGCCTGGCCGGCGGCCTGCAGGCGGGCGATCGAGAGTACGGCGCCGAAGGTCTTCAGCACCCCGTCGGTGTCCTCCAGCGCCTGGGCCAGGGCCTCCTCGGCGTTGCCCTTGCCGGCCTCCACGTCGATGTAGGCGGTCTCCAGCCGCGCCCGCAGCCGGGTGAGCGGCGAGCGCAGGTCGTGGGCGATGGCGTCGCCGGCGTGCTTGTGGCCCTGCATGGACCGCTCCAGCCGGTCCAGCATGTCGTTGACCCCCTGGGCCAGCTCGTCGAACTCGTCCCGGGCGCCGCGGACTCGGGCGCGGACGCCCTGCTCGCCGTTGCGCACCCGCTCCACCACATTGATCAGGTCGACCATGGTGCGCGAGACGTTGCGGCTGACCAGCACGCCGCCAGCCAGGCCCAGCAGCACCACCAGCGCCCCGGAGGCCCACAGCGCCCGGACGATCCGGGCCACATAGGCCTCATCCTCGCCGGCGTCGGCCCCCACGAACAGGATCTCGCCGCCGCGGAGCTGTTGCTGCAGCCCGCGCGCCGGATGCTTCACCTCGCGGCCCTGCGCATCGACGTCGGTGACCTGGAAGGTGGCCCAGGCCGGCTGGCCGGCGAAGTCCTCTACCGGGCTCTCCTCGATGGAGCCCGAGATGCGGCGGTTGTCCTTGGTCAGCAGCAGGTAGAGGAACGGCTTCTCGCTGGCGGCGCGTTGGATCAGCGACTGGTTCACGGCGTCGACGCCGGCCCGGTCGTAGACGTCGACCAGGCTGCGCATCTCGCGCCGGATTTCCTGGTCGGTGCGCCGCGTCGCCTCGCCGGCGGTGGCCACGTAGATGTAGGCGAGGAAGGCCGAGGCCGCGCTGGCGAACAGCGCCAGGAACAGCAGCGTCAGCCGGAACGGCGTGGTCCGGAAGATGCGCGGCAGGCGCATGGCCATGCCCTAGACCATTCGTCGATTAGGTTGGATCAGGCTCTGCACGACGAATGGTCTAATCCTTAAAGTAAGAGTCTGAGTGATCGGCGGACCACCGGTCACTCGGGGCCTTAGGCGTCCAGCCGGTAGCCCGCGCCGCGCACCGTCTGCAGCATCGGCCGGTCGAAGCCCTTGTCGATCTTCGAGCGCAGGCGGGAGATGTGCACGTCGATGACATTGGTCTGGGGGTCGAAGTGGTAGTGCCAGACCTTTTCCAGCAGCATGGTGCGGGTCACCGACTGCCCGGCGTGGCGCATCATGAATTCCAGCAGCTGGAACTCGCGCGGCTGGAGGTCGATCTCCTTGCCTGAGCGGTGCACGGTGCGGGCGATCAGGTCCATCTCCAGCTCGCCGACCTTGAGCAGGGTCTGGACCGAGCCCGTGTCGCGGCGGCGCGCCAGGGCCTCGATACGGGCGATCAGTTCGGCGAAGGCGTAGGGTTTCACAAGGTAGTCGTCGCCGCCGGCCTGCAGGCCGTCGACACGGTCGCCCACCTCGCCCAGGGCGGACAGGAACAAGACCGGCGTGCGGTCCCCTTCCCGGCGGATGGTCTCGACCAGCTGGACGCCGTTCATCTTGGGCATCATGCGATCGACGATCATCACGTCGAACTCGCCGTCGCGAGCGGCGGCGAGACCTTCCTCGCCGTCTGCGCCGCGGGTGCAGTCATGGCCGGCCTCGGTGAGGCCGCGCGCCATGGCTTCGGCCGCCTCAAGATCGTCCTCGACAATCAGGATCCGCATATGATTCCCGCCCTCTGAGAGCGGGAGTCTAGCCTGAAACCTTGATCGGCAGGAAGGCGGTGCGGCCATTGCGGTACACGCCGACCAGCACGCTGGTGCGGCCGGCCTTCTTGGCGGCGTCGACCACCGCGGCGAAGTCGGTCGGCGCAGCCACCGCACGGCCGTTGGCCAGGGTGATCACGTCGCCCCGCCGCAGACCCTTGGTCCCGGCGTCGGACGTCTGGTCGACATTGTCGACCAGGGCGCCGCGCACCTCGGCCGGCAGGTTCAGGCGATTGCGCGCCGGCTCGTCCAGCGGGCTTAGCGACATGCCCAGCACGGGAGCGCGGGCCGCGGGACCAGCGCCTGGCGCAGGACGGCCGCCGGGGCCGGCGCCGGTGTTGTCGTTCGCCGCGAGCTCACGCTCGGAGGGGCGCACGCCGGAGCGGACATCCACCGTGCGGCGCTTGCCGTCGCGGACCACGTCGAGGCGCAGGTTCTCGCCGGCCCGGACACGCGCCACCTGGCGGGTCAGGTCGGACGAGCTCTTCACGGTCGCGCCGTTCACGGCCACCACGACATCGCCCACCTGGAGCCCTGCCCGGGCGGACGGGCCGCCAGCGGAAATATCGGCGACGATCGCGCCCTTCTGGTCCTCAAGGCCCTGGGCCTCGGCCATCTCGGTGGTGAAGTTCTGGATCGTCGCGCCGATATAGCCGCGCTCGATCTTGCCACCGCTGATCAGCTGCTTGGTGACCGTCTCGGCCACCTCCGACGGGATCGCGAAGCCGATGCCCACCGAGCCGCCCGAGGGCGAGAAGATCGCGGTGTTCACGCCGATGACCCGGCCATAGACGTCGAACGTCGGGCCGCCGGAATTGCCCCGGTTGATGGGGGCGTCGATCTGGATGTAGTCGACGAAGGTCTCGCCGATGTCGCGGCCATAGGCCGAGATGATGCCGGCCGTGGCGGTGCCGCCCAGGCCGAAGGGGTTGCCGACCGTGATGACCCAGTCGCCCACGCGCGGCTTGCCGGCGTTCTCGAAGTTCACGAACGGGAACGGACCGCCTCGATTGCCCTTGACCTTCAGCACGGCCAGGTCGGTGGCTTCGTCCCGGCCAACCACCTCGGCTTCGAGTTCGCGCTCGTCCTTCAGGACGACCTTGATGGTCTCGGCGTTCTCGACCACGTGGTTGTTGGTGACGATGTAGCCATCGGCCGAGATGAAGAAGCCCGAACCGGAGGACTGCTGCGTCGGCAGGCGCGGCTGGCCGCGCTCGGTGCGGCCACCCGGGTCGCCATCCTCGCCTTCCTCATCGCCGCCGCCACGCGGGCCGGGCAGGACGAAGGGGAGGCCGGGAATGCGCTGCGCCAGGGCGGCGGGGTCGACCCGGCTGGTCACGTTGATCGACACCACCGCCGGCGAGACGCGGTCGAAGATGTCGGCGAAAGACATGGGCGCGCCGGGCGGCGGCGCGAAGATGGGGGTGGTCGAGGCCCTGATCAGCCCGCCGTTCGGAAGCTGGGCGTGCGCAGAGGGAAGCTGCATGCCTGCGCCGGCCACCGCGGCGGCCATGACGCCGGCGCCAGCGACGGCGCCCAGGAGATAACCGGTCTTCTTGGAAGTCATCAGCTCTTCGTTTCCCTGGCGCGACCCTATCGGAGAAGCGGTCCGCGCCCACTAACCTAGGTCGGATGCACCGAAGCGCAACGGCCCTTCAAGTTACGTTTAGGTCACCCTAGGCTCGGCTTCACGTCCAATATTGGGCGGGATCGTGTCAGGGTGTTTCGTCGTCGTCCAAGCGGCGCAAGCGTTCCGCTTCCAGCGGTGTGAGTTCCACGTCGGGCGTTCGGTTCCGCAACCGCACGAACAACAGTGTGACACCGGCGATCGCCACGAGGAAGGGCACGCCCCAGAGCGCCAGGTTCCCGACCGAGAAGCTGGGCGTCAGCAGCACGAATTCGCCGTAGCGGTCGGTGAGGAAGCGCTTGATCTCGGCTTCGTCCTTGCCCGCCTTGACCTGCTCACGGACGATCTGCCGCAGGTCTCGGGCGAGGTCAGCCTCGCTGTCGTCGATCGACTCGTTCTGGCAGACCAGGCAGCGGACATCGCGGAAGATCTCGCGCGCCCTGGCCTCCTGCGCCGGGTCGGGCAGCCGCTCGGCGGGATCGGAAGCCGCGGCGAGGCACGCCACGCCGGCCAGGGCCGCCAGGAGAAGCCGCGGCCTCACGCGGCCCGTTCCTTGCGCCGGCCCACGCCCAGCCGCAGCCTGCGGTCGGAGAGCGAGATGAGCCCGCCCAGGCCCATGATCACGGGGCCCAGGAAGATCAGGCTGGCCCAGGGGTTCCAGTAGGCGCGCACCAGATAGGTCCCACCGTCCCGCCGCTCGCCCAGCACCAGGTAGATGTGGCTGGCGCCACGATAGCAGAGACCCACCTCCGAGGTCGTCTGGCCACCGGTGGTGTAGGTGCGGCGTTCCGGCTCGACCTTGCAGATCGGCCGACCGTCGCGGGTGACTGCGATGCGGCCGCGGTCGGCGTCGTAGTTGGGGCCGGCCACCGGGTTCACTGCGTCCAGGCTGACGTGATAGGCGCCGACGTCCAGGCCGCCGCCCACCGGCAGGGCCTCGGCCGCCTCGATCTTCCAGGTGGTTTCGAACACCGCCCCCAGCACGAAGATCCCCAGGCCCAGGTGCGCGAACGTCATGCCCCAGGCGCCGCGCGGCAGGCCTGTGAGTCGCCGCCAGGTCTCGGCGATCGGAACGCGGAAGGCCCGCGTACGCTCGGCGATCTCGGTGACGGCACCGGAGATCAGCCAGCCGCCCAGGGCGACGCCCAGGATGCCGAACACCTTCTTGGGGTCGACGAGCGCCAGGGCGAGCAGGCCAGCGCCGGCCGCGATCAACAGCGCGACCCAGAGCCTCTGGACGACGCCCTGCGCGTCCCCACGCTTCCAGGCCAGCAGCGGGCCGGCCGGCAGCAGGACCAGAAGGGCCACCATGAGCGGCGTGAAGGTCAGGTTGAAGTAAGGCGGACCGACCGAGATCGCCTCGCCGGTCATCGCCTCGCGGATCAGCGGATAGAGCGTGCCCAGCAGCACCGTGGCGGTCGAGGCGGCCAGCAGGATGTTGTTCATCACCAGGGCGCTCTCGCGGCTGATCGGCGCGAACATGCCGCCTCGGCTGAGCGTCGGGGCCCGCCAGGCGAAGAGGGTGAACCCAAGGCCCGCGGTGACGCCCAGGATGATCAGCAGCAGGACGCCGCGAGTGGGATCGACGGCGAAGGCGTGCACGCTGGTCAGCACGCCCGAACGCACCAGGAAGGCGCCAAGCATCGAGAAGCTGAAGGCCGCGAGCGCCAGGAACACCGTCCAGCCGGTGAGCGCGCCCCGCTTCTCGGTGACCACGGCCGAGTGCAGCAGGGCCGTGGCGACCAGCCAGGGCATGAAGCTGGCGTTCTCCACCGGGTCCCAGAACCACCAGCCACCCCACCCCAGCTCATAGTAGGCCCAGAAGGCGCCCAGGGTGATGCCGACGGTGAGCATGCTCCAGGCCGCCAGCGCCCATGGGCGCACCCAGCGGGACCAGGCCGCGTCGACCCGCCCCTCGACCAGGGCCGCGACCGCCAGGGAGAAGACCACCGACATTCCGACATAGCCCGCGTAGAGGAACGGCGGGTGGACGGCGAGCGCGGGATCCTGCAGCAGCGGGTTGAGCGATCGGCCTTCCACCGGCGGCGTCAGCAGGCGCGCCAGCGGGTTCGAGGCGAAGACGGTGTAGGCCAGGAAGACCGCGCCCAGCAGGCCCTGCGTCGCCACGGTCATGGCCCGCAGGCCGCGCGGCAGGTCGCGCCCCAGCCCGGCCACGGCGGCCCCGAAGCCGGTGAGCGCCAGGCACCAGAGCAGCATCGAGCCCTCGTGGCTGCCCCAGGTCCCGGCCACACGATAGAGCAGCGGCTTCGCCGAGTGGGAGTTCTGGGCGACGTTGGCCACCGAGAAGTCCGAGACCACGAAGGCGTGCATCAAGGCGGCGAAGGCCACGGCCACCGCCAGGAACGCCCCAAGGGCCGCGCCCTCGCCCGCCCCGGCAAGCGGCGCGGAGCGGCGGACCCGGCCAGTCAGCGACAGGGCGACCTGGGCGATCGAGAGCGCCAGCGCCAGGGTCAGCGCGAAGGCGCCGGCTTCAGCGATCATGTGCCGCCCTGGCCCTTGCCGTAGGGCTTGGCCTGGTAGGAGGGCGGCGGGGCGCCCTCGCCGCGCCACTCTCCCTGTTCCTTCAGCGCGTCGGCGACTTCCTTGGGCATGTAGGTCTCGTCGTGCTTGGCCAGCACCCGCTTGGCCTCGAACACGCCGTCGGCGCGGTACGAGCCCTCGGCCACGATCCCCTGGCCC
>Ga0255338_1004134_pt1 | contig 15713 bp, 11 predicted proteins | sample MeOH1_35cm_T4_19_FD_203715 | JGI IMG/M metagenome (GOLD analysis project Ga0255338, IMG submission 203715) | Sandy soil microbial communities from University of British Columbia, Vancouver, Canada - MeOH1_35cm_T4_195 | ecosystem: Engineered > Artificial ecosystem > Sand microcosm > Unclassified ...
GTTCGATGATCGACACGCCCCGCCGGCAGGCTGCCCGTCAGCCGCTCAACCGCCGCTTCCAGACCCCTTCAGGCTCATTCCTCGTTGGAATCACGAGCCCGGCTCCAGGCTCACACCTCGTTGGACACGACTTGAAGTGGACGCGCTGCGACCATCCCCGCTAACATCCAGCCTGCACAATCCTCCCGATGCGCACACCCCCGGAAACGCGGGACCTGAAGGTCTTCATCACCGCCGGCGAATCGACCTGCGGCGAGTGCGGCGCGCAGCTCGGACGCAGCGCCTGGATCACCCTGGCGGGGGAGCGCGGCGCGCTGTGCCTGGCTTGCGCCGATCTCGATCATCTGGTGTTCCTGCCGGCCGGCGACACGGCGTTGACACGCCGCGCGTACCGCCATTCGGCGCTCGCAGCCGTGGTGCTCAGGTGGAGCCGCGCGCGCAAGCGCTATGAGCGTCAGGGCCTGCTGGTCGAGGAAGCCGCGCTGGCGCGGGCCGAGGCCGAATGCCTGGCCGACGCCGAAGCGCGCACACGGGCGCGTGAACGGGAGGCCGGACGCCGGGCCGAGCTGGACCAGGAGTACGTCGCTCGCTTCGCGCGGCGCGTGCGCGAACTTTTCCCGCGCAGTCCCGCCGGCGCCGAGTTCGCCATCGCGGAGCATGCCTGCCGGAAGTACAGCGGGCGCGTCGGCCGGTCCTCGGCCGCGAAGGCGCTCGACGAGCAGGCCGTGCTGCTCGCGGTCGCCGCGCACGTGCGCCACGCGCTGACCGGCTACGACGCCTTGCTGGCCGCAGGCGTGGAACGCCACGAGGCCCGGCGTCGCGTGCAGGGTCGCGCGGACGCCGTGCTGGCCGAGTGGCGGGGCGCGAAGTGACTGCTGCGCGGCAGCGGTCGCCGGGCCGGGCCGTGCGGCCCGGGGTGGACGACTTCCGGTCCGATCCCGTGTTCCCGAGGATCGAGCGCGCGGTGGCTTCGATTCTCGCCAGGGGCAAGGTCGTCGCGCCGGTCGACGTGCTGGTCGCCATGGGACTGCTGGCGCCGGACAAGCTCGCGGACTGGCGCCGCGGGCGCGTGCCCTGCCTGGAACAGGTGATCCAGTGCAACCTGACCCGCCGGTCGCGGCTGCTGCGGATTCTTCGCTTCCACGCGCACGACCTGAATCTTGTGCCGAGTCACACCGTCTACCTTCGCCATGGGAAGGGCCCGAAGACGGTGCTGCGCTTCACCAGGTCGGGCGATGTGGATCTCGAGGCCGCCTATGCGCGCCATTTCGTCTGGCCGGGCAAGCAGGCGTTCCCGACGCCGACACCGGCGCCGGACGAATCCCCCACCGCCGGTCCAGGCGAGAATGCGGTACCGACCGCTCGTTCACTACCATGAGACCATCTTCCGAGGCTTCCCCTCGCGGCCGCGCCGCAGCCAAGCTCCGCCTCTCGCGGACCCGCCAGCCGGAATCGATGTCGGCGGAAGACTGGCAGGCCAGCCTGCGCCGCCAGTTCGGCCGCGAGCAGCCATTCGTGCTGGAGCGCACCGGGACCGAGCCGGAGTTCGTCGTCGGCAACCCGAAGAGCAAGGGCCGCTACCGCGTCGCGCTGCGCGGCATGGAACCGGGCGACAACTTCTGCTCGTGCCCCGACTTCGCCACCAATGACCTCGGCACCTGCAAGCACATCGAGTTCACGCTGGCGAAGCTGCTCGCGCGGCGCGGCGGCAAGGCGCTGCTCGCGCGCGGCTTCGCACCGCCGTACAGCGAGATCTACCTGTCCTACCGCGGTGAGCGCAGCCTTCGTTTTCGCGCCGGCACCGAATGCCCGCCGGCACTGGCGAAGAAGAGTGCGGGGATGTTCGACGGCGATGCAGGCGAAGCGAACGGGCTGGACGCCTTCCTGCGCGCCGCTGCCAGGGCCGGACACGAGGTGCGCTGCTACGACGATGCGCGCGCCTTCATCGCCGAGCGACGTGATGCCGAGCGCCGGCGCCGCGTGTTGGCCGAGGCTTACCCCAAAGGCGCCAGGGATGCCGGCTTGCGCAAGCTGCTGAAGACGCCGCTCTACCCGTACCAGGCCGAAGGCGCGCTGTTCGCCGCCACCGCCGGGCGCGCGCTGATCGGCGACGACATGGGCCTGGGCAAGACGATCCAGGCGATCGCGGCCGCCGAGCTGCTCAGCCGCCATGGCGGTGTGGCGCGCGTGCTCGTCGTCTGCCCCACGTCGCTGAAGCACCAATGGCAGCGCGAGATCGAGCGCTTCAGCACCCGCAAGGCTGTCGTGGTCCACGGCCTGCGTCCGGCACGGCAGCAGCAGTGGAGCGATCCGGGCGAGGATGGCTGGGCCCGCATCACGAACTACGACACCCTCGAGCGCGACCTCGACCTGATCAACGCCTGGGCGCCCGACCTCGTGATCGCCGACGAGGCGCAGCGCATCAAGAACTGGAATACGGTGGCGGCGCGTGCCCTGAAACGCATCGCCAGTCCCTACGCGATCGTGCTCACGGGCACTCCGCTGCAGAATCGGCTGGAGGAACTGATCTCGATCGTGCAATTCGTCGACCGGCAGCGGCTCGGGCCCACCTGGCGCCTGCTGCACGAGCACCAGCTGCGCGACGATGCGGGGCGGGTGGTCGGCTACCGCGACCTGGATCGCATCGGCGCGACGCTGGCGCCGATCATGCTGCGCCGGCGCAAGGACCAGGTGCTGCCGCAGCTGCCGGAACGTGTCGACAACACCTTCTTCGTACCGCTGACCGATGCCCAGCGCGTGCACCACGACGAAAACGGCGACACCGTGCGCCGCATCGTGCAGCGCTGGCGCCGCACCGGCTTCCTGTCCGATGCCGACCAGCGGCTGCTGACTTGCGCGCTGCAGAACATGCGCATGGCGTGCAACAGCACCTATCTGCTCGATGGCGAGACCGACCATGGCAGCAAGGTCGACGAACTCGACATGCTGCTGGAGGAGATGTTCACGCAGCCCGATGCCAAGGCCGTGGTGTTCAGCCAGTGGGTGCGCACGCACGAACTGATCATCCGCCGGCTCGAGGCGCGGGGCTGGGGCCATGTGCTCTTTCACGGGGGGGTGCCGAGCGACCAGCGGGCGGCGCTGGTCGACCGCTTTCATGAGGATCCGGCTTGCCGGGTGTTCCTTTCCACGGACGCCGGCGGCGTCGGCCTGAACCTGCAGCACGCCGCGGCCACCGTGGTGAACATGGACCTGCCGTGGAACCCGGCCGTGCTGGAACAACGCATCGGCCGCGTGCACCGCATGGGGCAGCGCAGGAACGTGCAGGTGGTCAACTTCGTCGCGCAGGGCAGCATCGAGGAAGGCATGCTCGGCGTGCTGGCGTTCAAGAAGTCGCTGTTCGCAGGGGTGCTGGACGGCGGCGCCAGCGAGGTCTTCCTGCATGGCACCCGCCTGTCGAAGTTCATGGAGGCAGTGGACGAGGTCACCGGGGCGATGGGAACGGCCGAAGCCGCCGACGCGCCGGTGCCGTCGCGCGAAGAGGCGCCCGCGCCGGCGGTTGGGCGTGAGGAGGCGCCCGCACCGGCGGCTGGAATTCCGCCCGCGACGGACCCGTGGGCGCCGCTGCTCGATGCGGGGCTGGCACTGGCCCAATCCCTGATGCGGAGCGATGCGGCCGGCGGCATTGCGGCCACCGGGGCAGCGGTCGAACGGGATCCGGCGACGGGCCGCGACTTCCTCAAAATCCCCCTGCCGCAGCCGCAGACGGTGCAGCGCCTGGCGGAAGCACTCGGCGATCTGCTGGCGGGGCTGCGCCGGCCGGATGCCCGCCAGTGAACCACGGCGTGCCTGACCGCACCCGCGGCAGCCAGGGGCCTGCGCAGGTCTCCGCCGGCGGCCGTCCGCCGGCGGCAGAGAAATCTGCTTCCTGATCCTTGACCCATGCGAGTTCTGCTCCACAACGACCTCGAACTACGCCGCGTGCGCGATTCCTTCGGAAAGGTCCGCGCCGCGATCGAGGCCGACGATTTCCGCACGGCGGACGTCAAGAAGCTGCATGCCGGCCCGTACTACCGCGCCAAACTCGGTTATGCGGACCGGTTGCTGCTGCAGTTCGCCCGCGTCCATGGCGAGACCGTGTGCCTGGCGCTGGAGGTCATCGAGAACCACGCCTACGAGCGCTCGCGCTTCCTGCGTGGCGCCGCGGTAGACGAAGCGAAGATCGAGCACGAGGCCCCGGTGCTGCCGGCAGCCGCGGCGCCCGAAGCCATCCCGCTGCGCTGGCTGCACGAGAGCCGCACGCAGTTCCACCTGCTCGACAAGCCGATCGTCTTCGACGACGCGCAAGAGGATGCCTGGCGGCTGCCCGCGCCGCTGGTACTGATCGGCTCGGCCGGCTCGGGCAAGACCGCCGTCACGCTGGCGAAGCTGCGCGAGGCGTCGGGGCGCGTGCTGTTCGTGACGCTCTCGTCGTACCTGGCCCGCGCCGCCCAGGCCTTGTACGCGGCGCACGGCTACGACAACCCCTCGCAGGAGGTCGAGTTCCTCAGCTACCGGGAGTTCCTGGAGACGCTGCGCGTGCCGGCCGGCCGGGAGGTCACGCTGGCCGACTTCCGTGGCTGGTTCGACCGGCACCGCCAGGCCGCCCGGGCGCTGGGCGAGGTGGACGCGCACGCGCTCTACGAAGAGTTCCGCGGCGTGCTGGGCGCCGACCCGGACGGACCGCTGGACCTGGCCGGCTACGCTGCGCTGGGCCCGCGCCAGAGCCTGCTGGCAGCCGAACACCGGCCGGCCGCCCACGCCCTGTTCGACCGCTACCGCCAATGGCTGGACGAAGCCGGCCTGTTCGACCCGAACCTGGTCGCGCACGCGTGGCGCAAAAACCTCGCCGCCTGCGCCGACGCCGCCTTCGACTTCATCGTGATCGACGAGGTGCAGGACCTGACGCCGGTGCAACTGGCGCTGGTGCTGGCGACCCTCAGCAAGCCCGGCCAGTTCCTGCTGTGCGGCGACAGCCACCAGATCGTCCACCCGAACTTCTTCAGCTGGTCGGCGGTGAAGACCCTGTTCTGGCACGGTCTCGCGGGCGCCGCCGCGCAGCGGCAGACCCTGCACGTGCTGCAGGCGAACTACCGCAACACCCGGCGCGTCACCGAAGTGGCCAACCGCCTGCTCAAGCTCAAGCAGGCCCGTTTCGGTTCGGTGGACCGCGAAAGCAGCTTCCTGGTCCGAGCCACCGCCGACGAGGAAGGCAGCGTGACGCTCGTCGCCGCGAAGGAGCCGGCGCTGAAGGCGCTGGACGAGGCGACCCGGCAGTCGGCGCGGCACGCCGTGATCGTGCTGCGCGATGAGGACAAGCCGGCGGCGAAGGCCCGGTTCCGCACGCCCCTGGTGTTCTCCGTGCACGAGGCCAAGGGGCTGGAGTACGAGCACGTGCTGCTGTTCGAGCTGGTGTCGGGGCAACGCGCCGCTTTCGGCGCGGTCTGCGACGGCGTCTCCCCGGAAGACCTGGCAGGCGAAGGGATCGAATACCGCCGCGCGCGCGACAAGGCCGACAAGTCGTTGGAGCTGTTCAAGTTCTATGTCAACGCCCTGTACGTCGCGATGACGCGGGCAGTGGCCTCGCTCACCATCGTCGAGTCCGATGTCGGGCACCCGATGCTGGACCTCCTGGGCCTGAAGGCCGGCGAATCCGCCCTGCAGCCCGCGCGCGCCTCCAGCCGCGACGAATGGGCGCAGGAAGCGCACAGGCTGGAGCTGCAGGGCAAGCAGGAGCAGGCCCGGGCGATTCGCGAAACCTTCCTGCAGACGCGGCCCGTGCCCTGGCTGCCCTGGAGCCAGACCCAGGTCGAGCAGTGGTGGGGCAAGGCGGTCGATGCGGCGAGCCCGAGCGCCAAGCCACGGCAGGCCCTGCTCGACTACGCGCTGTGGCATGGACAGCAGTCCTGGATCGAGGCGCTCGGCGCCGTCCCCTTCGCGCCAGCGCGGGGGCTGCTGCACGACGGCCGGTTCATCGGCGCGGGTACGACGCAGGCGTCCCGCTACAGCTTCGGGGACTACGAAAGCCAGCATGCCCTGGTGCGCCGCAGCGTCGCCGCGCAGCGCCAGCGCCACCTGGCCCCCTATGCCGCGAAGAACACCAAGGACCTGCAGCGCCTGGCCGACGTGCATGGCATCGACCACCGCACCCCCGTCGGCGCGACGCCGCTGATGCTGGCCGCGCGCGCCGGCAATGCGGCGCTGGCCCAGGCGCTGCTCGAGCGCGGGGCCGATCCGGAACTGCGCGACGAGTTCGGGCACACGGCGTGGCACCATGCCTTGTGCCGGGCGCTCGAGGATCCGGTCTTCGCCAGGTCCGGCCTGGCGGGGCTCTTCGATGTCCTGGCGCCGGCGGTGGTCGACGTGCAGACGGCCGGCCGTCTGGTGCGGCTGGAGCAGCACCAGGGCGAGTACTGGGTGTTGCTGCTGATGCTGGCGGGCCTGAAGACGCAATGGTCGTCGTGTGCCACGCGCGGTCGGGAGATCTGGAAGTACCACGACGGCTTCTTCGCCGACCAGCTGAACGACGTGCTGGCTTCGCTGCCCGAATGGCTGTGGTCCGGCCGGCGCCGCAAGCGCGGCTACGTCAACCAGGTGCTGGCGCGTGCCGAAGCAGCAAGCGCGTATCGACCCTCGCGCCAGCTGTGGGTGCGATCCCGGCACGGCTACTACCTGCCGAATCCGGCGATGCAGCTGCGCGATCGCGATGGCTGGCGGCCGGTCTACGAGGTGATGAACCTCGCCTGGATCGACCGGGGCTGCGGCCGCGAAGACGGCTACTGGCGAAGACCGGCGGCGGTGGTCGATCAGCTTGGGGCGGTCACTCGCGACGAGCTGATCGAAGCGCGGCAGGGTGAAGCGCGGCGCGATAACGGAGCCGCCCGAAGCGCGATAACGGCTGGGCTGGCATCCTTTCGACACGTGCAATGAAATGTTGAACCGCGAAAGTCTACCGCGCCCGGCTGGCGCTCAGAACAGCCCCGCGGGCTCGGTTTCGCGGTCCCAGCTGTAGATCACAAGCTCGCGCCTGGTGGCTCGGTTCTGGGCGCCGCCGACCGTGTACTCGATCTCCAGATCCTCCATGGCGAACCGGCTGAAACACCGCCGGATGTCCGGGTGATCGTTGATGCTGAGCACTGCCTTGCCCTTGCAGGCGGCCATGGCGCCGGCGATCGCCTCGTACTGGTCCCAGGCAAAGGGCACGCCATACCCCTCAGTCTGCCAGTACGGCGGGTCCAGATAGAACAGCGTGTGCTCTCGGTCGTAGCGCTCCATGCAGGCGGCCCAGTCCAGGTTCTCGACGTAGGCGCTGGCCAGACGCAGGTGCGCCGCGCTGAGGTTCTCCTCGATCCGCAGCAGGTTGATCGGGGGCGCCGTGGTCGCGGTGCCCCAGCTCTGCCCCTCCACCTTGCCGCCGAAGGCCTGCTGCTGCAGGTAGAAGAAGCGGGCCGCCCGCTGGATGTCGGTGAGGGTCGCGGGCGGCGTCGCCTTGGTCCATTCGAACACCTGCCTGCTGGACAGCGCCCACTTGAACTGACGGACGAATTCTTCCAGGTGGCAGCGCACTACCCGGTACAGGTTCACCAGCTCGCCGTTGACGTCGTTGAGCACTTCCACGTCGGCCGGGTGCCGCTGGAAGAAGACGGCGGCCCCGCCGGCGAACACCTCCACGTAGCACTTGTGCGGCGGGAAGCGCGCCAGCAGCAGCTCCACGAGTCGCCGCTTGCCGCCGATCCAGGGAATGATGGGATTTGCCATAGGTGCAAGCCTTTTTCTTGTACTGAACAGTTCTGATAGGCTCGGTACCGCCTGTGCACAGGTGGCGGGCCTCGCCGGCTTGCAGGACCTTTCTGCGGTCGGGGCTCGGCCAGGTGTTCCCGCACCTGACCGGGTCGCCCGTTCTTTTCTTCCTTAGACCTGGGCCTCGACATAGGTCAGGGCCGGCGCGGCGCCCTCGATCGCGCCGTCCCGGACGAAGACGCGCTGCCCCACGGTGGCCTGGCCCCGCGCCTGCAGCAGCCCGCCGCCGGGCAGCTCGATGGTGACCATGTCGCCGGCGACGGCGACCACGTTGCCCACCTGCAGCGGCCGGGCAGGTTGCAGGGCCATGAACTCGGCGAACAGGTTACGCAACATGGGTTTCCACTCCGATGGTTTGCCGCATGATCGGCGTCGAGCTATCTAGCGAGGTGCGCCGGACGATGCCGATCGTCGTCTCGGCGCCCAGGTAGCGCACCAGCTGCCCGGGCAGGATCAGCCCGGACTCGGCCAGGACCGGCAGCTTGAGCTGCAGGTGTGCCTGGGGCCCTGTGTCGGCCAGTTCGGCGAGACCGCGCTGGCGCTGGGCATCGGCAGCCGTGATGAGCGCATGGGCGACCTGGGGCGCGACCAGGTCGCCAGCCGTGCCAGTACGCGTCACCGGACCGAACACCCCTTGCCCCACGCCGCCGACGAACACCCGGTTGTACTCGGGCTTGTCGATCCACTCAGTCGACTCGACCTCCACCACAGCGGCCGGCAGCTCGACGTCGGGCGCCGCGCCGGCCCAGGTCCAGGGCGCTGACGGATAGCGCGGCAGGACGCGCAACGTGGCGGCCGTGGGGTGCGGCTGCACGTAGCCGCCGGCGGCACGCGCGATGTCGTTGATCGCATCGATGTACGAGCCCTGAAAGGCCCATGCGCCGGCCGGCACCAGCCAGTCGGTCAGCTGCCAGTCCACCGTCCAGCCCAGCGGCACGCCGTTGACGGTGAGCACGTCGTTGGCGAGCTGCTGGGCGGTGCGCGCCGCGCTCGGGTTGCCGAAAGACATCACCGGCGAGTAAGGCGCGGCCAGCGTCGCGGCCAGGCCGCGGCCGCTGACACGAATGCGGGTCGCGGGGAAGTTCGCCTCCCGGGCGATGCGTTCGATGCGCAGGCGGTAGGCCGCGCCGTTGACCACGGCTTCAATCTCCACCGGGTCGGCACCCGCCGGCCGCCGCACGTGGGGCAGCGCGTCCTTGCGCAAGGATGCATTGAACGACCAGGTCCATGAGTCGACGTCCAGGCTCATGCCGAAGGCGTAGGCCGGCAGCGCCACGTTGCCGTCGACCTTGCGCAGCTCGACGCTGTTGATGACCATGTAGAACCTCCTGATTGGAACGACGTAGAGCGCCTCCGGCGGATCGTTCGGGTTGGGCGCCGGGATAACGACGCCCCACCCCGGCGCCAGCACGCGGCTGAAACGCGTCCACGGCACCCACCGCATGACATCGAGCGCCGGCGCGCGATCAAACGGTGCGGTTCGCTGGGCATGCAGGACGGCGAGTGGGCCGCCCCATGGCGCGGCCCGCCGTCCGTCGGCCGGCGCGGACACCGCCCAAGGCACGGCGGGCTCGACGTGCGCCCGCCGCTCGTAGCGACCCCATGGGACGGCGCCACGCGCCTCCAGTGGCAGCGAAACGCCCCACAGCACGTCGGGTTCAACGTGCAATCGCCTTTCGTAGCGGCCCCAGGCCGACTGGCCGTTGCGATCGAGGGTGTCGGCGACACCCCACGCAGCGCGCTCCCCGTCGTCCAGTCGGATGCCCTGCGGCCACGCCGCGGCAGTCGGACGCACCAGGTCGGTCGCTGCCGGGTGCCGCGCGGTGACGCTGTCACGCAGGAGCGCACTGCCGGTCCACCGCGCCTGGGCGCCGCCGGCCACGCGCCGCTGGGTGGCCGCCTGCGCGTACTCCAGCAGCACGGCACCGCCGGCCTGCTGCACGCCTTGGTTGGCATAGGCCAGGATGACCGCGTCGCCGGCTTGCGCTGCCATGGTCAGGCGTCCTGCGCCAGTACCGAGACCACGCGGTTCGCCGCGGGCGGCGTCCAGTCGGAGGCATCCACGCCGAGGTCGATCGGAACGATGTAGTGTTCGGCCGCGGCCAGGCCGGTCTGCACGACGAACTTGCCGGCCACCGTGTCAGCCTCGCCCATGAGCACTCCCGTGGAGCGCAGATAGGCGCGCACGCGGCGGTTCACCAGCACGCCGGCGCTGCGCACTTCACCGCGCACCTCGTACCGCTCGTGCACCGCGACGGCCGCCGCGCTGACGCTGATCGTCACCGCACCGTCGCCGGCCACCCCGTGTGCGCCACTGGCCGCCGCCGTGATCGTGATGGTGGCGGACGTGTCGCCAGCGACGCCGTGCGCTGCCTCGCCCGCGCTTTCGAGCGCCAGCGTGACCACACCCTCGCCCGCGACGCCGTGCGAGCCCTCGGCCGCGACGCTGATTTCCAGCGTGATCGCGCCATCACCGCTGATCTCGACGCTCTGGTACTCGCCGGCCGCCTCGACGGAGACCCCGATCGTGATCGCGCCGTCGCCGGCTACCCCGTGCGAGCCTTCGGCCGCGACGCTGACCGCCAGCGTGACGGCGCCGTCTCCGCTGACAACGACAACGCCGCTCGCCGGCAGTTCGCTGAGTGCTACCTCGCTGAGTGCGGACAGCCCGAGCATGGCTTACAACGCGCGAACGAGCGCACCCTGCAATCGCGCAGCCGTGGTGGACGTTGCGGCGTCCGCACCAGGATTGAAGTACAACTCGATGTAGTCACCAGCACTGAGTTTCAACTGTGCTGCCGGCCCCATGATCGTCCACTTGCCGGTCCAGTCCTGCACACTGACCGCGGCCCCGCCGTTCTTGTAGAGGCGCAACTGCGACGTGATTTCGACGGTCGGATTGTTGCGCGCGAGACGCGGCAGCAACTCATATACCCCGGCGATCGGCGCGGTGAAGCGCGAATTGGTGCTGTCGAAGACGTTGTCGGGGTCGTAGTCCTTCGTGCCGGTCAGCAGCACCTTCGTGTCGGTGTTCGCCGCGAACGGCCCCTGCGCACCGACTGCCACCGCGTTGAAGGCTACGTACCCGGCATTGAACGCGCTGGCAGCCACACCAGTGGACGACGGCGTCGCAACGAGCACGGCGTGAAAGAACGTGCCGGTGCCATTGTCGACCTGACCGCCGTTCGAACTGAACATCCCAACGTCAGCGTAGTCGGTCGAGCCGTTCAGGTAGACAAGGGCGCTGCCGGTGATGGTGTAGATGTTGCCGGCCGCGATCTGCAGGCCGCGTGCGAACGTCGCTCCATTCTTGCGGATATTGATGTTGGAGTTGCCGGTCCACTGGTTGTTGTTGGACACACCGGCCGTGATCTGGTAGTACCCGGCCACTTTCGGCTTGAACTGGCCGTTCGCCGCCGTGTAGGAAGCGTGGGTGTCGACCTGGACGTCCGGGAAGAGCACCGCGGTGGTGGCGTTCGCCGGAATTGCCTGCGCCGTCCCCGAGTTCTTCCAAGCGATGAGCGCGGGTCGATCCAGGTTCAACGCCGATGCCGGCAGTGTCGCAAACACCGTCGGCGCGGCAGTGAAGTTCACGAGGGCCGTCGTCCCGACGCTGGTTGCCAGGACCGTGGTGCGTTGCAGCGCCGCGCCGCTCTTCGTGCCGAGCCCGACTTCCCACTGCGTGTCATTGACCGCGCAATACCAGGTGGTGTCCGCGTCGGCCAGTTGGCTCGCAAAGGTGCGAAAGCCGCTCGCCGCACCAGCGAGCGTGAACGCGCCCGTGCCGCTGGTCGACGCGGCTTCCTTGACACGATCGAGTGCTTTGTGCGCCATCGCTTACGCCCCGCCCATCGTGATCACGAACGAGTTCACGCGGATCGGGCCGCCGGCCACGATCGTGACGGTGTTCAGCTTGATCGCGCCGGTGCCGGCCGTGTTCGTCACGTCGAAGTCGCCGCGCGCCACGCCGTCGGCGTCCCGCAGCCGCGCCCACGTCGCGGTGCCGCCCGCGTCGGCAGCGTTGTCCTGCGTGATCGCGCCAAACGTCAACGCACCCGCCGCAACAGTCCCGAGCGGGTCGCTGCAGGTGACCGTGCCGAGCTTCACTTGCGAGCCGATCGCGCTGGTCGGCCCGGCCGCCATGGCGCCGTCGTAGAACTCCAGGATGCAGGGGCCGGCCGCGACGGCGGCGTCCCATGCGTCGCGCAGTGCTGTTGCCATCGCGTTGCGGTCAGCTTCCAGCAGTTTTGCCACAGCCATGTTGTTCTCTCCGTTCAGGGTTGGTGTCAGGCGTCCACGTCGCCGCGCAGTTGCAGGTCCAGGCTGTCGCCGTTGAGCGTCGCGCCAGGCAGCACGGTGCGCGCGATCCAGATCGGCGCCGTGGCCCCGATGGTGTTGAACCGCAGTTGGTTGCCGGCGGCCCAGCCGGCGCCCCAGCCGGCAGCACGCAGCGTGAAGTAGGGCTTGCCCGTCAGGGCGTTCGCGGGCTGCAGGTCAACGCCGGTGGTGCCGGTCGCGATCACGCCCAGGTTCTCGCCGATCACCTGGAACGCGTTGCTGGCGGTGAAGTTGATGCGCCAGCGCTCAGTCACGGCGCCGTCGTTGAGCACTTCGAGCGGGTAGTCGACGGCGTTGTACTCCGCGGTCGCGTTGGCACCGATCCGGGTGTCCTGCCACACGTTGGTCCAGGTCACCTGATCGAACACGTTGGCGACCCGCGCGAACATATCGCCGAAGAGCAGCGCCGAGGAGACATAGGTGTCGGCATCGTAGGCGCGCGTCAGCGGTGCGGTCAGGCTGATTTCGCCGTTGATCTGCACGTCGCTGAGCAGCAGAACCTGTTCGATCCGGTGCCGGGCGCTCAGCGGCTGCGGGATGCCCGTCAGGTCCAGCGCCGCGTCCATGGTGGCGGTGCCCGCGACCAGGTCGGTGACGTACTTCGTGGTCGGCACGCGGGCTCCCGCGGCGTCGATCAGCCACAGTTCGGACAGGTCGCCGCGCCCCATGTTGTAGGTCGCCCCGGCGATGACCGGGTTCGGCAGCGCGAACGTCTTGGTGTTGTGGACGACGGCCACGTCGGCCGGCCGGAAGATCGGCACGCGGCCGTCGCTGGGCAGGCGCACCGGCTCCAGGCCGAGGATGTCGGCGTTGAGCGGCAGGTTCGAAAGGACCACGCAGTTGTACCGGATGGTCGACGGGAGCACGGCGCGCGGTTGCCAGATCATCCCGCCGACCACGTCGGCCGGATCGAACCACGGTTCTGCCTCGTGGCCGGCCGCGATGACCATTTCGCCCCACTCGATGCGGACCACGCCCATCTGCTGGTTGACCGTGCCCCGCGCATAGGGGCCAGTGAGGGTGCCGTCCACGTCGGAGGTGGCCGTCAGCACCGCGCCATCCTCGGCCGTCACCTGCACGTAGCCCGAAGCGCTACGCAGCGGCGAACCGGCCGTGCGAAACGACGCCTCGGCAGCCGTCCAGTCGCCGTATTTCGTGAGACACGAGTACACGAGCAGGCCGATGGGCGTGTCGTTGTTCCAGCGGGTGAGCGCGACCTCGCCCTTGGCGTAGTTGATCGTGCCCGCCTCGACACCGGTCATGTCGGGCTGGATGTCGGTGAGCACGGTGCCCAGGCGCTCCAGGTAGTCCTTCCCCGTCAGCTTGAACCCGATGCTGCCCGGAACCACCGCCGCGACCACCGTCTTCGTCAGGTCGACAACCAGCGGCGCGTTGGTCAGCGGGTCGGCCGCGAACACCTTGGCCGCCTGCGTGGCAGCAGCGCCGGTGCGCATGGCGTACTGGTAGACGCCGGCACCTGCCGCCGGCGCGCCGATCGCCTCGTAACTCCAGAACCAGTTGCTCCATGTCGCGGCCTTGACGGCGATCGGCGCCGTGATCGACACCACGCCGGTCGCATAGACCACGGTGCCAACGACGGCCCCCGCCTCAACGTACAGCCCGTCCGCTACGGTCGCCAGCGTGACCAGATTGCCTGCACCATCGTCGGCGCACTGGGCATTGATCGTCTTGTTCTTGCTTGCGAGGAACAGCGGTACCCACAACTGGAGCCCGCGCGCCGCGACCGCCTGCCCGAGCTGGATGTCGGCCGGGTCCGTGACCACCACCGTGCTGCTGACCACCGTCGGCGTCGCGCCGCTCGGCACCTCCTGCTGATAGCTGACTGTCGTCGTGGTGTCCTGGTTGGGCAGCTTGTTCGTGTACGACAGGACCACTTCGCCCGTGGCGTGCGTCACCGTGCCGGTCAGCCCGCCGCCGGAAATGACGCCGGCGGCGTCGGCCACGGCCGTGTTGACCGTCGCGCCCGTGGGGTAGCTCGCCGACAGCGTGCCAGGCTTGACCGGTATATCCGGCAGGGTGAAGCGCTGCACGATCGCCGCGTTCGCGTCGGAGGCCGCGCCGGCGCGGATCGTGTAGTGCACGGTCGATCCCCAGCCGATAAGCACGCTGGACCCGACGTCGGGCAGCGCCCCGAGCGTGGCAACCAGCGCCCCGCTGACGTAGTCGATCGTGCCGACTCCGTAGGCCGGATCGTCACCGGCGATGCTGCCCTGGCCATCGTCGCGCAACCTGTACCACTTGCCCAGTGCGCGGAAGTCGACGAACAACGTGCCCTTGGAGGGCACCGGCCGCAGCGTCTGCACCACCACGGTGCCGCGCGTCTCGATCGTGACTGGCAGGTCCAGGGTATGCACCGGCTGGCCGACGGCCGTCGCCACGGTGTACGACGCCCACACGCGACCAGTGACAGGGGCGCTGTTCCACACGGTCGACACCGTGAACACGCCACTTTCGTAGTCGATCGTCCCTGACGTGATCATCGCGCCACCCGCAACCGGGACGGCCTCGGGCACGATGTTGCCCAGCCCATCGTCAGTGACATAGCCCGTGATGAAACTGTCTGTCTCGTTGCTCACCTTCAGCCGCAGGGTGCCGGGCGCCACGGCGCTGGGCAACGCCGCCGTGACCGTGGCGAAGTAGGTCGAGATGACGGCGCCGGCCTTCATGTAGCCCAGGCGGTCGAGCCCGGCTTGCTGGATGTGGGTCGCTCCCATGATCTCGGCGTTGCTTACTGCGGACTCGCGCTGCGTCGTCGGCACGATCGGCGAATACACCGAAGCCACGCGCAGCCGCAGCGCCCCAGCAGCCGCCGGCTCGGTCACCGGCTGGATGCCGTAGTAGCGCGCCGCATCGGCCACACTGGTACGGCGAATCAGGGTCGGACGCGCCTCATTGGCATACCGCATCGGCGCATCCTGGCCCGGGAACTCGACCCGCAGCGGCGAGGTGAGTTCCATCGTCACCACGCGACGCTGAAATTCACCGTCCCCGTCGGCAAACGTGCGCACCTCGTGCTTCACGTCCGCGACGCGCACGTACTGCTGGTCCTGCACCACCCCGGCCACTTCGTGCGAGAGGCAGAACACCTCACCGACCTCGGGCAGCACCTCCTCGACGCGCTGATAGGCCGCGATCGCCATCTGGCCGACCAGCTGGCGGCCGTAGAGGACCATGCGGCTTTCCGGGCCGGCGATGACGTAACTCTCGATCCGGTCGCGGGCCGCCGCGCGATCGTCGAAGTCGCTGCCCGTGGAGAACAGGTTCGCGTGGATCCTGTCGTTGTCGGGCGCGTCCATGATCACCGCGTGCGCGCCAGCGTAGGTATCGACGCCGGCGGTCTGGACGGCTCCGAACACTTTGCGCAGATTCACCCGTCCATAGGTCGAGTCCAGCCTCGACACCTTCGGGAAGATGTTGCCGGCCTGGCCGTCGACGATCACGTTGCTGGTGCGACGGCCACCGCCGTCACTGGTGTCGGTCATGCGCTCGGAAGCGAGCAGCTTGATGTCGGCTGCGGTGATGGGCACGGGTCAGACCTCCAGGAATCGGAACGTGGG
>Ga0255338_1004135_pt1 | contig 15707 bp, 13 predicted proteins | sample MeOH1_35cm_T4_19_FD_203715 | JGI IMG/M metagenome (GOLD analysis project Ga0255338, IMG submission 203715) | Sandy soil microbial communities from University of British Columbia, Vancouver, Canada - MeOH1_35cm_T4_195 | ecosystem: Engineered > Artificial ecosystem > Sand microcosm > Unclassified ...
CCGCAGCCTCACTGCGCCCGATCGTCACCGCTGTCTCCTTCAGCGTCAGCTCGCCCAGCACCCGCAGCGTCACCACGGCGCGTTGGTCCTCAGGGAGCAGATCGAGCACCGCCAGGACGTCGCTGGATCCGGCACGGTCGAGGGCCTGGTCCTCGGCGGAGGCATGCGTGCGCGGGTCCGAGTTCGCGTCGTACTCGGTCTGATGCGGTCTGCGGTCCCGACTCCGCAGCTCGTCGACCAGCTTGCCGTGGGCGACAGTGAACACATACGCCCGGAACCCAGGCCAGCCTCCGTCGATCTCGGCCATCCGGGGCAGGACTCGGACGAACACATCGTTCGTCAGCCCATCGGGGTCTGCCGCACCCCGGAACTCCAGGTAGCCCGCGACCCGGGATGCGAGCGCCTCGTAGAGCGTGCGCATCGCTTCGCCGTCACCGGCCACGGCCGCGGCCACGGCCAACTCGAGCTCATCGGTCACCGACTGTTTCCTCCAGGACACGATGGTAGGGCGGGCAGGAAGGCAGCCCGCCCTACCGATGAGCAGGGTGTCAGCCGTTGGAACCGTCGCCGTTCGCGCCGTCACCGGAGTTGCCCTGGTTGTCGCCAGCGGTGCCGGAGTCGGTGTTGCCCGCATCGCCGTGGTTGTCGCCGGCGTTGTCCTGCGTGTCACCCTGCGTGCCGTCGTCAGCGTTCTCGTTGTCGCCGTTGTCGTCACCCTGGGCCACGTCGCCGTTGTCGACATTGTCGTTCTCGCCGTTGTTGTCACCCTCGACGACGTCGCCCTGGTCGGTGTTGCCGTCCTGGGCGTCACCCTGCGCAGCGTTGTCGATGTTCTGGTTGTCGCCGTTGTTGTCACCCTCGGTCGAGTCCGTCGCGACCGGTGCCGCCGGTGCGTCGACGACGGTCTCGACCGGAGTCGGAGTCCTGGGCGCCGAATCGCCGGTGGCCGCGTGGGCGGCGACGCCGATCCCGCCGATCGCGAAGACGGCGAGGCCTGTAGCAGCGATGGTGCGCATGTTGGTGATCTTCACGGTGCTCTCCCATAGTCGTGGACAGACGTCCTTGGCTGATGGGAAGACCGCTCGGCGCCGACCCGGTGGCACCCCCGAGTCCACCAGGTGAGATGCAGTGGGCCTTGGGTGTTGCTTCCCCTGGCTGCGGCCAAGCGGCTGCAAGTTGGCTGACGACGGGCGACGGTCATGCCTCGGTGAGCCGTTCGCGGTGTGTCTGGGTCAGGTCGTCACCTCGGTGCATGCCTCACTCCGGCTCGCTGATGGTGTTCGGCCAAACCCCGAGCCGGTTCGCTGCGGGCGATCGTGCGTTTGATTCTTGCGCAGGATGTCGCGACGGCGCGGTCGCTGGGCTCATCATGCCCTCGGACCCGAAGGCGACGGCCGCCTATCGGCAGGAGTTCTACGCCGGACACGCCGAGGACCAGGCATGGATCGTCGGATACAAGGCCTCGGTCCGGGTGCCGATGCGCTGGTTCCATCACGTCCTGCGCACGTTCGAGTGGTCGCGGCTCGAACCGGGCGTGATGTCGACCAAGCTCTACGCCCAGGGCGTCGGCATCGTGCGCGAGCAGGACCTCGGCGGGGGACACGAGAGCTTCGAGGTCATCGCCGTACGTCACCGCTGGCCATTGTGTGTGCGTGAGGTTGTTGGCGGTCCCACGCATCGCATCTGAAGGAACGTCCAGCGCACCGCGAATGTGCCGCCGTCGCCTGAGCGCACGTCCAAGTTTCCGGTATCGCACGGCTCGATCGAGCGGCAGGCCCTGCTCACGCTTGATTGCGCGTTGCCGACGGGCAAGTTCCAGTGCGCCACCGTGGCTTGTGAGGTGGTGTGTGCGACTACGTCGCCTGTACGACGGTCACGGGTAGGTGGAAATGCTCCAACCGGTGCTGAAGATCCTGGTGGAGCGCGGTCGCCAGGTGGTGGGCCGGCACGGAGAGCATGATCTCGTCGATCGGTTCGCTGAAGATGGTCTCCTCGACGGCATCCATCGGATCGTGGCGTACCGAGACCGAGCCGATGACCGGGCCACCAGCGGCGGCTTCGAGCTCGGGAAGTGCGCCCAGGAGCGCCGCTTCTGCCTGCGTAGCCTTGTCGTGACGCTCGGGGTGCAGCAGGTGCAGCTCCGCGCGCGCCGGGTTCACCACGACCACCCGGAACTGCGCGTCGTCGGTCACGGCGCGCTGCCCGATCGCGGTGAGCAGTTCGGGGCTGGGCTCGGCGTGGTCGGTGACGACCAGGATCCGACGGGTGCGGGCATCGGTCATGATGCGTTCCTTTCGTCGCCGCCGGCCGGCACGTGATCGCCGAGAAGCGGGTGGAGTGCTTCGGTACGGTCCTTGTCCGTGACGGTCAGGTAGATGACCACCGCCAGAATCGTGCCGAGGAACAGGACGCTGGTGCCCATGGTGCCCAGGCCCAGGCCGCCGTCACCGTGGGGCGAGGCGAGGTAGTCGCCGATGTTCGCACCGAGCGGGCGGGTCAGGATGTAGGCGAGCCAGAACGACAGCACCGGGCCCGCGCCGAGCTTCCAGGCGGCCAGCACGGCCAGGATCAGGCCGAGCGGCAGCAGGACCGAGGGGCCGGGCCCCCAACCGGTCAGCTCGAGCGTCCAGTCGCCGGCGGCGGTCCCCAGGGCGAACGTGACCAGCACGGTCAGCCAGTAGAAGCTCTCCCGCGGGGTGGTCACGATGGTGTGGATCGAGAGCGTGCGCTCCCGGGCGTACCAGATACCGAAGACGGCCGCGAGCAGCACCGCGAACACCGTCGTGCTGATCCACAGCGGCACATTCTGGCCGTCGGTCAGGTTATCAGTCAGCAGCGTGCCGACCACGCTGATCAGCACCACCGCGAGCCAGTAGACGCCGGGAACGTAACGGTCGAGGCGGAACTGAGCCACCAGCACGACCAGCAGCGCCGCTGAGAACACCAGCGTAGTGTTCGCCAAGCCGAAACCCAGGGTCTCGTTGATGTAGTCCGCGAAACTCTCGCCCACCGTGGTGCACAGGATCTTGATGATCCAGAAGTACATGGTGACCTCGGGCACCTTGTTCAGCATCGTGCGCGTACGGCTGGGTATCTGCTCAGTCGTCATGGGGTAGGACCGTAGGTGCTCTCACCTGACACCGACCTGACCATGCCCCGTGCGAACCGCTCTCATCGTGCTCTCATCGGGTTCCCCGCACGGTTGGCTCATGAGACTCCTGACCCCCAGCGTGAGATTGCGGCGATCGTTACTCGCTGCGCCTCTGGTTCTTGCCGCGGCCGCCTGTGGCGGCAACGCCAGCACGGTTGGCTCGCCGACGCCGGGCAGTTCGAGCGTCGCGGCGGCGCCATCAGCGTCGTCGTCGACATCGCAACCGCCCACGTCTGGGTCGTCGGTCAAGAGCCAGGCTCCTGTTCCGGTGGAGAGCAATCCCCCTGGCGACATCCCCGACAACCTCGCCTTCGTGGGGTACGCCAACACGCAGGGCGGCTACTCCTTCACCCATCCCGAAGGGTGGGCCCAGACTGGCAGCGGCACCCGGGTCCGATTCACCGACAAGCTCAACGGCGTCGCCGTCGACAGCCTCCCAGCCAGCCAGCCGCCGACGGTCTCGAGCGCCCACTCCACCGACGTCCCGCGGCTGAAGGCATCCGTGGCGGCCTTCGAACTTCGTGGCATCTCATCGGTCAGCCTCCCCGGAGGCCAGGGCGTGCGCATCGTCTTCCGCCGTAACTCCGACCCGGACCCGGTGACCGGGAAGGTCTACCGCGACGAGGTCGAGGAGTATCTCGTCTACCGCGCCGGGCACCTGATCCGGATGGACCTCTACGGCCCCGTCGGCGCCGACAACGTCGACGCCTACCGCACCATGTACCAGAGCCTGGCCATCAGGTGAACGCTGTGCTGCTGGATGCCGAGCCTCGACGCCGATCGGATGCCGAGCCGGTGTTGGAGGCGCACGGCCTGCACCGGTTCTTCCGCCGTGGCGGTGAGGAGGTCGCCGCCCTCCGCGATGTGTCCCTGACCCTCGCTCCTGGCGAGATGGTTGCCGTCGTGGGCCCTTCCGGGTCAGGCAAGTCGACCCTGCTGAACATGCTCGCCGGCCTCGACGATCCAGACGGGGGGTCGGTGCACGTGGCCGGCCGCCAGCTCAGCCACAAATCCGCCTCGGTGCAGTCGCGGCTGCGTGGTGCCCTCATCGGCGTCCTGACCCAGACCAGCGGGTTGGTCGACCATCTCGACGTTCTGGGCAACCTGCGTCTGGCCGGCTCGTTTCGCGACCGGGCACCGTCCTCGGTCGAGCTGCGGTCACTGCTCGAGGACGTGCAGCTGTCCGCGCGCACCCACGCGCGGCCCTCGACGCTGTCGGGTGGCGAGACCGCCCGGGCCAACCTGGCCGTCGCGTTGGCGGGAAACCCGCGGTTGTTGCTGGCCGATGAGCCGACGGCCGAGGTGAGTACAACGGAGGAAGCGGCACTGTTGCAGCTCCTGCGCGTCCTTCGTGCCGATGACCGTGCCACGCTGCTCGTCACGCACTCACCCCGGGTAGCGGCGGCCGCTGACCGCGTCGTTCATCTCCTGGACGGGCGCCTCTCATGACGTCGACCGAACAGGTCGCGCTGGTCTGCGCCACCTCGCTGGGGGTGCGGTACGGCGCCACCCGGATCCTGCACGGCATCGACCTCGAAGTGCAGCCGGGTTCACACCTTGCCCTCACCGGCCGCTCGGGCAGCGGGAAGACCACTCTGTTGCTCGCACTGGCAGGTCTGCTCGCCCCCTCCGAAGGCACGGTGGCCTGGCCCGGTCTCGCCACGAGGCAGGCCGAGCGACGAGGACAGATCGGCATGGTCTTCCAGGCACCGTCGCTGATGCCCGAGCTGACAGCGCTGGAGAACGTCACCCTGCCCTTGCGTCTTCGCGGAGAGAGCGCCAGCGCCGCGCGCGAGCAGTCGCTCTCTGCCCTCGGACTGGTGGCAGCCGCGGACCTCGCTGCGGCTCTACCCGCACAGCTGTCCGGGGGACAGCAGCAGCGCGTCGCCATCGCGCGCGCGTTGGCCGGTGGCCACCGGCTGGTGCTGGCCGACGAGCCCACCGGTGCCCTGGACCGCGCGCACGCTCACGAGGCCGTGCTCGCGCTGCGTGAGGGCGTGTTCGCGGCCGGTGGTGCGCTTGTGCTGGCCACCCACGACCCCGAGCTCGCCGGGCTGTTCGACGTCCAACTGGCCTTGACCGACGGCACCCTCCTTCAGCGCGTGAGGTCACGATGAGAACCATCCGATGGCTTGCCGGCCTGCTTCGACGTCGCCCGTCGGAGATGCTCGTCGCGGCCGTGAGCATCGCTGTGACTGTCGCCTTCGTGGCCGCCCTCGGCGCCTTCGCGACCCAGAGTCATGCCGCGTTGGCCCTCCGCGCGGCGGCCTCGGTGCCGGTCGACTGGCAGGTTCAGGTCACTCCCCAAGGAGACCTGGCCAAGGTGACCCAAGACCTCCGGGCGCTACCTGCGGTCCGGGCCGTCGAAGGAGTCGACTTCGCCCGCGTCCGTGCCCTGGAGTCGAGCGGTGGCCAAGGCACCCGGACCACCGGTGATGCCTATGTGGTGTCGATCTCCCCGGCCTACGCCAAGACCTTCCCCGGCGAGCTCCGCCACCTCCTCGGCTCGACCACGGGCTCGATGCTGTTCCAGCAGACCGCCGCCAACCTGGCCGCCAGACCCGGGAGCAAGATCAGCGTCCGAACCCCCACCGGGATGCACAGCCTGACCGTCGACGGCATCGTGGACATGCCCGCTGAAGACTCCTTCTTCCAGGTCGTCGGCCTCGCCCCAGGTGCCGGGGCCAGCGCACCACCGGACAACGTCGTCCTCGTACCGCCGGCGGTCTTCACGTCCGTGGTCGGCAGCACCACGGTCGTCCACCAGCTCCACGTCGGGTTCACCCACACCCGGCTCCCGAGCGACCCCCAGGCCGCCGCGATCGCAGTCCAGGGACGCGCCAACCATTTCCAGGCCACCGTCGCCGGAGGCGCTTTGGTCGGCGACAACCTCGGCACCGCGCTGACTCTCGCTGGGGAGGACGCGCGCTACGCCAACCTTCTCTTCCTGCTCCTGGGCCTGCCCGGTCTCGCCCTTGCCGCTGTGGTCGCAGGCCTCGTGGTCGCGTTGCGCTCAGACCGCCGCCGCCGCGAGGTGGCCCTGCTCCGCCTCCGCGGCGCCTCGATCCCCCAGGTGATCCGCATGGTGACCGGCGAGTCGGTGGCGATCGCGGCGGCGGGCGCGCTGCTGGGCGTGCCGCTCGCGGTGCTGGCCCTCCGGCTCGCATTTCCTGGGGGCATTTCGCTCTCCCCCGGTTGGACCGTTGCCGCGGTCGGCGGTGGCCTGGTTCTCGCCTTGGCGACCCAGGCAGGTCCGGTGCTTCGGCTCGGGTTCGGCCAAGATCGCACCGGTGTGGCGGCGGAGGCGGCCCGCGGCGAGCGCACCGGAACTCCGTGGCCACTGAAGGCCGGCCTCGACATCGTCCTCCTGGTCGGCGCTGCCGTCTCGTTCGTGCTGACTGCGCGCAGCGGATACCAGGTGGTGCTCGCGCCAGAGGGTATCCCCCAGACCCAGGTCAACTACGCGGCCCTGGCCGGGCCGGCGCTGGCTTGGCCCGGTCTGGCCCTTCTGGTGTGGCGCATCACCTCCTGGGTCACGCGACAGCGCACCGGTCGGTGGTCGCGCGGCGGCAGCGGGACCGCCCCCGAGCTCGAGGCGGCAGCGCTGCGCCGGCGGCACCGCATCATCGCCCGTGGCGCCGCAGGCCTGGCGGTCGCGCTCGGACTCGCCGTCTCCACGGCCATCTTCACCTCCACCTACAACACGCAATCCCGCCTCGACGTGGCCCTCACCGTCGGCAGCGACGTCGCTGTCGTCGAACCCCCGGGCGCCACCGTCGGGCCCCAGGAGGCGGCGAGCATCGCACGTACCCCCGGCGTCTCCGCGGTCGAGCCGCTGCAGCATCGGTTCGGATACGTGGGCCCGGACCTGCAGGACCTTTACGGGGTCCAGGCGAAGACGTTCGCTCGAGTCGGACCCCTTCAAGATGCCTTCGTGCCCGGCTCGACCATCACCAGAACCCTGGCAGCACTCCAGGCCAGGCCAGACGGCGTCCTGCTCTCGGCGGAGACCCTGCACGACTACCAGCTGCATCCGGGGGATCTGATCAGGATCCGCCTGCAGACCGGCAGCGACCACGCCTACCGTCCCGTCGACTTCCACGTCATCGGCCAAGTCACCGAGTGGCCCACGGCACCCAAGGACAGCTTCATCGTCGCGAACGCCGACTTCGTGACCCAGCAGACCGGTTCCGACGCGGTGGGCACCTTCCTGGTCTCGACGTCCACACCGACTGCGACAGCCGCGTCCCTGCGGTCCCAGCACTCCATCACCTCAGCCGGTGCTCGGGTCCAGGACATCTCCTCGGCACGCTCGCACGTGACCAGTGCGTCCGGGCTGGCCTCAACCGACCTGACCGGACTTGCCCGGCTCGAACTCGGATTCGGAATCCTGCTCGCCCTGGCCTGCTCGGGACTGGCGCTGCTGGGCGGCATCGTCGAACGCCGCCGAGCCCTCGTCCTCCTCGCAGCACTGGGCGCGACCGCCCGTCAACGCGGTCGATTCCTCGCCAGCGAGGCACGTGCCATGGTGGTGGCCGGCGTCATCGGCGGGGCGCTGATCGGCACCACCATCGCCTACCTCCTGGTCAAGGTACTCACCGGAATCTTCGACCCGGCACCCGCCTCCGCAACCGTGCCCTGGGGTTACCTGACGTTCCTGGTCGCCCTTGTCACTGGCGTGACCGTCATCGTGGTCTCCGGAGTCGGACGGCTTGTCGCCCGAGCCGGCCCCCAAGAGCTGCGGGACCTCTGATGCGGGACGTGCTGAAGCGTCACGGAATGGTGCGGGTGGCTGGGGCACTAGCCTCGGGCCAGGAGGCATGTGGATGAAACTGCTCGTCATCGAGGACGACATCCGGATGGCCGGCCTGCTGCGACGCGGACTGGCGCAAGAGGGCTGGGCCGTCGACATCGCCGGGGATGCAGTGGACGCCCGCCACGCCGTCGAGAGCACCCCGTTCGACGCGGTCGTGTGCGACGTCGGGCTGCCCGGGAGCGAGTCGGGCCTGGACTGGTGCCGTTGGTTTCGCGCCGAGGGCCACTGGACTCCCGTGCTCATGCTCACTGCTCGCACCGACGTCAACGACAGGATCGCCGGCCTGGACTGCGGTGCCGATGACTACCTCGGCAAGCCCTTCGCGTTCGGGGAGCTCGCCGCCCGCCTCCGCGCGCTCCTGCGGCGTGGTGAGACCGAACGGCCCACCGAGCTGCGCAACGGCGACCTGGTCCTCGACCCGGCCGAGCACAAGGCACGCTGGAAAGGACAGGAGATCGAGCTCTCCCCCCGCGAGTTCGCGCTGCTCGACTACTTCATGCGGCGCCCCGGTGACGTGCTGCGGCGCGCCGAGATCCTCGACCACGTGTGGGACTACGCCTACGACGGCACCTCCAACGTGGTCGACGTCTACGTCGGGTATCTGCGCAAGCGACTGGGCGAAGCAGGCTGTCCCGACGTGATCGAGACCCTCCGCGGTGTCGGGTACCGACTGGCCGACCTGTCGTGAGGTTCACCCCTTCCTCACTTCGCCACCGGTTGGTGCTCGGCGCCGCAGGCGTCGGGCTCGTCTTCGCGGTTGTGTTCGGACTCGTCGCGACCTGGCGTGTCAACCATGCCGCAGACCAAGCCGTCCAAGCCGCCCTTCAAAGCCGCCTCGAGCTCGCCCGTGACGAAGTAGGCCCCGACGGCTCGATCCGTCAGGACGCAGGCAGCCCCCGGACCGACCTGGTGCAAGTCCTCGGCCCCGACGGCGCCGTGCGGGCCAGCACCCCCGCACTCGCGCAGGTCGGGCCTCTTGCCGACATCGCCGGCGTGGCCGCCTCAAAGCGCGGAGTCCAGACGCAGCTGGCGCTGCAGCGGCCCGACATCGACCTCGCCGTGCTCGCCGTACCCCTCACCATGACCGGCAACGGAGACTCACCCCCCGGAACCGGCGCCCTCGTCGTGGCCGTCGACGCCGAAGGCTTCAACTCCGCGGCAACGCACCTCCTGGGTCTCCTGGTCGCAGGGCTCAGTGCCGTCGTTCTGGCGATGACCGCCTTGGCCTGGATCCTCACCGGACGGACCCTGAGCACCGTCGCACGCATCACCGAGGACGCCGAGTCTGTCGGTCCCCAAGATCTCGCCGCCGGCCTTCCCGTCCCGCAGCGCGACACCGAACTCGCACGCCTCGTCGACGCGCTGAACCGGATGCTGGCGCGCCTACACCACAGTCACACCGCCGAGCTCGCGTTCGCCGCCGACGCCGGCCACCGACTCCGAACACCCGTCGCGACCTTGCGCGCCGAGGCCGAGCTCGCCCTGCGTGAGACCGACCCCGCAGAGCTGACCGCCGCCCTCAGGCGCGTCGTTGCCGACGCCGATCAGCTCACCTCCATTGTCAATCGGATGCTCGCTCGAAGCCGCGCACGCGAGCGAGAGCCCGAGCCAGTTCGGGGCACGTTGGGCGACGCCAGCGAGCGCTGGCAGCGGCAGGCCGAGCTTGCCGGGGTCACGCTCGCCGTGCGCATTGACGAACGAATCCCGAGAGATGCGAGCTGCGTCGACCTCGCAGAGATCATCGAACCCATCGTCGACAACGCCCTTCGTCACACACCGCCCGGCGGCAAGATCGACGTCGACGCCCGACCCGCATCCGACCGCCCCGAGACACTGGTGGTGTCGATCTCCAACACCGGAGACCCCATCGCACCCGACCTCGTCGAGCATCTCTTCGACGCCTGGGTCAGCAGCCGCGACGCCAGCGTCGCCGGCGGCCTCGGGTTGTGGCTGGCACGCGAGACCGCCCGCGACGTCGGTGGAGACATCGAGCTCCTCGACACCCCCTTTGCCACCGTGTTCCAAGTGCGACTGCCTGTGATGAACCCAGACTGACGATCGGTAGTCACGGCTCGTCTGCGACGCGGCGGCTCGTCTTCCGTCCAGGGTCGGCTACCGGGCGGCTCGTCTCAGCGCGCTTCGGGATCCTGACGATGTCCGGGTGACGCAGGAGGTGCCCCAGCTTCAACTCAACCCATCCTCGTGACCTCCCCCCGGATCGATCACAGTCCTCTATTGGAGTGGCGCATCCAGTCACCCAGCCAGGCGGTGGCGAGCGCCACGAACAGCACGATCAGGCCCAACAGGAACCCGTTGACCAAAGGTCCGAGAACGACCACCACGCCACCGAGCAACAACGGCAACCCAGCGGCTACCCACACTCGGCCAGGTCGCGTCGAACGGTGCCGGCGAGGCGACGACCTCGTGCGCACGTGATCACCTCCGCCAGGGGGCCAGTTTCAGACTCCGGAGTCACGCAAGCCTGCTTGCGAATGGGGCACGCAATGAGGCGCCGCCTCGGAATGGTCGAGGAGCATCGAGGCCGTCGGTGCCATGGTCGGCGCTGAGGTCGTACATCGACGTGCCCATCGGCGCCCACGCTAGGCAAGCGAAGTTGAACGCACGCTGACGAACCGGATCCGGGCCAGTCGCCCGTTCACGCGGGCGCCTGGTCATGCAGGCAGGGTCTCGTCGCCGGGTCCTGCCGCAGATTGACGGAGCTGACGTGGCCGTCTCACGGGCCCAGGAGCAGCAGGTGGACCGCTGGGCTGATGGCGCACTACGTCCCGACGGTCCGAGCGGCCGGATCTGGCTCAGGCACCAGCCCCGGTCACGATCGCGTCGGTGGCGAAGCCGGCGATCAGTCCGATGAGGAGCCCGTAGGCGAGCAGCTCGGGTCGTCGAGTCTTGGCCGCGACGCCGAGCAGCTGGATCACGACGTACAGGATCGACCCGGCAGCGAGCGTCAGGAAGACGACACTGACCGCGGTGCTGGTGAACCCGTAGCCGATTGCGGTACCCGCGAACGTCGGGCCGCCCGCGATCGCTCCAAGCCCAAGCAGAAATGCCCAGCTCGGACGCGCAGTGTCGCCGTCGGCAGCGACCTCTGCGGCCAACGGGGCAACGATGCCGAAGCCCTCGGTGGCGTTGTGCAACCCGAAGCCGACCACCAGCAGCGTCGCCAGCGCGATCTCGTTGCTCGCGGCCGACTGGCCGATGGCCAGCCCTTCGGCGAAGTTGTGCAGCCCGATGCCGACCGCGATCAGCAGGGCCAGCCGGCGGGCCGCCGGCCACGACGCCAGGCCCCGTCCGGTCGTCCTCAGCTCGTTGGCGGCCATGGCGCCCGGACCGCCGGGCGACGGCCCGGGGCGGCGCGACAGCCGGGCCATCCACCGCTCGTAGAAGACCAGAGCCAGAAGACCGACGATGAGCCCACCGGCGAACAGGCTCCCGTAGCCGAAGACCGGACCCAACCCTGCGCGGTGCTCGCGGACGTCGCTCAACGAAGCGTCGACCGGCTCCCACGCGTGGGAGAACACGTCCCAGACCAGGAACAACAAGATCCCGATCGCGACCGCGTTCAACAGGGCGCGCATGCTCGGCGCAGGCCGACGCATCCGGCCGACCGGCAAGCCCAGCACGATGGTGCCACCGGCGATCACACCGAGCAGCAACGTCTTCGTCAGACCCACAAGGGCCTCCTCACACTAAGTTTGGGTAGCCTAACCTCAGCACCGCATGATCGCCCAGCCGGTTCAGGCTGGACGATGTCCTCGATCCGCTGGTCAGGAGCGCGGAGGTCGAGATCGACCAGGTCGTCTGGCTCGTTCGCCGAGCTTGCTCGCGGCATCGGGCGTGCGTTGGCTCACGTTGGCCTTTGCCGCTTGACCTGCGCAGATCATCGGCGAGGGGTGGCGGGCGGCGCCTATTCGAGGATCCGGCGGACTTCTCGCGGACTAGGCGTGTGGGCAACTTCAGGCTTGGACAGCGCGGGCTCCGCCCCACACCGCCCGTCTCCCCTACTCTGGGTCACGGGACAAGTCCCGCCACGGAGCACGCCAAGCGAAGCGGCGCCACGCGCGTCCAGTCGTGAACACCTCTGGCGTTCCCGGGTCGCGGCCGCGTCACTACTTCTCAACCGGCGAAGAGCACAACACCACCTGGGGGCCAGATGACCACGGACGACGACTCGACGGTCAACACCTCGACCGCTGCTCAGGCCACGGGCGCGGTCGAAGGCTCCCGAGGGGCCGCCCGGCTCCTCGAGGTCGCTGCCCACAACGCCGACGAGTTGATCGCCGACGCCAGAGCTGAGGCCCAACAGATCACGACATCAGCACGCCTGGAGGCAGACCGAGTCCTCGCCGCGGCTCAGGCAGAAGCCGACCAGGTGCGCGCCGAGATCGAGCAGAACCGTGCACAACACGCTACCGAGATCGCACGACTCCAACAGGTCGAGAACGAATACCGGGAACGAGTGCGCGCCCACCTCACCGGCCTGCTCGCTCAGATCGAGGCGCCACCCTCCTGAGTTCCGCGACGCTCCACCCACAAACGGCTGAGGGCCAAACCCGCTCGGGCGGCGTCGCTGGCGACCACCGCCTCCGATCGATCCGACGTCAATCTGCCATATCCCACCCAGCGCTCTTCGCGCCCGGATCGCTACGCACCCGCCGGCTGAGATCATGCACCACCCGTTTTGTGCCTGCCCCAACTGACAATGGCCCGGTCATGGTCGAGCCGTAAATAGTGGGCTCAGCGGTGCAGCGTCGCATCGAAGGTGCGTTGCGATGGGGTGGATGCAGTGATGAGCGCCGACAGGCTTGACGTGTCCCTGGTCGACCATCGATGTCCGCGACAACAGCGCCGCGATGCCCAGAATTCGCAAGCCGCGCGACGAAGATCCGTCCGGCCGTGGGCTGCAACTCCTGACGGCGTTGACCCACCGATGGGGCGCGTCCCCGCTTAGCCAGGCAAGCTCGTGTGGGCCGAGCTGCTCCGCTGACCTGCCAGCGGTCCGCCGGCTGAGGAGACGGGCGCCGTGAGACCGAAGCGCCCCTGTTCGGCCACACGGCCCATGGCTCCGGTGTCCGGACGAGGTCAACACCACCTACCCGACTCCCTGTCCTTAGCCCATTGCCCACTGAAAACCATTGACCATCCACGGTCCCCAGAATTCGCCCCAATCTCCCCGCCTATCTGCGTCCTCGCCACTCCTCCTCCAGACGGCACGCATGCTACGAAGGACGTAGATGGGCCGCCCGTGATCGGGCGGCCCACGCGGCGTTTCTGAGGCGTCCGTTGGTTGTCGACGGACGTCGTTGAGTCCGGATGTCGGGGTGGTCGGCTTGCATGGCGGGGTGAAGTTCTACCACGGTGCAGCGAAGGCTGCCCGGGCTTACGTCGAGCGCGATCGATCCCGCGCCGATGACTACTACCTCGGCGAAGGCACGGGAGTCGCTGCGCGGCTCACGGCAACCCCGCAGGGCGTCGAGCATGCGGGATCGATGAACGGCGAAACCTACGAACGGTGGGTCGCCGGCATCGACGTCGACACCGGTCGGAAGAAGGGGCGGGTCCGAGACGACGCGAACGCGTTGCGGTTCGTCGAGGTCACCGTCAACGGGCCCAAGACCTGGTCACTGGCTGCGGCGCTGCACCCCGAGGTGTCGGACGCGCTGGACGAAGCTCAGGACAGAGCCGCCGCCGAGATCGTCAGCTGGGTCGCCGGTCATGCGACCACGCGGGTGGGGCCACGCGGTCGCCAGGTGCAGGTGCCGGTCGAGGAGATCGAGGCGGTGGTGATCAGGCACTACACCTCCCGGGCCGGCGACCCGCACCGGCATCTGCACCTCCAGGTCAACGCCCGCGTCTGGGCGGCCGGCAAGTGGCGGGGCCTGCACTCGGTCGGGTTGCGGGACATGATCGAGGCGATCAACGGGATCGGGCACGCCGCGGTCGCATGCGACCCGGAGTTCCGGGCGGTCCTGGCCGCACGCGGTCTCACCATGGACGTCGAGACTGGGGAGATCGAGCAGCTCGCGCCGTACGTCGGGGAGTTCAGCGCTCGGACCGGTCAGATCCACCGCAACATCGACCGCTACGAAGCCCAGTGGCGGCGCGAGCATCCCGGCGAGGAACCGGGGCCGCGGCTGCACGAGGCCTGGGATCGGCGGGCGTGGGCAGAGGCGCGGCCGGACAAGGTCGCCCCCACCGACGGCGCTGACCTGGTCGAGAGGTGGAACGCCGAGCTGCGCACCCTTGGTTACCACGACCCGACTACCCCGGCCGTGCTCGAGGCGACCCAGGTGGGCCGGATCGAACGCGACGGGGCCGCCGACTGGGTGATCTCCCAGCTCGGGGCGAAGCGGTCGGCGTGGAACACCGCCGACATCCGCGGCAAGGTCGAGGTCCTGCTGGCACAGACCAACCTGGTCGCAGAGCCCGCGGCACGCATCGAGCTCGCCGAGGACATCACCGCCCGGGCCGCGGCACGCTGTGTTCGGCTGCTCGCCTCACCCGACGTGCCCGAGCACGTCCGGGCCCTGACCTCCCAGCATGCCCTCGCGGTCGAGGGCGACATCGTGGGTCGCCTCGTCCGCCGCGCCGAGACTCCAGCCGGACGGGTCCGTCTCCAGGGTCGCGGATTGGTGCGGATAGACCCGACCGAGGCGGCCGTCGTGGGCACGTTGGCCGGTGACGGCCCGCTGGTCGTGGTCGAAGGCGCGGCTGGTGCAGGCAAGACCACAGCACTGCGGACGACCCAAGAGCTGCTGGCACGACACGGGCACCGTCTTGTGGTGGTGACGCCGACCTTGAAGGCGGCCGAGGTCGCCGCCGCAGAGACCGGCGCGGACGGCCACTCCGCTGCTTGGCTGATCCACCAGCACGGATGGCGCTGGGACGCCGACGCGCACTGGGCACGACGCCCCGACGCCACACCCGACGCGGCGGCCCGGCTGCGACCCGGGGACCTGCTGCTCGTCGACGAAGCGGGCATGCTCGACCAGGACACAGCCCGTGCACTCCTGACGATCGCCGACGAGACCGGCGCAAGAGTCGCCCTGGTCGGCGACCGACACCAACTCCCCGCGGTCGGACGCGGCGGCGTCCTGGAGCACGCGCTCGCCTGGGCCCACCCCACCGCGGTCGTGACCCTGGAGAAGGTGCGCCGATTCACCGACCCCGGCTACGCCGGACTCTCCCTGCGGATGCGCGCCGGCGACGACCCGGAAGCCGTCTTCGACGCGCTCCACCGGCGAGGCCAGGTCGTGATCCATCCCAGCGAGGCCGAGCGCACCGCCGCCCTCGCCGAGGCGGGAGCTGTCGGCGACCTCGTCCTCGCCGGCACGCGCGAGCAGGTAGCCAGTCTCAACGCTGCGATCCGCGACCAACGTCAGGCCGACTTCGCTGCGGGAGACTCGGCGGACTCGATGGTGACCGCTCGCGGCGAACGGATCGGCATTGGTGACCGCGTCGCCACTCGACGCAACGACCCCGACCTCGGGGTCGCGAATCGGCAGACCTGGACCGTGACCGGACTCGGCGAGGACGGCAGCCTCACGATCCGCGGACGGGGACGTGACCGGGTACTCACGGCGGAGTACGCCACCCGATTCGTTGAGCTCGCTTATGCCACCACCGTCCACGGCGCCCAGGGAGAGACAGTCGACCGAGCGCACGTCGCCATCGGGGAGGCGACCGGCGCCGCGGCGGCGTACGTGGCGATGACCAGAGGGC
>Ga0255338_1004136_pt1 | contig 15703 bp, 17 predicted proteins | sample MeOH1_35cm_T4_19_FD_203715 | JGI IMG/M metagenome (GOLD analysis project Ga0255338, IMG submission 203715) | Sandy soil microbial communities from University of British Columbia, Vancouver, Canada - MeOH1_35cm_T4_195 | ecosystem: Engineered > Artificial ecosystem > Sand microcosm > Unclassified ...
TGCACGAGATGAACCGCACGGACGCAACCAAGGGCCTGGCCACGCTTTGCGTCGGCGGCGGCATGGGCGTCGCAATGTGCGTGGAAAAGGTCTGATACCGAACACCCCAACAGAGGCGGTGACGGCGACTTAGGGAGATAGACGGAATGGCCAGGGTTGCGCTGGTCACGGGTGGAACCCGTGGCATCGGTCGGGCGATCGTCGAGCGGCTGAAGGCCGATGGGATGCAGGTGGCGGCCGGCTATTCCGGCAACGACGAGGCGGCGGCCGAATGCGCCAAGAGCCTCGGCGTCATGGTCATCAAGGGCAACGTCGGCAACTTCATGGACTGCAAGCACGCGGTCGAGAAGATCGAGGCCGAGTTGGGTCCCATCGACGTGCTGGTGAACAACGCCGGCATCACCCGCGACGGGGTGTTCCACAAGATGACCTCCGAACAGTGGAGCGAGGTCATCCGGGTGAACATGGACAGCCTGTTCAACATGACCCGCCAGGTGATCGAGGGCATGCGCGAGCGCGGCTGGGGCCGGATCATCAACATCTCGTCGATCAACGGCCAGAAGGGCCAGATCGGCCAGACCAACTACTCCGCCGCCAAGGCCGGGGTGATCGGCTTCACCAAGGCGCTGGCGCTCGAGAACGCCCGCAAGGGCGTCACCGTGAACTGCGTGGCGCCCGGCTACATCGACACCGAGATGGTGCAGGCGGTGCCGCCCAAGGTGCTGGAAGGCATCATCGCCCAAATCCCCGCGGGACGTCTGGGCAGTGGCGAGGAGATCGCCGATACCGTCTCGTTCCTGGCCGGCGAACGGGCCGCCTATGTCACGGGAACCACTCTTTCACTGAATGGTGGTCAGTACCTGGTCGGGTGAAGGTCACCGCGGCGTCCAAAAAGCGCCCCGATCAAGAGGCATCTGCTAACTTGGCATGACAGGTGAGCGGACGGCGTCGAGGGGGGTGAGGTACGCGGCGCTATTGGGCGTCGCGACGCTCGGCCTTGCCCTGCCCGCCGATGCCGGGCCCCTCGACCGGCTGCGCGAGGGCCTCTCCAAGAACCGCGGCGGCGAGACGTCCGGCCCGGCGATCGCCCGCTACGTTTCCGAGGAAGGCCGCGTCTTCGTCCTGGACCGCACCCAGCCGGTCCCGATGCTGAAGTTCGAGGACAGCCCCGAGGTCTGGGCCCTGGCCCCCAATCCCGCTCCGCGCGGCGACACGATCTACAAGAACGACCTGGGCGAGCCCGTGCTTCGCGCCACGCGGCTGGGCGGCTTCACCCTGTTCACCGACCAGCGGCCCAGCGGCGAGGCGGTCTCCCTGGCCGGCGGCGGAGCACCCCTGCGCCTGGCGCCCATGAGCCCCGACGCGCTGTTCGCCAGGCTCACCCAGGCCTCGTCGCGGGCCAGCCGCGCGGCGCGCCGGCCGATGCTGTTCGAAGCCGAGGCCACGCCCGCGTCCTCCGCCCTGATCGCCGACGCCGCCTTGGTGACCAGCGTGGCGATCGTCCGCCTGTCCCAGCGCAAGGACGGCCGCGCGCTGCTCGGCCAGATAACCCGCGTGCGCTTCCAGGAGGGCAAGAAGGCCCAGGCCACGCTGAAGAACGGCGTCCTCAGCATCGTGGTCGCTCCCTCCCACGGCCTCGCCGGCCGCCCTTCCTCCGACCGCCTCATCAAGGTCGCGCGGGGGAAGTAGGGGTCACCCTTTTACCTCCCGCCGCTTCGCGGGGGAGGTGAGGATAATGCTGCCGCAAGACGATTGGCGGAACGCGCCCGCCGCAACTCTCCTCACCCCTTGAACCCATCCTTCGCCGCACGGACCGCGCCGAACGCCGTCGCATCAGGCTGACCCTCCGCGCCGACCCGGGCCGCCAGCAGGGGCGCGCGGAGGAAGGGGTTGGTGGCCTTTTCCAGGCCGATGGTGGTGGGCACGGTCCACTCGTCGCGCGCGCGGGCGGCGAAGATCGCCTCGGCGCGGGTCTTCACCGCGGGGCTGTCGTCCACCGAGAGCGCGAAGCGGGCGTTGGAGGCGGTATATTCGTGCGCGCAATAGACGGTGGTGTTGTCGGGCAGGGCGGCCAGGCGCTGCAGGCTGTCCCACATCTGCTCGGCCGTGCCCTCGAACAGCCGGCCGCAGCCCAGGGCGAACAGCGTGTCTCCCACGAAGGCGATCCGGTCCGCGGCGTCGAAATAGGCGATGTGCCCCAGGGTGTGGCCGCCCGAGTCGATCACCTCGAAGGTCGTTTCGCCCAACTCCACCACGTCGCCGTGCTTCACCTCGCGGTCCAGGGGGGCGATGCGGGTCACCTCGCCCGGGCCCACGATGGTGCAGCCGGTCCTGGCCTTGATGTCGGCGTTGCCGCCGGCGTGGTCGGGGTGCCAGTGGGTGTTGAGGATCATGTCGAGACCCCAGCCCAGGGCGTCCAGCTCGCGCAGGATCGCCGCCGTGTCGGGCGTGTCGATGCAGGCCGTCTGGCCGGTCGCCTCGTCGCGGATCAGGAAGCCGTAGTTGTCCGACAGGCACGGAAACTGATGGACGGTCAGCGGCATGGCGAAACTCCCTGGGTCGTCTCACGATTTAGGGTGGCGGGCGGCCTCCGTCGAGCTTAGCCAAGCATCATGCGCCGCGACGTGCTCGAGCTTCGCCAGTTCTACGCCTCCGACCTGGGCCGGGCGGCGCGCGCCATGGTGGAGCGCAAGCTGGCCGAGGCCTGGGGCGACGTCGCCGGCCTGGACGTGCTGGTCCTGGGCTACGCCACCCCCTTCGCCACCCAGTTGCGGCCCCGTGCGCGGCGCGTGGTGGCCGCCATGCCGGCGCAGCAGGGGGTCGAGGTCTGGCCGGGCGACGGCAAGAACCTCTCGACCCTGACGCCCGAGGACTGCCTGCCCTTCACCAACGCCCTGTTCGACCGGATCTTGGTGGTGCACGGGCTGGAGGAGAGCGCCGACCCCGTGGCCTTCCTGCGGGAGGTCTGGCGGGTGCTGGCGCCCTCGGGCCGCGCGATCATCACCGTGGCCTCGCGCAACGGCCTCTGGGCCAACACCGAGAAGACCCCCTTCGGCCATGGGCGGCCCTACAGCCGCAGCCAGCTGGTCGAGCTGATGCGCGAGGCCGACCTGGAGCCCTCCGGCTGGACCCGGGCGCTCTATGTGCCGCCGGTCAACTGGATGGCCGGCTGGGCCGAGGGCTTCGAACAGGCCGGCTCGCGGCTGTGGCCGGGATTCGCCGGCCTGCTGCTGATGGAGGCGGTGAAGCAGACCTTCGCCGTCAAGCCGCAGGGCCAGCGCGCCCGGGTGCGCGTGACGCGTCCGGTCCTGGCCGGCGCCCCCGGCGCGGCGCCGGTTTCGCGGGCGCCCGACGCCGCCGCCCTGCGAGATCGCTTGGCGCCGCCGCGGCGAAGGTCTTAGCTGTTCCCAAGGATTCTGAGTTCCACCGGAGGCGTCAGGGCGCATGAAACTGATCATCGCGGTCATCAAGCCCAGCCGCCTCGACGCGGTGCTGGATGCGGTCACCGAGGCGGGAGCTTCCGGGCTCACCGTCACGGAGGTCCGCGGCTACGGCCGCCAGCGCGGCAAGACCGAGGTCTATCGCGGCGCCGAATACGAGGTGAAGCTGCTGCCCAAGGTGAAGCTGGAGATCGCGGCGCCCTCCGACATCGTCGAGGCCGTCATCGAGGCGATCCAGACCGCCGCCAACACCAACAAGATCGGCGACGGCAAGATCTTCGTCCTGGACCTGGAGCGGGCGCTGCGCATCCGCACCGGGGAGCAGGACGCCGCGGCCATCGCGGGCTGACCCCATCCGCCGGAGCCTCTCATGAAGGCCGGGCTCCTCGCCGCCATCCTGGCGCTCCTGGCCGCCGCGCCAGCCGCCGCGACCGACCTGACCGCCGCCCAGGCGGTCGAGGCGCTGCGCCGCCACGTCTGCTTCAGCCGCATCTGGTGGGCCGACCCCTATGCGCGCCTGGGCCAGACGGTGACGGTCGACCTGCGGATCGACGGGCGCACCGCCTACCTGTGGAGCGAGGACATGCGCGCCGTGCCGCGCGTGCGCCGCTGGGCCGACAGCTACATGGTGGCCGTCCGCCCGGTCGGCCCCGTAGTGACCCAGCGCTCCGGCTACAATATCGAGCTGCTGCGCGGCGAGCCGGCCTATGAGCGCGAGCGCCGCCGCGTCTACGCCGCCCAGACCCAGCGCGTCCGCGTCGAACTGCCCGCGAGCTGCGAGCCGCGGTTCCAGCCCGACACCCCGGTCAAGACCGAGATGAAGGCCGCCGTGATCGCCAGCCTCTCCACCGCCATCGCCACCTGGGGCCGGCGCCCGGCGCGGGGCGGCGTGCGCGTGACCATCGCCAACTTCGATCCCGACTATCCCGAGACCTTCGCCTACCGCCAGGACACCGGCGAGGTGCTGCGCATCCGCCTGCCGGCCAGCGACCCCACCGGACGCTATGCCGTCTCGCCGGTCCCCCGGGGCATCGCCGCCGCCCAGCTCCGCCGCCTCATCCAGAAGCACGGCGAGACCCGGCTGGTGACCGTGCGGTGAGTGCGTCCCTCCCTTAATGGGGGGGGACAGCTCGCCGGAGGCGAGCAGGGTGGGGAGGCTGCGACCGGGCTCCGCGCTTGAACGCGCGTTCCCCACCCGTCTCGTCGCCTCGCTCGAGCCACCCTCCCCATGAAGGGGAGGGAAAAGACTAGCGTTTCCGCTTCTTCTTCGGCGCCGGCGTCTCGGTCTCCGCCAGTTCCACCTCGCCGAACAGGTTCTGCGGCGGGGCGGCCGCGGCCTGAGGCTCCGCCCGCCGACTCAGCAGGAACAGCGCCGTCTCCGCGCGCCAGTTCTCGATCGGCTGGCGCGGATCGATGGCGCGGGCCGATTGGCCCTCGGCAAGGGAGGCGCAGGCGTCGATGCGCAGCTCCAGCTCGTCGCAGAGGGTGGTGAAGTCGCGCAGGGTGCAGAGGTGGATGTTCGGCGTCGACCACCAGGGCTCGGGCAGGGCGCCGGTCTCGGGCATCCGGCCGCGCGAGAGCAGGGCCCAGCGGACCTTCCAGTGGCCGAAGTTCGGCACAGAGACCACCGCCTGGTCGGCGATGCGCAGCAGCTCGGAGAGCACGTGGCGGGGCTCGCGCATCTGCTGCAGGGTCTTGCTCAGGATCGCGTAGTCGAACGCTCGCGTCGGGAAATGGTCCAGGTCGCGGTCGCCGTCGCCCTGCACCACGGCCAGGCCGCGCGCCAGGCAGGCGGCCACGCCTTCCGGGCTGATCTCCAGCCCCTGGCCGTCGACGGCCTTCTCGCGGGTCAGCAGTTCCAGCAGCTCGCCCTCGCCGCAGCCCACGTCCAGCACGCGCGCGTTGGGCCGCACCAGCTTCAGGATCTCGGCGAAGTCCTCGCGAATGGCGCTCACGCCAGCCCTCGCGCGGTGGCCTGGGCCGCCAGGAAGCCCCTGAGCGTCTGGTCCAGCAGCGGCTCGTCCAGGAAGAAGGCGTCGTGGCCCTTGTCGGTCTGGATCTCTGCGAAGCTGGCCCGGCAACCGGCGCCGTTCAGCGCGCGCACGATGTCGCGGCTCTCCGGCGTGGGGTACAGCCAGTCGGACGAGAAGCTGAGCACGCAGAACTTCACCGCGCGGGCCTTCACGAACGCCTCGGCCAGCACGCCGCCGTGCTTCGCCGCCAGGTCGAAGTAGTCCAGGGCGCGGGTGATGTAGAGGTAGCTGTTGGCGTCGAACCGGTCGACGAAGCTGGTCCCCTGGTGGCGCAGGTAGCTCTCCACCTGGAAGTCGGCGTCGAACCCCCACGACAGGCCGTCGCGCTGCAGCTCGCGGCCGAACTTCCGCTGCAGCGCCTGTTCCGACAGATAGGTGATGTGCGCGGCCATGCGCGCTACGGCCAGGCCCTTCTCCGGCCGGACGCCCGCTTCCAGGTAGGCGCCGCCCACCCAGTTGGGGTCGGCCATGATCGCCTGTCGGCCCACCTCGTGGAAGGCGATGTTCTGGGCCGAATGGCGCGCCGCGGCGGCGATCACGACGGCGGAGAACAGCTTCTCGGGATAGTCCGCCGCCCACTGCAGCACCTGCATGCCGCCCATGGAGCCGCCGATCGCCGCGAACAGGGTGTCGATCCCCAGGGCCTCGATCAGCATGGCCTGGGCGCGCACCATGTCGCCGATGGTGATGACCGGGAATTTCAGGCCGTAGGGCGCGTTGGTGGCCGGGTCCATCGAGGCCGGCCCCGTGCTGCCCATGCAGCCGCCGATGACGTTGGTGCAGATGATGAAGAAGCGCTCGGGGTCCAGCACCAGGCCTGGGCCCACGAAACGGTCCCACCAGCCGGGCTTGCCGGTCACGGGATGGGTCGAAGCCAAGTGCTGATCGCCGGTGAGCGCGTGGCACACCAGGACGGCGTTCGACTTGGCCTCGTTCAGCCGGCCGTAGGTCTTGTAGCCGATCTCCAGCGGGGCCAGCTTGGCGCCGGAGTCCAGGCGCAGGGGCTGGGTCGCCGCGAACCGCCAGGTCCCGCCGCCCGTCTCGATTCCCGCCGTGATGGGGACCTGCGCCGTCATGGCCGCGTTGGACCGTCTCGCCCTGGCGGTGTCAATGGCCTGCGAGCCGCGCCCCGCCCTGCGCCGTCCGCCACTTTCTTGGCGCGTATCTTGGCGGCAGGCCGGTTTCCACTTTGCCCGCCCGCGCGCGCCTGGGCTATGACGGCGGCTGGGTAAGGGAGCGTCCATGGATCGTCTGATCCTCCTGAGGCACGGCAAGGCCGAGTCGGATTCCGCGAGCGGCGACGATTTCGACCGGCGCCTCGCCCCGCGCGGGGTCCGCGAGTCCGCCGAGATGGGCGCCCAGCTCGCCGACATGGGATTCCGTCCCGACGTGGCCCTGGTCTCGCCCGCCGCCCGGGCGCGCGGCACGTGGGAGGCCGCCTGCGCCGCCTTCCCGGGGGCCGAGACGCGCTTCGACGACGACCTCTACCACGCCGAGTCCGGGGTCATCCGCCGGGCCGCCCAGGCCGCCGGCCAGGCCTGCGCCACGGTGATCGTCGTGGGCCACAATCCGGGGATGCAGGAACTGACGATCCAGCTGCTCATCGAGGGCTCGGCGCCCTCCAGCCTGATCGCCCGCGCCCAGCGCAACTTCCCGACCGCCGGCGCCGCGGTGTTCCTGTTCGACGCCAACGGCCGTCCCCACTTCGACGGCCTGTTCTTCCCGGAGCGCTGAGTTTGCGCATCTACAAGATCCTGCCGCGCGAGGAATGGACGGCCGCGCAGGCCGCCGGCCGCTTCGAGGGCTCGGCCATCGACCAGCAGGACGGCTACATCCATTTCTCCACCGCCGCCCAGGCCAGGGAGACCGCGCGCCGCTACTTCGTCTGGCTGAAGGACCTCGTGGTGCTGGAGGTCGAGGGCGACGACCTGGGCGAGGCATTGAAGTGGGAGCCGTCCCGCGGCGGCGATCTCTTCCCGCATCTTTACGCGCCGCTGGCGGTGGCCGACGTGCGGGCGGTGCATGAGGCGCCCCTGGACGCCGACGGAATTCCGGCAATGCCCGCATGAGCGACCTCCACGGCCTGGCCACCCGCGCCCTGCACGTCCTCGATCCCGAGGACGCCCACACCGCCGCGCTCGCCGGCCTGAAGCTGGGCCTGGGCCCCCGCGCCCCGGCCGACGATCCGCTCCTGGCCACGGACCTCGCGGGCCTGAAGCTGCCCAACCCCGTGGGTCTGGCCCCCGGGTTCGACAAGAACGCCGAGGTCTTCGGCCCCATGCTGCGCGCCGGCTTCGGCTTCGTGGAGTGCGGCACGGTCACGCCCAAGCCCCAGGCGGGCAATCCGCGCCCGCGCCTGTTCCGCCTCGCCGAGGATCGGGCGGTGATCAACCGCATGGGCTTCAACAACGAGGGGCTCGAGCCCTACGCCGCGCGCCTGGCGCGCCGTGGCCCGGGCGTGGTGGGGGCTAACTTCGGGGCCAACAAGGACTCCGAGGACCGGATCGCCGACTACGTCACCGGCCTGACCCGGCTGTGGGGCCTGGCCAGCTATTTCACCATCAACATCTCCTCGCCCAACACGCCGGGCCTGCGCGCGCTCCAGACCAAGGCCGCCCTGGACGAGCTGCTGGGCCGGGTGATGGAGGCCGCGGCCGCGCTGCCCGCCGCCGGTCGCGGTCCGATGTTCCTCAAGGTCGCCCCCGACCTGGAGGACGGCGAGGTCGAGGCGATCTCCGACACCGTCGCCGCCCACGGTCTGGCCGGCGTCATCGTCTCCAACACCACCATCAGCCGCCCGTCGCTGAAATCCTCGCACCACGACGAGGCGGGAGGTCTCTCCGGCGCGCCGCTGATGGCGTTGTCGACGGAGATGCTGGCCCGCTTCCGCGCCGCCTCGGCGGGGCGCTTCGTGCTGGTGGGCGCGGGCGGGATCGGCTCGGGCGCGGACGCCTACGCCAAGCTCCGCGCGGGGGCTTCCGCCGTGCAGCTCTATTCGGCCCTGGCGTTCGAGGGACCGGGCTTGGTGGTCCGCATCAAGCGCGAACTGGCGGAACGCCTGCGCGCCGACGGCTTTGCGTCCATGGCGGAGGCAGTCGGGGCAGGATAGCTTCGGCTCGCCGGCCCTTACGTTGCCGTAGCGGCTCCGCTGCACTAATTCGGAGGACAATGGCGGACGCACCGACCGAAGCGCCCGAGCGGAACCGGCGCCGCCGCCTCTTCTGGCCCGGCGGCCTCTCCGCGCGCCTTCTGGTCCTCACGGTCGTGTTCGCCGCCCTGGGCGGGGCTGTCGCCATACCCCCGGCCATGGCCGCCTATGAACGCCAATGGCTGCTGGACCGGGTCCGCGCCGCCGAGCTGGCCTCGCTGGCGCCGGAGGTGGATCCCGACCGCGTGGTCTCCGAACAGCTCAAGACCCAGCTCCTGGAAGGCGCCGGGGTCGAGATCGTGTCCGTCTCCATCGACGGCGTGCGCTCGCTGGTGTTCTCCGGCGCCCGGCCCGCCAAGCCCCCCTATGTGGTCGACCTGCGCCCCCGCGCGGCGGGCCTGGCCCTCTTCGCGCCCTTCCAGACCCTGCTGGGCGACGGCGGCCAGATGCGGGTGATGGCCGAGCCTCGCTTCCGCAAGGAGGTCGACTTCATCGAGTTCGTCGCCAGCGACACCGAGCTCAAGCGGGCGCTGGCCAGCTACCTGTGGCGGCTGGTGGCCATCGTGGCGGGGGTGGCGGCCCTGGCCGGCCTGATCGTCTATGTGGCGCTCAACCTGTTCCTGGTGCGGCCCATGCAGCGGATCACCTTCGCCATGGAGCGGTTCCGCGCCGATCCCGACGATCCCACCGCCCGCGTGCAGCTATCCGGCCGCCGCGACGAGATCGGCCGCGCCGAGGTCGAGCTGGACCGCATGCAGGCCGACCTGCGCGTGGCGTTGAATTCCCGCGCCCGGCTGGCCGCCCTGGGCGAGGCGGTGGCCAAGATCAACCACGACCTGAAGAACATGCTGACCAGCGCCCAGCTCGCCTCCGAGCGGATGGCCGCGTCCAACGACCCCAAGGTCAGCCAGGCGCTGCCCCGCCTGGAGCGCGCCCTGGACCGCGCCGTCAAACTGGCCGCCGACACCCTGGTCTACGGCAAGACCCAGGAAGCCGCGCCCGAGACCCAGACCGTCCGGCTGGCCGAGGCCCTGAAAGAAGCCGCCGCCGAGGCGCGCCTGACCGGCGCCGGCGTCAAACTGGTCTCCAAGGTCGCCGCCGGCGACCAGGTCACCGCCGACCCCGACCAGCTGCACCGCATCCTGGTCAACCTGCTCCGCAACGCCCGCCAGGCCATCGAGCACCAGGAGGGCCGCAGCGGCGTCGGCCGCGTCGAGGTCTCCCTGGAAGCCGTCGGCGGCGCCAGCCTCATCCGCATCTCCGACGACGGCCCCGGCGTCCCCGACCGCATGCGCGAGCGCCTGTTCCAGCCCTTCGCTGGCTCCGGCCGCCCCGACAGCACCGGCCTGGGCCTCGCCATCGCCCGCGAGCTGGCCCAGGGCCACGGCGGGGACCTGACGTTGTCCGTGACGGGGGAACGGGGGACCGTGTTCGAACTGAGGTTGCCGGGCGCGCCGCCGCCGAAGGTCCGGGCGAGAAGGGCGCGGGCGGAGGGGTAGGCGGGTCCGAGGTGGCCCGGGGCGAAGGGCGTCAGGTCGCTTTCGACCCGTTGCGGACCCTCAGGTTTCCATCGAGAACGGGCGGCGATGGCGATCCTGGCTCCTAACCTCCACGACTTCACTCTTTCGCGCGTCGTCGTCGATTGGGAGGCGAAGTCCGCTGCCTTTGAACTCCTAGGACCTGATGGGCCTCGAACGCTCGCGGCCAGTGGGCTCGCGCAAATCGAGCTGACGCGCGACGACCCGTGGGGGCCAAGCGTCTCCGTCAACAGTGTTGAGATCGCCGAGGAGGATGGGTTGCTCCGCGTCACCATTGGAATGCAGACCGGTGACCTGATCAGACTGAGGTGCGCTGACGTCCGCTGACCACCCCTCTCGGACCCTGAGCGAGTCCGCTGTTTGGCGCTGCCACGGCGCACGGACGAACAAGTTTGACATCCGCGCCATGCATATGTTCTCCTTTTGTTCATGTCCATCGCAGACGACACCCCCGGGCGCCATGCGGCGATCCTGGCCGAGCTGGCCGAGATCGGCATGGTGATCGCGCGGCGCTGCGAGCCGAGGTCGATACGGCGGAGACGCCGGAGGCCAAGGCCCGGGCCGTGGCCGCCTTCCCGCGCATCGCCCGCGCCGTGCGCCAGACCCTGGCGCTGGAGGCCCGCTTCCGCCGCGATGCGGCCCGCGACGAGGTCGAAGAGCATGAGCGCGTCAACCGCGAGATGGTCAGCCACATCCGCCGCCGGAAGGCCCAGGTGCGCATGTGGATGCAACGGGCGATCTGCGAGGAGACCCCGGACGACATGGAGACCGCCGAGGAGCGGCTCTACGACCTCAACGAACGCCTGGACGACCAGGTGCTGGACGAGGACTTCGCCCTGGCCCCGTTCCAGCAGGTGATCGCCCACCTCCACCGCGAACTGGGCCTCTCCCCGCCGAGCTTCGGTGAGCCGGATGACGGCGAGGATCCGGACGACGACCCGGATGGGCCCGAGCCTGAACAGGCCGCCGCCCCGCCGCCCGCGCCGCCCCCGCCCGAGCCCGACTTCCGCTACAGCTCCGGCTGATGCCCCGGCGCGTCAGCGCCCCGCGATTTGTCCACGAACCACACGAACCACACGAACACGCGCTCGAAGCCGCAAGGCCTCGCCGGCGGCGCTCCCGTTCGTGTGGTTCGTGGACGATCTGAAAGCGCCTACGGCGCCTTCGCCACGCCCTCGCGCCGGGGATCGGCTCCGCCGCGCAGGCCCTGTGGGGTCAACTCGATCCCGTGCAGGCCCGAGCCCTCCGCCCCGAAGCCCGACGTCAGCTTGATCCCCTTGGCCTCCAGCCCGGCCTTCAGCTCGGGTGAGAACTTGTCGGCCTCGGCGGCGTAGAAGCTGCCGCCCGCGATCAGGTTGGGCAGGTCGATGGCGTCCTGCACCGGCAGCTTCCAGTCCAGCATGCCGACCAGGGCCTTGAGGTTGTAGGCCAGGATCGAGGGCCCGCCGGGCGAACCGACCGCCGCCACGAACCGCCGGTTCCGGTCCAGCACGATGGCCGGCGCCATCGACGAGCGGGGCCGCTTGCCGCCGGCCACCGCATTGGCCGCCGGGGCGCCGTCCCGGTCCTCGGGGGTGAACGAGAAGTCGGTGAGCTGGTTGTTCAGGAAGAAGCCGTGGACCATCCGGCCCGAGCCGAAGGTGCTCTCCACCGTCGTGGTCATCGAGACCACGTTGCCCCATTGGTCGACCACCACGAAGTGGGTGGTGCCCGACACCTCCTTGGTGGCGTCGGGCGCGCGGACGCCGGCGCCCTTGGGTTTGCCGGGACCGACGGTCGCGGCGGGCATGGGCCCGATCAGCTTGGCGCGCTCCGCCAAGTAGGTCCGGTCGAGCAGTCCCTCCACCGGCACGTCCACGAAGTCCGGGTCGGCGATGTAGCGGTCGCGGTCGGCGTACATCAACCGGCTGGCCTGGCTGAACAGATACCAGCCCTCGACGGTGTTCGGGTGCTTGGCGATGTCGGTGTGCTCAAGGATGCCCAGGGCCTCCAGCACCGCCGGCCCGCCCGACGGCGCGCCGGGCACGCAGACGATATAGGCGCGATAGGGCCGGCAGAGGCCGGGCCCCGCCTTGGGCTTGTAGGCCTTGAGGTCCGCCAGGCTCAGTTCGCCGGGGTTCGGACCCTCATGCACCTTGGCCACCATGGCCTCGGCGATCGGGCCCTCCAGCAGCGCCTTGGGCCCTTCCGCCGCGATCTTGCGGACGGTGGCGGCATAGGCGGGGTTCTTCACCAGGTCGCCGGCCTGGATCTTGGTCCCGTCCGGCTTGGTGAAATAGGCGACGGCGTCGGGCGTGGCGGCCTGGCCGCTCCGGCCGCTGGCGGCATTGGCCATCCGGCGCGGCGCGGGGAAGCCGTCGTCGGCCAGGCGCTCGGCCTCGCCGAACAGGTCCTTCCAGGCGAGCTTGCCGTGCTGCGACTGGGCCAGCGACAGCATGGCCACCGCGCCGGGCGCGCCGGTGGACCGGCCCGAGAGGATCGCGGCGCCCCGGCCCAGCGGCTTGCCGTCCTCGCCGTAGAACAGCTTGGGCGTCGCGGCCATCGGCGCGGTCTCTCGGCCGTTGTAGGCGGTCACCTGCTTCGTCTTCGCGTCGTAGTAGGTCAGGAACGCCCCGCCGCCGAGGCCGGAGCTCTGCGGCTCCACCAGGCCCAGGGTCGCCTGCACGGCCACCGCGGCGTCCACCGCCGTGCCGCCGGCGCGCAGCACCTTCAGCCCCGCCTCCACCGCCATCGGATTGGCCGCGGCGACCATCGCCTTGGGCCTGTCCTGGGCTGGCGGCGCCTGGGACACGGCGGTTTGCGGCAGGGCGCAGGCGGACAGGAACGCGGCGAGAGCCAGGCAGAGGGGGGCGAGCGGGGCGGACGACGACTTGAACTTCACGGTGGGGGCGGCTCCTGGCGCTGGGCGAAACGTGACCATAGCGGCCCGGCCGCGTGGACAACAAACGTCCGGTCGTGCGAGGTCCCACCTATGGACGGATTGAGGCCAGGTCCAGGGCCCCGCAACCTGATCACCGACGTTCCCGGCCTAAGGGTTGGGCAGGCGGAGCACGCGGCCGCCCGCACCGGCGTCACCGTGATCCTGCCGGACGAGCGCGCCGTCTGCGCGGCGGACGTGCGCGGCGGAGCGCCCGGCACCCGCGAGACCGACGCCCTGGCGCCCGAGAATCTGGTCGATGCGGTGGACGCCGTCGTGCTGTCCGGCGGCTCCGTCTACGGCCTGGCCGCCGCCGACGGCGTGGTGACCTGGCTGGGCGCCCGGGGGCGGGGCTACGGCCTGGTGGAGGGCATCCCCAAATCGCCGGTGGTTCCGGGCGCGATCCTGTTCGACATGGCCAACGGCGGCGACAAGGTCTGGGGCGAGGATCCGCCCTACCGCGACCTGGGCCGCGAAGCCGTCGCGGCCGCCGGCCTGCACATCGAGCTCGGGACCGCTGGCGCGGGCTATGGCGCCATGGCCGGGGGCCTGAAGGGCGGGACCGGCTCGGCCTCGGTCGTCACCCACGACGGCTACACGGTGGGCTCCATCGTGGCCGTGAACAGCTGGGGCTCGGTGATCGCGCCGGGCGGCCGGACGTTCTGGGCCACGCCCTTCGAGCTGGACGGGGAGTTCGGCGGACTGGGGCCCGCGGGCCTCCGGGCCGGCCCCGACGAATGGGGCTCGGCCAAGCGGCCGGCCGACACTCGCAACACCACCATCGCCTGCGTCGCCACCGACGCGATCCTCACCCCCGCCCAGGCCAAACGCCTGGCCGTCATGGCCCAGGACGGCTTCGCCCGCGCCATTCGGCCGGTCCATGCGCCGTTCGACGGCGACGTGGTGTTCGCAATCTCGACGGGCCTCAGGCCCCTGGCCGATCCCGCCCCCTACACCCTGGCCCGCCTGGGCGCGCTCGCCGCCGACTGCCTGGCTCGCGCCGTCGCACGTGGCGTGTTTGAAGCCAAGCCGTGGGAGGGCGCGTATGTCCCCTGCTGGCGCGACCTGCAGGACTGACGACCATGTTCGTCGCAAATCCGCAGAGACGTCTGGCAGAAAAGCGGATTTCGTTTTCGCCCTCAGCGCACTAGCGTTGAACAGGGTTATTTCAGGGGAGTTTTCCAGATGGGTCTGGGTCGCAAGCTGGCGCTGATCGCCGGCGCAGCTGCAATCGTCACGGTCACGGTCGCCTCGGGCGCCGTCGCGCAGCAAAAGGTCACCGGACCTGTGGCGGTCTACTGGATGAGCGCGCAGACGCAGACCGGCTTCGGCATGCCCTCGATGGGCGCTGGGGGCGGGCGGCCCGACGCCGGGGCCATGATGCGCGCCATGATGGGCGGCGGCGGGGCCTCGAAGACCCTGCAGCTCGACCTGGGCTCCGGCCAGACCAACCCGGCGCCCGCCGCCGACCACCTGCCGCCCTCCGGCCTGCAGGTCGGCCCCCAGCTGCCGCTGCTGACGCCCAAGCCGACCACCGCCGTGCGTGAGGAGCGCGAGAACTACGTCCCGGAGGAATATCAGAAGCCCAAGGGCAAGATGCTGATCTTCTGGGGCTGCGGCGAGCGCGCCCGCCCCGGGCAGCCCTATGTCATCGACTTCGCCAAGATGGCGTCCGGCCAGCAGAATCCGGCCAACCTGTTCAAGGGCATCGACTACCGCCCGATGCAGCCGCCCGCGGTCGGCCGCAACCGCACCTATGGCGGTTGGCCGAACGAGAAGACCCGCGACATGGTCCCGTCGAACGGCTCGCTGGTCGGCGCCCACACGATCCGCGGCAACTACAGCCCCGAGATCAACTTCACCCTGGAAGAGGACCAGGATTTCCTGGGCGCCCTCAACCTGACCACCAACACCAAGGCCCCGGCCGGGCATGTGAACCTGGGTTGGAACCTGGTGGGCAACGCCCAGGCCTACTACGCCACCGCCATGGGCGGCGACGGCGACACGGTGGTCATGTGGACCTCGTCCGAGACCCAGGCGGCCGGCTTCTCCAACCCCGACTTCCTCAGCCAGGGCGACATCAACCGCCTGGTGGCCAACAAGACCCTGATGGGCCCGGCCACCAAGACCTGCGCCGTGCCCAAGGAGGTGTTGGACGCCGCGCCGTCGGCCATCGCCCAGCTGGTCGCCTATGGCGGCGAGGCGAACTTCGTCTATCCGCCGCGCCCGCAGGACCCCAAGGTGACCTGGAACCAGCAGTGGGCCGTGAAGGTCCGCTACCGTTCGGCCACCGGCGGCATCCTGGGTCAGGACATGAGCGAGATGATGGGCGGCGGGCGTCAGGCCGGCCGCCCCGGGGCCCCCGCCCAGCCGCAGCCGGGCCAGCCCCAGAAGCCGCCGAAGGCGCCCAGCGCCGCCGACATCCTGCGCCAGGGCATCCTGGGCGGCGCCCTGCCGTTCCCGCGCCGGTAGACCGCGAAGGACGCGGGGCGGGGCTTTCCCCGTCCCGCGACCGGAACGCACATCGCCGCGAAAGGTGGGTTGAAAGCCGTCGGCGCTGGCGCTAGAAGGCCAGCCCGCTTCAAGCGGTGCGCGCCCGTAGCTCAGCTGGATAGAGCATCAGACTA
>Ga0255338_1004137_pt1 | contig 15700 bp, 14 predicted proteins | sample MeOH1_35cm_T4_19_FD_203715 | JGI IMG/M metagenome (GOLD analysis project Ga0255338, IMG submission 203715) | Sandy soil microbial communities from University of British Columbia, Vancouver, Canada - MeOH1_35cm_T4_195 | ecosystem: Engineered > Artificial ecosystem > Sand microcosm > Unclassified ...
CACCCTCTCCGCCAGTTATGTGACTCCCGCACGAATTCAGCGGCTGTCCCGCTATTGCTTCAGACTGGTCACTCCGGCTTGAGCGCGGCGGCCTTCGTCACCGTGGCCCACTTCTCCACGTCATGCCTGATAAGCCGGGTGAATTCCTCCGGCGTGTTCCCAACCGGTTCTGCGCCGTCCGCTGACAGCTTGTCACGCACGTCGTGAGCCTGCAGCGCCTGCACGATGTCCCTGTGTATCTTGGAGATGATGGCCGCCGGCACGCCCGCGGGTGTCATGACGCCGTTCCATGACACGGCCTCGAAGCCGGGCACACCAGATTCGGCGATGGTCGGCAGGTCCGGCAGGGCCACGGAGCGCTTTCCGCTCGTGACAGCCACGCTGCGCAAGCGTCCCGTCTTGATATGCGGCGCGACAGCCAGCACCGTCGGAAACATGAACTGGACCTGTCCTGCAATGAGGTCGGTGAGCGCCGGAGCTCCGCCGCGATACGGCACATGAACCATGTTCGTCCTGGTCACGAGACGAAAGTGTTCGACGGCGAGATGTCCGCCGCTGCCGGTCCCCGGCGATCCATAGTTGAGCGCGCCCGGCTTCGCGCGTGCCAGCGCAAGAAATTCCTTCACGTTGCGTGCGGGCACGGACGGATGCACCACGAGCACGTATGGCTGAAACGCCGTCTGCGTCACCGGGATGTGATCTTTCAGCGTTGCGTACGGCAGCTTCTTGTGAAGAGAAGGATTAATCGAATAGCTCGCTGACGCGAGGAGCAGGGTGTAGCCGTCGGGGGGCGCCTTGGCAGCCAGGTCGGTGCCCAATATGGTTGCCGCGCCAGGCCGGTTGTCGACAACCACCTGCTGGCCCCAGGTCTCCGATAGCTTGTATGCGATAGCGCGGGCGACCACATCGCTGCCGCCGCCCGGTGCGAAGGGAACGATGAAACGGACGGGGCGCACGGGATATTGCTGCGCAGGGGCGGCGGCCGGCATCATAAAAGCGGCAGCGACGGCCGTGCATGCGATCGCACGGAATGCGGAACACGTTGCGCGCTCCCAGCAGATGCTTACACGATTCTTCAAGATCAATACGCGACTTTTGTTCATGGTCTCCTCGTTCATCATATGCACAGGCTTCGGTACCGTGCCTTCCAGTGCGCGGGTACACGATGCTTCGCGCCATCGGCTTCTCGAATGGCTCGATGAAAGCCGAGCCACCCCGTTCCATCGCAAGACATCTCGTGCAGCTCGACGATGTACCGCAGAAATCCCTGGGTCCCTAGTTTGCCTTGAGCCCGGCGGCCTTCACGACCTTGCCCCACTTGTCGATTTCGTGCCTGATGAATTGCCCGAACTCGGCAGGCGTCGTCGGCGCAGCCTCGGCACCTTGGGCCTCGAAGCGCTCGCGAACTTCGCGCGCGGACAATATGCGCACGATATCCACGTTGAGACGTCGAATGATCGGACTCGGCGTCTTTGCCGGAACGAGCACACCGTTCCACGCCGTCGTTTCGACTGCCGGATAGTCCGATTCCGCCATCGTCGGCACGTCGGGCAACGCGGCAACCCGCTTGCGCACCGTCACCGCGAGAGAGCGCAGTTTTCCGCCCTTGATGTGCGGAAGCAGCGCGAGCACAGTGCCAAATGACATCTGGACTTGCCCTGCGATCAGATCGCCCAGCGCCTGCCCCGTGCCTTTATAGGGGATGTGAGCGATGTCTGTTTCCGTCACCATTTTGAACAGCTCGCCCGCGAGATGGGGCGAGCCTCCGGTGCCTGACGAGGCAAAATTCAGGGTGCCCGGCTTTGCCTTCGCGAGCGCAACCAGCTCTTTCACGCTGCGTACAGGCACGGAGGGATGCACTACCAGCGTGTTCGGCGCCAGCGACACCAGGCTGACCGGCTCGAAATCCCGTACTGGATCGAACGGCAAGTTGCGATAGAGGCTCGGATTGACGCCGAAATTACTCGAGCTGCCCATGACGATGGTGTAACCATCCGGTGCGGCGCGCGCCGCAAGCTCGGCTCCGATGTTGCCGCCGCCGCCGGCCCGATTATCCACGACGACCTGGTGGCCGAGCGCCATGCTGAGCTCCTGTGCGAGGGCGCGGGCCGCGATATCCACGCTCCCGCCAGGCGCGAGCGGAACGATGTAGCGTATCGGCTTCGTCGGGTAACTCTGGGCTGCGGCGGGCGCGGCCACTATGCCGACGCTCAAGGACAGCGCGGACACGATAGCGGCGAGGGCTGGAAAATTCGGCATGGTCTTCCTCGTGTGGTCATTTTTTTTTTGGCGCTTTGGCGCGAAAACACAATCAACACTGTGTCACGAACTTTGTTACCAGGTAGCCACCGAAGGTCTCCGTTCCGCCCTCGCTGCCTATGCCGCTGTCCTTTATGCCGCCGAACGGCGTTTCCGCAAGCGCACTGCCTAAATGGTTGATGTTCACCATGCCGGCTTCGAGCGCATTCGCCGCATAGTTAGCCCGCTTCAGCGATTCGGTGAACACGTAGGATGAAAGACCGTACGGGAGGCTGTTCGCGCGCCGGATGGCGTCTTCCGGATCGTCGAAACGCACGAGTGGCGCGATCGGACCGAAAGTCTCCTCCGTCATGAGCTTTGCCCCGTCGGAGAGGGCAGCCACGACCGTCGGCAAAAAGAAGTAGCCCTTGCCGGCAGGCCGCTTTCCTCCGGTCAGGATCTCGCCGCCGTTTACCCGCGCATCTTCCATGAACGCCTCCATGGCGGCGATGCGTCGTGAGTGGGCAAGGGGGCCCATCTGCGTGCCGGCCTCCAGTCCGTTGCCTACTTTGGTGGACGCAATGACGCTGGTGAACCGCTCCGCGAATCGGTCATACACCTTGCTCTGGACAAAAAAACGGGAAGGGGAAACGCATACTTGCCCGGCATTGCGTAGCTTGAACTTCGCCAGCATCACCGCCGCGTCATCGACATTGGCGTCGTCGAATACGATCGCCGGAGAGTGACCGCCTAGCTCCCACGTGCCGCGCTTCATGTGGGCGCCTGCCAGGGCTGCGAGCTGTTTGCCTACTGGAACCGATCCGGTGAACGACACCTTGCGAACTACCGGCGACTCGATGAGGTACTCCGAGACCTCAGCCGGCACGCCCCACACAACGTTAAGGCAGCCGGCGGGCAAGCCTGCGTCGTGAAAGAGCCGGGCCAGCGCGACCACTGCGCTCGGCGCGGTTTCCGGTCCCTTGAGGATCAGCGTGCAGCCGCTGCCGATGGCTGCGACGATCTTGCGTATCGCCTGATTGAACGGAAAATTCCACGGGGTGAACGCAGCGCACACACCGACCGGCTCCCTTACGACGAACTGGCGGATATCGTGTCGGCGTGGCGGAATGACGCGACCGTAAACCCGACGGCACTCCTCGGCATGCCACTCCGCATGTTCCGAGCAGACCTGAACCTCGAGGACGGATTCGGCCAGCGGCTTGCCCTGATCCAGGGTGATATTGCGACCGATGGCTTCGGCGCGTTCCCGAGCGAGCTGCGCGACTTTCCGCAGTATGCCGGAGCGCTCGAGCGGGGAAGTCTTCCTCCAGGTCTGGAAGGCGCGTTGAGCGGCGGCAAGCGCGCGACCGAGATCTTCGCGGGTCGCGTGTGGCAAATGCCCCAGCACCTCCCCGGTGGCCGGGTTCACGACAGGCTCCGTCTTTCGCCCACCCGACTCAACGAATACGCCGTCTATATATAAAGCGAGCTTCTCGTACATGGGCTCCTCGTTGTCATCGGGGCAACGGCGCTCTTACGCTGTCCCTGTCGGGCTCGCGCGTCTTGATCTGCAGCTTCGGCGTCGACGACGCGTCGGGGAGCGGCCCGACGCGCAACTGTGGCGTACGCCGTGTCACGACGCCATTTCGAATCCGGGAATGCCATAGAGTTTACGCGTCGCTTCTTAGTTCAGGAAGAACAGCTTTGTTATAATTTGAGACGATTTTATTCTCAATGTGGGTCGCCTTCGTGAAGCTTCAGCAACTGCGTTATCTCTGCGAGATCGTCGACCGCGGTCTCAACGTCTCCAGGGCTGCGGCGGCCCTTCATACCTCGCAACCCGGTGTCAGTAAGCAAATCCGCCTCCTCGAGGAGGAGCTCGGCGTCGTTCTGCTCGAGCGGCGCAATACCCGCGTAATCGGGCTCACCGACGTCGGCCGCATGCTGCTGCCCGCCATGCGTCAGATGCTGCAGGGTGCCGAGAACTTGCGGCGGCAGGCGCGAGAAGCGGCGCGGCCGGCGCAATCGAAGCTTATTATTGCCTCAACCCATACACACGCGCGCTATGTGCTGCCGGCCATGTTCAAGCGATTCGTCCAGCGCTATCCGCACGTCTCGATTTACATGCGGCAGGGAAGCATAGAGCGCATAACCGAGCTGATCGCCAGCGGCGAAGCGGACGTCGGCGTGACCACCCGTCCAGCCGAGCCGCTGCGAGGCATCACGATGACCGAGTGTTACCGCTTTGGTCAAAGCATCATCACACCGCCGAACCATCCGCTCCTCGTCAAACGCGGCAAGCTGTCTTTTGAAGACCTGCTGCCGTATCCGATCATTACCTATGACGACCGCTTTAGCCTCGGCCGCGCGGTTCGCGACGGTTTCGCGGCGCGGGGGCTGGAGCCGAACATCGCGATACGCGCGATCGACTCGGACGTCATGAAGGCGTATGTCGAAGCGGGTTTCGGAATCGCGGTGCTGGTGCGCGTTGCCTACAGCTCCGCTCAAGATCGTGGCTTGCGAGCGATACCCGCGACGCACCTCTTCCGTGAGAGCGTGTGCTGTGCCATGACCTTGGAGGGCCGGCACCTCGAGCGCCACGCCAAGGATTTCATAGGTCTCATGCAGACCGTCCTCGTGCCCGGGATTGCGCGGTAGAAGATAACAATTGATAACCGCAGGGTATGAAATGATAACGAAACTGTTCTTCCGTGACTAAGATGCACCGCGTAAACTTGCGGTGCGGGTCACTTCAAAGGACGAACGCTTCCCAATCGCGTACGCAGTCGAAGGCGCGTGGGACAGACCCGCCAACCACTGCATTCGGTCCGCGTCGAGCAAGCGACGAGGGCAGCCGCGCGGAGCACTCGCTTCGATGCGCACGGGAGTTCAAGAAATGGATTTCAAGCTGAACGAGCAGCAGCAGCTTCTGCGCGACGGCGCGCAGAAGCTCGCCCGCGAAGTCTTCAAGGATCGCGCCGCACACTGGGACCGCAACGCTGAAGTTCCCTGGGACAACATCAAGCTCCTGGCCGAGCAGGGCTATCTTGGCCTTCTGATCCCCGAGCAGTATGGCGGCGCAGGAGGCAACATCATGGACCTCGTGCTCGTGCTCGAGCAATTCGGGTGGGCCTGCGTCAGTACGACCATGTACGCGTTCAGCTCCAACGTGCACGCGAACCGCATCGCCCAACTCGGCACCGATGCGCACAAGGCGAAGTACTTGCCGCGCATTGCCACAGGCGAGGTCCTGCCGTGCCACGCGATGAGCGAGCCGCAGGCGGGCTCCGACGCCAATCGCATACGCACGAGTGCGGTACGCGACGGCGATCATTACGTGGTCAACGGCGCCAAGTGCTGGATTTCGCGTGGAGCGGTCTCGCACGTTGCGCTCGTCGACGTCGTGTTCAAGGATGAGGAGAAGTCTCCCAAGGGCCTGCTCATCATCGACCGCGACACGCCCGGATTCGAGATCGGCGGCGTCGAGCCGATGATGGGGCACCGCGGCAGCCCGTCTACCGAGTTGATATTCCGCGATTGCAGGGTGCCCGTTGACAACCGCATGGCGCACGGCGACTTCAGCGCGTCCCTCATGTCGATGAGCCTGTCGCGCTGCTGCAACTCGGCGATCGCCCTGGGGGTCGCGCAACGCGCCTATGACGAAGCGGTCGAGTATCTGCAGCAGCGGGAAGCGTTCGGCAAGCACCTCTCTGATTTTCAGGGCTTGCGCTGGATGGTCGCCGACATGGCGGTGAAGCTCGACGCCGCGCGGCTGTTGATCTATCGCGCCGCCGTGAACGCGACCGAGGGATTTCCTTCGGAAACCGAAGCGGCCATCGCGAAGACCTTCGCGAACGAGGCCGCACTGTCGGTCGTATCGGACGCGATGCAGCTCTTCGGCGCGAACGGCTATTCCGCAGCGTATCCGATGGAGCGCCTTTATCGCGACGTGCGCGGTTTCGCGATCGCGGGCGGCACGACACAGATCCAGCGCAATCTCATCGCACGCAAGGTGCTCGGGCGGCGGAAGTACTGAATCGCTCCCCTCGAAGCGCGCAAAATCTGCACGCGGTGAACCGCAGCTCATGGAGGATGACATGATTACTGAAAAACTGGCCCGTTTCGTGGTCGAAACACCGTTGGACAAAATTCCCGCGTCGGTTCTGCAAGGCGCGCGTGACGCCCTCATCGACACCATCGGCGTCGCGATAGCAGGCACGCTGGAGCCGATCGCCGATATCGCGCTCGCGTGGCTGAACGACATCGGTGCAAAGCCCCAGGCGACCTTCTGGGGTCGGCCTCTGCGCACCTCGCCTGCGGAAGCTGCTTTCGTGAACGGCATGTGCGCGCATGCGCTCGACTTCGACGACAGCCTGCCGAGCCTGCGTGGCCACCCCAGCCCGACGATGGTGCCTGCTGCGCTCGCCGTTGCGGAGACGGTCGGAGCGTCCGGTGCGCAGGTGCTTGCAGCGCACGCACTCGGGCTGGAAGTCGCCGGCAAGCTCGGTCGCGCCATGGGGCACGGACATTACCTGCGCGGCTGGCATTCGACCGCCACCATCGGCGCGTTTTCATGCACCGCGGCAGCGGCGCGCTTGTGGAAGCTCGACGTGCAACAGCTTCGTGCGGCCTGGGGACTCACCGCGTCGCAGATGAGCGGGCTCGTGCGCAATTTCGGCACAATGACCAAACCGTTCCACGCCGGACACGCCGCGCGCATCGGCGTGCTGTCCGCATGGATGGCTAAGCACGGTTTCACCGCCGATATGTCGATCTTCGACGGCAAGAACAACGTGCTCGACACGTACGCGGGCGAAGACGGCGTGCCCTTTGCTGAAGTCGTGGAGAGGCTGGGCAGCCCGTGGGAGATGATCGAGCCGGGCATCTACGTCAAGCGTTGGCCCTGCTGTTATTGCAACCACCGCCCGATCGGTGGGCTGCTTGCGCTCATCGAGAAGCATGGCATCAAGCCCCAGGAAGTGAACGCCATCGAGATCGGGTTTCCGCCGGGGTCCGACACCGCGCTCGTCAGTCAGAATCCGACGACGGGCCTCGAAGGCAAGTTCAGCATCGAGTATGTGGCGGCGGCCACAGTGCTCGATGGCAAGCTCACGCTCGAGACGTTCACCGACGCCATGGTGCAGCGTCCCGCAGTGCGCGCGCTCATGGCCAAGTCGCGCCGGTATCGCATCGAGGATCAAGGTGTGTTCTCCGGGGTCGTCGGCTACAACGATATAGCCATCGATACGACCCGCGGCCGCTTCGAAATGCGCGTCGATAAAGTCCCGGGTTCCCCTGCAGCGCCGATGACGCCGCAGGATCGTATCGAAAAATTCCTCGATTGCGCAAGCCGCGTGCTCGGCGAGCCGGGTGCGAAGCATCTGCTGGGGCTCCTCGAGCGGTGCAGCGAGCTCGCTGACGCGCGCGAGCTCGTGCGCGCGACCGTGCCGAAAGGCGGCTCCGACAAGCGCGCCATAGCGAGCGCTGGGATCGCGCCATGACGCAGCCGCAGCACCGCCCGACGCCGGGCGCGCTCGACGGCATCCGGGTTCTCGAGCTCGCCAGTCCCATGACGCAGTATTGCGGAAAGATGTTCGCCGAGCTGGGTGCGGAAGTGATCCTCGTCGAGCCGCCGCGCGGAAGTATTCTCCGGGACGTTTCGCCGTTCATCGACGGTCGCCCCGGACCGGACCGCAGCCTCGCCTACAACTATTTCAATACCAGCAAGAGCGGCATCACGCTGGATCTCGGGCGTGAGCGGGGGCAGGCGCTGTTCCGCGAGCTCGCGAAAACGGCGGATCTGGTCCTCGAGGGCGAGAAGCCGGGCACGATGTCCGCCTGGCAGTGCGCCTACGAGCAGCTCGCAGCACTGAAGCCATCGGTCGTGATGACGAGCATCACGGGCTTCGGCCAGACCGGTCCTTATGCGCAGTACGAGACGGAAGACCTCGTCGCGCTCGCGACTGGCGGCTTCCTCTATCTCGGCGGATATCCGGATGCACCGCCCGTGGGCGCGTATGGCAATCAGGCTTTTCTCGGTGCCGGCATGTACGGTGCGGTGGCGGCGATGCTCGCGCTCACGAATGTCGAAGCGACAGGGCAGGGCGAGCACGTCGACGTCTCGATGCAGGAATGCATGGTGATGGCGATGGAGACCGCGGTCCAGTTCTACGATCTCGAGGGCAAGATCCGCAAGCGCCACGCCGGGGAGCAGCGATTCGCGGGTACGGCGGTTTTCGAGTGCAACGACGGTTACATCTACATGATGGCCTCGGGCATAGGCGCCAACAAGTTCTGGTCCATCACGCTGCAATGGATGATCGACGAGAAAGTGCCCGGCGTGGAGCGTCTGATGGGCGACGAGTGGAACCACGTGGAGTACGTAGGCACGGACGAGGCGAAGCGCATCTTCGCGGAGGTATTCGGGCCGTGGGCGAAGTCGAAGAGCAAGAACTACATCTACGAAGAAGGCCAGCGGCGCCACATCCCCCTCGCAGCGATCAACACCGTGGCGGACCTGCTCACGAGCCCGCAGCTTGCGCACCGCCAGTTCTTCATCGACGTGCCGCATCCCGGGACCGGCAAGACGTTGCGCATGCCGGGTGCACCCTATCAGCTCAGCGGGACGCCGTGGCGCTTGCGCGGCCCCGCGCCTGCGGTGGGACAGCACAATGAGAGCGTGTATGGCGCCATCGGGATCACGGCGTCCGACCTGGCCGGTCTCGCGAAGGAGGGTGTGATATGAGAGGCCGTGTGCCGTTGCAGGGCGTGCGCGTCGCGGATTTCACGTGGATAGGGGCAGGCTCATACGCGACGAAGATCCTCGCGGATTTCGGAGCCGACGTCGTGAAGATCGAAAGCGGCAAGCGGGTCGATTCGTTGCGCCTTGCCGCGCCTTACAAGGACGGCGTCAAGGGCGTGAACCGCTCCGGCTACTTCGCGGACCGCAATACGAGCAAGCGCAGCATTACGATCGACATGAAGCACGCCGAGGCGCTGGGCCTGGTGAAGCGCCTCATCGCGAAGAGCGACATCATCGCGAACAATTTCACGCCCGGCGTCATGGACCGCTTCGGCCTCGACTACGAGGCAGTGCGGAAGATGAAGCCGGACATCATCTATCTCAGCATGTCGATGCAGGGCTCGGCCGGTCCTCAGAGCGGTTATCTGGGCTATGGCTCGAGCATGGCATCGGTGACGGGATTCCAGCATCTGACCGGTCTTCCCGGTCGCGAGCCTGCGGGCACGGGGACGAACTATCCCGATCACGTGCCGAATCCCTGCCACTCAGCCTTCGCCGTGCTGGCGGCGCTTCGTCACCGTCGTCGCACCGGAGAAGGACAACGCATCGACATCGCGCAAACCGAGCCCACGATTGCGCTGTTGGGACCCGCGATTCTGGATCTTACGGTCAACGGGCATTTGCAGCAGCCGCGCGGCAACGATCATCCCACGGCGGCGCCTTATGGCGTCTTTCGCTGTAGCGGCGAGGATCGATGGATCGCAATCTGTGTGATGAACGATGCGCAATGGCAGGCACTGCACGCAGTCCTGCGTGAGCCCGAATGGATGCGTAGCCCGGAGTGGGGGACCGAAGCGTCGCGTCACGCGCGACGCGCCGAGCTCGCCGAAAAGCTGCACGCGGAGACGGCAAAGTGGAGCGCGGAAGAGCTGATGCAGACCCTGCAGGCCCATGGTGTTCCAGCTGGCGTCGTAGAGAATGCAGGCGATGTCATCGAACGGGATCCTCAACTCGCCCATCGTAAGCATTGGGTGTCGCTGGAGCACCCTGAGATGGGGCGCACACTGTACAACGCGCCGCCGTTCCGCTGCTCCCGTACGCCAGTCGCGTTGTCCAAGCCGGCTCCGCTGCTCGGGCAGCACACGCTGGAAATCTGTCGCGATCTCATGGAGCTGTCGGAAGACGAGATCAAACGGCTGGAGGCCGCGGGCGTATTCGTCTAGCGGTATGGGGAGAAGGCAATGGCATCTGTAGAAGTGACTGTCGAAAACCGCGTGGCGACCGTGACGCTCAATCGTCCCGAAGCGCTGAACGCCGTCGATCCCGAAATGCGGGCGCTCCTGCACCAGATCTGGGATCGTATCCGCACCGACGACGACATCTGGGTGGCAATCATCACCGGGGCGGGTGAGAAGGCGTTTTGCACGGGCTCGGATCTCAAGAAGACCACGCCGACGCAGGAAACGTACGCGCAGCAGCTCTTTGCCAAGCCGAACAGCGGCGCACTGATAGCCGGGCTCACGACTGACAAGCCGCTGATTGCGGCCGTGAACGGCTACGCCATGGGCGGCGGGATGGAGCTCGCGCTCGCCTGTGACATTCGTCTGTGCTCGATCAACGCGCAATTCGCGCTTTCGGAAGTGAAGGTGGGCAGCGTCCCGGGCTCGGGTGGCACGCAACGCCTGCCGCGCTATGTCGGGATGTCGGACGCTATGCTGATGCTGCTCACCGGCGATCGCGTAGACGCGAACGAGGCGTATCGCATGGGCCTGGTGAGCCGCGTATTGCCGTCCGCAGAGTTAGTCCCGGCGGCGCGAGCAATCGCAGAGAAGATTGCCGGCAACGCGCCGTTGTCCGTCCGCGCCATCAAGCGCCTGGTCCAACAAGGCCAGGACATGCCCCTCAATCACGCCATCGATGCCGAGCGCTATGTCTTCGGGCTGCTCTTCAACAGCGAAGACCGCATCGAGGGGCGCAAGGCATTCGCCGAGAAACGCAAGCCTAACTACAAAGGCAAGTGACTTGTGACTCGTGACCTGTGACTCGTAAAGGCATGACGGGGTTCCGAATCACCAGTCACCGGTCACGAGTCACGCACTTCAAGGATAGAGACATGCATCCATTACGAGACAAGACCGCCATCGTCGGCGTCGGCGCGAGCCCGCAGGGCAAGCTCCCGGGCTCGACGCCCATCACACTCGCCGTCGAGGCCTTCAAGCGAGCGCTGGACGATTCCGGCCTGAGGAAGGAGCAGATCGACGGCATTCTCACCATGCCCGGCACGACCTCGCCCGAGGCGGCGCTCAACTACCTGCGCTTCGGCGAGACCGTCGGGATCAACCCCCGTTACACCGGCAGCAAGAACATGGGTGGCGGGACGGCAGGCGCGCTGCTGCACGAAGCGGCGCTGGCGGTGAACGGCGGATTCGCAAACTACGTCGCCTGCCTGTTCGGCGACAGCGCGGCGACCGGCGGCTCCCGCTTCAATCGGGCCTCCGGCTGGGGTGATTCCTTCGGCATCTGGGGTTTCATGGCCGCGTGCGCGAACAGCGCCATTACCGCCTCACGGCATATGGCGCTATACGGGACGACCAGCCGGCAGCTTGGCGAGATTGCGGTCGCCTGTCGCAAGCACGCGTCGATGAATCCGAACGCAGTGATGCGTACGCCGATCACTCTGGAAGACCACCAGAGCTCCCGGTGGATCGTGAAGCCGCTGCATCTGCTCGACTGCTGCCTGATCTCGGACGGCGGCGTGTGCGTGATCGTGACCACCAAGGAGCGCGCGAAAGACCTCAGGCAGCCGCTGGTGACGATATCGGGCATGGGGCAGGCCTACACGACAGAGAACATGGAGCGGGAAGACTGGTGGTACGTGCCGCACCAGAAGCTCGCGGTGAACGATGCCTACAACATGGCGGGCGTCGGTCCCAAGGACATCGACGTGTGCCAGCTCTACGACAACTTCACCAGCAGCGTATTGCTGTGGTTCGAGCACGCGGGTTTCTGCAAGGTCGGTGAATCGGGCCCTTTCGTCGAAGGCGGGCGCATCCAGCTCGGCGGCGAGCTTCCTATCAACACCGCCGGGGGCAACTTGTCGGAATCCTACATGGAAGGGTGGCTGCACATCGTCGAAGGCGTGCGCCAGATGCGCGGCGAGTGCGGCGAGCGGCAGGTCAAGGGCGCGGAGGCGTGTCTCGTCACCGGCCGCGGGCAGGCGCTCAACTGCTCGAACGCCACGATATTGCGCAAAGGATAAGCCATGAGCGAATACCTGAAACCGTTGCCGACGATCACGGACGACAACCGGCCGTTCTGGCAGGGCTGCAAGGAAAACAGGTTGCGCATGCAGCAATGCAGCGATTGCAAGCACATCCGTTACCCGATCAGCCACTGCTGCCCCAAGTGCCTTTCGTACAAGTTAGAGTGGGTGAATCTCTCGGGCCGCGGGGAAGTCTTTTCCTACGTCGTGTTCTATCAGCTCTACAACAAGGCGTTCGAGAAAGACATTCCTTACAACGTCGCGCTAGTGCAGCTTGAAGAAGGCCCGCGCATATACAGCAACGTAGTCGGGGTAGACAACGATGCCGTCAAGGTCGGCGACAAGCTGGAAGTCGTGTTCGACCCCGTTACGCCGGAAGTCACCATACCGCGGTTCAAGCTACGCGGTACGTGACGCAGGCAGAATCGGCGCTGCCGGTGAAGCGGGTAGCGCAAGCACGAGTGCAATGGACGCGTTCCGACGTCGATCGAACAAGCGGGAATGGCGGATCACGTGCCAGCCTGATGATTCATTATGTCCTGCGGAGGAAACCATGGCGATAACGAGCTGGACCGTTAAAACGGTTTTTTTGGCGCTGGCCTCTTTTTCCATCGTGCCGCCCGCGCTTGGGCAAACCGGCGCTGCTCCTCGTTATCCATCGAAACCCCTACGACTCGTCATCCCGTTTTCTCCGGGCGGCGGCACGGACATCGTGGGAAGAATGCTCGCCCAGAAACTGACCGAAGCTTGGGGCCAGCAAGTCGTCGTGGACAACAAAGCCGGCGCGAACGGAATCATCGGCGCGGACATAGTGGCGAAGTCTCCTCCTGACGGCTATACGCTCTGCATGTTCACTGCGAGCCATTCGGTGAACGTGACCTTGCAGGGTGTTCAGCAACCGTACGACCTGATTCGCGATTTTTCGCCGGTGGCGCTCCTCGCCGTGCAGCCTTATGTGCTCGTTGCCCGGCCGACGCTTCCGGCGCGATCGGTGGGGGACGTCATCGCGCTCGCGAAAGCCAAGCCCGGCGCGGTCAGCTTCGGCTCATCGGGCGTTGGCGGCCTGATCCACCTGTCCAGTGAATTGTTCGCCTCGATCGCAAAGATCAAGCTCACGCATGTGCCGTACAAGGGCGGCGCGCAAGCGATGATGGATGTGGTTGCCGGCAATGTGGACATGATGTTCACGAGCCTGAATCAATCGAGCTCGCTGATCGACTCGGGACGGCTGCGCCTGCTCGCTGTGACAACCGTCAAACGCTCTCCGGCGGCACCCAACGTTCCGACGATGCAGGAAGCCGGCGTGCCGGGCTATGCCGTCGAATCCTGGTACGGCATGGCGGCGCCTGCCGGCACTCCGGCGAGCATCATCGGTGCGCTCAACCGCGAGGTGAACCGCATTCTGAATTTGCCGGAGGTCAGCGAGAGGATGGCGACGGACGGCGCAACGCCTGCAGGCGGGACGGCCGCGGAGTTCGGAAAATACCTGCGCGCCGAGGTGGACAAGTGGCGCCGCACGATACGCAGCAGCGGAATCACGCCGGGTTGAAGCGGCGGGGAGACATGCAGGGGCAACCGTAACGTGGCAGGTCCCGACGACCTCCGCGTCGGCCTCATTCGGCCTGCACGCCCGCGGTCTTGATGCCCTGAGCCCACTTGGCGATTTTCCTCGGAACATATGCGGAGAAATCCGCCGGCGTGCTGTTCATCGCATCTACGCCCTGCACCGTGAGTAGCTCTACCCGGCCGCCTCGATGAATTCCCGGCGGCAGCGCTCGAGCGCGAGAAGCGCGGAGTGCTGACGGTCGGGTCCTGGCGCGGACGTCGGTGGCTGTCAATTTTTTTTACAGTGGCAGCCTGATTGCCGGACTTGCCGCATACAAGGGCATGATGCAACGTGCCTTTCATTGTGGGCACCCCCCTTGCGTCCCCCTCTGAATCCGGTACGTGGACCGGGTCAGCGCTGACTCGTCCGTCGACGATGCGCCGCAAAAGGGGAGCAGCGCGTGTTGGTGGGACGACGACGTCTGCCGCGGTCATTCAAACGATTATTCAGGAGTTGCACGTGTGGCTCCATCGCTCGCTGCACCATTTACATCGCTCCGTATCGGGCACGATCACCGTTTCTCGGGAGTGGTACTTTCATCGTACGGAAGACGGCCTTTGGTTCTGGGAGCGGGTTGAGAGCGATGGAGCGAAGGTGAGCGCCCGGTGCTACGCCGGCTTCGTCGAATGCCTAGCCGATGCGATCCGCCACGGCTACGAGCCCTCATTCTCGGCTCTGCCCTCGGTGTGGACGCATGGCTGATCGGGATCCTTCGGCGCTCGCGCTCGAGAAGCGCCGGCACCCCGGCTCGCAGCACGATCCGCGCGCTTGACGGCGCGCAGGGATGTTGCGCCATCAATAGATGGCGATCCTGCCCTTCATACTCGCCGGCCCCGTGGTCCGCAGAGTCACTGCGCGATCGGCGTCCGTATGGATCGCCTTGTCGGAAAGCGCGAATGTCACGTTGACGATGTGGGACAAGGTCGTCGCGACCGGCGCGGGCGGCGGCGTGTACGTGCCGGGCGATCCCCCGCTATCGACAAGCTGAATCTCGTGCACGGATCCTGCAGACGAATCCATGCGCCGGGCAAGGACGCCCTGGCCGCGCTCGACGGCATGATACTCAAGGCCGTCAACGACAACGCGATCCCGACGAGCGGCCCCATCAGCTGTTCCTGACCGGCGATCAGATTTATGCCGACGACGTACTGAAGGCGGTAACGCGACAGGAATATCGCATACCCTCGATCACCGCCTATAACCGGCTCGAGGCGAGTCCGCGCACCGCGGATTTTTCGCGCAGTCTCAGGGCCGAGGTGCGCGACCCGCTGTGGCTGCTCACCTGCCAATGGCAATTCGGAGAATTCCAGGGCGAGGATGCGGCCTCGCCGGTGACGGCTCGGATATTGGGCGAGCATACGACGCTCGTTCGGATCAGCATGCCCGGTGCGCTGTCAGCCCCTTACGACGTGCGCCTTCCGCTGGAAGTGCAGATCGAGCGGGAAAAGCCGGCGCGAAACCTCTTTCTTGCAACGCGGATGGCGCGAGTCTTCCAGAGACTGATGCGGGACTTCGGGCTCACCGCGTATCTCGACCGTCTGCTCGTCAAGTACAAGCTCGACTTCGCCATCGACAGAAACGACTACGAAGGACTGCAACTACTCAATGCGGCACAAGGTCGTCTGATCGACGGCGCGCTGTTGTACGGGGACATCGTTACGCCGGTCGGCGCAGGGACGCGGTTCGAGCAGTGGATGGATGACGAAGGAATAACGGGGCCGGACCGGCAGCAGTTCGCGCTGCTCGCCGAATTCGGGCTCATCTATTCCAACGACTGGTTCATGCTGCCTTATCCCATGGAGATCAATACCCTCTGCGAAATGCAAGGCATGACCGTCACCGACGTGTTCGG
>Ga0255338_1004138_pt1 | contig 15697 bp, 13 predicted proteins | sample MeOH1_35cm_T4_19_FD_203715 | JGI IMG/M metagenome (GOLD analysis project Ga0255338, IMG submission 203715) | Sandy soil microbial communities from University of British Columbia, Vancouver, Canada - MeOH1_35cm_T4_195 | ecosystem: Engineered > Artificial ecosystem > Sand microcosm > Unclassified ...
CGAAGCGCTCGAGGTCACGGAAGGCGACCGGCCGCACACGATTCGAACGCGATGCCGTCAGCAAACACAACGACTCGCTCAGCACCGGCTCGACCTCGATCAGCGGCGACGGCACCGGATTGTGAATGACCGCGACGTCGATGCGGCCGGCGAGCAAACGCTCCTGCAGCGTCACGCTCAAGGCTTCCATGATCGACAGTTCCGCGTGCGGATAGCGCTCGCGGAAGGCGCGCACCAGCGGCACGGTCATCGTCTGGCCGATCGACGGCGGCAAGCCGACAACGGCCTTGCCGACGAGGTCGGTTTCGTCGCCGGTGATCGCGTGCCGCGCGCCGTCGAGCTGGTGCAGGATGCCTTTGGCATAGGCGAGGAACCGCGTGCCGTCATCGGTGAGCAGGACGCCGCGGCCGTTGCGATGAAAGAGATGACGGTCGAGCTCGCGTTCGAGCGCACGCACCTGCCGGCTGATCGCGGGCTGCGTCGTTCCCATGATCGCGGATGCGCGGCTGAAGCTGCCGCTCTCAGCGACATGCACGAAGTATTCGATCTGGCGAAGATTCATGCGACGCGGCCGGGCGGATCGGGATATGCCGAAGCGGCATAATTGTTAGGTGGCTTTGTCTAATTGTAATCGCAAAACCCAGTTCGTAAAGTTTCCAAACAAACGTCTCCTCGTGTGCCGGACCGAAGGAGAACCAACAAATCAGATCGGGGATTCACGCAATGTCTGGCAATTTCTGGAAACCGCTTATCGTTGCAGTTGCAACGATAGCGCTCGTTGTTACGTCGGCCGCCGCTAGCGGAACTTATCCGGATCGTCCGGTGAGCATGGTCGTCACCTTCGCTGCCGGCGGCTCGTCCGACATCCTGGCGCGTGCCGTCGCCAATGCGCTGTCGCAGGACTTAGGCAAGACAGTCATCGTCGAAAATCGCCCCGGCGCCGGCGGACATATCGGCGCTGAAATCGTCTCGCGCGCGCAGGCCGACGGCTACACGATCTTGTTCGGCACCAACGGCACGCTCGGCATCGGCCCGGCCGTCTACAAGAACCTTCGCTACGATCCGCAGAAGGATCTCGTGCCGGTCGGCCTGCTGCACAAATTGCCGCTGGTGCTGATCGTCAATCCGTCGGTGCCGGCGAACGACCTGAAGGAACTGATCGCCTACGCCAAGAGCAATCCGGGCAAGCTGTCCTTCGCTTCCGCCGGCGTCGGCTCGGTGTCGCATCTTGCCGGCGAGCTGTTCAAGCAGAAGGCCAACATCGAAATCCTGCACGTACCTTACAAAGGCGGCGGCGCGGCTGTGCCCGATTTGCTGTCCGGTCAGGTGTCGATGATGCTGGAGACGATCCCGAATGCCCTGCCGCTGGTCGCCAACAAGCAGATGCGTGCCTTCGGCGTGACGACGCGCGAGCGTTCCGCCAACGCGCCCGACTTGCCGACGTTCGAAGAGCAGGGCGTCGCCGGTTTCGATGTCGGCGGCTGGACCGGTCTGTTCGTGCCGGCCAACACCCCGCCGGACATCGTCGCGCGGCTCAACGCCGCGACGCTGAAGATCGCGCAGTCGCCTGAGTATGTCGCGCAGATCAAGAAGATGGGTACGGACGTCGCGACCTCGACCCCCGAGCAATTCCGTAACTTCGTGCGTGAGGACGTCGAGCGCTGGACCGAGACGGTCAAGCGTTCGGGCACGAAGATCGAATGACGCTTACCGACAGAACTGCAGATTGAAGGAGGAGCCAATGGCCTACGAATCCATCACCGTGACGCCGGTCTCGCCGCATATCGGCGCCGAGATCGGCAATGTCGACCTGACCAAGCCGCTGCCGAACAAGCAGGTGGAGGAGATTCACCAGGCTTTCACCGAGTTTCAGGTGATCTTCTTCCGTGACCAGAAGATCTCGTTCGACGATCAGATCCGTTTCGCGCGGCACTTCGGTCCACTCGGCAGCCATGTCGGCAAGTCGACTATCAGCAAGACCACCGACAACCCGCTGGTGCGCAAGTTCCACTACGACGAGACCTCCAAGCAGATCTCGGGCGAGAACTTCCACAGCGACCAGTCTTGCGCGGAAATCCCGCCTCTCGGCAGCATGCTCTACAATCACACCGTCCCGCCGAACGGCGGCGGCGACACGATGTTCGCCAGCATGTACGCGGCCTATGACGCGCTGTCGCCGCGCATGAAGACCTTTCTCGAAGGTTTGACCGCGACGCATGACGGCACGCGCGTGTTCGGCCCCGGCACGCCGGTCTCGGTGCATCCGGTGATCATCCGCCACCCGGTCAGCAAGAAGAAGGTGATCTTCGTCAACACTGACTTCACCGCGAAGATCAACGAACTGCCGCGGCTGGAAGGCGAGCGTGTGCTGCAGTTCTTGATCGATCACTGCAACAAGCCGGAGTGGACCTGCCGCTTCCGCTGGCAGCCGCATTCGATCGCATTCTGGGACAACCGCTGCACCCATCACAAGGCGATCTGGGACTACTGGCCGAACGTGCGCTCCGGCTTCCGCGTCCAGGTCGAGGGCACCGAACGCCCCGTCGCCGCCTGATCGGGCCCGTCAAACGAGAGAGGCCGGTCATCGCGCGATGGCCGGCCTCTTCGTTTTTAACCGTGGCGGTCGCTCAGCGCTTCGGCTGCTGATCGCTGCTGCCGCGCATATTGGCCCAGGGATCGACTTTCGCCGACGTGCTTTGGCTGTTCGAGCGCTTGAGCGCATCCTTGTATTGCTGGTCGAGTTCGGCCTGGTCGCGCTTTTTCTGCATTTCTTCGGGCGAGGGCGGCTCCGCGGCGGCGTTACCGCGCCGCTGGGCGTGCGCCGGGACGGCGAGCAGCGCCAGCACGAAGAGGCCGACGGTCAGTTTTTTCATGAGGCATTCCCCGAGACGAGCCTGTTCCGCCGGCAAACTAGCATCTCCCGCCGGTCTGCTCAACGCGACGAAGTCATTGCGCAAGCGGCCCTTTTTACCCGCGCGCGGCTGGGCTATAGAGCCTTGTCGTCCGGTTTCCCGGACCCTGCGGAGGTATCCCTGCATGTCGCTCGCTCATGAAGCCGTGGCCGGCCCGGCCGTCATGCCGCTGCGTCACGACTGGACGCGCGAGGAGATCCGGGCGCTGTTCGCATTGCCCTTTGCCGAGCTGGTTTTCCGTGCGGCGCAGGTGCATCGCCAGCATTTCGACCCGGCCGAGGTGCAGGTCTCGACGCTCTTGTCGATCAAGACCGGCGGCTGCCCCGAGGACTGCGGTTACTGTTCCCAGTCGGCGAAGTTCGAGACGGGTCTGAAGGCCGGGAAGCTGATGGAGGTCGAGGCGGTGCTCGCCGAGGCGCGTGCGGCCAAGGAGGGCGGCGCCTCCCGCTTCTGCATGGGCGCGGCCTGGCGTTCGCCCAAGGACCGCGATCTCGACAAGGTCTGCGCCATGGTCGAGGGCGTGAAGGCGCTCGGCATGGAGACCTGCGTCACCCTCGGCATGCTCGACGGGGCCCAAGCGCGCAAACTGAAGGACGCCGGCCTCGACTATTACAACCACAACCTTGACACCTCGCCGGAATATTACAGCCAGATCATCACCACGCGGACCTATCAAGACCGGCTCGACACGCTCGATCACGTGCGCGGCGCCGGCATCAATGTCTGCTGCGGCGGCATCGTCGGCATGGGCGAGCAGGTGGAAGATCGCGTCGGCATGATCGCTTCGCTGGCCAATTTGCCGGTGCATCCGGAAAGCGTGCCGATCAACATGCTGATGCAGGTGGAAGGCACGCCGCTCGGCGACTCGGAAACGATCGATCCGTTCGATTTCGTGCGCACCATCGCAGTGGCGCGCATCACCATGCCGGCCTCGTTCGTGCGTTTGTCGGCCGGCCGCGAACATATGAGCGACGAGACGCAGGCTTTGTGCTTCCTCGCCGGCGCGAACTCGATCTTCTGCGGTCCGAAGCTGCTCACGACCGCCAATCCCGCCCGCGACCGCGACTTCGCGCTGCTCGACAAGCTCGGCATGCGGGTGATGGAGTAACGGCGGCGCGCGCCCTAGGGCGGAAGCATCACGCCAGGCTGCGCACCACGGCGAAGCCCGCGAACAGGCCGGCGATCGATATCGCGACCGAGAGCAGGACGTAGAGCGCGGCGAGGGTCACCTCACCGCGTTCGTAAAGCGTTGCGACGTCGAGCGAGAAGGTCGAGAAGGTCGTGTAGCCGCCGAGAATGCCGGTGGTGAGGAACAGCCGCCAGTGCTGCGACGCGTCGCCCTTGAAGGCGAAATAAGCTGCCGCCAGTCCCATGATGATCGAGCCGGTAATGTTGATCAGCAGCGTCGCGTAGGGGAAGCCCGTGCCGAGCAAGCGGGCGATGCCGAGATTGATGCCGTGGCGCAGCGCCGCGCCGAGTCCGCCACCCAGGAAGACAATGAGGTAGCCCATGGTTCCGTCCTTCAAAGGTTCCAGGGCAAAGCAAAACCGCCCATGGGCGATCAAGTCCTACCGCTGGCGCGCATGATCCGCCGGCGTTGCGTTGCCGGATCCGGTCAGGCGCAAGGTGTTACGCGGTAGGAGTCATCAGCCCCTTGCGGGCGGTTATCGGGGGAACCCCATCCCCATCGACCGCAAATTATGAGCGGTATTGTCGGGCGTCAATCTGCCGCATATCCGGCGTTTGACAGTCGGTAGGCGCCATTTTACTGAGAGCGAACGTTCATTCACTTTATGTGAACGGTATCCAGAGGCGACATGCGCCGCGCCAACGCGCAGCTTCAATCCGACCGCCGGAGCGAGATCCTCGACGCGGCGGCGCGCTGCTTTGCGCGCGCGGGTTTCCATCAAACCTCGATGCAGACGATCTGCGCCGAGGCGGGAATGAGTCCGGGCAACGTCTACCGCTATTTCCGGTCCAAAGAGGCGATCATCGCCGCGATCTCCGAACGCGACCTGGCGCAGGCCGCGGCGGATTTCGAGGCCGTGGACAAGGCGCCGGATTTCTTCACCGGCTTTGCCGCGCTCGGCCGACGCTATCTCGTCGAACGCAAGCCCGAGGAAAGCGTCCTTTACCTGGACATCATGGCCGAGGCGCGCCGCAATCCCGAGATTCGGCGAATCCACGAGTCGAATCAAACGGATGTGCGCGCCGGCCTTGCTGCGATCCTGCGCCGCGCCGCCGATCGTGGCGAACTGCGGCGCGATCTCGACTTCGACAAGATTGTTACCGTGATCATGGCGCTCGGCGATGGACTCGAGAGCCGGCGCGCGATCGACCCTTCGTTTAATCCGGAATCTGTGATCGATATCGTGCTCGATCTCGTCCGCTACACGCTGACCGACTGCAAGCTCGCGCATGCGGGCACTGAGGAGAACTCCGATGAAGGCTAGTCGCATTACCGCCGTCGGTCTGGTGGCCGCCGCGGCGCTCTGGATTGCGTCCGGCCATTTGATGTCGAAGCACGCGGGCGAAGGGCAGGCCGCGATCCGTCCGGGCGAGGCCAAGTCGCAGGCTTTGTTCCGGGTCGAAGTCGAGCCGGCCAAGGTTCTCGCGCACAGCCCGACGCTCACATTGTCCGGCCGCACCGAAGCCGACCGTAAGGTCGCCGTTGCCGCGCGTACCGGCGGCGTGCTGACCGAATTGCGCGTGAAGCGCGGACAGCATGTCGAGAAGGACGAGATCATCGCCGTGCTCTCCGACGAGGCGCGCGAGGCGCAGGTCACGCAGGCCGAAGCGCTCGTCGAACAGCGCAAGGCCGAGCTCGACGCCAAGCGCACGTTGATCGCGAGCGGCGCACTGCCAAAGCTCGATCTGGTCAACCTCGAAGCGCAACACAAAGCCGCGCAAGCGGCGCTGGCTTCGGCGCGGGCGGAGCGCGATCGCGGCCTCGTACGCGCGCCGTGGGCCGGGGTCATCACCGAAACGCCGTCGGAAGTCGGCGGCGCCGCCTTCTCGATGGCCGGCAAGGAGATCGCGACCATGGTCGCGCTCGATCCGATGCTGGCGGTGGTCGAGGTCTCCGAACGCAGGCTCGCCGGCATCAAGGTCGACGAAACAGCCGAGGTGCGTCTGATCAACGGCCAGAGCGTGACCGGCCGGGTGCGCTATGTCGCGAAGTCGGCGAGCCAGACCACGCGCACCTATCGCGTCGAAGTGGTGATGGCGAATGCCGACGGCCAGATTCCGGATGGCATCACCGCCGAAGTGGCGCTGTCGCTCAAGCCCGCGCCGGCCGTGCGCATGCCGCGCTCGGCGCTGACGATCTCGTCGGCCGGCGACATCGGCGTGCGCGTCGTCGGCGAGGGAGACAAGGTTGCCTTCGTGCCGGTCCGCATCGTCGAGGACATGCAGGACACGATGTGGTTGTCCGGCATCGCCGACGGTGCGCGCGTGATCGTGCGCGGCCAGGATTTCGTGCGCGAAGGCCAGAAGGTGGCGGTGGTGGAAGCGCAGACCGAAAGTGCGGCGCGTTAGTTGTGTCAAACCTCGCCACGCATTCTCTTCACCTCTCCCATGGGGAGAGGTCGGCGCACGAAGTGCGCCGGGTGAGGGGTTGCAAAGCCTGAGAGTCGGGCCCCCCTCACCCCAGCCCTCTCCCCACAGGGGAGAGGGGGCGCGCAGTGCTTGCGGTTCGCGCGTCACTCTTAATGCAAGCATCGTCTAATTAGAGCAAACGTTGTGTCATGACCCGCCTCATCACCTACGCCATCGAACACGCGCGGCTGACCTTGGTCACGCTGATGTTCCTGCTCGTCGCCGGGCTGGTGGCTTACATCTCGATCCCGAAGGAGGCAGAGCCCGACGTCAAGGTGCCGATCATCTACGTCTCGCTCACGCAGCGCGGCATCAGCCCGGAAGATTCCGAGCGTCTGTTGCTGCGGCCGGTCGAAACGCAGTTGAAGTCGGTCGGCAACGTCAAGGAGATGCGCGCGACCGCCTTTGAAGGCGGTGGCTATGTGCTCCTGGAGTTCGAGGCCGGCTTCAATTCCGATGCGGCGCTTGCCGACGTGCGCGCCAAGGTGGATCAGGCCAAGCACGATCTGCCGAAGGATGCCGACGAGCCGTCGGTGCAGGAGGTCAATCTCTCGCTCTATCCGGTGCTCGTGGTCACGCTGGCCGGCGACCTGCCGGAGCGGACGCTGCTACACATCGCCCGCGACGCCAAGAACGCCATCGAGCAGGCGCCCGGTGTGCTCAAGGCCGAGCTCCGCGGCACGCGCGACGAGGCGGTCGAGATCACGGCCGAGCCGATGTTGATGAAGAGCTATGGCATCTCGCTCGACCAGCTCATCTCGATCACGCAAGCTTCCAACAGCCTCATCGCCGCCGGCGCGCTCGAAGGTGCGAGCGGCCGCTTTGCCGTGAAGGTGCCGGGGTTGATCGAGCGCCCGGAAGACATGTTGAAAATTCCCGTCGCGTCGACCGCCGGCGCGACGGTCACGCTCGGCGATGTTGCGACCGTGCGGCCGACCTTCAAGGACGCGATTTCGGTGACGCGGGTCGACGGCCGCTCGGCCATGACCATCGAAGTGTCGAAGCGTACCGGCGCCAACCTGATCGAGACCGTCGACGGCGTGAAGAAGGTCGTGTCGCAGCTCGAGAAGACGTGGCCGGAAGGCATCAAGGTCGGTTACACGCAGGATAAGTCGAAACTGATCCGCCAGATGCTGGCGGACCTGCAGAACTCCGTCGCCACTGGCGTGCTGCTGGTGACGGTGATCATCCTGTTCGCGCTCGGCTTCCGCGCCTCGCTGTTCATCGGCATCGCCATTCCGGCCTCGTTCCTCGCCGGCGTGCTCGGCCTGCAACTTGCCGGGCTGACCGTGAACATCGTCGTGCTGTTCTCGCTCATTCTCGCGGTCGGCATGCTGGTGGACGATGCCATCATCGTTTCCGAATACGCCGAGCGTCGTATGTCCGAGGGCATGTCGCCGAAGGAGGCCTATCGGCAAGCGGCGACGCGCATGGCAGGCCCCGTGATCGCGGCGACGCTGACGCGCGTCGCGGCCTTCTCGCCGCTTCTGTTCTGGCCCGGCATTGTCGGCCAGTTCATGATGTATATGCCGATTACTTTGATCGCGACCCTCTCGGCCTCGCTGGCGGTGGCGCTGTTCTTCACGCCGACGCTTGGCGCCCTGCTCGGCAGGGCCGCGCCGGTGCCGCACGACGAACGCGCTTCCGAGCGTGGGCTCTATATGCGCACGGTGAAGCTGGCGCTGCGCCATCCGGGTGGCACGCTCGGTCTCGCCGTTCTCCTGCTCATCGCGGTGATCACGGCTTACGGCAAGTTCGGCAACGGCGTCGAATTCTTCCCCTCTGTCGAGCCCGACTACGGCCAGGTGATCGTCCATGCGCGTGGCAATCTCTCGCTCGACGAGAAAGACGCCGCGATCCGGCAGGTCGAAAAGTCGGTGCTCGCGACCGGCGGCCTGAAGACGGTCTACACCCGCGTCGGCGAACAGCCGCGCGGCTCGAGCGAGATCACCGAAGACACTATCGGCGTCATCCAGTTCGAATTCGCCGACTGGCAGACGCGCGCGCCCGCGCATGTGATCATGGACAAGATCCGCGAGGAGACGGTGCATATTCCCGGCATCATGGTCGAAGTGACGGCGCCGCGCGGCGGCCCGCCGACCGGCAAGCCGGTGCAGGTGCAGCTCTCCTCGATCGATCCGGACAAGCTGCCGGAGGCGGCCAAGAAGGTGGCCGGCATCCTATCGCAGATGCCGGCGATCCGCGATCTCGACGACGGTCTGCCGCTGCCCGGCATCGACTGGCGCATCGAGGTCGACAAGGCCGAGGCGGCCAAATACGGCGCCAACATCAATTCGGTCGGCACGGCGGTGCAGCTCGTCACCAACGGCGTGAAGGTGACGGAATATCGCCCATCGGACACCGACAAGGCCGTCGACATCATCGTGCGTTTCCCGTCCGACCGCCGCAGCCTCAATCAGATGGATGAGCTGCGCGTGCAGACGCCGTCCGGTCATGTGCCGATCGGCAACTTCGTCAAGCGCGTGCCGGCGCAGCGCGTCGGCTACATCAACCGCGTCAATGCCCAGCGGGTGATGACGGTCTCGTCCAACATCGCCGATGGCGTGCAGAACGCGCTGGTGCAGAAGGAGATCACCGGGAAACTGGCCCAGGTGGGCCTCGGCGACGGCGTCACCTTCAGACTCAAGGGCGAGGACGAGGAGCGCGAAAAGGCCGGCGCCTTCTTAGGCAAGGCTTTCGGCACGGCGATCTTCCTGATCTTCGCGATCCTCTTGGCGCAGTTCAACCGCTTCATTTCGGTCGGCCTGGTGCTGACCGCCGTGATCCTGTCGACCATCGGCGTGCTGCTCGGCCTCATGATCATGGGCCAGCCTTTCGGCGTCGTCATGACCGGTATCGGCGTCATCGCCAACGCCGGCGTCATCGTGAACAACAACATCGTTCTCATCGACACCTATGACCGATTACGACGCGAAGGACAGGGTGCTTACGAGGCGATCCTCGAAACGTGTCGCGAGCGCGCGCGGCCGGTGGTGCTCACCGCCGTCACTGCCATCCTCGGCGTGCTGCCGATCGCCTTCGGTATCAATCTCGACTTCATCAGTCGCGAGGTCACACATGGCGCGCCGGCGACGCAATGGTGGATCAGCCTGTCGACGGCCATCGTGTTCGGTCTCGGCTTCGCGACGATCCTCACTTTGATCGTGACGCCGGCGGCGTTGATGGGCATCGCCAACATCGCGGCGCGTCGCGACAGGTGGCGCGAGCGCCGCCTAGGCCGTGTGCTTGTTAAGCAGCCAGCCGACTGATATCCGCTCAACGCCCAACACAGGCGGGAACGCGGAAATTACTCAAGGGTGCGTAAGAGGCCTGTCGATGAATTCCTTGCCCGGCTCCACGTTGCGTGACAGGTTCTTCCATGCGAGCGATGGGCCTCATTTCGAGGCGCAGATAAAAACCTGCGTTAGCCATCGTCACTCACATGCCTGGGCACGACCGTGTCTGATACGTCCGCGCAACAATCGTTGAGACCGTTCCAGGTCGCCGTTCCGCAAGCCACAATCGACCGGATACTCAATCGCGTGCGGGAAGCGCAATTCCCCGACCGACTCGACGGGAACGATTGGCGGTATGGGGCCGATTGGGATTACATGAGGGCGCTCACCGACTATTGGGCGAAGGAATACGACTGGCGCAAAGCAGAAGCGGATCTCAATCGGTATCCGCAATTCGTTGCGCGTGTGAACGACTACGATATCCACTTTTACCACGTTAAAGGACGTGGGCCGAGGCCGATGCCGCTTATCCTGACCCATGGATGGCCGGGATCGGTGCACGAGTTTCTGGAAGCTATCGGGCCGCTCAGCGACCCGGCGGGTTTTGGCGGTTCGCCCGAAGATGCGTTCGACGTCGTTGTGCCGTCGCTGCCGGGATATGGCTTTTCATCCAAGCCGAAAGGCAAACCGATCGGCCCCGCGACAACGGCTGCCCTCTGGAATCACCTCATGACGGGCGTGCTAGGATACGCAAAGTACGGCGCGCAGGGCGGCGACTTGGGCAATATGGTCCAAGTTCAACTCGGCCGTACCTATCCCAACTCGCTTGTGGGGCTGCATTTCAACGGGATCGCCATAAGCGCCGCACCGTTGCCGCCCGAATCCGAACAGTCACCCGAAGAGCGTGCTTACGCGCGGGCGCTGGCCACCTATCGACTGACGGAGCTGGATTACAACAGCGAGCAACGTAATAAGCCGCAGACGGTGGCGCTCGCACTCAGCGACAGCCCAATCGGCGTCGCGGCGTGGATTGTCGAGAAGCTCAAAGGGTGGAGCGATTCGCCGGCACTGGAGCCGGTTTTCACGAAGGATCAGATCATCACCAACGTGATGATTTATCTCGTGACTAACACCATTGGCACCGCGGCCTGGTTCTATCGGGGACTTAACGAGGATGCCGGAGTTTTCGAGGGTCGTGTTGCCGTACCGACCGGCTTTGTTTCCTCGCCGCACGAAATGACGCTGCTCAACCCGCCAAGAAGCGCGCTGGAGCGAAATTTCAATTTGGTTCATTACACCAAGATGTCGCGTGGAGGCCATTTCGCGTTCTGGGAGCAGCCCGAGGCGATGGTGGCAGATGTCCGGCAGTTCTTCAGAAAACTGCGCACTTAGGCGCGGAAGTTTGCTCTGACGCTTTTGCGGCTCAATTCGAAATAGAAAGCGGCCTCAGGCGTGCGCGCCGAAGAATTCAAAGCGAGCATCATGCGTCCGCTTTCGGGGATGTCGCGACTACATCGCCGTTGGACCAAGCTCGCTGAAGCAGGCAGTCAGACATGATTCAGGTCCCTGAGCACAGGGACCGATCATGCGCTGCGAACTCTCGGGTGAGGAATGGACCTCGTATTCGCGCGCGGCTCGTACACCTCCGCCCACGGCTACGCGCGGAGGAGTCCATGGCCTAACGAAGGGGCACTGGCCAGCGCCTATTGTATAATCAGAGCATATTTCCGACGCATCACTAGGCAGATCGGCGATTAAATGAGCAGCAGGCGCGGTTTTTAGCGTCCATTTGGCCATGAGGACCCGGCGGCACGGTTTCTCGTCAAGCTTTTGCGACTCCTACTGAATCGATGCCGGGCGCAGCGCTTCGCCGCGCTGGCACGCGGATTGCTGATCTTCGTTTATCGCCACATGGGCGCGACGAGGCTTCGCATGATGATCACCATCACCGCCGAACCGCAGTCACTTCAGATCGCGCCCGCGCGAACGGCGCTTCTCATCATCGACATGCAGCGCGATTTCCTGGAGCCGGGTGGCTTCGGCGAGACGCTCGGCAACGACGTCAGTCTACTCAACGCAGCCGTCGCACCGTGCAAGGCGGCGCTAGACGCCGCGCGCGAGGCCGGCATGCTCGTCATCCATACGCGCGAGGGTCATCGTCCGGATCTCTCCGACGCGCCGCCGGCCAAGGTCGAACGCGGCTCGCCGTCGAAGCGCATCGGTGATCCCGGACCAATGGGTCGCATTCTCATTCGCGGCGAGCCGGGCCACGACATCATCGAGGAGCTTTATCCGATCGAGGGTGAGCCGGTGATCGATAAGCCGGGCAAGGGCGCCTTCTATCAGACCGATCTGCAACTCGTGCTGCAGAACAACGGCATCGAGAATCTATTCGTCTGCGGTGTCACCACTGAAGTGTGCGTCAACACCACGGTGCGCGAGGCCAATGACCGCGGCTATCGCTGCGTCGTCTTGAGCGACTGCTGCGCATCGTACTTTCCGGAATTTCATGTGATGGGCCTGAAGATGATCAAGGCCCAGGGCGGCATTTTCGGCTGGGTGTCGGACTCGCGCGCGATGATCGCCGCGGTCGCCACGGCAAGGTCTTCGAAGAAGTTTGCACAGGGGAGCGGGTCATGAGTACTGCGACGACGGCGGCTTTCAAGCCGAAGCTTTGGACGCCAGGCGATTGGAATGCCTTCTTTGGTTTCGGCACGAACATCCTCGTCAACATGCTGGTGCTCACCGGCCTGTTGCGTTTCGTCATCAAGATGCCGGACTCGATCGTGTTCGGCCGCATCCTGCCGGCGCTCGGCCTGATGATGTGCCTGTCGACGCTGTATTACGCGTGGCTCGCCTATCGTCTGGCGGTGAAGACCGGCCGCAGCGATATCTGCGCGCTGCCCTCGGGTGTCAGCGTGCCGCATATGTTCGTGGTCACCTTCGTGATCATGCTGCCGATCGCGCTCAAGACCAACGATCCCATCAAGGGCTGGGAAGCCGGTCTCGTCTGGGTGTTCTTCCAGAGCTTCATCTTGATGATCGGTGGCTTTATCGCGCCTTATGTGCGCAAGATCACGCCGCGCGCCGCGTTGCTCGGCACGCTCGCCGGTGTCTCGATCACCTTCATCTCCATGCGCCCGGCGCTCGAGATGTTCATGACGCCGCAGATCGGCCTCGTCTGCTTCGCCATCATCCTGGTGAGCTGGTTCGGCGGCGTGAAGTATCCGAAGGGCATCCCGGCCGGGCTCGTCGCCATCGCCGCCGGCATGCTGATCGCGTGGGGCTCGAACCTCTTCGGTCTCAACATCGGCGGCATGAGCGGCGCGAAGGTCGCGGACGCGTTCTCGTCCTTCGGCTTCTCGGTGCCGTTGCCGGCCGTCGGCCACGTGTTCTCGGGCTTCGAGTATCTCGGCGTCATCCTGGTGACCGCCATTCCCTTCGGCATCTACGACCTCGTCGAAGCGATGGACAATGTCGAGAGCGCGGAAGCGGCCGGCGATCATTTCCCGACCACGCGCGTGCTCACCGCCGACGGCATCGTCAGCCTGATCGGCTGCCTGATGGGCAACCCGTTCATCAACGCGGTCTATATCGGGCATCCCGGATGGAAAGCGATGGGCGGCCGCATCGGCTATTCGGCCGCGACCGGTCTGATGGTGATCGTGCTGTCCTGGTTCGGCGTGATCTCGCTGATGCTCGCGGTCATCCCGGTGGTGGCGATCTCGCCGATCCTTCTCTACATCGGCATGCTCATTGGCGCGCAGGCGTTCCAGACGACGCCGGCCAAGCACGCGCCGGCGATCGTGTTGGCGCTGACGCCGCATCTCGCCGCCTGGGCGACGACATTGCTCAACGGCGCGCTCGGCGCTGCGGGTCTCGGCTTTGCCGCGATCCATGCGCCGGAGTTCGTCGGCAAGATGGCGACGCAAGGCGTGCTCTATCACGGGCTCGAGATCATGGGCGGCGGCGCGATCCTCGCCGGCCTCGTGCTCGGCGCCATCGGCGTCTGCGTCATCGAGCGCGAGTTCATGAAGGCAGCCGCCTTCTCGCTCGCCGGTGCCGTGCTCACTTATTTCGGCTTCATGCACGGCGAGGCGGTGGGCATCGGCGGCGGCTTCGGCGTCACGCCGGGCGTTGCCTTCGCCTATCTCGTCGTGGCCGCATTCCTGTTCGCACTGTCGAAGCAGCCGGCCATGGCGGAGGCGCCGATGAAGGCAGCCGTGCCAGCTGAATGACGCGTCGCATCACGTGAACGATCAGCCCCGCATTGCGGGGCTGATTTTTATTGGCCGTGCGCTTCCAGCACCTGGAGGCAGGCTTTGCGCAGTTTGGTGCGGTGCTTCTGCAGACAGGCGAGGACGCGAAGGCTGTCCGGCATCTCGTCGAGGCAGTATTTGGTGGAGTCCGGCTGGCATGCCGCCTGTTCCTGGGGGGTGCCCCTGAAAATGCTGCCGCCGGCGGTGCCCGGCTGCAGACGTTCGTCCTGCGCCATGGCCGCGCCGCTCAGAACAAACAACGACAGGGCGACGGCGGCGCAACGCTTCATGGGAGGCTCCTCGCGGGTGCTTCAGGGCTGATCGGTGTGCGGCCCGTGGTTGTTATGGGGCCTGATGGCACAATGATGGCCGCGCCTGTGAGTTCCGCCGGGCCGGTGAGGGCGCAGCATCAATGCATGACCGCGCCGGTGCGCGGAACAATCGCACCACGATGACGCAAAACGTGCGCCGCAAGCCGATGCGCCGCGTGCACGGCATCGGCCGGCTTGCTGCCGGAAATGCGCGCCGCGAGATAGCCGGCATTGAATCCGTCTCCGGCGGCGGTAGCATCGACCGGCGTCACCACCTCGGGCACGGGAATTTCTTCGCGCATGGCGCCGGTCGCGAGGGAGGCGCTGTTGGGTCCATTCTTCACGACGATCTCGCCGACACCGAAGGCCTGAAGGCGTGCGATCGTGGCTTCGGGCGAGGGATCGCCCCAGAGCACCGCCTCGTCGTCATAAGCAGGCAGCGCGATATCGGTCCGCTTGAGCGCTTCGGCGAAGACCGTGCGCGTGCGCTGCAGGTCGGCCGTCCAGTCGCGCGGACGGAAGTTTCCGTCGAAGGCGATCGTCGCGCCGGCCTTGCGCGCGAGCTCGACTGCAGCGAGGAAGCGGCCGAGGCCGACATTCGAATAGAGCGACAAGGTCATACCGGAAAAATAAATCAGGCGCGCGGCGGCGAGCGCTTCGGCGATGACGCCCCAGCCCGGCAATTCGAACAGATCGCGCGCCGGCGTCGCCTCGCGCCACTGGTGCAGCCGGCGTCCCTGCGCTGCGTCATTGTCGATGAGCGTGAGCGCGGGCAGGCGGCCCGGAATGCGCATGATAAGATCGGTCGCGACGCTCTCGGCTTTCGCCAGCGCTGAAATGGCGTCGGAATAAGGATCGTCGCCCAGCGCCGTGGCGAAGGCGGTGTTCAGGCCCGCGCGCGCCAGATAGATCGCCGTGTTGAACGTGTCACCGCCGCTTTGCAGTGCAAAACGGCCGTCCGCGCCGCGAGCAAGCTCGATGGTGGCGTCGCCGATGGCAATGGTGCGCTTGGGTGCTGCGGTCATGCCAGGTGCCTATCACGGACGCGCCGGGGCCGTCACCGGTCAGCCGCAGGTCGCATGTTGGCAGGTCCGGCAAACGTGTTAGCCTCGGGCCGGGTGAGGGGACGTGCGGCCAACGCGCCGCGAACCAAGAGCCGGAAACAATCCGGCGCAAGGACAACTGTTTCGCCGGTCGAAAGATACGCCGGCGGTCCATGGGGGGACGATGGCTGACGCGCCAAACACAGAGGCGGATTCCGCGATCTCCGCGGAGGGCCTGCGCAAGGCCGAGGAATACGTGCAGCAGGAAGAGGGCGCCGCCAACCGGCTGTCCGGCTGGGCGGGCAAGATCGTCACCGCGATCGCGGTCGCGATGACTTT
>Ga0255338_1004139_pt1 | contig 15695 bp, 16 predicted proteins | sample MeOH1_35cm_T4_19_FD_203715 | JGI IMG/M metagenome (GOLD analysis project Ga0255338, IMG submission 203715) | Sandy soil microbial communities from University of British Columbia, Vancouver, Canada - MeOH1_35cm_T4_195 | ecosystem: Engineered > Artificial ecosystem > Sand microcosm > Unclassified ...
AAAACCGGAACATTAATCCATTAGGTTGATGCAGCAATAATCTTTGATAACAGCGCTGCAGCAGCGGCAAAACCAAATGGCGCCGTAACGCAGACACTGGAACCGTAACCGGCACAATTAAGCCCGGCTATTGCCGCTTCAGCATCAGTCTCACAGGTGCGATTGGGCTGAATTACGTTCTCATCGGAATAGATGGCAGTGATGCCGAATAGTGAAGCTTTAGGTTTGAAGGTTTTGTTTTTTGAATCATCGCCTTTAGGAAAAGCATAATCGCGGCGCAGGCCGTTTCTAACCTTTGCCAGCAAACGATCTCCCGTTACCTGTGATAAATCAGCCTGCCTGATTCTGGTTGGGTCAAGCCGGCCGCCGGCACCGCCAGTGGTGACAAGCGGAATATTGTTGGATTTACAGAAAGCCACGATTGCCATTTTGGCCTTGGCATCATCAATGCAATCCACGATACCATCGTAATTGCGGCTCAACATCGCATTTGCGTTTTCCAGCGTGACGAAATCTTCGATTTCATGCACGGTTGCCAACGGATTAATACTGTGGATGCGCTCGTGCATTGCAGTGACTTTTGCCTTACCAAATGCGCCATCCACTGCATGGAGCTGTCGATTCACATTAGACTCAGCAATGTTATCCAGATCAATCAGCGTAATTGTACCAACCGCATTGCGCGCCAAAGCTTCTGCCGCCCAACTGCCAACTCCACCAATACCGATTACACAAACATGCGACGATTGCAGTTTTTTTAACCCATCTGCACCGTAAAGTCGTGACACGCCACCAAAGCGCCGTGCAAAATCCACATCATCGTTATCGGCAAAAAAATTAGTAACCGTCATGTTTCCAGCACCACGAATGCTGCCGCCAGATTTTTTTCATCACTAATGCTGATATGTGTATGGCTGATATTTTTACTTTGCAGCAAAGCCTGCAACTCTGGCGCCAGAATCAGCACGGGTTTACCTAATGCATCATGAGAGACTGCGATATTCTGCAAAGTTGCAGGTGCGCGCAAGCCTGTACCCAACGCTTTTGAAAACGCCTCTTTTGCTGCAAAACGCTTGGCCAGAAAGCGCGGCTTGATACCAGATGCCAGATAACTGGTGAGTTCACTTTCAGCCAGAATGCGCTGCGCAAATGCATCACCGAACTCTTCAAGGGATGCCTTGATACGAGCCACTTCTACAATGTCTGTGCCTATCCCGAATATCATTTTTCAATAGTATTTTCTATTGCAACCACTTTTGCAGATTGTTTAAAATCACATCTGGTGCAGTTTTCGATCACAAATGTTTCTTTTCTAACAAAATAAGTAAATATCCAGCCTACGAGACCAATTACACCAAATATCAAATAAGCTATCAATTTACCGCTATTAGCATGGCAGCAACTCGATATTAAAAAATACAAAATATAAAACAAAATACTGCTAACCAACAAAGCTCCAAATACATCTACCCAGGAAAGTGTCATTCTTTTTGTAATGTAAGTATCGCGGCTACAAACTGGACATTTACCTTGGCTCTTCATTGGGGAATTCTTATTGTGGAGCAAACTCTTTAATCAGCGCCTTCATTTCACGCACTGCATTATCCCAGCCCACAAACAGCGCATGCGCCACAATGGCATGGCCGATATTCAATTCTTCCAACCCGTTGATGGCGGCGATTTCATGCACATTGTGATAGTGCAAGCCATGTCCTGCATTCACTACCAACCCTAAATCCAGCGCATGCATCACGGCGGTTTTGATACGCGCCAACTCTGCCGCTTTTACTGTTTCATGCTCAGCATCGGCAAAGGTACCAGTATGCAGTTCAATCACCGGCGCACCGGTTTTTTTTGCCGCATCTATTTGTGCAATATCCGGGCCTATAAACAGTGATACGCGAATCCCTGCGTCACCTAGCCTTTTTACCGCTTTTTGTACATTGCTGAAATTACCGGCAACATCCAGACCACCCTCTGTCGTGCGCTCTTCGCGGCGCTCCGGCACCAGGCATACATCTTGCGGCGCTACTTTTAATGCAATATCAATCATTTCATCCGTAACTGCGCACTCCAGGTTCATCTTGGTCTGCAATAAAGGGCGTAACGCGAATATGTCGGCATCCTGCATATGGCGGCGGTCTTCACGCAGGTGCAGGGTGATGCTGTCCGCACCGGACTGCTCAGCGCGCAAAGCGGCCTGCACTACGCTTGGGTATTTTGTGCCACGTGCCTGACGGATGGTTGCAACGTGGTCTATATTGACACCTAATTTAATCATTTAAAAATCCTGTAAATCAATCAATAGCTGCCTGGTATGCAGTGGCTTATCACCCAGATAATGCGCCAACAGATAACGCATTAACTGCTTGCTCTGCTGTTTGGTCTGTACGTGGCCGTAGTCATCATTCGCCATATCAATCAAGGTCTTGCCTGATAATTGCACGCCGTTATCGTAGCGCCCCAGCGCCCCCTGTAACTTGAATGCACCATGCTCGGCCTCATAACGATAACTTTGCAATTCTGATATCGGCTCTGCGTTTACATCCATCTCCAGCGGAATAGCATAACCCAGTTCCTGCAGAAACTTCAGCTCAAACCTGCGCAAAGTTGTGCCTAAATCTTGCCCGCTAGCCAATATTTTTAAGGTATCGGCATAATATTCAAATAGCGCTTCATGCGGGTCTTCACGCGGCAATAGTCGTAATAGCAGTTCATTCAAGTAAAAACCGCACATGAGCGCCTCACCCTGCAACAGCAACAGACTGCCATTCCAATCCAGACCATGCAATGTTTTCAGTTCCAACTTACCGGACCAGGTTGCCGACATGGGCTGAAATGCCTGTAACAATCCGCGCATCGCTGAACGTGGTCGCCTGGCACCTTTTGCAGTGGTCGCCACGCGGCCAAAGTCGCGCGCAAACAGCTCTACTACCAGACTGGTTTCCTTAAACGGATAGGTATGCAGCACGTAAACTGCCTGATTATCCTGACGGTGCGAAGTAACTGAAGCCATAAGTAATCATTTTTAGCCACAGATGAACATAGATAAAACCTTGAGATTAAAACTACATAAGCATTTAATCAAACATTCAGTACTATGAGGTTAACTAAGATAAGTTCTTAATCTGTGTGTATCTGTGTTCATATGTGGCAAATATTAATATCCCAAACTCTTCAACGCACGCTCGTCGTCTGCCCAGCCGCCTTTAACCTTCACCCAGATTTCAAGATACACTTTTCCGCCGAATAGTTTCTCCATGTCCAGCCGTGCTTCAGTGGATATCTGTTTGAGCTTTTCGCCACCCTTGCCGATTATCATTGGTTTCTGGCTTTCTTTATCGACAATCACCGCACAGAAAATACGGCGTAACTTACCGACCTGTTCAAACTTTTCAATTTCAACTGCCACTGAATACGGAATCTCATCACCGGAAAACCTGAAAACTTTCTCGCGCACCAGTTCCGCAGCAAGAAAGCGCTCGTTCTTATCAGTCAACTCATCTTCAGAGTAAATCGCAGGCTGCTCTGGCAGATATTTACGAATAGTCTTCAGCAACTCTTCAATATTGAGGGTCTTTTTAGCACTTACCGGCACGATATCTGCAAACGGGAATTCCAGGTCAAAGTCTTGAATCAGCGGCAATAAGTTACCTTTATCGCCCATCAGATCCAGCTTGTTCACCACGAGAATAGTCGGCGTTTTTTCAGACAACAGTTTCAGCACCATACGGTCAGCATCGCCCAACTTCATCGGCTCAATCACGAACAGCACTACATCGACTTCTGTCAGTACTTGCGTGACGGTTTTATTCAGGCCTTTATTCAGGGCATTAAGATGCTTTTGCTGAAAGCCTGGCGTATCAACAAACAAGAACTGCGTATTTTCAGTCGTATGAATACCGAGTAAACGATGACGGGTAGTCTGCGCTTTACGCGAAGTAATTGCTAACTTGGTGCCTAGAATGTGGTTTAACAGGGTCGATTTACCCACGTTAGGACGGCCGACAATCGCCACCGTTCCGCATTTAAAGACTGATAGTTCAGCATTATCTGCTTCGGATTCGTGATCTGTCATTTTTTAGTTTTTCCAATATGTATTTTTTTAAACTCGAGCAAAGCAAGCTGTGCTGCCTGCTGCTCTGCAATGCGTCGGCTGCTGCCTTCGCCTACGGTGCGTATATGATGTTTTTCGATAAAACATTCAACGACAAACTTCTGGGCATGCGCCTCGCCGCTAGTGAGCGTGACGGTATATTCCGGTACTGCAATTTTTCTGCTTTGGAGTAATTCCTGCAGTAATGATTTTGGGTCTTTATCAATCACTTTCGGGTCAATGGTATCCAGCTTGCTGGCATACAGCCCGAGCACAAATGCTTCTGCGGCGGCAAAACCGCCATCCAGATAAACCGCGCCGATGATCGCTTCCAGCGCGTCAGCCAAAATAGAAGGCCTGCGCCAGCCTGCACTTTTCAGCTCACCTTCACCAAGCTTGAGCGCATCGCCCAGGTTGAGGGAAGCAGCCAGCTCGCTCAGTGTCGCCTCTTTCACCAGCTGCGCACGCAAGCGGCTTAAATCGCCCTCTGCCAGCTTGGGAAAGCGCTGATAAAGCTGATTGGCAATAATAAAATTTAATGCGCCATCACCTAGAAACTCCAGGCGTTCATTATTGTGCGCACCAGAACTGCGGTGCGTAAGCGCCTGCGTTAATAAATTAACGTTAGCAAAACTATGCGTCAGGCGCCTGGCCAGATCTTGCTGAATCATTATTGACTTTTTAAATCCAGAACCTATTTAGGATCACTAGCCGTAGAAAAATCAATCAACACACTAAGATTTCCTGCAATCGGTCTGATCACCTGATATTCTACGTTTACAGCTGTACCAGTACTGGTTTTTTCAATCGTCAAATCGGAGCCTTTAACCACTGAAATATAAGCCACATTCGCACGCTTATCAAAAGATTTGATGATTTCACTTTTACTCATCGTATCCAAAGGCTCCTGCTTCATTGCAGCCAGTACTTTTTTAACTGACAAGAACTCCATGTAAGCTGGCACAACTTTCATTCCCACCAGTGCAACAACTATTAGCAAAGCAGATACCAAGACCAAGCCTGTCAACGTAAAGCCATCTTGTGTTTTATGGTCAGCGCGATAATTCTTTAAGTGATTTGTCATATATGTCCCCTGATTGATTGAGATTACGATGCCAGTCTATATTAATGTTAATTAATTGAATTGCCTATTCTAGAACCCTGATCAAAATTCATCCAGATAAAAAATGCCTTGCCTACCAGATTTCTTTCTGGGACAAACCCCCATACACGGCTGTCTGAACTGTTATCGCGATTATCGCCCATTGCCAGATAATGCCCAGGCGGCACTACAATCTCTTCATCGTTTAAAAATTTCCCGCCCAAACTATCTTCGTCATAACTGCCGACTACATCATGAATCAAAATATTATGCTGCACACTGCCTAACTGTTCACGATACTGCTTTGCCGCAATGACATTGAGCCCAGCCATGACATATTCATAATCACCGGTAAACTCAAGCTGCGCAGGCTCACCATTGATCGTAAGTTTCTTATCCTGATATTTGATTCTGTCGCCAGGCAAACCGATCACGCGCTTAATGTAATCGACTGAAGGTGCAGGCGGATAATGAAACACAATCACATCACCACGTTTTGGCTGATTCACCTCAAAAAAAGTATTATTCAAGATAGGCACGCGCAGACCGTAAGTGAATTTATTCACCAGGATAAAATCGCCAGCCAGCAGGGTTGGCATCATCGAGCCGGACGGGATTTTAAATGGCTCCACTATGAACGAGCGCACAAAAAATACGACAAGTATTACCGGGAAAAAACTTTTGGCATATTCAACCAGAATTGGCTCATCCACTCCTGCCGGACGTTTCTTTCTCAAGACTAGTATATCCAACAGCCATATGAAGCCTGTTACCAGCAATATGACAATCATGAACAATGCAAACATCATGGCGCTTTACCCTTTTATCCTGTAAGACTACTTATCTTCAACACGTAAAATAGCTAAAAACGCTTCTTGTGGAATCTCGACATTACCCACCTGCTTCATGCGTTTTTTACCTTCTTTTTGTTTATCCAGCAGCTTGCGCTTACGTGACACGTCACCGCCGTAACACTTGGCAATCACGTTCTTACGCATGGCTTTTACTGTTTCGCGTGCAATGATGTTCGCGCCAATAGAGGCCTGAATCGCTACATCAAACATCTGGCGTGGAATCAGTTCACGCATTTTCGCAGCGACTTCACGTCCGCGGTGAACGCTGGTTGATCTGTGCACAATCATGCTGAGCGCATCTACACGCTCCCCATTAACCATAATGTCCAGCTTGACCAGGTCTGCTGCACGGAACTCCAGGAACTCATAATCCATGCTTGCGTAACCACGTGATACAGATTTCAGCTTGTCAAAGAAATCGAGCACCACTTCATTGAGCGGCATTTCGTAACTGAGCATGACCTGACGGCCCATGTACTGCATGTTTTTCTGTATGCCGCGTTTGTTATTACACAGTGTCATGACTGGTCCAACATAGTCTTGCGGCATCAGCAGGTTCACTGTGATGACTGGCTCGCGCGTTTCTTCAATACGTGAAAGTTCAGGCAACCGCGATGGGTTTTCAATCTGTACCACATCGCCATTTTTCAGCAGCAATTCGTACACCACAGTTGGCGCTGTCGTGATCAAATCCATGTCGTACTCGCGCTCTAGGCGCTCCTGTACAATCTCCATGTGCAACAAACCTAAAAAGCCGCAACGGAAACCGAAACCCAATGCCGTGGAATTTTCCGGCTCAAATAACAGGCTGGCATCATTCAGGCTTAATTTTTCCAGTGCAGTGCGCAACGCCTCAAACTGGTTAGACTCAACCGGATACAAGCCCGCAAAAACCTGTGGCTTTACTTCTTTAAAACCTGGCAGTGCTTCAGCAGCAGGTTTACCAGCAAGGGTTACGGTATCACCCACTTTAGCAGCTGCAAGTTCTTTAATACCGGCTATCACAAAACCTACTTCACCGGCTGAGAGCGAAGTTTTTTGCAGTGACTTAGGTGTAAATACCCCAACCTGCTCACACAAATACTCAGCCCCCGTTGCCATCAGGCGGATTTTTTCTTTTGGTTTCAATACGCCGTCTATGACACGCACCAGCATCACCACACCAACGTAGTTATCAAACCATGCATCAATCACCAGCGCCTTTAACGGCTTGCTTACGTCACCTCTAGGTGGCGGCACTTTAGCTATCACCGCTTCCAGCACATCATGTACGCCTTCGCCAGTCTTGGCAGAACAGCGCACGGCATCACTTGCATCTACACCAATCACATCTTCAATTTCCTGAATCACACGCTCAGGGTCGGCCGAAGGCAAATCGATTTTATTCAGCACAGCCGTTACTTCAACACCCAAATCCAGCGCTGTATAGCAGTTGGCAACACTTTGTGCTTCCACACCCTGACTGGCATCTACCACCAGCAGCGCACCTTCACATGCGGAGAGTGAACGCGATACTTCGTAGCTGAAATCCACATGCCCCGGGGTATCAATCAGATTCAGTTGATAAATCTGGCCGTCATCTGCCTTGTACTGCAAAGCAGCTGTCTGCGCCTTGATCGTAATGCCTCGCTCACGCTCAATATCCATGGAGTCAAGCACTTGCGCTTCCATCTCGCGATCAGCCAGTCCGCCGCACATATGGATAATGCGGTCAGCCAGCGTAGACTTACCGTGGTCGATGTGGGCAATAATGGAGAAATTACGAATATTTTTCATGGTTTATTTTTAAATGTGCTATTTCAATAACTGGCTAAAAATTTATAACTTAGCTCTACTGGTCTATGACAGGTTTGATTTTAATCCAACTTAGCTGTTTAACAACAAGGGCGCTCTAGGCGCCCTTGTTGTTAAACCGAACAGCTCGGATTTTACAGCAAATTCAAAGTATTAACATCTACTGATTTCCTCATGCAGTATCTAACCGCTATTTACCTAACGGTAACTTCACCGGCACATACAGTGTATTTTCGCCGCGCAGTACCAGTAATGCTACTGATTTCCCCGCAGCAAAACCCGCCAACTGTTTATTAAACTGATCCAGACTCTGCACTTCGGTATTGTTAAGCCCCAGAATGACATCTCCGCGACGCACACCCGCCTGAGCAGCAGCACCCTGCGCATCTAAAACAATCAAACCATTCTTACCGTTCAGTTTTTTACGCTGCTGCGCTGTTACCTCTTTAAGTACCAAGCCAACACGGTTAAGTTCAGGCTTCGCCAAAGGCTTGCTTGCCTGCGCAACCTCGGTACCTTCAGTCGGCATTTCACCAATCGCAACATTCAGTGTTTTCTGAGCGCCCTTGCGCAGGACTTCAACTGGCACGGTCTTACCGGATTTTGTTGCAGCAACGGCACGCGGCAAATCAGAAGACGTCATGATTGCTTTGCCATCAAACTTGACAATCACATCACCGGCCTCTAAACCACCTTTATCTGCAGGGCCATTTTTCTCGACCGCAGCAACCAGTGCACCATTGGTGTTTTTCATGCCAAAAGATTCTGCAAGTTCTTTACTCAACTCTTGAATCACAATACCTAGCCAGCCGCGGTTAACTTTGCCACTGGCTTTGAGTTGATTTGAAACTTCCAGTGCCACATCAATCGGAATGCTGAATGAAAGCCCCATAGAACCGCCACTACGGCTATAGATCTGGGAGTTGATGCCAATGACCTCACCTGCAAGATTAAATAATGGCCCGCCTGAGTTGCCCGGGTTAATCGCCACATCGGTTTGAATAAAAGGCACAAAATTCTCCTGCGGCAACGCGCGGCCTTTTGCACTGACAATACCGGCCGTCATGGTGTTTTCCAGACCAAAAGGCGAGCCAATTGCAGCAACCCACTCACCCACTTTCAACTTACTAGGGTCTCCTGTAGTCACTTTAGGCAAGCCGGTTGCCTCGATTTTTACCAACGCCACATCGGTACGCTTATCGGCACCGATAATCTTGGCTTTAAACTCACGCTTATCTGACAATTTAACAATAACTTCATCAGCTTCGGCCACCACATGTGCATTGGTTAAAATATAACCATCACTGCTGATAATGAATCCGGAGCCCAATGACTGCGTTTTATACTCAGGCATGGGCGCGCCATTCTGCCCGGGAATCTGACCTGGCATCGGGATTCCAAAACGTTTGAAAAACTCCTGCATCTGCTCGTCACCCGGCATACCCGGAAACGGCATTGCATTTTCTGCCTTCATATTTTGCGTAATGCTGATATTAACAACAGCTGGCCCCTGTGTTTCAGCCAGCACGGTAAAATCAGGCAAATCTTTTGCATAAGCATTTGTCTGAACCACAGCAATCAAACTCAAAACCACTGCGGCAATCCAACTTCGTTTCATCTACTCACCTCATCTAGTTTGAAATTACACCAATGTTTGAACATCGTTTGTGTTTAATCATCACTTGCGATGTTTTGATTTGAATTATTACACGATACTGTTGCATCTGCATGACGCAGGACCACAGCGCGAAATTTTTTACCATAAGGCTTTTTAACCCTGCCATACCCCACCAGATGGCCTTTTACCCAAGCAAAGCCCAGTAGCAGGCCAAGAGCCGCGGCCAGCATGACGTAAAATTCGTTTTTAAGCAGGGTATCGGCTAGCACTGCAGCAACCAGCATAGTAAAAAGCGGCACTACATAGAGATAAAAAGCGGAACTGAGCACAATGCGCTCATCTATACCGACAACTACGCTATCACCCACATTGGCATCGATCGCATTATCGGCTGCGAATTCGTGACTATCGTGACCAAGCAACTTGCCCCAGGTGGCGTTACCGCAACCACGCTTTTGACCACAGAGACCGCAGGCCGTGCGCCTTTCGATCTCCAGCATGACGTGGTCATCAAAACGTTTGGTCACTACTGCAAATTCTTCAATCATGGCTGCAAACTACACTATTCATTAATACTTAAATATCACTGATTATTTCTTAAACACCACAGAATTGGCGATCTGGACAACCGTTGCTTCAGGCACATCACCCATCACGGTGACCAGATGCCCATTATTCACATTGGCATAAAAACTGGTATTACCGGTTGTTGTCAGCACGTTCTTTGGTGCTGGTTTATCTTTTGCAGACTTAGCCACATGCTCGATAAACAGTGAAACAAAGGCAAGACCATCTGAGAATATCACGTGAGTGACTGGCGAAGCTTTACCCTGTACCTTACGCATCATCTGGTCTACCTTGCGATAGCCTGCCGGTAGCGCTTTAATTTCCCAGTCAACCGGCGAACCAGAGTCAGCCACCAGTTCCTGCTCCTGCTCCATCACATAACTTTTATTGTGATCTATTTTAGGCTTAAACCAATCCAGTGCAACAGTATTCATCAAAGCCAGCTGATTAAAGCCTATACTTTCAAGAACTTCATTGCGGTTATTAAACATGACGGATTTCAGCAGCAGACCATACTCAGTATCAATCCAGAACCGATAACTGTATCGCAAACCATCTTTCGGCTCTAACACCAGCAGCTGCGCGGGACGCCCTGCAATACGCTCATTCTCACCACTGCGTAACGAATAGCTGGCTTTAATAGAACTGAGGTCTGTAGGTAAAATAGCCGGAAACATATTCTGCGCGCGGCGTTTTTCAATGACAATTTTTCCGTTGCGCGGGTTATAAATAACTACGTTACCACTCTGGTTCAACACCTCGCGCGGCGCACCATCCAGAACCACATTTCGCGCAAACTCATGCTGGCCATCGTAAAAATGGGTAATTTCTACTGATTTAATCTGTTTAGCGCTCTGGCAGACAAAAATACCCTTATAACTTAAAGCGCGTGCAGCAACTGCCGCTTTTTGCAAAACCTGCCATGAATCCTCTTCCGAAGCCCATACATTAAAACTTGAAAGTAAAGCTGCAATAAGTGATGCACTGGCAAAACGTCTGGCCAGAACAAAATGATTCATTAACATCACTCCGCGTAGCTTACTGATTGAATATAGTATGAGCTTGCAGATGGCGCGGATGACTGATGCGCTGCCATATATTCATTTGGTATCGCCGGCTCAACCACTTCTGCCTGCGCCATTTCAACTGCAGGCACTTCATTACCCGTCTGCACTTGCTGCATCGCCATCCAGCCCACAGCCATCACTGCGGCAAAAGAAGCTGCCATGGACCATTTAGCGGGTAGTTTATCTTTAAAGCCCGCCACCTTTTCAGCATGGCTCTTGGCTGACTTAGGCGCTAGTACTGTAGGTTCCTGATCTAATTTATACATCAGGTTCTGTTTAAAGTCTTTACTAAGCAACTGATTTCCGCGCATGACATCACCAATAAGGTTATATTGGCTCCAGGCATCTGCGTGCTGCCTGCTTGATTGTATCGAAGAAATCAGATGTGCAGCATCTTCAACTGCAATCTCCTCATCCATCAAAGCTGATATTTGTTCACTCATCATCTACTCCTAACACTCAACAACCTCCCACATATTTTATTTTACCAACGCTTATTGTCAGGCGTATCCAACAGCGGCCTTAATTTTAATGCGATGGTTTCGCGCGCCCTGAAAATACGTGAACGCACAGTACCTATTGGGCAACCCATAATTGTGGCGATTTCTTCATAGCTGAGGCCTTCAATCTCGCGCAGTGTAATTGCAGTGCGTAATTCTTCGGGTAAACTCTCAACCGTATCATTTACCGTCTGCGCAATCTGCTTGGTCATCATGGTTGATTCCGGCGTTTCGGTGGTACGCAACTCGTCGCCGCTATCAAAATTTTCAGCATCTTCAATTTCAATATCAGTGCTGACAGTAGGTCTGCGCCCGACTGAAACGAGGTAGTTTTTTGCAGTATTGATGCCGATACGGTAAAGCCATGTGTAAAAAGCACTGTCGCCACGGAAATTAGGCAAGGCACGATAAGCCTTGATAAATGATTCCTGCACCACGTCTTCAATTTCTGACTGGTCACGTATCATACGGGACAGCAAGCGCGCTAATTTACGCTGATATTTATCTACCAGCAGGCCAAACGCACGCTTGTCGCCACGCTGCGCGCGCAGCACTAGCTCATGGTCTATCTCACGATTACCTGGAGTTGGAGTAATAGCCACTACTGTAAGATTTCCTGTAGTTTCAGTCTTATTCTGTTCAATTTTATTATCATGTCTGCTTATTTCGGCAGTATACCCTTGCGACGAAGCTTGCATAAAATTTAATTGCGTAAATTCTTGTATTTTACCGGGTTGTATCATTGAATAATCCCCTCACTATCATTACTTATTAATCAGTTAAGCGCTCACTTTTTAATCTTACCTACACTATTTTTGTTGCCTTTTACAATGACCGCGATACACTCTCGTTAGTTCCTCAGTGTTCAAATTACCCCACACCTACAGATCAAAAACTTATGCAGCAATTCGATGTTTTAATTATTGGCAGCGGCCTTGCAGGCTTATCACTGGCACTGCGTACTGCAGAGCACAAGAAGATATGCCTGGTGAGCAAACGCACCATCAACGACTCTGCTAGCAACTGGGCGCAAGGCGGCATTGCTGCCGTGCTAAATGACGAAGACTCTATTGAAGCGCATATTCAGGACACCCTGACAGCCGGAGCTGGTTTATGCGATGCAGCAGTGACCAGAAAAGTGGTTGAACACGGCAAGGAAACAGTTGAATGGCTGATTGAGCAAGGCGTTAGCTTTACCCGCGAGCATGATGACAGCGGCTACCATTTGACGCGTGAAGGCGGCCACAGCCATAGGCGCGTCATTCACGCTGCGGATGCAACTGGCCATGCGGTACAGACTACACTGGCGCAGAAAGTGCGCCAGCATCCAAACATCACCCTGCTTGAAAATCACATCGCCGTAGACCTGATCACCACACACAAAGTAAAAGACCCTGAACTTCTCAGCAGCAATGCCTGCTTGGGCGCCTATGTACTTGACAACACAACCGGAAAAGTCATTACCATCGGTGCGCAGAATACGATATTAGCCACAGGCGGCGCCGGCAAGGTTTACCTTTACACCACTAACCCGGATGTGAGCACCGGTGACGGCATGGCAATGGCGTGGCGCGCAGGCTGCCGTGTTGCAAACATGGAGTTTATTCAGTTCCACCCCACCTGCCTGTTCCACCCGCACGCTAAATCTTTCCTGATTTCAGAAGTTGTGCGTGGTGAAGGCGGCATTTTAAAACTGCCCGATGGCACAAGGTTTATGCCTGAACATGACCCGCGTGCCGAACTGGCACCGCGCGATGTTGTTGCACGCGCCATTGACTTTGAAATGAAAAAGCGCGGTATTGATTGTGTGTATCTGGATATTTCGCATAAATCACTGACGTTTATTCAAGAACACTTTCCTAACATCTACCGCCGCTGCCTGGAACTAGGCATTGATATCAGCAAAACCCCGATTCCAGTAGTGCCGGCCGTGCACTTTATGTGTGGCGGCGTGATGACTGACGATATTGGCCGCACTGACATCAACAACCTGTACGCGATTGGCGAAACTGCCTGTACGGGGCTGCACGGCGCTAACCGTCTGGCGAGCAACTCACTGCTTGAGTGCCTGGTGTTCAGCCAGTCTGCCGCTGAAGACATCTTGAGCCAGCCAGAAAAACCAGTGCCAACATTGCCCTACTGGGATGAAAGCCGCGTCACCGATGCCGATGAAGAAGTGCTGATTACCCACACATGGGATGAACTGCGCCGCTCCATGTGGAACTATGTCGGCATTGTGCGTACAGATAAACGTTTAAGCCGTGCACTGCATCGCATACACATGCTTCGTAATGAAGTGCATGAGTTTTACAGCAACTTTAAAATCAGTAATGACCTGATTGAACTGCGTAACTTGCTGCAAGTGGCAGAACTGATTGTCAGAAGCGCGATGGAGCGCAAGGAAAGCCGTGGCTTACATTTCAGCAAAGATCATCCTGACACCGATACAGACCCTATCCCTACCGTGCTGGAACCTTCCAACTATTACAGCTTGCTGGATCGCGAACACGGCCACAATGGTCTTGAAAACACGCATCAGCATTAAACCACTCATCAGTATTAATCAATAGTTAAGCTTAAGCATCATGTCGTTATTACGTTTAGTTTTTGCATGCCTGCTGCTTTTATCAGGCACACCCAGCCAAGCAGAAGATACTTTCACGGTTAGCCGCGTCTATGATGGTGATACCGTTGAATTAAAGAATGCCAACGGCAAATTAAAATTACGGCTGACTGACATTGATGCCCCAGAACGCAATCAGGCATATGGGCAAATAGCACGGCGTGCCTTAATCAAACTCTGCCAAGGTAGCCATGTCAGCATTCACTTCGCGCTGGCTGGCAAAGACAAATACAATCGTCACTTAGGCAATCTGCAATGCAACCATACCGATGTGAGCGTATACATGGCGGAAAAAGGCTATGCCTGGCATAACGAAAAGTATTCAAATAACCTGGCTGTAAAAAATGCTGCCGACAGAGCGCGCAGAGATAGAGTCGGCCTTTGGAGTAAAGACAAGCCTTTACCGCCCTGGGTTTGGAGGCGTTTGTATGGCAGTGCATACCCATCTGCAAGATAATCCAATATCGGAATACTTATCAGGCAGTGATGAAAGTTGTAAGAAGTTGAATTAAAAAGTATTGCTAGCTTTAATCGCAATCTTACGTATAATCCTCAGCAATTCATTACCCTACGCCAACCAATCAGCGTAGCGGTCTCTTACCCTGATTATCTTTCGTATCTCAAAATACCGAAAATAACCACACATGCCTAGACCTCGATTGGTGTTGCTTCATTTTAAGTAATAGGTCGGCCTAATACCTAAACTGGAGCATTACCTTGACAGCAGAAACAACAAATACCAATGAAATAAACTCGCCTATTGACGGCTTTCAACCTGAAGCCATCAAAGCAGACCTGACTATTGAAAAAAGCACACTCAGCTTTAACGAACTCGGCTTGTGTGAGCCGATTTTGCGTGCGATTACCGATACAGGCTACACCAACCCTACACCGATACAAGCCAAAGCAATCCCGCTGGTACTGAACGGCGGCGACCTGCTGGCAGGCGCACAAACCGGTACCGGAAAAACCGCAGGTTTCACCTTGCCTATTCTGCACCTGCTGAGCCAGAAACCGCTTGCAGACATTGCCAAAGGCCGCCCACGCTGCCTGATGCTGACGCCGACTCGTGAGTTAGCCGCACAGATTGAAGAATCAGTAAAAGTCTACGGCAAACATCTACCGCTTACATCTACCGTGATCTTCGGCGGCGTTAATATCAACCCGCAGATCAGCCGCCTGAAAAAACCACTGGATATTCTGGTGGCAACACCGGGTCGACTGCTGGATCACGCCGGACAAAAAACCATTGATTTATCTGGCGTAGAAATACTGGTGCTGGACGAAGCCGACCGCATGCTGGATATGGGCTTTATTCGCGACATCAAGAAGATTCTGGCCATGCTACCTAAGCAACGCCAGAACCTGCTGTTCTCAGCAACATTCTCAGATGAAATCAAAACATTAGCCGATGGCTTGCTGCGCAACCCGGGTTTTGTTGAAGTAGCACGCCGCAACACAGCATCTGAACTGG
>Ga0255338_1004140_pt1 | contig 15688 bp, 9 predicted proteins | sample MeOH1_35cm_T4_19_FD_203715 | JGI IMG/M metagenome (GOLD analysis project Ga0255338, IMG submission 203715) | Sandy soil microbial communities from University of British Columbia, Vancouver, Canada - MeOH1_35cm_T4_195 | ecosystem: Engineered > Artificial ecosystem > Sand microcosm > Unclassified ...
TCAGGCCCGGATCAGGCGAGTTCACCGTGGTCACCGTGTTGTCCGCCGGGTTGGTGACGAGGAAGGTGAGGACGGGGTTGCCAGCCAGGTTGATCTCGGAGACGGCGGCGCTGGCGAACTGAGAGCCCACGGGAGCGCCGATGGGGTTGTAGGCGGTCATGCGGTTGAGCAGGGCGCCGCCATGGCAGGAGCCGCACACGCCCGTCTCGGCGAACCAGGCCTGGCCGCGCTTCTCGGAGTCGGTGGTGCCCTGGGGCAGCCCGGGCGCCGGAGCCTTGCCCTTGGCGTAGTCCTTCATCGCGCTGGAGGTGAAGAGCGTCTTCTCGTAGTTGACGATGCTGTTCAGCTGGTCGGCCGTCGGCTCCTGCGCCGCCTCGGCGTGGCCCAGGATGGCGCTGCGCGCCTGGCTCTGCAGAGACGGCTCGCGGCCGTCCCACATGATCGACGGGTCCAGCGCGGCCGCGTCGAAGATGGTGGGGACGCCACGGCGCAGGGTGATGGTGCGGCGCGCCGGGTCGTTGGCGAGCGTGACGTTGGGGGGCAGCGTGAGGTCGACGGTGATCGTCGCGTCGTTCACCAGCTTCGTGTAGCTGGTGCCCAGGCGGCCATCGCTGTCGATGGGCCGGAAGATGGGATCGGTGGAGTCCCGGCCAGCGACGTTTGCCGGAGAGATCGTGCCTGTATTCTCGGTGTGGCAGGTCACGCAGGTGCGGCCGTTGCCCGAGAACGTCGCGTGCTTGAAGAGGGACTCACCGGCCTCCTCGATGGTTTGCTGCGCATTGGCTGTGCCCCCTTCCTGAAGGGGAGTCGGCTGAGCATCCAGGGCAGCATCGCCGCAGCCAACCAGGGTCAGCAGGGACAGGGCGGTCAGTACGGTCTTCTGAAGTCGCTTCATGTTGGGCGTCCTCTCCGGTTCCGGGGGAATGAGCCGGTGAGGAGCTGTAGAGCACGCTCTGTGCCAATTCCTAGAAAACGAGAAGCTGCCGCAAGTGCCGGAAATGATTGGAGGTTTTGGGCGGGGGGCGGAGCCTCCTGGGGTCAGGGATGACAGCATTGTAGCTCTGCGAAAATGCTGTAATTGCCCGGGAGTCCCTGTAAGTCATTGTTTTTACTTTGATTTTAGGTGAATCGCGTCAGACCGGAGCACATGGATAGACGCTAAAAAGTGGAGCGCAAATGTACCAAGGTCTGTCCTCATTCAGGACAGGGTCCTTCGAGAGAACGAAACAAAAGCAAAACCCCGCGGCACCAGGAGGTGCCACGGGGTTCTGTGCTGTGGAGTGGAGCTGCCTGTGCTGTGAGGCGGGTGCCTCGGGCCGGGGCTACAGCAGCTTCATATAGGCGATCATGTCCGCGCGGTCCTGATCGGTGTTGGGGATGCCGAGGAAGTCGAGCAGGAGCTTGTACTGGAACATGAGCTGGTCGAGGTTCTTGGCGGAGTTGTCGTGGAAGTAGGGGGCGGTGTTCTTGATGTTGCGCAGCGAGGTCATCTTGAAGGCGTTGGCGTGCTGGGCGACGCCCGTCACCAGCATCAGGCCCGGATCAGGCGAGTTGACCGTGGTCACCGTGTTGTCCACCGGGTTGGTGACGAGGAACGTGAGGACGGGGTTGCCAGCCAGGTTGATCTCGGAGACGGCGGCGCTGGCGAACTGAGAGCCCACGGGAGCGCCGATGGGGTTGTAGGCGGTCATGCGGTTGAGCAGGGCGCCGCCGTGGCAGGAGCCGCACACGCCCGTCTCGGCGAACCAGGCCTGGCCGCGCTTCTCGGAGTCGGTGGTGCCCTGGGGCAGCCCGGGCGCGGGAGCCTTGCCCTTGGCGTAGTCCCTCAGCGCGCTGGAGGTGAAGAGCGTCTTCTCATACGCGGCGATGCTGTCCAGCTGATCGGCCGTCGGCGTCCGTGTCGCCTCGGCGTGGCCCATGATGGCGCTGCGCGCCTGGCTCTGCAGAGACGGCTCGCGGCCGTCCCACATCAGCGTCGGGTCCAGCGCGGCCGCGTCGCGGACGGTGGGGACGCCGCGGCGCAGGGTGATGGTGCGGCGCGTCGGATCGGTGGCGAGCGTGACGTTGGGGGGCAGCGTGAGGTCGACGCTGATCGTCGCGTCATTCACCAGCTTCGTGTAGCTGAGGCCCAGGCGCTCGTCGCTGTCGATGCGCCGGAAGAGGGGGTGGTTCCTGTTGGTGGAGTAGAGCGACTGGGCCTGCGCCGCCGACAGGGTGCCCGTATCGGAGGTGTGGCAGGTCGCACAGGTGCGCCCGTTGCCTCGGAAGGTCTCCGTCTTGAAGAGGCTCTCACCGGCGGCCACCGTCGCGCTCTGCTCCGCGTCGTCCGCCCCGTCAACGACGGTGGTCGGCTGCTCATCCACCGCAGGCTCTCCGCAGCCCGTGGCGGCCAGGGTGAACAGCGCGGTCAGCAACGCCTTCTGGATTGGCTTCATATGGAGGTCCTCTCCTGAACGGGGGTCAGGTTCAGTGAGGGATCCCTAGAGCACGCCTTATGCCAGTTCTTAAGGGCTGAGACTTCACTCGTAAACCATTGGAATTATTCAGTATATCTTTCGCGCTGGAACCCCCCAGGGTCAAAGATGACAGCACGGGAGTCGTACGGCCCAGCTGTAATCGCTCAGGACTCAGCACCAAGCCCTGATTCTAACAGGGGTTTTTATGAATTCAGGTCAAACGCGACCAGCCTGACAGACAAAAAAGCCTGGAGTGGTCATGTACCAAGGTCTGTCCGGATTCAGGACAGTAGGTTTTGGGCTCACCGCTCTTGGCGCAGGAGGCGCTCGAGCTCCCCGGCAAGGCCCCCGAGTGCAGTGAGGTCGGCGGCCGCTCCGCCATAGCGTGCCTGGCGGTAGCGGGTGAGGAACTCCGTGGCCAGGGCCCCGGCGCGATCCCCGCGGGTGGTGCGCAGGCGGAGCAGGAGCTCCTCGTCGGTCTCGGTGGGGCTGGGGATGAGGCCCGCGCCCCGCTTCATCGCGCGGAGGTAGCGCGCGTAGGCCGCGGCCAGCGCAGGGCTCTCTCCGCGCATCGCCTTGCGAGCCATGGCGACGCGTCCGCGCCGGTAGCGCGCCAGCAGCCGCCACGCCAGCCCGGCGGTCAGCAGGAGCCAGGTCAGCGGGGAGCTCGCCACGGTGGAGAGGGCCTCCGAGGGCGAGCTCAGCAGGCGCGAGAGCCCGCGGCGGAGCGCCGAGGAGAAGGCCTGCCACGCGGCCCCCACCGTCCCCGTGGCCTGCTCCGCGAGGAGCGCGTCCCGGCTGCGCCAGGGAGTCGGATCAAAGGGGACGAAGCGCCCCTCCTCCTCCAGATAGACCTCGACCCACGCGTGGGCATCCTTCGAGTGCACGAGGAGGGCCCCCGAGAAGGGGTTCTTCTCCTTGGGGACGAAGCCACCGGCCAGCCGCGCGGGGATGCCCTGGCTGCGCAGGAGCGCCGCCATCGCGCTGGCGAAGTAGGTGCACCAGGCGGCCCGCCGCTCGCGGATGAGCACGGCCAGGGGGCTGCCCTCGCCGCGCAGGTCCACCGTGAGCGAGTAGAGATAGTTGTCGCGGAACCAGGCCTCCAGCGCCTCGGCGCGAGCCCTGGGGGTGGTGGCGCCGCGGGTGAGCTCCTGCGCCAGGGGGGACAGCTCTGCCTTCAGCGCGGGAGGGAGCGAGGTGAGGGACTCCGAGGGCGGAGGCTCCAGTGGGAGCTGCTCCCGCGCCGCGTGGCGCAGGGTGAGGGTGGTCCCGCTGCTCGCCTCCGCGCGCAGCATCCAGCCGCCGACCACCCGGAGGGCCGCGCCCTCGACCGCGAGCGTGCCGGCAGGGGCGGGGAGGGAGTTGCGCAGGGACTGCTGCAGGGTGAGCTCGGTGGAGCGCTGCGGCTCGCCGGGCTCGGCCGGGGGCAGCGTCAGCCGGGTCTGCTCGAGCGCGCGCGAGGTCGACCAGCGGGCACCATCGAACGTGTCGAACACCGTGGTCCTCAGGCGCTCCGCGCCGTCGCCCCTCAGCTCCATTAGGAGCTGGTCGGTGTCGGGCATGTGCCCCTGCCGGTCGAGCGAGATCTCCGACTGCATGGCGATGCCCGCGCTGGGGGCCACGTCCTGCATCATCCGGAAGACCGTGTCCGTCAGCACGCCCTCGCTCACGCGCACGAGGCGCCACAGCCCGAAGGCGGCGGCCAGCACCACCACCGCGAAGGCGCCGAAGCCGAGGCCGCCCGCGAGCCCGGCCTGACCGATGCGCCCGCGGACGAACGCGACGGCCAGGAGGCTCCCGATCACCGCCGCCAGGCCCACGTACACCGCGCCGGAGCCGCGCACGGTGACGCTGAGCGCCGACAGGAGCAGGGCATAGGTGATGGCGTAGACCTGCCTGCCGCAGAGGGCACAGACGGTGGTCAGCCCCACCAGGGCGCCGCACAGCGGGCCCATGATGGCGGGGGGAATAGGAGCGGGCACGGGCCACAGCCCGCTCAGCGCGAAGCCCACCGGGCCTCCCACGAGCGCCGAGATCAACAGCAGCCGGGACGAGTACTCGGGCTGCTTTCCGAGGAGGAGCCCGGCGGCCAGCACGGCCATGGCGGGGACGGCCAGCAGCCAGCGATCGTGGGCCAGCGCGTGCAGGGCCAGCGCGGCGAACGCCGGCAGCATCTCCGTGCCTCGCTCCAGGCGCGAGGGGCTGGCGAGGGCCTGGCTCATGGCAGCTCCACCACCTCGTCAGGGGCGAGCCCCTCGGGCCGGCGATCCGGGCGGACGGAGAGCACCCGGACCGCCACGCCGTGGGCCTTCAGCTTCCGGAGCAGCTCTGCCCGCGCCTCATCCCAGTCCATCATCACCAGGATGACGGCGGAGAGCTTGCGGGCCTCGGGCAGCAGCGCGGCCTCCAGCGCGTTCATGTCCAGCCGATCCTCGGACTCGAGGCAGGCGAGGATCTCCAGGATGTGCTCGAAGTGGGCCAGGGCGCGGCCCGCCTGGAAGTGGAACACCTGGGAGCCGGCCGCGAAGAGGTCGATGATGTACTCCTGGCGGGCGAGCACGTCGGCGATGCCGGCGGCCAGCGAGAGGCTGCGCTCGAACAGGGTGTCGTCCCCGCTGCTGCGCGTCTCCACGTCCAGCACCATGGCCAGCCGGACGAAGTACTCCTCCTGATACTCCTTCACCACGAGCCGGCCCGTCCTCGCCAGCGAGGGCCAGTGGATGTCGCGCGTGCGATCTCCCTCGCGGAACTCGCGGGTGCCGGCCAGCTCGGTGGACTCGCCCACGCTGGAGGCGATGGGGATGCCGCCCGGCTGGTAGTTGCGTCCATGGGGCACGTCGAAGCGCGCCAGCGGCGTGAAGCGAGGGTAGACGAGGAGCCGATCCTTCTCCGGCGCGCGGCGGGGCACCTTCACCAGCGCGGAGGGGAAGAAGCTGGAGGCCTGGAGCCAGGGCAGCTCGTAGGCCCCGCGCGTGGCGCAGACGAGGGACAGGCTCACCTCCGCCCGCTCGCCCGGGGCGAGCACCTCGATCACCGGCGGCTCCTCCAGGAACTTCAGCTCCGGGGGCAGGCTCCGCTCCTCCACCACCACCTTGCGGGCGGGACGGCGGCCGCGGTTCTCCACCACCACCCGGTACTGCAGGGTGTCTCCGGCGGAGACGGGGGGCGGCAGGCGCCGGGAGAGCTTGACCCGCGGGCGGAACGGCAGCCCGGCGGAGATGCCCCCCACGAGCAGCGCCGCGCAGAGGCAGAAGAAGACGATCGCCGGCTGGAGCCCCCAGAGCATCATCAGGCCCGCGGCGCCCATGGCCCACAGCACGGACTGGCCGAGCGGCGTGAGCCACCCGCGATAGCGCTCGCCCAGGAACCGGATGAAGCGGTGCTCCTCCGGGGGCATCATGAAGGACCAGCGGCGGCGGCGAGCCATGGCGGGGGGCCTAGCGGGGCAGGGGGACGGCGGAGACGAGCTCGCGCGTGAGGGCCTGCTTGTCCGTGCCGGCGTAGCGCGCGCGGGTGTCCAGCACCAGCCGGTGGGTCAGCACCGGCACCGCCAGCGCCTTGAGATCCTCCGGCAGCACGAAGTCGCGGCCGCTCGCGAGCGCCCGGGCGCGGGCCATGCGGGCGTAGAGGAGCGCTCCTCGCGTGGACACCCCCAGGCGCACGCTGGCGTGGCCGCGCGTGGCATGGACGACGCGCAGCAGGTAGTCCGCCACGGAGGCCTCCATCCGCACCTCCTCCACGGCGCGCTGCAGCGCCACCACCTCCTCCAGCGAGCAGACGGACTCGAGGGGAGCGGAGGGCCTGGAGCCCCGCTGCTCGGTGAGGAGGGCCCGCTCCTCGGTCTCGGGCGGGTAGCCGAGCGAGAGCTGGGCGGCAAAGCGATCCAGCGAGGCCTCCGGCAGCGGGTAGGTGCCGTGGAACTCCACGGGGTTCTGGGTGGCGATGCACAGGAAGGGCGAGGGCAGGGAGCGCGTCTCTCCATCCACCGTCACCTGCTGCTCGGAGAGGCCCTCCAGCAGCGCGGACTGGGTGCGCGGAGAGGCACGGTTGATCTCGTCCGCAATGAGCACGTTGGCGAAGATGGGGCCCGCCTTGAACCGGAAGGTGCCGTCCTGGGGGTTGAAGAGGGAGGTACCGACAATGTCCGTGGGGAGCAGGTCCGGCGTGAACTGAACCCGCTTGAACTGTCCGCCGATGCTCAGGGCCAGCGCCTTGGCCAGGGTGGTCTTCCCGGTGCCGGGTACGTCCTCCAGCAGCACGTGCCCGCTCGCCGCGACGCAGCAGAGGACCAGCTCCAGCGCCTCGCGCTTGCCGCGGATGGCCTTCTCCAGGTTGCCCAGCAGCCGGGTGATGAGGGTGCGAGCCTTCTCGGCCTGCTCGGCGCTCGGAGGAGGGGAGATCTGGGCGGATGCCGTACGCATGGACGCAGCGTATCAGTCCACGCCCGGCACTCGGAGGGGGGGACCGGCAGGGTCTGCGTGACAAAGACCCGCACTCCGGGCGAACCTGAGGAAAACCCACTTGGGGGGACGCCTTGCGCAAGAGCTTGCTGTGCGTGCTGGGAGCGGTCGCCGTTTTTCTGAGCGGCTGTGACGATGACACCTACGAGGCCACCGAACAGGAGCCGGCGGCGCCGCAGCATGTGGTTCCTGCCAGCAGCGGCGCGCTCTCGGTGGCGGTGAAGAACTCGGGCACCGCGACGTGGAAGAAGGGAGAGGTGACGCTGGTCCTCGTCTCGCAGGAGCAGGAGGGCTGGAGCAGCGGCACGCTCGGGCTCGAGAAGAGCGTGAAGCCGGGCGAGCTCGCCACGTTCACAGGCACCGTCCCCACGCCGGCCCAGCCGGGGCTCCACGAGCTCACCTGGACACCCCACCACAAGGGCTCGCCCTTCGAGAGCCCCGTCCGGATGGCGGTGGAGGTGACGTGCTCGGACGGCATCTTCTGCAACGGCGAGGAGCGCTTCTCCAACGGCCAGTGCGTCACCACGCGCGCGGCGTGCGACGACGGCACGGAGTGCACGGTGGATGACTGCGACGAGCAGGCGCGGCTCTGCGTGAACACGCCGATGGGAGCGTGCGCGGTGTGCAGGGCGGGCCCCTCCTGTACGCCCGACTGCGCGGGCAAGCAGTGCGGGGATGACACGTGTGGCGGCGAGTGCGGCACCTGTGGCGCGGGCGAGGGCTGCGCGCAGGTGATCTTCCAGTGCAAGCCCGAGACGCAGCCGGGCACCTGCCGCTCGCCGCTGCCCCTGCTGGCGGACGGAGTGACGCTCCTCGGGGACCACTCCGTCGAGGGCGATACCTCCGGAGGCATCCATCAGGTGGTGCCCTCGTGCAACAGCACCAGCACCGCGGTGGAGTCCGTCTATACCTTCACCGTCACCCAGCGGGTGGGCCTGGAGGCGCGCGTCTCCGGCTACGACACGGTGCTCCACCTGCGCAAGAAGCGCACCGCGGATGGCGCGGCGGACTGCCTCGACAACACGCCCTCGAAGACGGTGGCTTGCAGCGATGACTCGTCACCTCCGGGCGACTATGGCTCCCGCATCACCGTGGCGCTGGATCCGGGCACCTACTACCTCATCGTCGACGGGTTCGACGCCGCGCAGTCCGGGGCGTTCACGCTGAAGACCCGCTTTGCCGCGGAGGGCTGCGTGCCGAAGTGTGACGGCGTGTACTGCGGCGGCAGCGACGGCTGCGGCGGCAACTGTGGTGTCTGTGGGGAGGGCCTGGCCTGCACGAGGGGCCGCTGCCTGCCGAGCCCCTGCACGCCCCAGTGTGATGGGAAGGAGTGCGGCGACGACGGCTGTGGCGGACAGTGTGGCTTCTGCCCGGGGGAGGAGCTGTGCGTCCCCGCCACGGGCCAGTGCGAGGTCTTCCAGGAGTGCAACCACCTGCGCCCGCGGTGCTCGCCGGCCTGCGGGGCCTCGGAGTTCTGCGGGACGGACTGCGCATGCCACCCGGTCACCGAGGCGCTGCCGGATCTGATCGTCGACGAGCAGCGGCTCAAGAACGAGATCCTCTTCGACTCGGTCTACGTCACCGAGAACTCGTGCGCGCGGGTGGAGGAGTGCGTGACGGGCACGGGGGAGCGCCGCGTGCTGCGCTTCAGCGTGGAGGCGGTGAACCAGGGCTTCGCTACCGCCACGGTGCCGCCCCCGGCGGACCGGCCGGACCTGTTCACCTTCTCGCCCTGCCATGGCCACTTCCACTTCAGCGGCTTCGCCTCGTACGCCCTGGTGGACTCGCAGGGCCACACGGTGCTCAACGGCCGCAAGCAGGCCTACTGCATGGAGGACACGCAGCGCGTCGTAGCGGGGCCGGCGGTGGCGTGCTCCAAGGAGTTCGACTGTGAGACCCAGGGCATCCAGCGCGGCTGGTCCGATCTCTACGGCAACACGCTGGACTGCCAGTGGCTGGACATCACGGACATCGCTCCAGGCGACTACCGCCTCCAGGTCACCCTCAACCCCGCGCGCGCCTTCCAGGAGGCGACGCTCGACAACAACACCGCCAGCGTCCCGGTGACCATCCCTCCTCCGTAGGCAGGGATGGCGGGAGGTTGGCGAGGCAGCGCCCTCAGCTCACGGGCGCTGCCCGCGCTCCTCGAGCACCTCGAGCGCGCGCACGCGCCCGCGGTGCAGCGAGCTCTTCACCGTGCCCTCGGGGATGCGCAGCACCTGGGCGATCTCCGGGTAGCTGAAGCCGCGCACCTCGCGCAGCCACAGCACCTGGCGCTGCAGATCGCTCACCTGCTTGAGCGCGTCCCCGAAGTGCCGCTGCATCTCCTCGCCCACCGCCTGCGTCTCCGGAGTGGGGGGCTCCTGCGGCTCGTGGCTGAGCTTGTCGCGGCGCTTGCGCGCCCTCAGCCAGTTGATGCTGCTGTTGACCATGACGCGGTGCAGCCAGGTGGTCCACGCCGCTCGCCCGGTGAAGCCCTCGGGCTTGCGAGCCAGCCGCGTGAACACGTCCTGCACCACGTCCTCAGCGTCGTCCGCGTCTCCGACAATCCGACGCGCAATGGCCAAGGCCCGTGTGCGATGTTGAATGTAGAGCTGCGAGATGGGGGGGAGCCCGGCGACACCAGCGCCCATGACATGCCTCCTGTGGCCCCCGCATAAGGGGCTTGAGGCATGTAACGCGCGAGGCCTCGAAAGGATCTGTTCCCTTGCCGCAGCGCGTGATGTCGGTGGGACGCTTACTCCAGCTCCTCACCTGGCTTCGAGATGCCCCAGTCCTTGAGACGCTTGAAGAGGGTGGAGCGTGCCAGGCCCAGCTCCTTGGCCACCCGCTCGCGGTTGTGCTGGTAGCGGCGCAGGGCGGCCTCGATGATCTGGCGCTCCACCAGCTGCAGCATCTGCTCCAGGGAGAGTCCGTCGAGCAGCCCGATGGTGATGGTGGTGTTGAGCGGAGGGCCGCGGCTGTACTCCTGATCGAAGGAGATGTCGGAGGCGTCGATCTTGGGCCCCTTGCGCAGCAGCAGGGCGCGGTGGACCACGTTGCGCAGCTCGCGGATGTTGCCGGGCCAGGCGTGCTTCTGGAGCTTCTCCACGGCGGCGGGGGTGAGCTTCACCGTCTGGCCGCGCGGCGAGTAGAGGCGCACGAAGTGGTCGGCCAGGAGCGCCAGATCTCCCGCGCGGTTGCGCAGGGGCGGGAGCAGCAGGGGGATGACGCAGAGCCGGTAGTAGAGATCCTCGCGGAACTTGCCCTCGCGCACGGCGGACAGCAGATCGCGGTTGGTGGCGGCCACCACGCGCACGTCCACGTGGGCGGGGCGGCTGGCGCCCACGCGCTTGATCTCACCGTTCTCCAGGGCGCGCAGCAGCTTGGCCTGCAGGTCCACCGGCAGCTCGCCCATCTCGTCCAGGAAGAGGGTGCCGCCGTGGGCCTCCTCGAAGGCGCCCCGGCGCGAGGAGTGGGCTCCGGTGAAGGCGCCCTTCTCATGGCCGAACAGCTCGCTCTCGATGAGCTCTTTGGAGATGGCGGCGCAGTTGACGGGGATGAAGGGCTTGTCCGCGCGGTGGGAGCAGGTGTGGAGGGCCTTGGCGACCAGCTCCTTGCCGGTGCCGGACTCGCCGAGGATGGCCACCGAGGCGGAGGAGGGGGCCACCCGCTCAATGAGCTCGACGAGGTTCCGCACGGACGGATCGTTGCCGATGATGCCGTGGGAGGGCGCGTCCTGGCGGCCCTGGGCCACGGGCTCGAGGATGAGCTCCGTCTCGCCCACCCGGAGCATGGTGTTCAGCGGCACCTCCACCTCGAAGAGGCGGGTGGTGCCCAGGAAGGTGCCGTTGGTGGAGTTCAGATCCACCACGTGGAAGAGGCCCTCCTTGCGCGTCACCTTGAGGTGGCGGCTGGAGATGAAGCGGTCCTGGACGACGATGGTGTTGGACGGATCCTTGCCGATGGTGAAGGTGTCGCCGGTGAGCTCGTGGAGGAACTCGGTGTCACCCTGCTTGATGCGCAGCTGGGCGGGCTGGGTGTCCTGGGTTTGGGCGTCCTTGGGCGCAACGTCGGTGCGTCGGCCCACGCCGGTGGGGCCCTCGCTCTCGGTGCTGCTGCGCTCGCGGAACACCGCGCGCCACTGGCCCAGGGCGATGTCGGCTCCGTCCAGCAGCTCGCCCTGCTTCATCGCTTTGCCGGCGACCACGGTGCCGTTGCCGGACAGGTCCTCGAGCTGGCAGCGCTTCCCGTCGTAGACGAGCGCCACGTGCTGGCGGCTGACCTCGGGATCGGGGATGACGACGTCGCTGCGTTCGCCGCGGCCGAGCACCACGCGCTGCTTGTCGAGCGCGAACCTGAGCACTTCCTCGCCACGTCGAAAGAACACCAACTCCGGCATTGCCAGCCTCCCTGGGAGATGGAGTGGCTTTATATGTCGGGAGGCCCGGTTGGCAATTCGGTAGACCTGATGGGTTGGTAAGATTCTGGGCGCCGCGATGGGTTGGAAGGGTGAAGCAGCACCACGCCCCGGGGTGAGCGGAGCGGGGTGCTGGGGGCCAGCTCGGTAGCGCCCGCAGCCTCCCCAACCCTTCAAGATTGTCGGGTTTCTCGGGAGGGAGGCGGCGGGAATCGAACCCGCGCCGGGCGGTGCGAAACCTCTAGCAGAATCGCGCCCTTACCTCGTAACCGCCCGGAATGATTTGGAGTCGATATCCCGCCGCGTCCCGTTTCGTCCCGTCCTGTCCCAGCACATTCCGCAGGCTCCTGCGACATACGTGCAACATGACGGCGCCCGTCATTGTGGACCGTAGAGGCAGCCTGCACCCTGCGGGGCTCACTTCCGGGCGCTCCTTGCTGGCAGGAGGAATGCCACCAAGCGCGAGAGGGTCTTGACCTGTGGGCTCTCCAGGTGAACGAGGCCGCGCAACAGACGCCGCTTCTCGGGCGTGTCGTTGACGCCGGGTGGCAGCATGCTTGCCCCGGGGGAGTTCTGCGGTGGCTCCACCGGGGAGAACCCCATCAGCTCATCCGGCCCGCAGCCGAGCGTCAGACACATCCGCATCAGCGTTGGGACACTCGGCATCACTTCCCCCCGTTCCATGCGCCCGTACACCTCGGGGTGAGTGCCGAGGGCTTCGGCTACGTCTGCCTGGGTGAGTCCGGCGCGCGTTCGTGCCTGCTTGGCCACTGTGCCGATGGTGGCCGCCAGTCCCCGCTGGCGGATCTCGATGTGGCGAGGCAGAGCGGGCCGCTTGCGACCTTGCGCCGTGGGGCGCCTGGAACGTGCAGCGGAGGGAGTCTTCGCGGGGGCTTTGGCCATGAGGAAACCTCCGGGGGTGTCCTGTCGGACGGATTGAGGAGCAGAGGGGGGCGCTGGTCACAGCGCCAGCCGTAGCGGCGCACGGCAGCCAGCGCGGGACGTGGCGCGTCTGCCGTCCCCGTCGGACACAAGTCGCTCCCGTCCTCGGCGCCGCGCCGAGGTGGGGCCTGCGGGGAGCGTGAGAACGGAGCGCGGCGGCTGACTACGTGGCCCCGCCCGGCTCGGTGATGGTGTCGCCGGTCGTCATCATGTCGGGCGGTAGCTCGTGCTCGCTGGTGGGTCCGATCACGCGCCGATTCATGCTCGCCCCGTCGCGTGAGTTGCGGCCCTCTTCTAGCGTCTCCCTGGCTCCGTAGGGAGCGCCGAGCGTGGCGAGGCCCGCCCGCAGCGCTGTCGCCAGCTCCGCCGCCGAGGGATAGCGATGTTCCGGCTTCCGCTGGAGCAACCTGCGGAGGATGGGGCGCAGCGGGAGCGGTATCGGCTGGGTGATCTCCTCCACGTCGCTCTGGTCGAACGTGGCAGCCCGCAGGATGCAGTCTTCCGCGTGTTCCGGGAGGTCTGCCTCCATGGCCGTCAGGGTGGCGTCTAGAACCTGCTCTTTCACCTTTGGCGTCAGTGCCCTCTCCAAGTCTTCAAAGCGTGCCTTGCCCGTGTTGTAGAGGTGGCGCAAGGACGCCAGCTCCAGCAGCACCAACCCGAGCGCGAACAGATCCGAGCGCGGATCCGTCTCCTCGCCTAGAAGCGCCTCGGGTGAGCAGTAGGCCACCTCACCCTGCGGGCGCGGGAGCGTTGTGGCCACCCGGCCCGGGAGCAGGGAGCGCGCGCGGGCAAAGTCCGTCAGGAGGATCTCGCCCTCAGTCCCCAGGTAGATGCGGGCGGGGTTCACGTCTCGATGAACGATGCCCAGGGGGGCGCCGCTCTCGTCCTTGCAGGTATGCGCGTAGTGCAGGGTACTGGCGACCTCGGCGCCCACGTACATGCAGAACGCGGGGGAAAAGGGCGCCTTGCGCATGTGGGCATAGTTGATCAGGGTGTTGAGCGAAGTGCCCTCCACGGTGTCTGACACGACATACAGAACGCCCTGGCTCTCATAGGGCCCCCAGGTGCGGGCGATCCTCGGGTGTTGCAGGTAGGTGGCGAGGCGTGCCTCCTCGCGCAGCCGCGCGCGCATCCTGGTGAGTTCTTCCTGATCGCGCGACGACGTAGGAGGCACGCTGCGGACGATGACCGACCGCAGGCGCTTGGCTCCCATGCGCTCCCACGCGAGGAAGGTCCGTTCCCCCAGCTTCGATTGCGCCAAGTCCTCAACCAACCCGTGCGACAGATCGACCTCATACGAGAGATCGCCCTGAGAGAAGAGAATGACGCCCGGGATGGAGAAGGGCGGCCTTGCCGTAGCCATGCGGATCGACTCCTGGCAGCGCGAACAGAGCGCCGCGCGACAGAGCGAAATACTACCCGGCATGTGCGAAAGGAGTGAACGACGCCAAGGGTTGGGAGTGGCGCGAGCCCGAGCTACAGCATCAGCGGAACCCCCAGGAAGCCCGCTTTGACGCGGGAGCGCGTCTCCGGGCCGAGCTGGAGCTGTCCGACGTTCACGGCTCCACCGGGCCCGAGCTGGGGCTGACCGACGCGCGCGCCCCGGGGCCGAGCTGGAGAGCTTCGAGGCGGCGCCCCTCGGGCCGAGCTGGAGCTGTCGGACGCGCGCGCCCCCGGGCCCGAGCTGGAGAGCTGTGCGCCACGGCCGGAGCCACCCCGGCGCGGGGCCGCAGCAGTGCTCACCGTGGAGCCCTCGCGCGCGTCGGAGGCCCGGACGCTCGGCACGGCCAGCCCGGCCCCGTGGAGCACGCGCCAGGAGCCGCAGCGCTGCTCACCGTGGAACCCTCGCGCGCGTCGGAGGCTCGGCCGCTCGGCACGGCCAGCCCGGCCCCGTAGAGCCCGACAAACTGGGCCCGACGGTGCGGCGGCTGCGCGCGGGCACTACGCGCGCGCAGTTCGCCGCTTGGTTCCGCCACTGCCTAGTACTACTGTGTCATAAACGTTAGGCTTTGCCGACTCTAGAGGGGGACTGCGAGCCATGTCGGTACGAGCAAGCACGCCCGAGGAAAGGTTCGAGGCGTACCTCCAACGGCTGGGGACGGTCATCGGGCACGCGGATCGGCTGGAGCCGCTGCGCGGCTACCTGACGGGGCTGCTGCTGGCTGGCGAGCGCAAGAGCGTGGAGCCGATGGCGGCGAAGCTGGATCCTGCGCACGTGAGAGCGCGGCACCAGGCACTGCACCACTTCGTCGCCTCATCCGCATGGGACGAGGGTGCAGTGCTGGCCGTGGCGAGGGACTACGCCCTCGAGCAGTTGGAGAGGCACGGTCCGGTGGAAGCGTGGGTGGTGGACGACACGGGCTTTCCCAAGAAGGGCACCCACTCGGTCGGGGTGGCGCGGCAGTACTGTGGCCCTCTGGGCAAGCAGGATAACTGCCAGGTGGTGGTGACGCTGTCGCTGTGCAACAGCCTGATGAGCGTGCCCAGCGCGTACCGCCTCTACCTGCCGGAATCCTGGGCTGATGATGCTGCTCGCCGACGGGCCGCGGGTATCGCCAAGCCGGTACGCTTCCAACCCAAGTGGCAAATCGCCCTCGGGCAGGTGGACACACTGCTGGAGCAGCAGCTCCCTCTGGCTCCCGTGGTGGCCGATGCGGGCTACGGAGATGTCACGGCCTTTCGCGAGGCGCTGACTGCGCGCGGCCTCTCCTACGCTGTCGGCATTGCCTCCTCGACGTCCGTCTGGCCCCCATCGCAACAGCCGCTACCGCCCAAGCCCTACAGAGGGACGGGCCGCCCGCCCAAACTGCTGCGGCGCCGTCCTGGACATGAGCCTGTGTCCGTCAAGGACTTGGCCCTGATGCTGCCCGTCAAGCAGTGGCAGAACGTGCACTGGCGAGAGGGGACCAGGGGAACTATGCACTCGCGCTTCGCCCGCCTGCGTGTACGCGCGGCCCACCGCGACTATGGCCGCTCAGAGCCCCGCGCTGTCGAGTGGCTCCTGGTGGAGTGGCCGAAGGGCGAGCAGGAACCCACCAAGTACTGGCTGTCCACGGTCCCAGAGGCCACTACCATGGAGGAGCTCATCTACCTGGTGAAGATTCGGTGGCGCATCGAGCGCGACTACCAGGAACTGAAGGACGAACTGGGCCTGGATCATTACGAGGGCCGAGGGTGGCGGGGCTTTCACCATCACGGAGTGCTCTGCATCGCTGCCTACGCGTTCCTCGCCGCCGAGCGTGCTCGGCTTTCCCCCCCGGCACCTGTTGCCTTCTTGCGCCCCGCTCCAATACCCGCGGATTTCCAGGTGCGGGGTGCTGCCCCTGCGCCCCGAGCGCCACAACCCGGCGTCCATCACCACCCAGCGGATCCGTCAGGCACGCATGCTGCTGCTACGACTCCCCTGCTGCCCGTGGTGCGGGGGCGTCCCC